>Ga0070731_10003438_pt1 | contig 14296 bp, 13 predicted proteins | sample Coa_R1_2_FD_66448 | JGI IMG/M metagenome (GOLD analysis project Ga0070731, IMG submission 66448) | Surface soil microbial communities from Centralia Pennsylvania, which are recovering from an underground coalmine fire - Coalmine... | ecosystem: Environmental > Terrestrial > Soil > Unclassified ... | reverse complement strand
GGCGAACAATCCTGCCCAGAGCGGCATCAACTTCACGGACAACCTGCCGGCCAACGTCTCGATCGCGGCCGTGCCGAACATCACGACGACGTGCCCGTCGGGCACGGGCGTGGTTTCCACCGTGGCGGCGCCGCCTTCCATCACGGTGACCGGCGCGACCATGAGCGCGGCCATGGCCTCCTGCACGATCACGGTCGACGTCACGTCGAATGTCGTGGGAGGTCCGTACACCAACGCGGCCGCGAACATCACGGGTACGGCGCGCGTCACGAACGCCGTGACCTCGAGCGGCCTCACGGTGCAGGCGCCGCCGGTGCTCACGAAGGCGTTCCTGGCTTCGACACTGGGAGTGGGCCAAACGACCACGCTCACGTTCACGATCACGAACCCGGCAGGTGCGCCTGCACGCACGGGCCTTACGTTCACGGACGCGCTACCCGCAGGCGTGCCTTCGGGCGCCCTGGTAGTCGCCGCGGTGCCCAACGTCGCCAACACTTGCGGTGGCGCACCGGTCACCGCGACGGCGGGCGCAGCGACCTTCACCACGGGTGCCACGGGCGTGAATGCCGCCGTGGGCCCGAGCACTTGCACGATCTCCGTCGACGTCACGAGCGCGACGCCGGGTGCCTACACGAATGGCGCGCCGCAGGTGACGGTTGGCGGCGCGCTGGTGAACGGGGTGAGCAACCAGACGGTGACGTTCACGCAGGCCTCGCTCAACAAGGCGTTCTCGCCGTCGACGATCGCGCAAGGCGGCACATCGACACTCACGTTCACGCTCGCCAATGGCACGGGCAATCCGGCGCAGAGCGGCATCAACTTCACCGACAACCTGCCGGCCAACGTCTCGGTAGCGGCGGCGCCGAACATCACGACGACGTGCTCGTCCGGTACAGGAGTCGTCTCCACGGTGGCCGCGCCGCCGTCGATCACGGTGACCGGCGCCACGATGAGCGCCGCCATGGCCTCGTGCGTGATCACGGTGGACGTGACCTCGAACATCGTGGGCGGACCGTACAACAACACGGCCGCGAACATCTCGGGCACGGCGCGCGTCACCAACGCCGTGACGTCGAGCGGCCTCACGGTGATCGCGGCGCCGACTGCGGCCAAGTCCTTCGCTCCGTCCACGATCGGAACGGGCGGCACGTCGGTACTGACCATCGTGCTCACGAACGCCAACGGCACGGCGGTGAGCGCGGCGGGCTTCACCGACAACTACCCGGCGGGGCTCGTGAATACGGCGACGCCTAATGGCGCCGTGAGTGGAGCAGGGTGCACGGGCACCGTCACCGCGAACGCGGGCGCGGCGAGCGCTTCGCTCGTGGGCGCGACGATCCCGTCCCTGTCTTCGTGCACGATCACCGTCAACGTCACGGCCGCCGCCGCGGGCGCGTACCTCAACAGCACGGGACCGATCTCCACGGGCAACGCGGGCACCGGCGTGCCGTCGTCCGCGACGCTCAGCGTCTTCGCGGCGCCCACGGTCACGAAGTCCTTCGCGCCGACCTCGATCCCGGCCGCCGGCAGCGCGACCATGACGATCGTGGTCTCGAACCCGTCGGCGAACCCGGCGAACCTCACGGGTGTCGCGATCGGCGATGCGTACCCGGCGGGCCTGTCGAACACCGCGGCGGGAAGCGTCGCCTGCACGGCGGGCGGCAGCGCCGTGTTGACGGGCGGCGTGAACGCGGGCACCTCGGTCGGATTCAACACGGGCGTGATCCCGCCGAACGGCAGCTGCACGATCACGCAATCGGTGACGACGTCGTCCTCGATCACGAATACGACGAGCACGGCGACGAGCACCCAGGCGCCTGCCGGAACCGCCGCGTCGGCGTCGCTCTCCGTCGCGGGCGCGCCGACGATCTCGAAGGCCTTCGCGCCGGCGTCGATCCCGCTGGGCACGACGAGCACGATCACATTCACGCTCACCAACGCCAACGCGTTCGCGCTCACGAACGGCGCCTTCACCGACACGCTCTCGGGCATGGTGATCGACAGCGCGGGCCCGGCCGGCGGCACGTGCGCGGGCGCCGGCGGCAACGTCTTCGCGGCGAACCAGACCGCGCTCGCGTTCACGGGCCTGTCGGTCCCGGCGAGCCTGTCCTGCACGGTCACGATCGTCGTGCGCGGAACGGCGATCGGCGCGAACCCGAACACGACTTCGGGCGTATCGACGACGCAGACCGCGACGGGCCCGGTGTCGAACACCGCCACGCTCACGGTCACCTCGGTCTCGCCCACGATCGCCAAGGCCTTCGCGCCGGCGACAATCGTGACGAACGGCGTCTCGACGCTCACCATCACGATCGGAAACAACAACGCGTTGCCGATCACGGTGACGTCGCTGACCGATACGTTCCCCGCGGGCCTCGCGGTGGCCCCGACGCCGAACCTCGCCACCACGTGCGCGGGCGGCGTGGCGTCCAACACGGCTTCGAGCGTCACGCTCACGGGCGGCACGGTGCCGGCGAACGGCACGTGCACGGTGAAGATCGACGTGACTTCGGCGTCCTCGGGCGCGGCGCTCAACAACACGATCCCGGCGGGCACGCTCACAACCAGCATCGGCCCGAACGTCGTCGCCGCGAGCGCCTCGCTCGGCGTGAGCCCGGTGGCGGACGTTTCCGTCGCGAAGACCGGCCCCGCGAGCGTCGTGAACGGCGGCCTGATCACGTGGACCACCGTGATCTCCAACGCGGGCCCGCAGGCGGCCAACGGCGCGAACTACAGCGACGCGGTGCCCTCGACCGTGACAGGCCTCACGGCGAGCTGCGGCGGCGCGACCGGCGGCGCGGTTTGCGGCGCCGTGAACATCGTCGGCAACAACGTGACCAGCACGGTGACGACACTGCCCGCGACCGGCTCGGTGACGATCACCCTGTCGGGAACGGCGCCGCAATCGGGCATCGTCACGAACACCGCGAAGATCCTGGCGCCGGCCGGCACGACGGATCCGAACGATCCCACCAACACGGGTGCGGGCAACAACAGCTCGTCGGTGAACACCACGATCATCACGCCGGACCTGCGCCTCACGAAATCTCACGTGGGTTCGTTCACGGTCGGCGTGAACGGCGTCTATACGCTCACGGTGGACAACACACTCGGCACGGCGCCCACGTCGGGCCTCATCACCGTGACCGATACGCTGCCCACCGGACTCGCGTTCTCCTCGGCGACGGGAACCACATGGACCTGCGGCGCGGTCGGGCAGCTCGTGACCTGCACGAGCCCGGCCGTGATCGCCGCCGGCGCCACCAGCGGCAATCCGATCACGCTCACGGTGTCCGTCGCATCCGTTGCCGTGCCCTCGGTCACGAACCAGGCGAGCGTCTCCGGCGGCAACGAGCCCCCGGCCAACAACGCCAACAACAGCGCCTTCGATCCGACCAACGTGAATGCCGCTTCGGTGAACACCTTCGCGCCCGACAACGCGCAAACCTCGCCGCCGGGCACGACCGTGTACTACGCGCATACGTTCAACGCGGGCAGCGCGGGCAACGTCTCGTTCGCGACCACGAACCTCGTCACGCCGCCCGTCGCGGGCTGGACGCAGGTGATCTACCGCGACACCGATTGCAGCGGGACGCTGAACGGTGCCGAAGGCACGACGCCGCTCTCGGGCGCGGTCGCGGTGGCCGCGGGCGGCACGGTCTGCATCATCGTCGCCGACAACATTCCGGCGGGCGCGCCGTTCAACGCGCAGAACGTGATCTCCGTCACCTCGACCTTCAACTCGACGCAGACCATCACGCGCACCGACACGACGACTGTGGGCGCGGCGGGCGGCTCGGGCCTCACGCTCGCGAAGTCCGTGCGCAACGTGACGCAGGGCACGCCGGTGGGGACGTCGAATACCGCGAAGCCGGGCGACATCCTCGAATACGCCGTCACCTACACGAATCCCGCGGGCGGCTCGCTCTCGGCGATCGTGATCACGGACTCGACGCCGGCCTTCACGACCTTCCAGTCGGCGAGCTGCGGAACGCCGCTGCCGGCGGCGATCACGGCGTGCAACGTGACCACGTCGCCGGCCGTGAACGGCACCGGTTCCGTCGTGTGGACGCTCACCGGCTCGCTCGCCGCGGGCGGAAGCGGTACAGTCCTCTACCAGGTTCGCGTCGCTCCCTAGACTCCGCAATGCCCTTCATCCACGATCCCTCGGACTCCGCGCCGATGACATCAATCGTCCGCGTGTCGGTCATCGTGGTGACGCTCGCGCTCTTCGTGGGGTCGACGTTCCACGCGATGATCGGGCAGCGCGACCTCGCGATCCTCTTCGCGCTCGCGACGCCGCTCGGCATCTCGGCATGGGGATACTCGAGGGCGGGGCACAACGAAGCCGCACTCGTGTTGCTGTGCGTGGTGATGGTGACGCTGGTCACGATGGTGCTGATCCTGAGTCCGCTGGGCGTGCACGATGTCGTGATCACCGCCTACGGCGGGATCGTGGCCTTCAGCTCGCTGCTCCTGTCGCGAAAACGCTTCTACGCGCTCGCGGCGTTCACGATGGTGGCGGGTTCCACAGCCTTCCTGCTGGACCTGAACGGGCTCACGCGAAGCCGCATCGGGGCGCTGTCCACGTGGCCCGGATTTCCCGAATTCCTCGTGATCGTCACGATCTTCGCGGTGGTGGGCCGTTATTCGGCCGAGAGGCTCATGGGAAGCCTCGAGGACCTGCAGCGTGTGTCGAGCGGCGACCCGGTGACGGGGCTCGCGAACCGCGCGGGCTTCCTGCGGAGCGCCGGCGCCAGGCTGAAGGCGATCGGGCAGCAATCGAATGCGGTGCTCGTCCTCGTGGACGTCGACGCGTTCCGCCGGATGAACGCGGTGATCGGCCATCGGGCGGGCGACGGCGTCCTCAAGGAGGTGGCCACGCGCATGCAGCAGGTGAGCGGGGAGCATCTCGCGGCTCGGATCGGCGACGACGAGTTCGCCGTGCTCGCGGCCGGAGCCGGCGAAGGGGCGGACGCGGAGGCGTTCGCGCGTTCGATACACCGCACGCTCCAGTTCGACTACTCCGGCGTTTCCGTGCGCACCTCCGTGGGCTACGCCCGGTTTCCGCGGGATGCGACGGGCATCGATTCGCTGCTGCTCGCCGCCGACGGCTCGCTCACGCGCGCCAAGGACCACGAGAACGAGGCCAGCCGGTTCGCCGGCCCGGCCGACCGGATCTAGTTGAGCGCGCAAGAGCGCAACGCGCGGCTCTCGGGCGCGCTGCTCGTCGCCGGCGGCGCCATCGCGTTTTCCGGGAAGGCGATCATCATCAAGCTCGCCTATCGCTACGGCGTGGATGCAGTCACGCTGCTCGCGCTTCGCATGCTGCTTTCGGCGCCCTTCTTCGCGCTGCTCGGATGGTGGGCCGCGAGCCGCCCGGGCGTGGCTCCCGTCGCGCCGGCCGATCGCCGCTGGGTCGTTGCGATGGGATTCATCGGCTACTACCTCGCGAGCTACTTCGATTTCCTCGGCCTGCAATACGTGACGGCGGCCCTCGAGCGGCTGCTGCTCTTCGTGCACCCCACGTTCGTCGTGATCTTCTCCGCGCTTCTCTTCAGCCGCCGCGTCACGGGGCGCGACGTCTTCGCGATCGCGATCTCGTACGCGGGCATCTTCTTCGTCTTCTACAACGACCTGTCCACGCAGACGGGCAACGTGCTGCTGGGATCGTTCTGGGTGCTGCTCTCGGCGCTCTTCTACGCGGCGTACCTGATCGGCAGCGGCAGGCTTGTCGGGCGCGTCGGGAGCCTGCGCTTCGCGTCCTACGCGGGGCTGGTGTCGAGCGTGGCCGTCGTGGTGCACTTCCTCGTGACGCGCGACGCCTCGGTGATCCTGTCGCAGCCGATGCCGGTGTACGGATTGTCGCTGCTGATGGCGGTCGTCTCGACCGTGCTACCGATCGTGATGACGTCGGAAGGGATCCGGCGCATCGGCGCGAGCCACGCGTCGATCATCGGGTCCGTGGGGCCGCTTTCGACGATCCTGCTCGGTGCGATCTTCCTCGGCGAACCGGTGACCGGCGTGCAGATCGCCGGCGCGCTGCTGGTCCTCGCCGGCGTCCTCGTGATCTCGCTCGCGCGGAAATAGTTCGGGGTCAGACCCCTTGCCATGCCGGCTTCAGGGGTCTGACCCCGAACGATGGGTCACGTATAATTTCGGGTTTCCCCGTACCCGGAATCCAGGAGCCCCATGAAGAAGCCCATGCGCGTCGCCGTCACCGGCGCGGCCGGCCAGATCGGCTACAGCCTGTTGTTCCGCATCGCGAGCGGCGAGATGCTCGGCAAGGACCAGCCCGTGATCCTCCAGCTCCTGGAGATCCCCGACGAGAAGGCGCAGAAGGCCCTGAAGGGCGTGATGATGGAGCTGGACGACTGCGCGTTCCCGCTGCTGCAGTCGATGGTTCCCGCCTCGGATCCCAAGGTCGCATTCAAGGATGTCGACGTCGCGCTGCTCGTCGGCGCGCGTCCCCGCGGCCCGGGCATGGAGCGCAAGGATCTCCTCGAAGCCAACGGAGCGATCTTCGTGCCGCAGGGCAAGGCGCTGGACGAAGTGGCTTCGCGCGACGTGAAAGTGCTTGTCGTCGGCAACCCCGCCAACACCAACGCGCTCATCGCGATGAAGAACGCTCCGTCGCTCAAGCCCACGCAGTTCACGGCGATGATGCGCCTCGACCACAACCGCGCGATGACGCAGGTCGCCCAGAAAACCGGCAAGGCCGTCACCGACGTGAAGAAGATGAGCATCTGGGGCAACCATTCGGCCACGCAATATCCGGATGTCTTCCACGCCGAGGTCGCCGGCCAGAATGCGGCGAAGCTCATCAACGACCAGGCGTGGATCGAGGGCACCTTCATCCCGACCGTGCAGAAGCGCGGAGCGGCGATCATCGACGCGCGCGGGCTCTCATCGGCGGCATCGGCGGCCAACGCGGCCATCGATCACGTTCGCGACTGGGTCGCAGGTACGGCCGACTGGGTCTCGATGGGAATTCCGTCCGACGGCAGCTACGGCATTCCGGAGGGAATCATGTTCGGCTATCCGGTCACCTGCTCCGGCGGCCAGTACACGATCGTGAAGGGCCTCGAGCACAACGACTTCGCGAAAGCGAAGATCGCCGCGACCCAGAAAGAGCTCAACGAGGAGCGCGCGGCGATCGCGCACCTGCTGAAGTAATTGCTTCGGGGTCAGACCCCTAGTTCGTGTCGGCCACGGTTGGGCTCCCTGCGATTTCGGCGATTGGGAGCCTGACTCGCTTGCCGCGCGACAGCGTGCATCCCGTTTGCCGCTCCAGGTTCACGATGAATTCCTCATCGGCCAGCGGGGCGCCCGAGTTGATCGACACGCGGATTCGATGGACCAGATCACCGGGAATCGCGCCTGCGAACAGCCGTCGATAAGCCTCCCGCCTTTCGAGCTCCGTTGAAGCCAGCGCGAGGTATTGCGGGTGCGGCGCCAGAATGAATGATGTCGCTCCCTCGGCGTTGGCCCGATAGCTCGACCAGGGATGGTCATGCGGATGCCTCACGAGCCCGGCGCGAACGGGATTCAGCTCGATGTAGCGCTGGCAATGGAGAAAGTACCGTTCCGTTTCCACGAGCGACGACCGGAATCGTCCTTCCCACAGCGTGCCGGTTCGCCCGTGCCGCTTGTTGAATCCCTGGACGTACCGTTCTCCGATGCGCTTCATCATCTTCGATATGGATGCGGGTTCCTGCGGGCTCGCCAGCAGATGGACATGGTTGTCCATGAGGACGTAAGCGTGGATGCTGCACTTCGACAGGAATGCGGCTTCCTCGAGAAGCTCGAGATACCTCGAGCGATCGCTTTGAGATCGAAAGCAGCGCGCACGATCGACTCCACGCTGGATCACGTGGAGTGGAAGGCCGGGCAAGCGAAGTCGTTGGCGTCGGGGCATTGCAACCTAACGCGCCGGGCGGCGCGCCGGTGACATCCTTCGGGGTCAGACCCCGCGAAGTGACCCCTCCCGGGGTCTGACCCCGAACTACGCGTCGCGCGCGAGCAGCGCCGCGGAGACGAGGAGGATCGCCGACATCCCGATGCTCACGTACGCAGCGGGCGTGAGCGCATGGTGCTGGTAGAGGTCGATCATGCCCTGGAGGATATTGGCGTTCGCGGGCGCGAAGGCGACCGCGAGGAGGCTTCCCACCGCCGCAGAGCCGAGGACGAGCGTGGGATTCAATCCGGACTGGCGGCGCGGCTCGCGGGCGGGGAGGGCCGCCATCACGCGCGCTGCGAATCCTTCGTCGGCGATGTCTTCGGCGGCGTCGCGTCGAAGGATGCGGTCGAGCTTGTCGGTGGCATTCATGAGGGTTCCTTCGCGACGAGGCGCGCCTTGAGCTTCGCCTTGGCGCGCATCACGTGAGTCTTCACGGTTCCCAGGGGCATTCCGAGCGCGACCGAGGCCTCCTCGTGGGAGAGGTCCGCGTAGTAGCAAGCGGCGATCGCGGCGCGTTCGCCATCGGAGAGGCACGCCATCGCGCGCTCGAGATCCATGCGCGAGACGATATCGGGCATTTCCTCGAAGGACTCCGGGCCGGCAAGCGGCGCGTCGTCGTCGATGTCCATGGCGATCTCGCGTTTCTTGCGCGCCTCGCTCTGCCAGGCGTTGAACGCGATGCGGTAGATCCATGTCGAGAATCGCGCCTCGAACCGGAAGTGCCGCAGGTTGCGCCACGCGAGGACGAACGTCTCCTGCGCGAGGTCGTCGGCGAGTGCGTGGTCTCCCTTGGTGAGGCGGCGCAGCACGGTGCGGACTTTCGATTGGTGGCGCTCGACCAGGCGCGCGAAGGCCTGCCGATCGTCGCGCTCGAGGACGGCGACGATCAGTTCGGCGTCGCTGGGAGCGGCGGCCGAGCTCATCGGATCGTGCGGTGAGGGGGCTAGCTTCGCTTGTCGCGCTCGATCTTCCACCCGATGAGGATGGCCAGTCCCATGAGGCCGGGAATCAACCCGATGGACCAGGGCGCTCCCACCTGCTCGAAGAAGATCCCGAGGCCCAATCCCAGGCCCACCAGCACGAGGCCCGCCTGCAGGTTGGGCTCGCCCCGCGGCGGGGGGGGCGTCAGCAGCTCGGCCGGGACCGGCATTCCCTTTTCCGCGAGCTTCGAGATCGTCTCGTGGGTCAGGGCGTTCTTGCGGTGCTTGTAGTAGAGGATCACGGCGACCAGCAGCACCGGCAGGCCGAACGTCACCAGCATTCCCAGCAGCGGTACCAGCACTGCGGGTCCGTTCAAGTCCATCGCATTCTCCAAGGGCCAGGGCGGCCTGCATTATCGGTTTTCCCAGGGGGCCGGACAAATCGGCTCCTTTCTCATGGGGTTGGACGGAGCCGGATATGCACTTGGATTCACCCCTGGAGCCGGTCAACCGGAGAGGGGGCTGGGGCGTAGAATGGACTGGTATCCAGCCCGGAGCTCCACCATGAAATCGACCACGATCCTTTCTGCCCTTGCCACGTTCGCCCTGCTAGGTTGTGCCGACCAGCAGATGAAGGACCAGCCCATCAAGCTGGCCAACGCCGACTGCAAGGTGATGCCCACGACCACCGACAGCGCCACGGGAAACCCGCCCAAGCACGTGAGCGAGCTGCAGCAGAAGTTCGCCCAGGCCGACCTGGAGACCTCGCGCTACCGCATGCGCAATCTCCAGGCGAACCCGGCCAACAATCCCCTCGAGGACGCCATCAGGGAGTGCGACAAGCAGTAGCCTAGGCGCTCAATTCCTCGGCGGCGCTTTCGATTTCCGCCGGCGGCTCCTGCGGCCCCGGCAGCTCGCGCATCCGCGCGATCGGGGAGAAGACCGAAACGAGCGGCGCGAGCAGCAGGGCCGCGAAACCCGCCGTGAGCATCGCCGCACGCAGCCCGAAGTGGCCGGCGATCCATCCGCCCGCGAGCCCGCCCAGCGGCGCCGTGGAAACCGTGAGCGAGATCATCGTCGCCGTCACGCGCCCCAGGAGGCGATCGGGCGTCACCGCCTGGCGTAGCGACAGGTAGTTGATGAAGAAGATCATCCCGGAGAGGTCGAGCAGGAAGAGACCCACGCCGAAGATGAGCGAGGCCACCCAGTAGGGGCCGAAAGCGCAGCCGATCACGAGCCACGCGAAGCCGGTCCCCGCGAGGCCCGCGAGCATCGTGGGTCCCATCCCCCAGCGCGCGTTGAGCCGCTCCGTCACGGCGGATGCCGCGAACGATCCGAGGCCCGACACCATGAAGAGCGCGCCCACGTGTCCCGCGGAGAAATCCAGCTCGCGCGCGGCGTAGAGCACGACCATCGCGATGAACGCGTGGCGGCATACCTGCCAGAGGCCGATGGACCACACGATCGCGCGGAGGATGCGGTTGTGCCACACCACGCGCAGTCCCTCGAGGATCTCGCTCTTCACCGAGCGCGCCACCGCCTTCGGCTCGTCGGTCGCGGCCGGAGGAATGCCGCGCAGCATCCACGCGGAGAAGAAGAAGCAGATCGCGTCGAACGCGAGCGCGAAAGGCGCCGTGAGCCACTGGATCAACGCGCCCGCGAGCCCGGGGCCCATGAGCTGCGCCGCGGAATCCGCGAGGCCGATCTTCGCGTTCGCCTCGACCAGGTTCTCGCGGCCCACGCGCTCGGTCATAAGCACCTGGTAGGCCGGCCAGCCGATCACCGTGAGCAGCCCGATGAAGAAGCCCACGGCGTAGAGCACGGGCATCGAGAGCAGGTTCAGCCACGCGCACGCCGGGATCGCGGCTAGCGCGATGCCGCGGCCCACGTCGCAGGCGATGATCACGGGGAGCTTGCGCGCGCGGTCCACCAGCACTCCGGCGAAGAGGCCGAACAGCGGATAGGGAAGGGCTTCGAGGGCCGTCAGCACGCCCACCTCGAACGGCGTCGCGTTCAGCATCAGCGCCGCCGTGAGTGGCAGCGCGAGGAACGTGACCTGGCCGCCGAAGTGGACGATCGTGAGCGATCCCCAGAGCTTGCGGAAGTCGGAGTTGAGCCAGAGGCCGGAGAGCCAGCGGCTCGGAATCAGGTTTGCCAGCAATGTCGCCATGTGTTGCTCGTCTTCAAAATGCGACGGCGCACCGTCGCGTCAACGCGGTGGCGGAAAAACTTCGGAGGTGTTTTCGGACCGATGTTTCCCGCCTCTCATTCCGGCGGGCTTGCGGCCCGCGGATCAGTCTTCGCCCGAGGACGGCGAGGCCGCGCGCGGACGCACGATCGCCGGGGCGAAGCCCGGGAGACCGAGGTAGTTGCGTGCGCGTGTCATCGGTGTGATCCGTGGAAGGAGATTTCGGTGGCAGGCATTATACTCCACGCACAACAACAAACGACTGCCCATGCCCAAGCCCTTGCTCCCGTGGCGCCTCGCCGCCGCGTTCGCCCTTGCCGTGCCCGCTTTCGCCTGTGCCGCGCCCGCAGCCGGCTCCTCCTACGACGATGAGGCGTTCTTCCGCCCCGGCCGCGACGCCGTGAACTCCGCGTATACGGCATCGATCGCCAAATGCAAGCAGGGCGTCGCCGCCGATTGCGTCCGCGTCTCGCGCCGCATGCGCAGCGGCATCATGGAAGGCGATCTCAAACCCTACGAGGACGGGTTCAAGGCGGGATGTGCCCAGGGCGTCAACGAGGCGTGCGGCGCCGCGGGCTGGGTTCGCATGGCGCGCTCCAAGGCGATGCCGAGCGATTTCGTCGATGGCGCGAAGGCTCTCGACAAAGCCTGCGTCGCGGGCGATGGCCTGTCCTGCGCGCGGCAGATCGATCTCTTCATCAACGGCCCGCGTGAAATGCGCGACGTGGCGCGCGCGAGGATCCTCGCGGCGGAGTCCTGCACGAAGCTCGGCGGCGCGCCGTGCTACTCGCTTGCCCTCGCGCTGGTCGCCGAGAAGAAGGGCGCCGCCAACGACGCGCACGACATCGAGCTGCGCACCAGGGCCTGCGATGGGGGCGAAGGCCGGGGCTGCATCGACGTGGGCGCGGCCCTCGGCGGCGCGAAGGGCGCGGAGTTCTTCAAGAAAGGTTGCGACCTCGAGTATCCCGCGGCGTGCGCGAAGCTGGGTGGGTCCATGGTGGAGACCGCCTGCAGGATGGGCAACACCAGGGCCTGCGACGACCGGGCCAACGAGACCGGCCAATACGAACGCTACTGCAGCTACTGGGGCGCGGAGGCGTGCGCGAAGGCCGCGGCGGCGCTGGCCAAGTCCCAGGGGGAGTTCGCACCCGAGGCCGAGAAGATCGTGTCGCTTCAGCTCCACGCTTTCGCGCGCGGCGACGATGCGATGAAGAACGCCGTGATGCGCCTGTTCAAGGACAACGAGGTCGCCTGCAACACGGACCGCCGCAAGGCCGATGCCTGCGCCTTCACCGGCTTCGGATACCTGATCGGCTGGCCGGGGGTCGACTCCCTGTCCCAGGCAGAAGCTTCGCGCAACGCCAAGGGAGAGCATTTCCTGCGCTATGCGTGCGACGCGGGCGCCAACAACTCCTGCAGGCGCGCCGACGCGCTGAAAGCGGCGATGAAGTAGGTTTTGTTACACTCGCGTGACACTGACTTCACGCGACGCCATGTTCGGCAGATTGCTCCCCAAGGAAGGCCGCTTTTTCGAGCTGTTCAACGCCCACGCGGGCCAAGTCGTGCGCGCCGCGCATGAGCTCAAGGTGCTCATGGAGAAGTACGACGAGCGCGAGCAGCACGCCCGGATCATCGACGACGCCGAGCACGCGGCCGACCGCATCACGGCCGAGGCGATCCGCCTCCTGCATACCTCGTTCATCACCCCGCTGGACCGCGACCACATCCACCAGCTCGTGAACGCCATGGACGACATCTGCGACCTCGTCCAGGACACCAGCGAATCGCTCTCGCTCTACGACGTGAAGTCCGTGACCGCCGAGTGCCAGCGCCTCGCGGACATCGGAGTGAAGTGCTGCGAGCGGGTGAAGGACGTGGTCGCGCTCCTCGGCAGCAAGGAGGGCAAGTTCGAGGCGATCATCAAGACGTGCGACGAGATCGACCGCCTGGAATCCGATGCCGATCGCGTGATGCGCTCGGCCATCTCGCGTCTTTTCCGCGAAGAGCAGGACGTGCGCGAGGTGATCAAGATGAAGGCGATCTACGAGCTGCTCGAGGCGATCACGGACCGCTGCCTCGACGTGGCGAACCTCGCCGAAGGCATCGCGCTCGAGAACGCTTGAAGGCGTCACCGCGATGAGCCCGATGACGATGACGCTGGGCGTCCTGGTGTTCCTCGTGGTGCTCGCGCTCGCCTTCGACTTCATGAACGGGCTGCACGATGCGGCCAACTCGATCGCAACGGTCGTGTCCACGGGTGTATTGAAGCCGCACGTGGCCGTGGGAATGGCCGCGGTCTTCAATTTCATCGCGTACTTCATTTTCCACCTGAAGGTAGCCGCGACAGTCGGCAAGGGCATCGTCGATCCGGGGATCATCGACCACTACGTGGTCTTCGGCGCGCTCGTGGGCGCGATCACGTGGAACGGGATCACGTGGTACTTCGGATTGCCCTCGTCGTCATCCCACGCGTTGATCGGCGGGCTCATCGGCGCGGGCGTTGCGAAGGCGGGGACGACCTGCCTCGTGGCCGACGGCATCTCGAGGACGGTCCTCTTCATCTTCCTCTCGCCCCTGATGGGATTCGTGCTGGGCGCGCTCCTGCTGGTGGCGGTGTCGTGGATATTCAGGAGGATGAGCCCCTCACGCGTGGACCGATGGTTCAGGCGAATGCAGCTCGTCTCCGCGTCGCTCTACAGCCTCGGCCACGGCGGCAACGACGCGCAGAAGACGATCGGCATCATCTGGGTGCTGCTCATCGCCGCGTCGGTCCCGGGAGCGACGGAAGACGCGCCTTCGTGGGTGATCGTGTCCTGCTACGTGGCGATCGCGCTGGGCACGCTGATCGGCGGCTGGCGCATCGTGCGCACCATGGGGCAGCGCATCACGAAGCTGAAGCCGGTGCACGGCTTTTGCGCGGAGACCGGCGGCGCGATCACGCTCTTCATCGCAAGCGCGCTGGGCATTCCGGTGTCCACGACGCACACGATCACAGGCGCCATCGTGGGCGTGGGAGCCACGCGCAAGTTCTCGGCGGTGCGATGGGGTGTCGCGGGCGACATCGTCTGGGCCTGGATCTTCACGATTCCCGCATCGGCGTTCATGGCCGCCATCGGGTGGTGGGCCGGCCGCAGCTTTCTTTGAGACAATGTTCCCGGAGGAGGGCCGCGCCATGATGACCGAAAGGCAGCGCAGGTTCCGGGAACAATACGTCGCGCAGATCAGCCC
>Ga0070731_10003437_pt1 | contig 14299 bp, 10 predicted proteins | sample Coa_R1_2_FD_66448 | JGI IMG/M metagenome (GOLD analysis project Ga0070731, IMG submission 66448) | Surface soil microbial communities from Centralia Pennsylvania, which are recovering from an underground coalmine fire - Coalmine... | ecosystem: Environmental > Terrestrial > Soil > Unclassified ... | reverse complement strand
CGCCGCGCGCGCCACGCCCGGCGTCGTCGCGGTATGGACTTCGGCCGACGTCGCGGCAATTCCACCGATCGATTTTCGGCTCACCCGCATTGACGGCCTCGAGCCTTACCGCCAGCCCATTCTCGCCGCCGACCGCGTGCGCTATGTCGGCGAGCCGGTCGCGGTCGTCTTCGCCAACGACGCTTACAGCGCCGAAGATGCCGCCGATCTGGTAACGGCCGAGATCGAGGCGTTGCCGGAACTGCTGGCGGCCGATGCGCCGCCCGACGTGTTCGATGCGAGCCACTCGACCGAGGCGGCGACCGTGCGCAAGGGCTATGGCGACGTCGCGGCGGCCTTTGCCGCTGCGCATGACATCGTCACGCTCGAGCTTAAGACTGGACGGCACTCCGGCGTGCCGCTGGAGACGCGCGGCGCCATCGCGCGCTTTGACGCCGCGCGCAATGTGCTCGAGCTTTACGGCGCCGCCAAAGTGCCGCACTGGAACCGCGACAGCCTGGCGCGGATGCTCGATCGGGCGCCCTCCTCCGTGCAGCTGCATGAAGGTCACACCGGCGGCGGTTTCGGCGTGCGTGGCGAGCTCTATCCCGAAGACGTGCTCGTCTGCCTCGGCGCATTGCGGCTCAAGCGGGCGGTGAAATGGATCGAGGACCGCCGCGAGCATCTGATCGCGACCAATCACTCGCGCCAGCAGCACTATCGCGTTCGCGCCGCGGTCGACGCAACGGGCCGGGTCCTCGCCATCGACGGCGAGTTTTTTCACGACCAGGGCGCCTATGTGCGCACCCATGCCGCGACTGTGCCCGATCTCGCCGCCACCATGATGCTCGGGCCCTATCGCGTTGCGGCCTACAACATGGTCGGACGCATTCGCCTCACCAACAAGACGCCGTGCGGCACTTATCGCGCGCCGGGACGCTACGAAAGCACCTTCGTGCGCGAGCGATTGCTGGACGCGGTGGCGGCCCGCTTGCATATCGATCCGGTCGAAATCCGCCGCCGCAATCTGATTGCCGCAGCCGATATGCCTTACGCGCGTCACCTCGACACGCTCGGCACGGAGGTGACCTACGATTCCGGAGATTATGCCGGGCTTCTCGATAAAGCGCTTGCGGCCATCGGCTGGAAAAAGCTGCGCGAAAATCTCAACCGCCGGCGCGAAGCCGGCGAAGCGGTCGGCGCCGGATTGGCAATGTTCGTCGAGAAAAGCGGCCTCGGACCCTACGACGGCGTGCATGCGACCGTCGATACCGCCGGAACCGTCGAAATAGTGGCCGGCGCCACCTCGGTCGGCCAAGGCATGGAGACCGTCATTGCGCAAATTTGCGCCGACGCGCTCGGTGTCGATTATCGGCGTGTGCGCGTGGTGCACGGACAGACCGACCGCATCGCCTATGGCATGGGCACGTTTGCCTCCCGCGTGACGGTGATGACCGGGGAAGCCACCCGTATTGCGGCGGCAAAACTGCGCGCCAAGGCGCTCGATGTTGCCGCCGGCCTGTTGCAGACTCCTGCCGAAACGCTCGATCTGATCGACGGCACCGTGGTGCGCAGGAACGCCGCGCAAGGTCCGTCGGTGACGCTCGGCGAAATCGCGCGCGCGCTCAGTCCCGGCTCGAAGCTTCTCGGCGACGCCACCCCGGGCCTTTCCGCCGACGGCTTTTTTGAGCAGCCGCACATGAATTATCCCTATGGAATCCATTTTGCCGTCGTGCGCATCGACCGCGATAGCGGTGCGATCGCGGTGGAACGCTACTTTGTAGCCTATGATATCGGCAAAGCGGTCAATCCGATGCTGGTCGAGGGCCAGATTGCCGGCGGCGTCGCGCAAGGCATCGGCGGCGCGCTGTTCGAGGAGTTTCTTTACGACGCCCGCGGCGAGCCGCTCTGCGTCAACTTTGCCGATTACGTCATGCCGACGGCGCGGGAAATTCCGCCGATCGGCGTGCTGATCACCGAGGACGCGCCGAGCCCGCTCAATTCGCTCGGCGTCAAAGGCGCCGGCGAAGGCGGCGCCAGTGCCACCGGCGCGGCCATCGCCGCGGCCATCGACGACGCGCTCAGCCGCCCCGGCGCGGTGACCGAACTCCCGGTCACACCGCAACGGCTGCGCAAGATTTTGCAGTCGCGCGGAACAGCAGCTTAGGTATTGCTATTTATATTTTGCCGCCGTCGCGAAAACGGTCTTAACTGCCGCGTTCAGGCCAGGCTTCGACGCCGACAGGTCGGTGCCAATGCTGGAAATTTTCGCCATCATGGCAGCTTGGTCATCGGGCGGCAGCCTGTTCGCCTCGCCGCCCGAATCTATCCAAATCTTGCGCTGTGCGTCGAAGAATTGAATCACGAAAGGCACAATATCGGTTGAGACCTTCGCTGCATCGTCATTGACGATCTTTTGAAGATCGGCCGGCAGACCGTCGACCCATTTCTTGCTCAGAACGGCAATGGAGGTCACGTAAGGCTGATCGGTCTCGGTCACGTATTTTGCGGCATCGATATAGTGCAGCGTCGTGTACTGCGTCATTGTGGTCAGCGACCCGTCGAGCGCGCCTTGCTGCAAAGCGGGCAAGACGTCGGCGAGAGTCATGGCAATCGGCGAGCCGCCCATGCGCTTAATCAGCTCGAGTTGAAAAGGCGACGCCAGCACGCGAATCTTAAGGCCGGAGAAATCGGCCAAATGCTGGATCCGTTTTTTAGTAATGATAGAAGACGGCCCGATCGGGAAAATACCGGCGCCGAGCAGACCCTTGTCGGCGCCCAAACCCAACATCAAGCCGCGGACGGCGGGATCATTGATGGTTCGCAGATACTGATCGCGGCTGGAAAACAGGCCGGGCGCACTCAATGCTTCATAGCGTTCATCAACTCCGACCAGGAATTCCGGCGGTCCGACCCAGCCCTGGATCGCGCCGAATTGCACGCCTTCGATTTGCCGGGGGATGGCGCCGAGTTGGCTCGCCGGGTAGAGCTCGCCTTTGATCCGGCCGCCGGAATCCTTCTCGACCGCCGCCGCGAATCGAATGAGCCATTCGTGCTGGGTGTCGTGAAGCGTCGCGGTGCTGAGCTTCATGATAATCGGATTGGCTTGCGCGCTCGCGGGCGAGGCAAGCCCGATCTGCATCGACAGCGCCGCAAAAAATAGCGCTGTGCCGGCCGCTCCGTACCGTTTCACCTTCATCGTGCCCTCCCTTCGTCCGACCGCGGCAGGGCCGCACACCGGACCGCGGCGACAGCCTGCCATAGGCTCCTGCGGCCGTATAGGAGCCGTTTCGTCGCGTCATTTGCCGTCATCGGCTTGGCATGGCGCGGCACGATTTAGGTGCTAGGCTTCGGCACTCCGCGAGAGGTTTTTGGTGAGCAACCCGCGACTGACGGTGCGCATCGATTTCGGCTCCGCTGGCGCGCTCGGGCCCGGCAAAATCCGGCTGCTGGAAGCCATCCAGAAGACCGGCTCGATCTCGCAAGCTGGCCGATCGCTCGGCATGTCCTATCGGCGCGCCTGGCTTTTGGTCGACGATTTGAACGGCTCGTTTCGCGCTGCGGTCGTTACCACACAGCCTGGCGGGGCACGCGGCGGCGGCGCCGAACTTACCCGGTTCGGGCGCGATCTGATCAAAAAATACCGTGCAATCGAAACCCAGGCGGCGACGGCGGCCAAGCGCCAAATGCGCGATCTGGAAATCGCTCTCCGTACTCGCGCTCGTCCGGCGCAAAAGCGGTTGAAAACCTCAATTCAGGCGACCACGCAGCGGGATTAGGGCATCGAGTTCCAAAACAAGAGAAAGCAGTCCGGTTCGTAACCGGACTTCCTACTCCTCGGCAGCGATGAAATGCGTCACTTTGGGCGTGCCCTGTAAAGTGAACCGGTCGACGGCTTCCTGCACCAGCCGGTCGGCATTGGTGACGCGCTCATGCTGGCGCAAGTGTTCCATCCATGATTCCACGAGAAACGACTCGACCATGCGGCCTTCGTCGGCCGCATCCTCGAATATGCCCCAGGCGTAGGCGCCGTCGCGACGGCGCTCGTGTTCGAGCTTTGCCAGCGCTTCGAGGAATGCTTCGCGATCTTGCGGCCGGATGCGGTATTCGACCGTCACCAGGACCGGGCCGCGATCATGTTCGATCGCTTGCGCGGTGATCGGCGCCGGCCAGTGCATCGACGGCGTCAGATCTATTCCCGCGCCGGTCTGCAGCTTCCACCGCCAAGTCAAGGCCGCGGCTGCGACCGTACCGGCCGCTGCAACAAAATGCGCCGCCGGCAACCCGACCAAAACCGCAATCTCGCCCCACGCGGCGCTGCCGAGCGTCAGGCATCCGAAGAACACCGTCGTGTAGACGGCAAGGCCGCGGGCGCGGACCCAATCCGGTAAGGCCACCTGCGCCGATACGCCGAGCATCGCCAGCGCGGCGATCCATGACGCGCCGGCGATCAGGCTCGCGACCAGCGCCGTTATCGGCTCGCGGGCAAGCCCGTAGAGCACCATTGCCGCCGCCTGACCCAGCGCGCCGAACGCCATGAGGCGGTCCGATCCGAGCTTTGCTTGCAGCCATGGCAGGACAAATGCGCCCGCCACCGCACCGCCGCCGATGACGCCAAGCAGCACGCCATAAAACGCCGGCCCCATGGCGATCTGCTGGCGGCTGACCAGCGGCAGCAACGCCCAGTAGGCGCTGGTGAACAAGAAAAATCCGGCGGCCCGCATCATCGTCGCGCGCAGATGCAAGTTGTGTCGGGCGTAGCGAAGGCCGGCCAGGATGGCTTGGCCGAAGCGTTCGGCCGGCAATCGTGTCTTTCCTGGCGGCGGCCGCCACCACAGCAGCGAGCCGACAATCGCAAGATTGGCGATGGCATTCGCCCAGAACGGCGCGACCACGCCATAGGCGGAAATCATCATGCCGCCGAGCGCCGGACCGACCGCGCGCGACACGTTGACACCGGCGCTGTTGGCGGCGATGGCGGGCGGCAAGTCGTCCCGGGGAACGAGTTGCGGCACAACCGCTTGCCAGGCCGGCACGGTCAAGGCTCCGGCGGCGCCGATCAGGAAGGTGAACAGCAGCAAATTGCCGGGCGTCGCCAGACCAAGCCCGACCAGTGCCGCATAGACCGCGGAGACCGCGGTGGTCAGCGATTCGACGACGAGCAAAAACTTCCGCTTGTCGAAAATATCGGCGAGCGCGCCCGCGGGAATGGCGAACAGAAAAATCGGCAAGGAACTCGCTGCCTGCACCAGCGCGACGATCAGAGGATCGGGATTGAGGCTCGTCATCAGCCATCCCGAAGCGGCGCTGTACATCCACCAGCCGACATTGGAGACAAGCGTCGCCGTCCAGATGACGGCGAAGGCAGGATGGCGAAATGGCGCGGCGAAGGACGGCACGCTGTGCGCGGCCGTGCCGGCGGGCGCGCTGCTGTCTGCCGCTTTGATTTCGGGCATATTACGCACCTCACCCCTCGCGGACGCATTATCGCAAAAAACCGCGGGATGCGCTGCAAATGCACCTCAACTGCAATTCAAAAGAAAAGGGCCGCCCTTTTGGGCGGCCCATCCGTTTGCCGGATTGATGCTATACGCGGCGAGCTTAGCCTGCGATCACGCCATCCAGAACGGCTTGTGCAATTCGCGGTGCGCGTCGCAACGGGTGATGCCGATATCGCGCAACGTTGCGTCGCTGAGCCCTTCCAGCTCGTGCCGCGAGCGCGACCGGCGCTGCCACTCGGCGATACGACCCACGACTTGATCCCAACTGAACATGCGGCGGTTGCGGAGGGTGGTCATTGTGGTGGTGGTCATGGCTGGCTCCATATCCGGCAAGTTTCATTAACTGCAATGTAAGCGGAGTTTGCGCTGCGAAATGTGATCGCAAACACAGTTCTGTTGTTTCCACTTAAGCTATTGATATAAAATAATTATTTATGAAGATATGAGCTTGGTTGCAGTGCTTATGCACCGGCTTCTAAGCAGCCTTCGGCTGACCCGGCAGCGCGATCTCGCACATCCGCGTCACCGGCTCCGGCAAGAGAGCGTCCGTCCGGTCGTAACCGACCGCCCGCAATATGCCTTGAGCCGGGCACATGGCGACGGCAAGCCGCGTGTATGGATTGAGCACCGGTTCGCGCACCCAATCGAAGCTCGGCGCCGATACTGCCCCGTTCCATTCCTTCAGCGCCGCGCGGCGCGCTTGGCTATAGCTCGCCGCATCCGCAAACGAACTGGTCAGGAACCGGCGCGTGCCGATCCGGCCCTCCCAGCCGTCCCGGCTCGGCACCCAGTCGTTGGCGGCGCTGGTCTCCTGCTCGCGCGTGACATAGTCCGTCTCGGTGCGCTCGATCACACAGCGCTCATTCGCCGCGCAGCCGATCAGCACGTAAATGACGGGGCGCGCCACCGGAGTCGTCTCCAGCATGCGGCGCGCGGCGGCGAAATCCCGACACAGCTCGAAGGCGCGGCGCAGCAGCTGATCCGGCGGCATCAGGTCGGCCGACCGCCAAATCGTCTTCACATTGACCGCAAAGTCGTACGGCCGCAGCCAGCGATGCGCAGTGCGACGGCGCATCGGCGCCTGATTGACGCAAGCGGCAAAGCGCGACGGCGCCATCGCGGTCAAGGCGCCGACATAGCCGGGCCAAGTGACGCTGAGGAAATCGCCGCAGCCGCCTCGCATATGCGCGACTTCGACGTAGCGCCCGAGACCGAGGAACGGCCAATCGAGCGTGCGGACGATCCAGGGCGCGCCGTCGTGCTCGACGGCAAGCGAGGTGCAGGCCCATTGATAGGACGCATTGAGCAGCCACACCCCGGAAAAATCGAGCGCCGCCGCAATCTGCGCGATCTCATCGACATAAGGTGAAGCCGAGCGCGACAGCCAGCGCCGCGACGCCCGATCGAGCGCCGGCACCAGCGGCAAGGCGGCGCGAGGAAAAAAACCGAGGCAGGCATCGCGCAAGGCCCGCGCCTGGCTTGCGCTTATCGCCGCATGGCGCGGCGGCCCGCCGTCGCGCAGATCGACGATGTTAATATTTCCCAACACTGCCGCACCTCGAGGAGATTCTCATGACTGCGGCAAACTAACAGAACGGCGTCCATTCGGGAATGAGCGGCCGCGGCAAATGCGAGGGATGATCGAGGTCGCGATAGACCTTTACCAGAATCGCGCCGGGAAGTTCTAAAACTCGGCGTCTTCCCGGACCGCCGTGGCGGCTGCGGTGCGCATGCCACGCGGCGCTGCGCCGCGTGTCGGAGCAACCGGCCGCCGGGGCGGCACTGCGGTCTGCATTTTCGGTTAGGCGGCGGCGCTCGGCCGAGACGGCGGATTTGCCGCCTCCATGGCGGCCGCGCCATCGACACGAAAGAATGAAATGCGTTCGTTCATCGATTTTGCCTGTTGCTCGAGCGCCTTTGCCGTCGCGGCATTCTCCTCGACCAAAGCCGAATTCTGCTGGGTCGCCTCGTCCATCTGGGCGAGCGCTTTATTGATCTCGGCAACCCCGCTGGCCTGCTCGCTGCTGGCGCCGGCGATATCGGCGACGAGGCTGGCGACCTCCTTGATGGCGTCGACGATCTCGCCGAGCGCCGCACCGGCCTTGTTTACCAGCTCGACTCCTTCTTGAACCTTACCGTTACTGCTGGTGATCAGATCCTTGATGTCCTTGGCGGCCTGCGACGAGCGCTGCGCCAGCGTGCGTACTTCCGAGGCCACCACGGCGAAGCCGCGGCCGGCATCGCCGGCGCGCGCCGCTTCGACCGCGGCGTTGAGCGCGAGCAGATTGGTCTGCCGGGCGATCTCGTCGATGACACCGATGATGTCGGAAATCTTGCCCGCCGAGGTTTCGATCTGGGCCATGGCCTTGACCGCCTGGGCGACCACCCGACCGCTGCGATCGGCCACGTCGCGCGCCTTGGCGGCGGAGCCGTTGGCCTCCTGGGCATTGTCGGCGGTCTTTTTCACCGTGGCGGCGATCTCTTCCATCGAGGCCGAGGTCTGTTCCAGGCTGGCCGCCTGCTCTTCCGTGCGCTGCGACAGATCGGTGGTGCTGGTGGAGATTTCTTCCGACGCATTGGTGACGTCGCGCGTCGAGGCCACGATCGACTCGATGGTCTCGCGCAGCCGCGCGATCGTGACGTTGAAATCGTCCTTGATCTGTCGATAGGTTTCGGTGAAACCATCGTCGAGCGAAATTGTCAGGTCGCCCTCGGACATTCTGGAAAGACCGTCGGCCAGCGCCTTGACGGCGCGGGCCTGCTCCGCCGCAGCTCGCGCTTTCTCGGCCTCGACTTGGCGACGCTCGGCTTCGGCCGCCGCGCGTTCGGCATCGGCTCGCTCGCGCTGTTCCTTGGCCTCGGCATCGGTACGCAATTTCTCGATTGCGGCGGTTTTGAAACTAAGGAGGGCGCGGGCAAAATCGCCGATTTCATCGGTGCGATCGACACCGTCGAATTTGGCCTGCAAATTGCCGGCCGCAAGCTCCATCATGACGAGCCGCATGCGGTTCACCAGCAAGATGACGGTGCGGTAGACGAAAAACGCTCCGGCGGCTCCCATAATGACTGCGATTACGGCGATGAGGACAAGCAAATCGACATTCAAGCTCTTGACGCTTTCCACCAAACCCTGAGCTTGACGCTCATGCCCGGTGTAATCCTTCTCGAGATCGTCCAGGCGGTTATTCAGATCGATGCGAGATTTCCGATTGACATCATTGTCGCCATATAACCTGGCGGCGGCGGTGCTGTCCTCCCGGGCCAAACGGACCAATTCGGTGCGGAACTGAATGAAATGGTCGACGCTGGCAGCAAGCGCGTCGATCTTGGCGCGCTCGGACTCAATGACGACTTTGTGCCACGCATCCACCGTTTTCTTAAGATCCGCCAAGTGCTTCAGGAGCGAGCTGGCAAACTGCGCGGCGGTTTTCCAATCCGGCGACATGTAGATGCCGCGCGATTCCATCACGACCGCATAAACCTCGCCGTCGAGATGTTCGAGGTACATCGCGCCCTTGCCTGCGGAGTCGACGGCGCGCTCGGCCCGGTCGCTCTGCCACATCCCGTAGGCCGTCATGCCAAGGCACGCGATGGGCAAAAGGCTCAGAAACGCGATGACTCCGAAGACTCTTTGCTTGAGGGAAGCGTTGCGCAAGATTCGAATACGCCGCTTCGGAGCCTTGGGCGGCGCAAATTCGGCCGCGGAATTGACGACGGGATTCATGCCAAGCGATTTCCGTAAAGTGCTAGACTAACGAGGCCACCCGTCCCGATGGTTTTCCGGGGGCGACCGGAACGCGCCCAGCTAGAACTCGGCATCTTCCTGGATTTTCGCGGCAAGCGCAGTCTGCATGCGGCCGACCGGACCACCGCGTGCCGCTGCCACAACCGGCCGCTTGGCCGCCGCAGTGAACAATTTCGGTTTCGGCGCTTCGACCTTTGGCTTCGAGGCTTCCGCATGGGCGGTCGCCGCATCGCCGAGACGGAAGAACGACACCCGCTCGTCCATGGCTTTGGCCTGATGCTCGAGGGTCTTGGCCGTCGCGGCATTCTCCTCGACCAGTGCCGAGTTCTGTTGCGTGACCTCGTCCATTTGCGCGAGCGCTTTGTTGACCTGCTCGACGCCGCTCGCCTGCTCGATACTCGCGCCCGCGATTTCAGAAACGACAGTGGCCACCGACTTGATCGTTTCGAGAATCTCCGCCAGGGCCGCGCCCGCTTGATTGACAAGCTCGACGCCCGCCTTCACTTGTCCGTTGCTGTTGGTGATCAGATCCTTGATGTCCTTGGCGGCCTGCGAGGAGCGCTGTGCCAGCGTGCGCACCTCCGAGGCCACCACGGCGAAGCCGCGGCCGGCATCGCCGGCGCGCGCCGCTTCGACCGCGGCATTGAGCGCGAGCAGGTTGGTCTGCCGGGCGATCTCGTCGATGACGCCGATGATGTCGGAAATCTTGCCCGCCGAGGTTTCGATCTGGGCCATGGCGTCGACCGCCTTGGCGACCACCTGGCCGCTGCGGTCGGCCACATCGCGCGCCTTGGCGGCGGATTCGTTGGCCTGTTGCGCATTCTCGGCATTCTTTTTCACCGTTGCGGCGATTTCCTCCATTGAGGCGGAGGTCTCTTCCAGGCTGGCGGCTTGTTCTTCCGTGCGCTGCGACAGGTCGGTGGTGCTTGAGGAAATCTCTCCCGACGCATTGGTGACGTCGCGCGTCGAAGTTACGATCGATTCGATGGTTTCGCGCAGTTTGGCGATCGTGGCGTTGAAGTCATCCTTGATCTGCCGATAGTTTTCGGTGAAACCCTCGTCGAGCGAAACCGTCAGATCGCCCTCGGACATTCTGGAAAGACCGTCGGCCAGCGCCTTGACGGCACGCGCCTGCTCTTCGGCGGCCGCTGCTTGCGCCTCGGCGTTCTTCCGGCGCTCCTCCTCGGCCTTTTGCCGCTGTTCGTCGGCTTCCTTGCGCTGCTCGACGGCGGCGGCTTCCAGGCGGAGTTTTTCCTGGCCCGCCTCGCGAAACACCAGCACGGTTTTCGCCATCTTGCCGATCTCGTCCTTGCGTTCGGCGCCTTCGATCTCGATGTCGATGTCGAACTTGCCTTGCGCCAAGGTGTTCATGCGCTCCCCCAAGCGCGTCAGCGGCCTGGCGATTCCCACCATCGCCAGCCAGATGCCGATACCAGCGGAAGCCGCGAGACCAATCGTACCAATCGTTATCATCAGGATGATGGTCGAACTGGATTTTGCGGAAGCTTCCGCGTTCATTTTGGTGACGGCATCCACGTGGGCGGCGTTTACTTTATTTTGATCGGCGGAAATTGACTCAAGCAGTTCGTCGGCCTTCACCATTTCTTTAGTAGCTTGTTCGTTTTCATTCTTCAGGCCGTGGGCAATAACGGATTTGATGATTTCCTGAGCCTCATCGACGCGGGAATTATAGGAGTCATAGGCCGCCTTATTCGCCGGATCTAGACTGCCGGCTGCGCTGAAGAACTGTCTCGCGTCCTTGTAAGCATTTTCTTCCGACTTGGCGGCACTCTGCGCTTCCTTGGATGCGCCGTCGTAAGCGATCGTCCGATAGGTCGAATAGCCCATGTCCTTGAGGGCACGATTGCCACGCGCCACGTTCAGCACCGCCGGATAATCGTTACTGCTAATAGTCGAATAGATTCCGGTTAGGTTGCTGAGCTCTATCGCCGAGAGAGCGATCACCACAATGATGACGCAGCTCAGTAGCGCGATGACAGAGAGAATCTTGGTCGAGATTTTCAGATTGTCGACGAACTTCATTGGGCTAGCTCCTAAAGTCCTTGCGCCCGCTCCGGGGCAAGTTGCGGCTTAAGTCGTTGCCAGGCTCTCGATCTCGCGCTCTGACAAAAGATGGTTGAGATTGATGAGCGCGATCAGGGTCGTGTCGATCGTCACCAAGCCGGCCAGAAAATCGGTTTGTGCATTGCGCGACACCTGCGGCACGATTTGAATTTGGCAGGCATCGACGGCGATGATGTCGAGCACCCGGTCGGCAAGGAGGCCGACGGTTTTGGCGTCGATCTGAACCACGATGACGACATGCATCGCAGTCGCGTCGGTCAGGCCCTGGCCGAATCTGCAGCGCAAATCGATGATCGGAACCATGACGCCGCGCAGATTGAGCACGCCGCGCATATAGTCGGGCTGATTTGGCAGCTGCGTGACACTCGACCAGCCTTTGATCTCGCGTACTGCCATGATGTCGACGCCGTATTGTTCGTCGCCGATGGCGAAGCTGATAAATTCGGTTGAAACCGCCGCGGCGCGAGCCGGGTCGCTACCTCTCCAATCGGCGGCGTTGGATGACGGGGGTTCGGCGGGGGAACTGGTGGCGCTACTCATGCCGGGCGACTTCCATCGGTGGTTACGCTGCGGAGCGTCATGCGGCGCATGACAGACGGCCGGCCCGAAAAAACGGTCGGCGTCTCACCCAGAGATAAAACGGCAGTGTCTTCGAACCTGTAAATTCGCTTATAAGTAAGAGTCCATATCGAATAGAAATACGGGGAGTTTAGCGATGGAGTTGAAATCGACGCGCCGGATCGTGACCGGACATGACGCGAATGGCAAAGCGGTCGTGTTGTTCGACAGTTCGCTGCAACCCAAGCAGCGCAGCGCCGGCGCCAATGGCACGACATTATTGTGGGTGACCAGCGAATCTCCGGTGGACGTCGCGAGCTCCGCCGACCGGGCGCAGATGCAAGTCGGCGTGCCGCCGCCCGCGAACGGCACGATTTTTCGCATCGTCGATTTCGCTCCCGCCGCGCCCGACGCGGCGCCGATCGATCATCATCAAATTCTCCTCTCGATGGGCATCGATCCGGCGACGCAAGGCTACGCCCGGCACGCCAACACGCATCGCACGCGAACCGTCGACTACGCCATCGTGCTCGACGGCGAGATCGACATGCTGCTCGACGACAGCGAGATTCATGTCAAGGCCGGCGACGTCTTGGTGCAGCAGGCCACCAATCACGCCTGGGTCAATAACGGCACGAAACCGTGCCGTATCGCTTTCATTCTCATCGACGGCAAGACGCCGCCGGCGTGGCGGCAAGGCTGGACCAAATAGCGCAAGCGATCGCCGGAGAGTTACTCCGCGGCTTCCCGGTGGCGGTGAAACAGCGGCTCGATGCGGGCGCGTTCACCGGCGCAAGCGACGACGACGTGGCTTTCCGGCACCGCAATCCAGTTCTTGTGGTCGCGGTCGAGCGGCTCGGAGACGATGACGATGCCGGCGTCGGATTCCCGGTAATAGAGCGTATTGGCGCGATCGTTCACCGCGTAGCGGAACGCGTAAAGATCGCGCCCGTTCGACAGCGCCGCGGTGAAGCGCAGCCGGTCGCCGGGCGTCGTCTGATTTACCAATTCGGTCAAGCGGGCGAGAATCGTCTCAGCCGCCGCCACCGGATGCTCGATGCCGGCGCCGAGCATGGCGAGGAAGATCGCCTCGGAATCGGTGGTGCCGATGCGCGCCGGATAAAGCTCGTCGGGGATGAGTCCCTCAACCTGGCGGCGCAGGCGGCTCCAACTGCCGACAAAGCCATTGTGCATGAACATCCATCTGCCGCAAGCGAATGGATGACAATTCGGCCGGGTTATCGGCGTGCCGGTTGCGGCGCGGACATGGGCGAAGAACAAATGGGACTGCAAATGCCGGCACAGGTAGCGCAGGTTCTCGTCCGACCAGGCCGGGCGAACCTCGCGATAGAGGCCCGGCTCCGGATGATTGCCGTACCAGCCGAGCCCGAAGCCGTCGCCGTTGGTGCTGGCGGTCGATTCCAGTGCCGCAATGCTCTGCGAAATCAGGGAATGCGACGGCTCGGTCACGTAATGTTCGAGCGCCGTGGTTTCCCCGCGATATGCGATCCAGCGGCACATCGTGCTGCCTTTGCCTATGCGTTTGCGCGTGTCACGCCACCAATGTGGCGTCGCGAATCCAGCGTGTCACCCTTTGCAGGGCAATTTCGGCGCCTTCGTGTTGATTTTCAGTAAAAATGCGTAACTGAGCATCGGCCGAAGTTCCTTCCAGAACGATGGCCCGGCAATTTCCCACCGGCTCGGCGCAGCCAAGGGCTTCCGCGTGCTTCGCCACGAGGTCGAGGATCCGGTCGAGCAGCTCGGCGACGGCGACGCCGCCCGACCGAGTAACGAACGTGCCCTGGACGCCATAGCGCTGCGCCCGCCATTTGTTCTCGACCGCAATCGCGCGGTCGACCACATCAAGCCCGGCATTGTGCTCGGGATGCGCATAGAGGAAACGGGCCAACGACCGATACAGCGCCGCGATCGCGATCGTGTCGTCGAGCCGCGTGCAGCAGTCCGGCGCGCGCAGCTCCAGGGTCGGGTATTTGAGCGACGGCCGGATCGCCCACCAGAGATGGCTGGCGTCCTGCATTGCGTCCGATCGCACCATAGCATCGACATAGGCGTCGTATTCCGCGGCGGTGCGGAACAATTCCGGCAGACCGGTGCGCGGCAACTCGTCATAGGCGGCGAGACGATAGCCTTTCAGGCCGGTGGCGCGGCGCTGCCAGAACGGCGAGGAGGTCGATAGCGCGATGAACAGCGGCAGGTAAGGCAGCATGCGCATCATCACATCGATCCGGCGCGCCGGGTCCGGAAATTCGACATGCACGTGCATCCCGCACAACATGTTGCGCTGGCCGATCATCTGCAGGTCGTCCATCACCTTGTCGTAGCGATCCTTGGGGCTCTGCACCGACTCCCGCCACAGCGCCCGGGGATGCGTGCCGCAAGCCAAGATCGCAAGGCCGTGCGCCGCAGCAGC
>Ga0070731_10003436_pt1 | contig 14299 bp, 10 predicted proteins | sample Coa_R1_2_FD_66448 | JGI IMG/M metagenome (GOLD analysis project Ga0070731, IMG submission 66448) | Surface soil microbial communities from Centralia Pennsylvania, which are recovering from an underground coalmine fire - Coalmine... | ecosystem: Environmental > Terrestrial > Soil > Unclassified ... | reverse complement strand
TTCCTTGCGCAGTGCTTGCCGCTCGATCTCCAATTGCAAAATGCGCCGCTCGATTTCGTCGATTTCCGTCGGCAGCGAATCGATTTCCATGCGCAGTCCCGCCGCTGCTTCGTCAACCAGGTCGATCGCTTTGTCCGGCAAAAAGCGGTCGGTGATATATCGTTGCGAAAGCATGGCCGCCGCCACGATCGCTGCATCCTTTATGCGCACGCCGTGATGCACTTCGTAGCGCTCTTTCAGGCCGCGCAGAATCGCGATGGTGTCCTCCACGGAAGGTTCGCCAACCTGCACGGGCTGAAAGCGCCGCTCCAGCGCCGGATCTTTCTCAATGTACTTCCGGTATTCGTTCAGCGTCGTCGCGCCGATCGCGCGCAATTCACCGCGTGCCAGCGCCGGCTTCAGCATGTTTGAAGCATCCATTGCGCCTTCAGCTGCGCCCGCTCCCACAAGCGTGTGAAGTTCGTCGATAAACAGAATGATTTGTCCGTCGGATTCTGTGACCTCTTTTAGAAGGGCTTTCAACCGGTCTTCGAATTCGCCGCGATATTTCGCGCCCGCCACCAGCGCTGCAAGATCAAGCGCCACAATCCGCTTCGGCTTCAGCACTTCGGGCACGTCCCCGGCGACAATCCTCTGCGCCAAGCCTTCCACAATGGCGGTCTTTCCCACTCCGGGCTCGCCAATCAGGACGGGGTTGTTTTTCGTGCGTCGCGCCAAAATTTGCATCACGCGGCGAATCTCTTCGTCGCGTCCGATCACCGGATCAAGCTTGCTTCTCCGGGCGAGTTCGGTGAGATCCCGTGCGTATTGTTCGATTGCGCGATACGTGGATTCGGGGTTTTGTGAAGTCACGCGGTGGCTGCCGCGAATTGAGGTCATCGCTTGCAGAATCGCGTCGTGGGTCGCGCCGTGGCGCGCAAGGATTTGCCCGGCCGCATCGCGCTGTGCCGCGGCAATGGCGAGCAAGATGTGTTCAGTTGAGACGTATTCGTCTTTCAGCCGCTCAGCCTCGGTGAAAGCATTCTCGAGAATTTCATTCGATGAACGGCTCAACGATTGTTCCGCTACGCCTGAAACTTTCGGCAAACGGTCGATCTGTTTTTCAACTTCGCCGCTCAGCATTGCCGGCGCCGCTCCGAGTTTATCCAGCAGAGGTCGCACTACGCCGTCACCCTGCGCGATCAGCGCCCAGAGTAAGTGCAGAGGTTCAATCTGCTGCTGCCCGGAACGCCCGGCCATCTCCTGCGCCGCTTGCAGCGCTTCCTGCGCCTTCACCGTAAATTTGTCAAATCGCAGCATGTCGTGATTTTCTCACCTTGCTTCTCCGGAAACAAAGGCCAGGGCGCCTTGGCCCTGGCCTTTTGGTGGCGGAGCCCATACTTCAGGTTCGTTAGATCCAAGCTTCGAGTTAGTTATGACTTGTGACGTTGATTTTCACCTGTCTTGGCTTCGATTCGGCTCGCTTTGGCAGCTCAACTGTGAGCACGCCATTCTTGTAGTCTGCCTTGATAGAACCGTTATCTACCGTGCTTGGCAGGCTAAAGCTGCGGCTGAACGAGCCGTAGGTTCGCTCGACTCGAAGATAGTTGTCTTCCTTCACCTTCTCCTCGAATTTTCGCTCGCCTTTTATGGTGAGTATGTTGCTTTCGATGCGTATATCCAGGTCCTTTTCGTTGACGTCTGGAAGGTCCGCTTTCAGCACTAACTCGTTCTCCGTCTCGTAAATGTCGACGGCCGGAGCCCAAGTGGTCAGGGCTGACTGGTCGGACCCACGTGGCAACGAGCCTTCAAACAGCCGGTTGACCTGCTCCTGCAGGGTTGAAAGGTTGTGGAACGGGTCCCAACGGGTGATGGCACTCATCTTAACTGCCTCCTATTGATTCTAATAGTCTTAGCGCATTAAGCGCATAGGAAGCATAAAATATGCGTATATCATTGTCAAGTACAAAATCAGCCCTCCGCACCGACCCTTCCCCCTGCAGCTATTGCGAAATCTCATGGCCTCCAGCGCCCTTGGCCTTGCGGCTTTCCAGGTAAAGGAGTAAGGAGTGATGATCCACATTCGATTTCTTGCTTTCGGGGAGTGCCGTCTTGGAAGACGCGCTAGCCATCCACCGCCTCCATTTTGCCTTTACCGTCACTTTCCACTACATCTTTCCGCAGCTCACTATGGGCCTGGCCTTGTTGCTGGTTATTTTGAAGACGATGGCGCTGCGCAGCGGCGACGAGCATTACAACCGCGCCGCGCGATTCTGGGCGCGGATCTTCGGCATCAACTTCGCATTGGGCGTGGTCACTGGCATCCCCATGGAATTCCAGTTCGGCACGAACTGGGCGCAATTTTCACGGGCGGCAGGAGGAGTGATTGGACAGACGCTCGCAATGGAAGGAATCTTTTCCTTCTTTCTAGAATCGTCTTTTCTCGGCCTTTTCCTTTTCGGCGAGAAGCGCCTGGGACCGAAAGCGCACTGGTTCACAGCAGTGATGGTGTTTTGCGGCTCTTGGCTTTCAGGCTACCTGATCGTTGCCACAGACGCGTGGATGCAGCATCCAGTGGGCTATGCGCTTGGGCCTCACGGTGAAATCCTACTGGCTAGCTTCTGGGGTCTGCTGCTCAATCCGTGGGCGCTCTGGCAGTACCTGCACACGATGAACGGCGCGGTCCTCACCGGATGCTTCGTGATGGGCGGCGTCGGCGCCTTTTACTTGCTCTCCGGGCGTGACGAGGCCTATGGGCGGACGTTCGTGCGTCTGGGCGTGATCGTTGGCGTCGTGGGAACCATCCTGCAGCTTTTTCCTCTCGGCGACGCACAGGGCAGACTCGTCGCGCGTTACCAGCCCGCAACGCTGGCGGCCATGGAAGGATTATTTGAAACGCAGCAAGGAGCGCCCGTGGCGATCCTCGGACAGCCAGACGTGCAGAACCGCCGGCTGGACAATCCGCTCCTGGTTCCCCGCGCGCTTAGTTTCCTCACCTATCGCCGCTGGAAGGCGGAAGTGAAGGGTCTCGACAGTTTTCCGCAGCAGGATTGGCCAGATAAGATTCCGCTCGTCTACTTCAGCTATCACATCATGGTTGGGCTGGGCACGATTCTTTTGGCCGTGACGGCGGTTGCCGCGTGGCTGCTTTGGCGCGGCAGGCTCTATCAAAGCCGCGGAATGTTGTGGGTGCTTATGCTGTGCCTGCCCCTGCCTTACATCGCGAATACGGCCGGTTGGGTTACAGCCGAGGTCGGGCGCCAGCCCTGGCTGATTCACGGCCTGTTCCGGACGCCCGCGGGAGTTTCGCCGGACGTTTTGGCTGGAAGTGTTTGGTTCACGCTGATCGGTTTCATGGGAATGTACATGATCTTGGGCATCCTGTTTTTGTTCCTGGTTTACCGGGAGATCGAGCTGGGACCGGAACCGCGGAAGGCAGCTTTGGCCGAGTTCGGAGGGCATGAGTGATGGCCACGTTGTGGTTCTGCCTGGTGGCCTTGATGATTGCCGCCTACGTCCTGCTCGACGGCTTCGATCTAGGCGCCGGTATTCTGCATCTGTTCGTGGCGCGATCGGATGACGAGCGGCGCGAGGTGTTGGCGAGCATTGGCCCGGTATGGGACGGCAACGAAGTCTGGCTGCTTGCGGCGGGCGGAACGCTTTATTTCGCTTTTCCCGCTCTGTACGCCTCGGGGTTCAGCGGTTTCTATCTGCCGCTGATGGTGGTTCTGTGGCTTTTGATTCTGCGCGGCATCTCGATTGAATTCCGCAGCCACATCCATAGTCCAGTATGGGAGCCGTTGTGGGACGCGGTGTTTTGCTTTTCCAGTTTGCTGCTGGCTGTTTTTTTCGGAGCGGCGCTCGGCAACGTGGTGCGTGGCGTTCCTCTCGATGCACAGGGCTATTTCTTCGAACCACTGTGGACCAATTTCCGCCTCGGTGGCAGAACGGGGATCCTCGATTGGTACACGATTCTGATCGGAGTGACCTCCCTCTTTGCTTTGACGCAGCACGGGGCCGCCTGGCTGATGCTGAAGACCTCGGGCGCGGTTCAACTGAGGTCGCGCGGCGTGGCGCGCGGCGCGTGGTGGGTCGTGGTTGCGCTAACAATCGTCGTCACCTGGTTCACGTTTCGCATTCAGCCACAGATTTCTCTGAGTTTCGCCGCGCATCCGTTGGGCTATGTCTTTCCGGCGATCGCTGTAGCCGGACTTGTTGCGCTCCGATGGTTTTTGGCGGGAGCGGAGGACGTTCGGCGAGAACTCGAGGTGTTTTTGGCTTCGTGCGCGTATTTGCTGGGCATGCTCACCAGCGTAGTGTTCGGCCTGTATCCCTATGTCCTGCCCGCCAGCAGCAATCCGGCATACAGTTTAAGCATCGACAACGCAAAAGCGGGGACGTATGGATTGAGAGTCGGCCTGGTTTGGTGGTTCATCGGCATCGCACTGGCGACGGGATATTTCATCCTGGTTTATCGGCACTTCCGGGGCAAGGTGGGCACAGAAACCAATCACGGAAACTATTAGGGGGTCAAAGAAGGTACAAGCGTATCGGCTAGCCGGTCCTGGGCGGTGCGATCATTCGCTGCGCGAAACAGGTGACCACCGGGCCAGCGTCGACATGGAGTCTGGCCAGCTGCTCCAACCCGAACCCATTCCATACGGACATCGGTGATAGACGGCTTCAATCCGTCGAATCTTTCCACGCTCGACTCGAAATACCTCTGACATTTCCCAAGTCCACGGTGTGACGGGTCCAACCGTCACCGTGCGGCCGTCAGGAATCTGGAACGTGCGCGTCTTCCCCGCTGCGTGATCGAAGAAACCGAACGCCAGGGTCACTCCACGTTCTGTATCGACAACAACGAAGCGGCGATCTCGAATCCGCGTCACAAAATGAAGCAACCCCGACTGAAACTGCTCCTTGCATCCCCACTCCGGTGAATAGCTCAGATCAGCCCGGCGTCGCGCGTTGTCCACGGAGTTCCCCTGCGCCGCTACCGCACTGGCCGTGTTCGCCTCGTGATTGTTCGTTGCTTCCATGCCATTTTCAACGCGATCGCAGTCGTCGGTGAACGGGTAATTTCCCTTTCCGTCGTCGAGCTGCATCCCCGAAAAGTACATGTTCGCCACCTTTACAAGCTCCGCGCGAGAAACACGATCGGCGGGGGGAATGGTTTCCATAAAAAGAGGATCGGTGTGGCCGCGCTTTTCGAGATTCTCGGCCTGGCCCTTATCGCGAACGACGATCGTCTCGATCTCGGCAATCTTGTGGTTCTCGATTTTCAAGCGAAGCGAAATAATGATCGGCTCCCCAGCCTCCCGCATCGTTCCGAAGAAGCCGACTTGTCCGGCTTGCACATCCTCCATGTAAAACTTGTAGGTTCCCCTTCCCGTCGCGGTATTCCACAAGCCGTCGCCGAGATTCAACCGCTGGCCGTCTTCGGTGAATTTGACCGTCTGTGTAACGGGCAGACGCGAGGGATCGTTTGCAGACACAGCATCGAGATAGCTCTCGACGAATCCATCCAAGCAGGCACGATCACAACCCGCATTTGCGGGCAGATTTCGCTGACCGCCGCGCGCCGGTGCCAGATGGAACGCCCCTACAAAAAGGAGCAGGAAAAGTGCAGCGCCACAACTGAAGCATACGACCTTGCGGCACATGCGGCCCTCCTATTAGAATTGCGCCGTTGACCCTCTGCGTTAGCCGATCCGCAGGGAAGCCGCAATGCTATGTCGCGCTCTTGCGATACGCAAGTATTGTTGGGATCGTGCTGTGTGCGCCACGCGACGCAAATAGCGCAAACTGCCTAAACGTTTGCCACCCGACGGCTATTGAGAAAGCGGATACCGTCATCGGCTCGGTTCTTCATAGGAGGCTCTGATGAAAATAAATAGAAGAAGGCTTTTGCAGGCGCTGGGAATGTCACCAGCGCTTTTAGCAGGATCGACTGGCGTCGCGGAAGGCAAGACCAGCGAAAAAGACGCTGAGGCGAGCGCGGAACCTAAGCTCGTAGGACTAAATCCGAAGGGCATGCCGCCTTCCATCACTCTTTTGCCCCTGGCGCCGCGCTTCAGTTCCCTCGACAACAAAACCCTTTATATGGTGGATATCGGTTTCAATAACGGCAACGTGTTTTTCCAGGAGATGCAGCGGTGGTTCAAAGAAAACATGCCCAGCGTGAAGACGATCTATCGGCGCAAGGCAGGCGATTATCCGCAAGAGGATCCCGAATTGTGGGCGGAAGTAAAGGCGGCAGGCGCTGCGGTCATTATGGGTGTGGGCCATTGAAGCACGTGCGCCCCAGCGACCGTGGGTCACTGCGTAACGCTTGAAAAGATGGGAGTGCCGACGTCCCCCGTTGTGACGGTGGCATTTGAACAAGAATGCAAAACGAATGCCGCCAAGCGCGGAATGCCGCGCCTGCGCCTGGTGTTCAGTCCGCACCCCGTATGGGGAAAAACGCCGGATCAGCTTTGGGGCTACATGAACGGTCCCGATCCAGCGACCGAGAAGCCGATGATGCAGGAAGTCATCGGCGCGCTTACGAGGCCTCTGACCGCAGCCGACACGAAGACCGGAAAGGAAACGCCCTCCGTTGGACCGGCGACATTCGAACCGGACACTGCGAAGAATTTGCAGGAATTCTACCGGAATAATGGGTACACGGACTTTCTACCGATCATCATTCCGACCGAAGAAGCCGTCGACGAAATGCTGAAAGGCACAAGCCATCACCCCGATGAAGTGGTCGGCAAACTCGGGGCCGGGGGCAGCACGGAGGCTTTTGCTGCGTGGACATTCACCGTAAGGCACGCGGCGATCAATGCGGTGATGGCGGGAGCCAAGCCCGAACACTTGCCGGTGATTCTGGCGATTGCGTCGTCCGGATTCATTTCTCTGATCAGCTCGACGAACGACCTTGCGTACGGCGCTCTGGTCAACGGGCCTATCCGCAATAAGCTGAACATGAACTATGGCATCGGGGCGCTTGGCCCGTTTGCACACGCGAACGCCGCGATCGGCCGCGCGTGGACCCTGGTATCGAAGAATCTGGGAAATGCCGGCATTCCCGGAGAAACGTATATGGGGGACATGGGAAACACGCTCAATTATCTGAACCTTATGATGGCGGAAAACGAAGAGGCCAGCCCATGGGAGCCGTTCCACGTCCAGCACGGCTTCAAGAAAGAAGAAAACGTCGTGAGTATGTTCAGCGGCCTGGGTGTATCCGCAGGACAGGTCGGAAAGGGCAGCGGCGTCGGCGGGACTCCGTATTTCGACAAGCAATATCTCGATTTGTTCTACAACTTCACCGGCTTCTTTGGTGCGCTGCTGCTGTGCGAGCCGATCTGCGCCAATAGCCTGAAGGAGCAGGGCTACGACACGAAGGATAAACTGATCGATTATTTCTACAAGAACGCGACGCAAACCGCCAAGGACTACCGCGACAGGAACTGGTCGTACCTATTCGAATACGGGCAGGCGCTGAGAGGCGTAGAGCCGTTCGCGACATGGTACAAGCTGCCGGATGACGCCGTGATCCCGAAATTCCCGCATCCGAACCGCATCAGCGTGGTCGTGATCGGCGGCTCGACGGATCCGGTGTCGCAAGTGGCCAACTTTAGCTACGGGAAGAGCGTTTCGATCGATAAGTGGATGTAGCCAGACGTTTATCCAAAGATTTGTTCAGCATGGACGCTAATTCTAACCGCTCGTAAGGCGGCGAGAATGCGTCAGCCGGCATCGTCTTCTTTCATGCCGTCCGCTGCGATCGCGTCGTAACGGGTGCGAACTCAACCTCGTCTGTCCATCGCCGCAAAGAACATAGGCGCCTCAAAAACCTCCGATACACGGATTTCTCATATTTTATACAGTCTTCCGGCTATGCACGCCCGAGGTTCACCGCAAGATAATAATCAAGGGCAGAATCGCGGGAGCAGACAAGGATGCCAGAAACCACTTCAGACATACTAATCGACCGCCTCATCCACTGGAAAGTGTCCGAAGTCTTTGGGCTTCCGGGCGACGGAATCAACGGAATCATGGAGGCCCTGCGAAAGCGGCAAGATAAAATACGATTCATTCACGTCCGCCACGAAGAAGCCGCTGCTTTCATGGCATGTGCGTATGCGAAATACACCGGCAAATTGGGTGTGTGCCTCGCGACGTCCGGTCCAGGCGGAATTCATCTGCTGAATGGTTTGTATGACGCCAAGCTAGACGGTCAGCCGGTCCTGGCAATCACGGGCCACGCTTTTCACGATCTGATCGATACCCATACCCAGCAGGACGTTGATCTCGATAAGCTTTTCTCTGATGTGACGGTCTATAACACGCGAGTGATGGGCTGCGCGCATATACGGAACGTCACCGATCTCGCCTGCCGAACGGCATTAAATTTTCGTGGAGTCGCCCACCTCAACATTCCCAGTGACATTCAAGATGAGGTAAGCGACGAGCGTTCGAAACGCAATGTTCCGAATCACACAGGAAACGTTCCGGCTCGAAGCGGGCGATTGCCGGCCGAGCACGAACTTGCACGAGCGGCGGAAATACTAAATGAGGGAAAGAAGATCGCGATTCTGGCTGGTCAAGGCGCTCTCGATGCAAGGAACGAAATAATCGAAGTTGCGGAACGCCTCGGCGCCCCAATCATAAAGGCGCTGCTCGGCAAGGCTGTCGTTCCCGACGATTGTCCTTACACCACCGGAGGAATCGGACTGCTGGGGACTAAACCGTCGCAGGAAGCGCTGGAAGAGTGTGACACGCTGCTCATTGCAGGCTCATCTTTTCCGTACATTGAATACTATCCGGCGCCCAGCAAAGTCCGCGCCGTCCAAATCGACATTGATCCGACTCGAATCGGGCTTCGTTACCCCGTCGAGGTTGGTATCGTTGCAGACTGTAGAGCTGCTCTTGAAGGGTTATTGGCGCGGCTAAAGCGAAACAAGAATCGCGATTTTCTCAAAAAAGCTCAAAAAGGAATGGCAGCTTGGAACGAGGTGATGCAGGAACGCGGTTCGCGACAGGACAAGCCCATGAAGCCGCAAGTGGTGGCCCTGGAATTGGGAAAGCGCCTCGATGACGACGCCATCATCTCGTGTGATTCGGGAACTATTGCGACCTGGTTTGCCCGGTACATCCCGGTAAAGGGCAGCCAAAAACATTCTCTCTCTGGCACTTTGGCAACCATGGCTAATGGCTTGCCTTATACCATCGCGGCCCAGATTGCGCACCCCGATCGCCAATGCGTCGGATTCGTGGGTGACGGCGGATTCACAATGCTGATGGGCGAATTCGCTACAGCTGTTAAGTACCAGCTTCCGATTAGGATCGTGGTCATTAAGAACAATACTCTTGGCCAGATCAAATGGGAGCAAATGGTATTTCTAGGAAATCCAGAGTACGGCTGCGACCTGAATCCGATCGACTTCGCGGCATTCGCGCGAAATTGCGGGGGCACTGGCTTTCGCATAGAAGACCCGCGCGACTGCGGGCGGATTCTCGAGCAGGCGCTAAAGACCAAAGGTCCCGTACTCATTGAGGCTGTGGTCGATCCGTTCGAACCGCCCATGCCTCCCAAGGTGACGGTCGATCAGGCTGAGAAGCTAGGGAAAGCGCTTGCCAAGGGCACTCCGAATCGTAAGGAAATTGCTTTGACAATCGCTTCAGACAAGGTTCGCGAACTAGTCTAGACAATGTTGATATGTCGGCAGCGAAAAACTGCGCGAGAAACGTCGACGAATGGCCCCCAATGATTTAGTTGAGATCGAGGCGCGATCTTCAAGAGAAGAATCGTTCGACCAATCAAAGGCAAGTTCACTTCAGCATGAGCTATCCAGACGAATAAGCGGTGAAGTTCGTTTTGACAGCGCCAGCAGGGCGATCTACGCCACTGATGCTTCGAACTATCGGCAAGTACCCATCGGTGTGGTCATCCCGCGAACCCAACAGGACGTAGTAGATACGATTGCTATCTGCCGGAAGTATCAGGCGCCCGTGCTCTCTCGCGGCGGCGGCACCAGTCTCGCTGGCCAATGTTGTAATGCTGCCGTAGTGATCGATTGGTCGAAATATCTGAACCGAATTATCGAGTTGAACGTGGAACAGAAATTCGCGCGCGTCGAACCGGGAACGATTTGTGACGAAGTTGTGAAGGCGGCCCGTCCTTACGACCTGACCTACGCTCCCGACCCCGCAACGCACGATCACTGCTGTTTCGGCGGCATGCTTGGAAACAATTCCTGCGGCGCGCACGCAGAGATGAACGGGCCGGCCGTCAACAATGTCGAATCACTCGACATCCTGCTCTATGACGGCACCCGAATGACGGTTGGCTGGCTTTCCGAAGCGGAATGGCGGCAGCGAATTTCGAACGGCAACCGCGAGGCTGAAATCTACAAGAAACTATGGGACCTGCGTGAACGCTATCAATCCCTTATCGAATCGCGCTATCCGAAAATTATCCGCAGAATCTCAGGTTACAACCTGGACCAACTAATCCCCGACAAGAACGGCATGGTGAATATCGCCAGAGCTCTCATCGGCAGTGAAGGAACATGCGTCACCATCCTGGAGGCGAAGGTCACACTGATCTTCAACCAGCCGGAGCGCGTTCTGCTTGTGCTTGGCTATCCGGACGTATATCGGGCGGCCGACCATTTGATAGAAATTTTAGACTTCAAGCCAATTGCCCTCGAAGGAATCGATTATCGCCTGCACGAGAACATCAAGAAGAAGGGTGGGATGCATAGCGAACATTTGAGCTTGCTTCCCAAGGCCCGCGGCTGGCTGATCGTCCAGTTCGGCTCAGGCACGCAAAAAGAAGCGAAGGAAACTGCTGAGAAGTTGTGCGAGAGGCTAAGTACACAGTCTGATCCGCCGAGTATGCGCCTTTTAGTGGACAAAACTCAGCAGCAGAATCTGTGGGACATTCGCGAGGCTGGGCTCGGAGCGACGGCATTCGTGCCCGGAGAAAAAGATACTTGGCCGGGATGGGAGGATTCGGCGGTTGCGCCAGAAAAGGTGGCGAGATACCTGCGCGATCTTCGCGCGCTCTTTGAGAAATACGACTACAACCCGGCCCTTTATGGCCATTTTGGACAAGGATGCATTCACTGCCGCGTCGATTTCGATCTTGTAACCGAGCCTGGCATCAAGAAGTATCGCTCGTTCATGGAAGAAGCCACCGACCTGATCGTCCGCTACGACGGCTCGTTTTCAGGCGAACACGGAGATGGGCAATCGCGAGCCGAATTCCTTGTAAAGATGTTCGGACCGGAGCTGATCGAGGCTTTTCGAGAATTCAAATCCATCTGGGACCCTGACTGGAAGATGAATCCCGGCAAGATAGTCGATCCGTACCGGATCGATGAAAACCTTCGCTTGGGAGCGGGATACAAGCAGTGGGAACCAAAGACTCATTTCAAGTTTCCTGACGACAAGGGAAGTTTCGCGCGTGCGACTCTCCGGTGCGTCGGTGTTGGCAAGTGCCGCCGCCTTGAAGGGTCAGGGCAGCATTCCACGATGTGTCCAAGTTTTATGGTTACGCGCGAAGAGAAGGATACAACGCGCGGGCGGGCTCATGCGCTGTTTGAGATGCTGCAAGGAAATGTAGTTGAAAAGGGGTGGCGTGATGACGGTGTAAAGGACGCACTCGATCTCTGCCTCGCTTGCAAGGGCTGCAAAGGCGATTGTCCCGTGAACGTAGATATGGCCACTTATAAGGCGGAATTTCTCTCGCACTATTGGCAAGGCAGATTGCGTCCGCGTTCCGCATATGCTTTTGGCTTGATTGATAATTGGGCTCGAATAGCCTCTATCGCACCGGGTCTTGTCAATCTGGCTACGCAGCTGCCGATCGTCAGCAGCATCGCCAAAGTAGTGGCTGGTGTGCCGCCGCAAAGAAGAATCCCTGCTTTCGCTCCTCAGACCTTTAGGGCCTGGTTCAAGAAACACACACCAATTGCTACGGGACGAAAGCGCGTAATTCTTTGGCCAGATACTTTCAATAACTATTTCTTCCCGGACACGGCCATCGCCGCTACCGAAGTGCTGGAATCAGCGGGTTGCGAAGTGCTGATACCGAAACGCCATCTTTGTTGCGGACGGCCTCTGTATGACTATGGATTCCTCGGCCTCGCGAAGAACTACCTCAAACGAATATTTCTCGATCTCGGGGCCGAAATCGAACGGGGAACACCCTTGGTAGTGCTCGAACCAAGTTGTTGCACAGTGTTTCGAGACGAGCTGACTGGATTATTTCCCGAACTGCCTCTAGCCCGTAAATTGAAGAAACAAACTCTAACGCTTTCCGAATTCCTTGAGGGCCAAGATTTTGCCGCTCCAACGTTTAAGAGGAAGGCTCTGGTCCACGGGCATTGTCATCAGAAAGCGATTATGCGAATGAAAGATGACGAGTCGCTGATGAAGAAAATGGGATTGGAACACGAAGTCCTCGACTCGGGCTGTTGTGGCATGGCCGGCTCTTTCGGTTTCGAAGAAGACAAATACCAGACGTCTGTAAATATCGGCGAGCGCGTTTTATTACCCGCCGTTCGGCGTGCCCAGCCTTCGACCTTCCTGATTGCGGACGGATTCAGTTGCCGGGAGCAAATCGCTCAACTCACTCATCGTGAGGCTCTCCACACCGCGCAGCTTCTATCGCTCGCCATGCACAATCCTGACACGGATGCGGAAGATTATCCCGAACGCCAAATCGTCCGAAAGCGTGAAGCGGCGCAGAAGAGGTCGATGCAAAGGGCGGGCGTAGCCGTGGCTGCGCTCGGCATAGCGGCGCTCGGAGCTATATTGACGCGGAGGAAATGAGCATCGTGGTGAGAAGAGAAACTGTCGTCGTCACCGGAGCTTCTGCCGGCCTTGGCCGGGCCATCGCGCGTGAATTTGGAAAAAGCGGAGCTCAAGTAGCTCTGATCGCGCGCGGGCTGACGGGCCTTGAAGCCGCCGCCGCAGACGTTGAGCGCGCCGGCGGCAGTGCGCTTGTGCTTCCGGCTGATGTGTCAGATGCCGGGGCTGTAGAGGCAGCCGCAGCATCCGCAGAAAAAGAATTTGGCCCCGTCGATATCTGGATTAATAACGCCATGGTGTCCGTGTTTTCTCCAATCAAGGAAATGAAGCCCGAGGAATTCACACGCGTCACGGAAGTCACCTATCTCGGCGTTGTGAATGGCACCTTGGCCGCGCTCAAGCGTATGTTGCCCGTTGATAAAGGAAAAATCGTCCAGGTTGGCTCCGCCCTGGCCTATCGAAGTATCCCTCTGCAATCTGCGTATTGCGCCGCCAAGCACGCGATCGTGGGCTTTACGGATTCCCTTCGTTGCGAGCTCATTCACGACCGGAGCAACATCAGTGTGACCGTGGTGCACATGCCAGCGCTGAATACGCCGCAGTTCGGATGGGTTAGGAGCAGACTGCGGAATAAAGCGCAACCGGTTCCTCCGATCTTTGAGCCTGAGATCGGTGCGAGAGCGGTCTTCTGGGCTGCTCATCACAATCGAGGCGAAATATATGTGGGAGGTTCCACAGTAAAGGCGATCGTTGGAAATAAGATCGCGCCGCGACTCTTGGATCAATATTTGGGCCGTACTGGATACGAGTCGCAACAAACTCCCGACCGGGAAGATCCGAATCGCAAGAACAATCTATGGGCCGCTGTCGATTCCACTCAAGATTATGGAGCCCGCGGCGCATTTACCACTCGGGCGCGGAACTCCAGCTATCAATTATGGGCCGATCTCCATCGGCCACTGATCACTGTTGGAGTGGGAATATCCGCCATTGCGCTGGGCCTCCTGTTTGGCAAACGCCAGAAGCGCGCGTCAGGAAGTGAGGCCGCACCGAAATTGTCCAGAATCTCGGTTTGACTGTTTGGTTCTCGGTGTGCAAAACAAACTTCGAAGAAGGAAGAATCAATGGAGCCAATTGGGAAGCACAGGTGGGCTATCGCCGAAGGTTATATTCCTGAATGGAGCCATGGCCCCGAGCCGAAAATGAAGAGCCACGAGACGGCCTGCATCCTCAATGCCGGTGATGCGGACGCCCACGTTCGGATTACCGTGTTTTTCTCTGACAAAGACGCCGTCGGCCCATACGAGGTCACCGTTCCAGCCCGAAGAACAAAACACGTCAGATTTAACGATTTGAAGGTGCCGCAGCCGATTCCCAGGGGCACGGATTTTTCCAGCGTTATCGAGTCTGACGTACCTGTCGTGGTCCAGCATACGCGCCTGGATTCCCGCCAGGACGCCAATGCCCTTCTCAGCACCATTGCCTATTCAAGTAGCGATTAGGCGGG
>Ga0070731_10003435_pt1 | contig 14306 bp, 14 predicted proteins | sample Coa_R1_2_FD_66448 | JGI IMG/M metagenome (GOLD analysis project Ga0070731, IMG submission 66448) | Surface soil microbial communities from Centralia Pennsylvania, which are recovering from an underground coalmine fire - Coalmine... | ecosystem: Environmental > Terrestrial > Soil > Unclassified ... | reverse complement strand
ACGAGCAGTCACTTTTGCCCAAACAAACATGCCAGCCTGTTGTTTTGAATATTCGCATTTTAATAAATCAAGCAATTCAAAAACCCTTTCTCTTCGTTTTCTATAGACGGCATTCACGCTGTCGTACCAATCTTTACCAAGAGAAAGCGCCTTCGCAGCAGCCAATTGGACGGGTAAAAACATTCCGCTATCCATATTACTTTTAAAACGCAATACATCATCAACCTTAAGTTTGTTACTAACGAGCATACCTACCCGCCAACCGGCCATATTTTGCGATTTGCTTAAAGAATTCAATTCGATCACCACGTCCTTTGCGCCCTTAACACTCAGCAAGCTCATTGGGGATTCATTCAAGATAAAACTGTAGGGATTATCATGAATGATTAAAATATCGTGCATTTTCGCAAACCCAACAAGGTGTTCAAAAAAATCTTTAGACGGCAATTGCCCTGTTGGCATATGTGGATAATTGACAAATATTCCCTTGATTGGACTTGATGTTGAATTTTCATCAATTAGTTTTTGTAACTGAGTCAAATCTGGATAATAATTATTTTCTTGTTTCAATGGATAATAAATCGGTTTCGCTCCGGAAAGCTTGATAGCACTTGAATAAGTCGGGTAACCTGGATTCGGGACAAGTACCCCACCTCCGTCTTCAAAATATGTCATGCATATATGCATGATGCCTTCCTTACTGCCGATTAATGGCAGAATTTCCGTTTCCGGATTAAGTTCAACGTCATACCATCTTTTATACCAGCCTGCAATGGCGTTCCGTAAAACCGGTGAGCCTTTATAACTTTGGTATGCATGTACCGTAGATTTTGCGCTTTCTTCCTGCAGTGTTTTTATTACGTCGGGATGTGGTGGTAAATCCGGGCTGCCAATTCCCAGGTTGATGATATTTCTACCCTGCTTGTTTAGCTCATCAATTTCACGGAGCTTTTGGGAGAAATAATATTCACCGATGCCATCAAGACGTTTGCTTGTATTAATCATCATTTTATTGTTAATTGTTGCCATTCGCAATGGTCATTACCCGATGAGGTGAGCAGACAGTGATATCATTTTTTCCTTGATTAAGTTTATCGCGCAAAGAAAACCCAACCGCCATCTTCCTACAGGCATCACTTCCGCGAGCTCACACCGTTTTGCCCTTTTTATATACTCCGTAGATTTTTAAACCTGCTGTTAACGGATGTATATTCTCGATTACTTTGTTGAATTGTTCCATCGTTTCAAATTCCATATCCACATGAAATGAATATTCCCAATCGCTACCGGGAATCGGAAATGATTGCAGTTTACTGAGATTTATTCCACCTTCTGCAATTTTTGTCAGCACACGCGCAAGACTTCCCCGCGAATGGTCCGTATGAAAATTCAGGGAAGCTTTATCTGCATTGTCAATTTTCAGCGCGACATCTTCCCTTTGAATGATTAAAAATCTTGTGTAATTTTTTTTCATGGTTTGAATATTGGGGGCGATCATGTTTAACCCGAATAATTCCGCGGCCAGTTTGCTGGCAATCGCCGCAATATGTTTGCTTCTGTGCTGATGAACATGTTTGGCACTTAGTGCAGTATCTTCCGATTCAACCAGTTTCCAATCATATTTATCAAGATATTCCAGGCACTGCTGAATTGCCATTGGGTGAGAATGAACTTCCCGGATATCTTTCAAAGTTACGCCCGGATTCACCATAAGGTTTTGACCGATGTGCAAATAAATCTCTCCAGCTATTCGCAAGTTGCTTTTCTGCAACAAATTATAATTTGGTAAAATGCTTCCTGCAATGGAGTTTTCAATGGCCATCACGCCGCCGTCACTTTCTTTTTTATTCGAAGCGATCTTCACCACTTCGCGAAACGTGGCGCATGGAATTACTTCGACCTGCTTTCCAAAAAAATGCCGCGCAGCTTCCTGGTGAAAACTTCCTTCGTAGCCCTGTATCGAAACTTTTTTACTCATGGTGATAAAATAAAAATCCCGGCTTTTGAGCCGGGATTCACTATTGTTAAACGATATTTTATTTAGCTGTTAACAAAAGCATTCCCGGTCTACTTGTAAAGTAAAAATAAAAGTAAAAATAACGGTATGCCTTTGTCGTAATCATAACGAATCTCAAAAATAAAGACTTATTTCAACATTCAAAAATTATTTTGTCATATTCTCACAAAAGCGCAAAGCAGCAAGGAATATATTGCCCGTAGGGTGCAGAACATGCAGTATTCTGTTTTTGCTCATTCATCATCATTATTTCAATCTTTTCAAAATCAACTCGTCAATTTTTTTAAACAAATGAAACGGTTTATAAATGCGCCAATTGTCAATTTCCTGGAGTTCAATGTAACGATTCAATTTTATTCTGCTGAATTCAGCTCGTGTTTGCGCGGGCATATTAAGACATACGATCCAACCATCCGCATCACTCACTTCATCATACCATTCTTCGTAATAATCTTTATCCCCGCTATGAAAGTTCAACACATTTTCAGCGATTAAAATAAATTTATTGATGCCTTCTCCCAAAAAGACATCCATCACTTCACGTTTCATTTCCATAATATCGTTTTCAATGGCATCGTTCCATTCACCAAATAATTCAATGACCACATATCGCTCTTCATAATCGGCCATCAGCACTTTCATGTACAAGGTCCGCGAGCCAAAATCATCCCACTGAGGGTGAATGTAATAATTGTAAATGGTTTGCGTAAACTGAAACTCCGAATACACACGTCCATAAAAAGGCGAACGCTCATCTTCCTCGCTCACATAAATATGTCGCCAATTATAAAATGGTTCAATGTCATGCATACGCGCAATTTACAACCAACAAAAAATCATTTCCAAATAAAAATTATTGCGTATTTGTGAAAAAATGCAATCTCATAGGCCGGGGACCTTGATGTGCTTTTCAAAACATAGCAGAAGTTGCAGGTGCAATGAAAGCATCGGGTTGTGTAAAAACGAAATCGCTCGTAAACGATGTATTCCTTTTCACGTAAAGCACCTCCGTGGCCAAGTCAGTGCGTTACAAATCACGCGAGACAAACATTTCTGCTTTCTTTACGCTTCCATATTTCAACAAAAGTGCTTTCGCTTTTTCGTAATCTCTCATATTCGTTTTTTCCATTAGCATTTTTGTACCGCGGTCTATCAGTTTACTATTCGTCAATTGCATGTTGACCATTTTATTATCTTCTACCCTTCCGATTTGGATCATCACGGTTGTGGAGATCATATTCAATACCAGTTTTTGCGCGGTGCCACTTTTCATCCTTGTACTGCCCGTTATAAACTCGGGACCGACAACAACTTCAATTGGATAATCTGCTTGCTTTGATAATGGCGAACCCGGATTGCAAGTAATGCACGCCGTTACAATTTGATTTTTCCTGCTTTCTTCCAATGCGCCGATAACATAGGGAGTTGTTCCGCTTGCGGCAATTCCAATCACTATATCGTTTTGGGAAATCGAATACTCCTGTAAATCCAGCCAGCCCTGCATGTTGTCGTCTTCCGCATTTTCAACCGGCTTTTGAATAGCTTCGTCGCCACCTGCAATGATGCCTACAATGAGCCCGTATGGCAAACCGTAGGTTGGCGGAATTTCGCTTGCATCAAGGATGCCTAACCTGCCGCTTGTTCCCGCACCGATATAAAATAATCTTCCGCCGGTTAACATTTTGTCGCTGATAACAGCTACCAATCTTTCAATTTGCGGGATTGCTTTTTGTACAGCGATCGGCACTTCATAATCTTCCTGATTAATGTTTGTAAGGATTTCATGAATGCTCATTTTTTCCAGTTGACGGTACCTCCCGGGTTCTTCTGTAATTTTTTCGAAAGACATGTTAAGATTGAAAATTGATAATTAATTATTCTCTAAATCGAATACTATTTTGAATATGGAAATTGAATCATATCAAATGTCAATAATCCACTTTCCGTTATTTATTGTTTACCGTGAAACGCAATGAGACCCTCCATCGGCTTTTGCAATATGGTACCGAGTTCAAATTCATAGGAATCGCACAATTCTTTTATAACATCGCAAAAACCATATGCCACGCTACCCACAAAATGAACCGGAAATTTCCAAGTTTCATTGTATTTGCACAAATGCAGAAAGAAAAAATCATTCAGGCCATCTTCGATAATATTCTCGATCATGTAATGACCGCGATTCTCTGCAAGAAAAATAGCAAATGTTGCCAGATACCGGTTTGGTAACGGTTTTTTGTAGACATTCTCCAATACTTCAATACGATTGGTTGTATATTTTGCATCAAATCGGTACCTGAGTTCTTCATCAAAAGTGTTGTACAAATAATATTGCAAGACTTTTTTTCCGAGATAAGCGCCGCTCCCTTCATCTCCCAGGATATACCCTAATCCGGGGCTTCCCTTCACATTCTTCTTTCCGTCAAAAAAACAAGAATTACTTCCTGTGCCAAGAATGCTGCAAACACCCTTTTGATTGCCGCATAAAGCGCGTGCTGCAGCAAGCATGTCGTCGTGCGTTTCAATTTTTGCTTTAGGAAAAATACTTTTTATAGATTTTCTTAAAATCCTTACGTTTTCAGGATTACCCAACCCCGTGCCATAGTAATGAACTTCATTTATATTTATTTTTCTGAGTTTGGGTTCAAGTTCCTTTCTTATCAAATTTTCAATTTGCTGATCGTTCAAAAAGTATGGATTGATTCCCTGCGTATTAATAAATTTCTTTTTGCCGTTGCTTAAAAGGCACCATTCGCATTTAGTCGCACCGCTGTCGGCGATTAAAATATTCATGAAACGAAGATAATGGTGAATTTTGAGTTTTCGGTTTTGAGTTTTCAGCATGGAGCAGGCAATATTTTTAAGCAATTCAAACCGAAATGCGCCCCCGGCGCAAACAATGCCTATGGACGGATTTCGACACGAGGATCCTGCCTGGAGTTAGATGCGCTGGATCCAAAATCAGTCTTTGATTACAATTTATAAATGTAAATTACCGTTTAGCAATTATTGACAATTCACGATTGACCATTGACCATCATTGCTTAATTTGCATGCTATTTATTTAATAAAACTCGAATGAAGAAACTACAGGTCTGGCTCCCAATATTGTTTGCTATGGTTATGATCTTTGGCATGTTGATCGGATACCGTCTGTATCCGAATATTGGGGGCTCCGGTTTTTTTAAAACCACCAAACGCGTTCCGGTGCAGCAGGTAATTGACCTGGTCAATCAACGATACGTTGACCCGGTAAATATGGACTCCCTTGGCGATGAGGCGATTGAAGGAATGCTGGCGCATCTTGATCCCCATTCCGTTTTTATTCCTGCTATGGATTTGGGAGAAATAAATGAAGATCTGGAAGGTAATTTTGAGGGCATAGGGGTTGAGTTTCAAATTTTTGATGACACGGTCAATGTAACCAACGTGCTGGCAAACGGTCCGAGTGAAAAAGCCGGATTGCAGGTAGGTGATAAATTTATCAAGGTGAATGATTCCGTTGTAGCAGGCAACGGCATTAACGGCGACAGGATCAAAAAGTTTTTACGTGGTCCGGGAGCAAGCAATGTAACGGTAACTATTATGCGAAATAATACGGCAAGGCAATTAAACATAATACGGGGATCAATTCCCCTGCCGTCTATAGATGCATCCTATATGCTGGATAAAGAAACCGGTTACATCCGCATCAATAAATTTTCTGAAACGACTCACAGGGAGTTTGTGGAAGCAATGATGAAACTGCAACAGCAGGGTTTGAAAAAACTGGTTCTCGATCTGCGCGACAATGGCGGTGGCATTTTGGGAGAAGCCGTCGACATTGCTGATGATTTTTTAGATCAGGATAAACTGATTGTTTACACCCAGGGTTTACATTCTCAAAAAACAGAATATCGTTGTGTTCGCGACGGATTGTTTGAAAAAGGAAAATTGATCTTATTGGTAGATGAACGCACTGCCTCGGCAAGTGAAATTTTAACTGGTGCATTACAGGATTGGGATCGTGCAACAATAATCGGAAGAAGAACATTTGGAAAGGGATTGGTCCAGGAACAATATCAGCTTAGTGATGGATCCGCGTTGCGTTTGACCATAGCAAGATATTACACCCCTATTGGTCGTAGTATTCAAAAGCCGTACAATAAGAACGATCACGAAGCATATAATGAAGAATTGCTGAAACGTTTTCATGATGGTGAGGTTTTGCACGGCGATACTTCGTCCAGCCATACCGGGATGGCTTATAAAACAAAAGGTGGAAGAACGGTTTATGGCGGCGGCGGAATCACGCCTGATATTTTCGTTGCGTTTGATACCAATACTATTTCAAAAAGTCTCACTTCGATGTATATATCGGGCATGCTCAGCCGATTTGTCTATCTCTATTATATGCAAAATCAAAAAGATTTAAACCAGTATAAAACCGCTGCGGATTTTATTGCAAATTTTCATGGCGAAGAAAAACTATGGCACAGTCTGGCAACCTTTGCCGAAAAAGACACCATAAACGTTAGAAATATTCCACCAAATGACAAAATAATCCTGCAACAGCAAACCAAGGCGTTGTTGGCAAGGCAAATGTGGCAGATAGATGGATATTTTGAAGTAGCCAACACATATGATCCGGCGGTTAAAAAGGCTATGGAAGTAATCAACAAAGAAGAATTGCCGCAGATAGCGCAGAAACATTAAGAGGTATTCATGAGGTACCTCTAATCATTTTATCTATTATTTTTTTTCCCAGGGATGTTTTTTCTGCGAACAGCAAGAAAACAATAAGACCTGTGAAGCCACAGGCAATCCCCGCCAAAACATCCAGGACATAGTGATGACTGTTGTACACAGCAGCGAACCATATTCCAATCATAATAGTAAAAAAAAGATAATTCCAGTAGCCAAATTTATATTTCAATCCATAAAATAATACGAGCAGGGGATATGAGGCGTGCAGGGATGGCATGGCCGCAAAAACGTTTGAGCTTTTGCTGTATATTCCAGCGAATATGCGGGCGTGAAAAAAGTCGTCAAATCGTTGCAAGCCTGCGGTATTGCCATGGGTTGCAGGAATAAAATCAAATCCATATTGCTGAACGTACCACGGTGGCGCTGCGGGGTAAATATAATATACAATAAAGCCAAGAATATTTACCAGTAAAAAAGTCAATGAAAAGTAAAAAAAATATTTCTTGTTCTTAAAAAATAATATCGCCGCAAATGCTAAAGGTAACGGCACCCAGCATAAATAAAAAACTCCGGTGATGACATTTAACCAGACCTGCTGATGTTGCAAGAAATACTCATTTGGCGTTAACAGAACGCTGCCTGACCTAATTCCGAAAACATTTTTTTCATCATTGTATAAAGATTCAATATGAACATCATGATAACGGTAGTTGGGAAAAGCTTTCATATAATCGAAAATTATCCAGTAAACAATGAATACCGAAAAAGCAAGTATGAATTTTCTTGTTTTGGAAGAAATAAAATAAAAGGCATTGAACAACGCCATCAGCATCAACTGGTCGGCTTTAAAACCAACAACAATCATTGAAAGCAACAAATATCCGGCTGAAACAATCAGTGAAAACAAAACATTTTTTAGCGAATAGAAATTATGAGAACCATTGTGCGCTGAATCATCCATCTTTATTTTCTTTCCTGAATGGCGAAAGTAATTAATAAATGAATATCAAATAATCGGCAGGCTTATTGATGTTATCTTTCCAAATAAGTATATTTAAAGCTGGAAATCATTTTCATTTTTCTATGTTTAGAAACCTTTTACTGGTATTTGTCTTTCTCCCCTTTTTCTTTTCCTGCAAAAGCAAAAAAGTTTCTTTAAATGAAAACCCTAATCCCGGCATTTCTGATTTTATAGATGCCTTCCCTCAAATCAGTTTGCCTTATGAAATAACTGATGATTTACTTGCTGATGATCAAAACGATTCATTCTTTGTAAACTATAAAACCTTTACTAAATTTTTCCCGGACAGTATACTCATCCGACATTTTGGGAAAATGGCAAAGCCAAAAATCTATTTGCTTGGTAAATCTCAGGCAGGCAAAAATGAATACTATTTGTTTTTCAATGCAATTAATTCAGAAAAACGAATGGTGTTTCTCAGTTGTTTTACCAAAGAAAAGAAATTTTCAGCCGCGAGGGTGCTATTTGCACAGCAGGATGAAGGCTATCACGCCGTCGCTACGCTCGATGCCAAGTACACCCTCATCATAACACATCAGCATAAAAATTCCGCAGGGGAATTGCTCTATAAAAAAGATGACTATATATATAATGATGCAGGTAAATTCATGTTTATTCTGACCGAATCAAACGATCCCAGTCAAAAAAATCTTGCTGTTATTAATCCTATCGACACCTTACCGCATAAGCGCCCATTGTCCGGCGATTATCTTCAGGACAAAAGAAATTTCATATCTGTGCGCGATTTAAAAGATGTTTCACGGTTTATTTTCTTTATTCATTTCGAGAAAGACAATGGAGATTGTAAAGGCGAATTAAAAGGAACAGCCAAATTCATCAATGCTTACACGGCTCAATATCATTCCGGCAGCAATGACCCGTGCGGAATACAATTTTCCTTTAAAGACAACAATGTTTTTATAAGGGAAACATCGGCATGCGGAAGTCATCGGGACATCAAATGCCTGTTTGAAGGATCCTATAAAAAGAAAAAAGAGTTGAAGAAGAAATCTTCGAAAAAATCAAAATAATATCGGTTTATAACCGATCGTTTCTGCAAAAAAAGGGTCTGTGTCAAATTCACACAATCCAATTCAATTTTATCCGTTATATTGCGTCCCTTTGTAAGAAAAATATAGGTAAAAGAAAGAAAATAGCTTATGAGTTTCAACAATTTTGCTGTGCCTTATCAGATTGATGAACGATACAAGAAAAAGGTTGCTTATTTCTCTATGGAGTTTGCCGTGCATCAACCGCTCAAAATTTATAGTGGCGGATTGGGATTTTTAGCTGGTTCCCATTTGAGAAGCGCTTATGAATTGCGCCAGAACTTAATGGCTGTAGGCATTTTATGGAAATATGGATATTACGACCAGGCTCGTAACCAGGACCAAACCTTGCAGGTTACCTGGCTCGAAAAACAATATAGTTTTTTAGAAGATACCGGAATTAAATTTCAAATAAATATTCATGAACATCCTGTTTGGGTAAAAGCATGGTATTTAAATCCTAAAACATTCAAGAGCGCTCCGCTATTTTTATTAAGCACCGATCTTCCGGAAAATGATTACGTTTCTCAAACCATTACGCATCGTCTCTATGATGCGAATGTAGCAACAAAAGTTGCTCAATTTATTTTATTGGGTGTTGGCGGAGCAAAATTGATTGACGAATTGGGATTCAATCCAGAGTTGTATCATTTGAATGAAGCGCATGGAATAAGCTCGGCATTTTATCTTTATCAGAAATTCAACAAAAATATTGACGAAGTTAAAAAGCGGATGGTGTTCACCACACACACCCCGGAAGAAGCCGGAAATGAAAAACACGATATTTACCTGTGCCATAAAATGAGCTACTTCTGCGGATTGACTGTGGAAGAAACAAAAAAATTAACGGGCAATGAAGATGATGCATTCAACCATTCTTTGGCTGCTTTACGGTTTGCTCATATTGCAAACGGTGTTTCTAAATTGCATGGCGATGTTTCAAGAGCCATGTGGAGCAAGTACGCCAATATATGCCCGATAATTTCCATCACCAATGCACAAAATTGGAGTTATTGGTCTGACAAACAGTTGTACAAAAAAATGGATGAAAATGATGATTATTGGTGGGACGACAGAAAGAAATATTTAAAGAAAAGGACTTTTGAAATAGTTGCCGATCAAACGGGAAAAATATTTGATCCGAATATATTTACCATAATTTGGGCAAGAAGATTTGCCGGATACAAACGCGCGGAAATGCTCACGTGGAATAAGGAAAAATTCAATAAACTTACTTCAGATTTAAAATATCCTGTTCAGATTATTTGGGCCGGAAAGCCTTACCCGATGGATTATCCGGCAATAAATGAATTTAACAATCTTGTTCACTTAAGCAAGGAATATAAAAATGTCGCTGTAGTTATTGGATATGAGCTGGGGTTATCAAAGCGATTAAAACAGGGCGCAGATTGTTGGTTGAATAATCCGCGGGTTCCGCGTGAAGCTTCGGGAACAAGTGGCATGACCGCCGCGATGAACGGCGCAGTAAATTTTTCGACTGACGATGGATGGATCCCCGAATTCATTAATCATGGACATAACGGATTTGTGGTGCCAAAGGCTGATTACGCCAACATGACCGTACAGGAACAGGATGAATACGATTTGAAAAAATTGTACGAAATATTAGAAAACGAAATCTTGCCATTATACTACGATGATTATAATACCTGGCGCCACATTGCAAAAAACGGAATGCGTGACGTACGTTTTCAATTTGACGCCGGTCGCATGGCGCATGAATACTACGAACTGTTGTATAAGTGAGCATGTGTGATGGCGGATGCATAAGGTCAGAAAACCCGAATTTGGACCTCGTTGACTGTTTGTGCCAACCATCATTTTTTTATTTCCTGCCGGGCATCCGATCTATTCGGGCCGCTATCGAAATTATTTAATGGAGAACAGATTAGGGTTCTCATTTTCCGCTTTTTCCACTTCAGCAAAAGAAGATAAAACATTTGCTTTCATTTTTTGAACGCAAACAGTGTGTTCAAAATGTGCTGCCGGTTTATGGTCTTTTGTGCGAACCGTCCAGCCATCTTCATCGTAGTATACATCCTTTGTTCCGAGATTAACCATCGGTTCAATAGCGATCACTAAACCTTCCTGCATTTTTACTCCGGTTCCTCTTCGCCCATAATTTGCAACCTGAGGATCTTCATGTAAATGCCTGCCCAGTCCATGTCCTACAAGTTCGCGAACAATTCCATAACCATGTCTTCTCTCAGCGTAATCTTGCACGGCAAAAGATATATCTCCAATACGATTACCGGCTGTTGCCTTTTCAATTCCTTTATACAATGATCCTTTTGTAACACGCATTAGTTCTAAAACCGCTTCGCCGGGATCACCTAACGCAAACGTATATGCGCTATCGCCGTGAAATCCGTTTTTAAACGCGCCGACATCAACAGAAACAATATCGCCTTCCTTTAATTCCTTATCGGAAGGGAAACCATGAACGACTGCTTCATTAACCGAAAGACAACTGGCAAAAGGGAAGCCGCGATAATCTTTAAAAGAAGGGATGGCTTGATGATCCAGAATTAACTCTTCAATTCTCTCATCCAGTTGTTTTGTGGTAACACCGGGTTTAAGAAATTTTGCAGCTTCTGCAAGTGCCATTTCTACAATGGCGCAACTCGCACGAATCAGTTCAATTTCAGCCTGTGTCTTGTAATAGATCATTTGAATATCGCCGGATGCTTTTCTTAACTACAAAAATAAACCTGTTAAGTTTTGACCTAACAGGTTTTTTGAAAAATAAATTAAAATTTTATATGGCTGTAGATGTTACAGACTGACGCCCCTGGATTCTTCCGCTTTTCATCAACCCATCGTACTGTCTCATCAACAATTGTGTTTCGATCTGCTGTAAGGTGTCCAGAATGACACCAACCATGATCAATAAGGAAGTTCCGCCGAAGAAGGCAGCGAATCCCTGTGTCACACCAAGCCGTTGAGCGAACCCTGGTAATATACCCACAACGGCAAGCAATACGGCACCCGGCAAAGTAATTTTATCCATAACATTACCGATATAATCAACGGTCGGCTGACCGGGTTTTACACCAGGAATGAAACCATTGTTACGTTTTAAATCTTCCGCAATCTGTTTTGGATTAAATATTAATGCGGTATATAAAAAGGTAAATCCGATTACCACCACCGCATAAATAAGCATGTGGATGTAATTCTTGGAATCCGAAAATATTTGCAATATTCCTTCTTTACTTTCAAAACTTGTATAAGAAATTAAGGTTGGCAAAAACATAATTGCTTGCGCAAAAATGATAGGCATTACACCTGCGCTGTTAACTTTTAGAGGTAAGAATTGGCGCGCGCCACCAAATTGACGATTGCCAACAATTTGTTTTGCATAATTCACCGGAACCTTTCTCACTCCTTGTATCAATACGATCAGCCCCATAATTATTGCAATAAGAATGGCAATTTCAATGATAAAAATTAAAATGCCTCCACTGCCCGCCGCAATCTTAGCATTAAATTCCTGTATAAAAGCATTTGGCAAGCGTGCCAAAATTCCAATCATGATGATTAATGATGTTCCATTCCCTAAACCTTTATCTGTGATTTTTTCACCAAGCCACATTACAAATAAAGTACCTGAGGTGAGAACGATGATGGTCGATAACCAGAAATATGGTGCATAGGCGTCCAGAATTGCGCCCTCCCCCATTTTGTGTAAGAAACCAACATACGCCCCTGCCTGTACAGCTGTGACCCCAACGGTAAGGTATCTTGTCCATTGGTTAATTTTCTTTCTGCCGCTTTCCCCTTCCTTCTGAACCTTTTGCATTTGAGGTACCAGGATCGTCATCAACTGCATAAAAATCGAAGCGGATATATATGGCATGATTCCCAATGCCAATATCGAAGCTTGTGAAAAAGCCCCGCCGGAAAATGCATCGATTAAACTTAATGCGCCTGTTTTTGTACCGGCAAGACCAGTAAGTTTTGAAGGATCAATCCCCGGCAGCACGATGTGGACACCAAAACGAAATATCAATACCAGAGATAGCGTAACGAGTATTTTACTCTTGAGTTCATCGATACTCCAGATATTTCTAAGTGTTTGAAAAAGTTTATTCACAAAATGACTTGGTTTTTATACAAAATCTAAAACGAAAAAACGCATTTTTTTATGCGTTATGCAAGTTACATAATTTTATTTCAGAATTTCTATTGTCCCGCCGGACTCTTCGATAGCCTGCCTTGCCTTCTCGCTTATGGCGTTGATCATAAATTTCAATTTCGTTTTTACTTCACCGTTCCCCAATATTTTCACGCGGTCTGTACGGCTTATCAGTCCATTGGTATATAAATTTTCAACTGAAAATTCGGTGATGCTGTACTTTTCGCTTAAATGATCGACCTGACCAAGGTTGAAAACCTTGTATTCTACCCGATTGATGTTTTTGAAACCGCGTTTTGGTAAGCGCCTTTGAATCGGCATCTGCCCACCTTCATGCGCCATTTTACGTTGGTATCCTGCACGGCTTTGTCCGCCCTTGTTACCTTTTGTTGAAGTCCCGCCTTTACCGGAAGCTTCCCCCCTGCCCAATCTTTTTTCCTTATGAACTGAGCCTTTTGCAGGCTTGATGCTGTGTAATTTCATTGTGTTGATTTTTACTTAACGGGAAATCACCCTCGCTTATTAATTGACCATGTATAATCAAACGAGCAAGATTATCACTGATCATTATGCATTATCCATTTATTTCTTCAACTTTCACCAAATGATCTACTTTTCGGATCATTCCCAATACCTGCGGCGTAGCTTCATGCTCTTTCACCCTGTGAAGTTTGCCAAGTCCAAGCGCTTTCAGGGTGAGCTTCTGACGCTCCGGTCTGTCTATTCCACTTTTTATTAATGTTACTTTTATTTTTTTCATATACCCCTGTCCCCTGAAGGGGATTTTAAATGATAAAATTATTTTAAAATAAAACCGCGATTACCCCTTTTGGGAATTTGGTTTACCCGTTAAAAACTTTCTTTAAAGAAATGCTTCTTGTCTTCGCAACACGAATAGGCTCTCTCAACATGGCCAACGCTTTAAAAGTTGCTTTCACCACATTGTGCGGATTGGCAGAACCAAGCGACTTGGCAAGAACGTCGGTAATCCCAGCGCTTTCCAAAACCGCGCGCATACTGCCTCCCGCAATAACACCGGTTCCATGAGCCGCAGGTTTTATCAATACTTTCGCTGCGCCTTCTTTAGCCAACTGGTCGTGAGGAATTGTCCCATGCATTACCGGAACTTTGATCAGGTTTTTCTTTGCATCTTCAATTCCTTTTGTAATTGCTTCCTGAACTTCCTTTGCTTTTCCCAAACCATGGCCAACCACGCCAGCCTCATTACCAACGACAACGAGCGCAGAAAAACTAAATGCACGTCCGCCTTTGGTAGTTTTCACAACACGGTTAATGGAAACAACTTTTTCTTTCAGCTCCAGGTCGCCGGCCTTAACTTTTGTTACGTTTACTTTTGACATATTTTTTATTTAC
>Ga0070731_10003434_pt1 | contig 14316 bp, 12 predicted proteins | sample Coa_R1_2_FD_66448 | JGI IMG/M metagenome (GOLD analysis project Ga0070731, IMG submission 66448) | Surface soil microbial communities from Centralia Pennsylvania, which are recovering from an underground coalmine fire - Coalmine... | ecosystem: Environmental > Terrestrial > Soil > Unclassified ... | reverse complement strand
AAGAGTCTTGCACCGGGGCAGATGATGGCCCGTCAACGTGACCCCCGTCAGAACTGGGCCGCTGCATCCGGAGCGGAGGTTCTGCTCGTCGTCGGTCAGCTCGAAGTGCTTCGTGACCTCGGCGCTCGTCCGCGTGTAAAGCCGCGAGGCGAGGGCCTGGCGGATGATGCGCGGCACATCGACCGCCTCCGCGAAGAGCTTCGGTGTCCCGTCCGTGCCGGGCTTCACCGCCACCGAGACGATGTGCCCGATGGCGGGCGGCTCCAGGGCTGAATCAGGGAAGAGATGCCCGAGACGAAGGACCGGCCGGATGCCGCGCGGCCAGAGCCGGCGGAAGTTCTCGGCGATGGTATGCAGCGCCTCCGTCGTGACCGCGTAGCCTTCGCGCACCATCGGCGCGAGGACCTCCAGCGTCACCGGCTGTGACTCGTCGAGCACCTTCGCGACGGCCACGGGGTCGCGTTTCATCGGGGCTTCTTCCGCTCGCGCGGCTTCGTCCCGAACACGTCTGCACGCGCGCATCGGATCTTGGCGGCGCGCTTCTTCTGCGGCTTCGTCGCCTTCTTCTTCGTTCGTGGCTTGCTCACTCGGTTCCCTTCGCGGCCCACGGCATCGACGTCTCGCTCGCCGCATTCGGCGCTGAGCGCCTGGTGGCGCTGCTCTTCCTCCGCTGCTCTGCCGCCCGGCGTCGGGGACTCCAGCGCGGCGCCTCGACAGAGCGGTGCCGGGGCTCGATGCAGTTCGCGGGGCAGCCCGGCCGACGCCAGAGACGAGAGCCGAGGATGTAGAGTCTGCCGCTCATCACCCAGGCCACCGCCGCCGCAGACCAGGTCCGGCGGTCGACGCTGATGCGGGGCCACGCGCCCCGATGGAGGTCGCCCGTCCACAGAAGATGGGTACCGCTCCGGCGGCAGTTCGCCTCGAACCGCGCCCGGACATCGGCGAGGAGCGCGGGGCTCATCGTCACGAGGGTTCGGCTCGGCCGGCGGTGGGTGTGGAACATCTGTTTCCACTTGTAGGTGGGAACAGCCTACCCACGGCGAGATCCTTCAGCCCTCGTGGCGCTCTACGCCTTCGCAGCAGGGTTCGTGTTGACGCCGGCCGCGTCGGCTAGCTAGCCTGCTGCGCCATGACGCGCTGGAGCATCGCCGCGGTCGTCGCGCTGGTGCTCGCGATGCCGAGCACGGCGCCGGCGCCGCCCCCGGGCTGCAACCATATCCCCCTGGGGCCGTTGTTACATTCGCTATGGACGGCCACGTTGAGAAGTGATTCTGGCCGCACCGCAACGCTATCGATTGTGGTGCGACGTTGTTCCTCGACTTGCGGATTCCTCGGTAATCCTTGTAACGGCCGATACGAGTGTGAAGGCGATGGCTGCGCGTTAATCGAGCCGCCAGCGGTAAGGCGGCACTACAAGCGACGGGGAGGCATCGTTTTCGAGTGTTCGGGCGGGTACACAGGAAGCTTCGGGCTCGGCCTTGTGTCATGGCGTGTCCCGAGTTGCACTATCGCTCAGAGCAACACGCGGTACGAATGCTACGCGCTCGCCACTCGCAAGGGGCCAACAATCATCGTTGACCAGGGCGAGATTGCCGTTCAGATTCCGCCACAACCCCAGTGCCAAGACGAGGGCCTTCCGGCGGTGTGCTGCACCGGCCCCTCGTCCACGACCACGACCACTACGACGACCCTTCCTTGTGAAGTCTCCTTCGGCGGAGGCTGTTGGTTTGAGGGTCACGACTTCAAGTCATGCGACGACACGTGTGCGCGCGCTGGCCGAACGTGCGACGAAGCAATGACGAGGGACATCGCTGGGTCTGGCGGCACGCTCGCGAATTGCAACACGGTAATGCGCGCTCTTGTGGGTCTTGTGACACAGGCCGTGCAACGCGATGAGGACGAGTCTTCCTGCGGCTCCCCCCAGGTCGGCGTAGGGTGCTTCTATCTCCAGTCCTTTAACGGAGGACCGTCGGAACCGATACGTGTAACGTCGCCTGTCACGACATGCGCGGCGACCGGTATTGGCGGACAGTGTGCGCTTCAGGGCGTGCGCGCCTGCGCCTGTCAATAACACCGGGCCGCTACCCTCGTGTTTAAACGCTGCGGCGCCGCGATGCTGCTCACGCCGCTCGCGATGCTCGTGCTCGGCGTCGTGATGGCGCTCCTGGCGCGCCGCTTCTTCATGCAGCGACGGCCGCATCACCATCGCGACCACGGTCACGAGCGGCGGCTTCTGGAAAGGCGGAACAACGACGCCGGCTCGTACGTCCAGTAGAGGGCACTGCGCCCTCCGCGGCTTGAGTCGTCCGCTTCATGCCCGGATGCTGGTTGCGTGAAGGCCGCTCGCGTCGTCGCCCTGGTCGCGTGCCTTGTCGGCTGCGGGTACAGGTACGCGCCGGTTCTCCTCACCGGGACACCAGAGGACATCCGAGCGGCCGCGACGAAAGCGTCGAAGGCCGACATCGCCGCCGGGCATCCGCGCATCGCCCTCGCGGGGACAGAGGACGGCGCTCAACCCCTCGGTGTGCCCGACGAGGCGTTGCCGCTGGTCGCGAAGCTCCCGCAAATCGTTCTTCCGTCGGGATGCACTCATCCACTTGCGGGTGAAGCGATGATTTATGCGGAGGCGTACAACGCCGTACTCGTTGCGTACCTACGCGCGTCGGGAGTCCTGCAAGCCCGTGTACCTCGTCCTCCCGAAGCCACGACCACTGCGCGAGGTCCGAGTTGCCCAGCCCTTGTCCCGAGTCGCCCGAAGCGCTGCATCGCAGACCCGGACATCGCCGTGCAGGTGAATGCCTGCAACGCGGTCAAGGCGGAAGTTGCGCTCTTAGCGGCGAACAAGGTCTACCAGGCCGGGCTTTGCACGAGCCTGCCCGGCTTCACGGCATTCCCAGGCGTGCCCTGCACCGTCGCCACGAGGAACTGCGCGGACGGGGTCCTCGGGTTCGTCGTCCAGACCATAACCCCGAACCGCAACTCGCCGTTTCGACGATGCGTGTTCGATGCGTGCTCGACGGCCGCGAACCAGTTGTCCTGTTCGGGCCGCTAGAAGCCCTCGCGCCAGCGCGACACGCGGCCGCTCCCGTACGGGCTGACCTCGGCGTCGAACGGCCCACCGCCCGGACTTAGCTCGCGTTCGAAAGCCTGCCTGCTCCAGGCGGCTTGTTCTCGGCGGTAGCCCTCAATCTCCGTCTCCTCGCCATCGGCCCGAATCACGACGCGGGTCGGCCGGGTCGCGAGATTCTTCGCCGTCACGTAGCCCGCGCCCTCGGCGCTCTGGGCAAGGGACGCGACGGCCAGCCGAACGGCGACGGCGTGGTCCTGATGCGCGCGGCCGCGGTCCACGACCTTCGCGCCCGTGGGTCCCACTTCGACGGTGAGGCCGAGCAGCTCGTCGCGGAGGCGCGCATGCGGCGGCAAGACGAGCGTGCCCGTGCTGAGCGCCTGGGCGAGGGGCGGCCACTCGTCCGCGTGCAGCTTCGGAGTGGCAGCCACTAGCTCCACGTTCAAACCGCACCGCTGGAGGTCCTCGACGAGGGCGGATCCCTGCCAACTCTCCACACGGACGAGCGAGAGCGGGAAGGTCTGGGAAAGTTCCAGGAGCGCGGCTTGTAGCGTCCTGATGCGGACGGGCTCACGACGACTGCCCTGGAACGTGACGAGCCGGTCGACGTACACGCACTCATCATCTGCGTCCCGATGGGCGATACAGATGACGCTCGGGTCATGCACCAGGCCGACGTCGATGCTCGCATGGTAGGAGACGCCAGGCTGCGCGATGTGCTGTTCGGTCCAGCCCTTCGCCATCGCGGCGTCGACGGCTTCGGACGTCACGAACGAGTCGGCTTCGTCCACCCACGTGTTGCCGTGTTCGCGGGCGAACTGCGACGGCATGAGGATCCGCCGCTGCCGGTCGAGGAAGGACTGCGTCACTTTCGGCGACAAGTTCTCGCCCGACCAGTACCAGAACACGCCCTCGTCGCCGCCCTCGTGTAGCTGCTTGATGGTCCAGAGCGGCCCGGACTTACGCCGCCCGACCGTCGACACGACCAGCATCAAGGGGTCGTCGACGCTCGCCTGGCCTGCCAAGAGGGACGCGAACAACTCGTCATCCCGTGCCCATCCGGCCTCGTCGTAGATGACCAGGTCGGGATGACGACCGCGGCTGCTGAGATGCTCCCGCGACACGATGGTCCATCGGCTGCCCGTCGACGGCACGACCAGTTCACCCGCGCGTATCTCGATGGCCTTCGCGAGGGTCGTTGGGTTGCCCCGCACGATTCGCTTGGCGTGGTCCAGCACGACCTTCGCGCCATCGGAGTCGAGCGCGCACGAGATGATGTCCTGGGGAGCCGGTCCGCAGAGGAGGCGCCAGATGGCGACGACCGACGCGGCGTAGCTCTTGCCCTGCCCGCGACTGACACTGATGCCGGCCAGCCGATGCACGAACCGATGCTCGCGCCTTCGGCACGCCGCGCCGAAGGCTTCTTGCTGCCACTCGAACAGCTCGATGCCGAACGCCTTCGCGAAGGCGAGGAGGTCGTCGAGCACGTCTGGATTTTCGACCCTCGCATGCGAGGACGTCCGCGCCGTAGATGGGACCCGTTCGCGGCGGAGAATCTTCGACCCCGCCCCCCGGCGCGTCGTCACGTCGTCTCGCTCCGCGCTCGATGCTGGTCCGCGAAGACGTCGGCGACGGTCCGCTCCGCCTGGTGGCGCTTCATGCCGAGGGCGCGGAGGAGCTTCGCGAGGTTGTTGCAAAGCCGACTGTGAGCCTCGACGACAGGCAGCAGTTCGTCCCCCCGGACGAGGCTCTGCTGCTGCAAGATCCAGTCGCCGACCGCGGCCGTGATGATCTTCAGCTTCGCCAACTCCTCGCAGAGGATCTGCTCCGGCACCGTCGCGTCCTCGCCCACGTGCTCCAGGAGCGCCTGGCGCTCGCGGCGAAGGGCGACGGCGACGGCCGAGCGGCCATCCAGGGCGTCGATGCGAACCGTCCTGAGCGCTCTGGTCAGGAGCGCCGCCCCGTGCGTCGCGGGGCGGCCGCGAGGCCTCCGGAACGGGCTACGGCGGGCCTTCCTGCGACGGGCATCGGGCACCGACCCCTGGCCGACCTCGGGGGATGAACTCTCATCCATGTCCCCGAGGGTACGGTGGGGTTCCGCTCCTCCGCCTAAGCCGAAGGCCTCGATTCCACTGGGACTCTAAGGATGTACCGGAGCGGCTCATAACCGTCTCGACTCGTAGGGCGGGCGGCCCGTCCCCCCGGCCGATCTGTCCTGCATGCTTGCACGACGCCGCGGCATTGCTGCCGAAAAGCCCGGGATTTCGGCTCCGGCAGCGGCCGGCGATGGCACCCACATTGCTCGGGCACCTGCCATGGCCAGGGGGGGTCCGGCCTGGGTATTGGCCGCGAGCGTCCTCGTCCTCCATTTACTGGGGACGGCACATGCGCAGGGCGCGAACCAGCTCGCGCTCTATCTGCGGAGCGCGACGCAGGCGGTGACGCTGATCACTGGCGAGACGAGTACGCTGGTCCTGAGCCCCGAAGCCCCGGGCGACGAGAGTCAGCTCGTGGTGAGCACGGGCATCGCGGCGTCCGACACGGGGATCGTCGGGACCTTCACCGCGACCGCGTCGCACACTGACGAAATCAAGGTGGCCCCGACGAGTGCGGTCCTCTATCTCGCGACGCGCACGTCGCCGATGAACTGCGCCGACATCCACGTCGAGGTCGAGCGCCTGGGATCCGATGCGGCGCTCGTCGCGAGCGGGAACCTGACGACGATGCTCATCCCCCAGCACGAGGGCGCGCTCACCACCCCGATCGTCGTACCGCTCACGGCGGCCGCTGGAGGTTGGGCGCTCGCGTCGGGTGACGAGCTCTCGATCGTCGTACGTGTCCACAACGTCTGCGACCAGCTGCGGAGCGTGCTGCTGATCTACGACGCGATCAGCCAGGCGAGCCGCCTCGTCTTCCCGGACGATCCCGCGAGCCGCCCCGCGTTCGTGGACAACTGCCCGACGCGCGTGAACCCCGACCAGCTCGACACCGATGGGGACGGCGTGGGGAACGCGTGCGACAATTGCCCGACCGTGGCGAATGCGGACCAGGCGGACACCGATCACGACGGCGTGGGTGACGTCTGCGACAACTGCCCGCTCGTCGCGAATCCCGACCAGCTCGATCTCAATCACGACGGCGTCGGTGACGCCTGCGAGACGCCGGCCGCCTCGGCGCTGTGCGGGACGTGCAACTGTGGCGACGTCGTGTGCGCTAGCGACCTCACGTGCGCCGATGTCCGGTGCATCCCAGGAACGAGCTGCGAGCGCGTCCCGGTCGTATGGATCGAGGTCGTCGCGTGCCTCGCAGACCAGATGCATACGCTCGTGCTGCAGGCGAAGGGCACGGACCTCGACGCGCACCTGCGGAAACACGGGTCGGCGCTGTATCGCGCGCTAAGGCGGAACAACCAAGCGATCCGCGCCATGCGCAACGCGCTCGCGCATCGTGCGGGGCGCGCGCTCCTCCAGCGTCGCTACGCCCACCTCGCGAGCACGATACGCGCGTTCGGCGATCTCGTGCAGCGTTTCTCCGCGCGCGCCCGAATCTCGCCGACGCTGCGCGACGCGCTGGCGGGAGCGACGGCGCAGACGTCGCTCGTCATCACGCGTCTCACGACCTAGCTCGGTCGGAGCGGAGCGCGTCGACGACGGCGCGGTAATCCGGCGCCGCGAAGATCGCCGATCCGGCGACCAGGATGTCGGCCCCGGAAGCGGCCGCCTCCGCCGCGTTGTGCGGCTTGATGCCGCCGTCCACCTCGATGTCGAAGGTCGCGCCGGACTCCGCGCGCAGACGGTGCGCGGCGGCGAGCTTCTCCATCGAGCCGGGGACGAACGGCTGGCCGCCCCAGCCCGGGTTCACGCTCATCACGAGGAGCAGGTCGATGCCGCCGAGGAACGGACGCGTCCGTTCGAGCGCCGTCGGCGGGTTCAGCGCGAGGCCGACGCGCGCGCCGGCGCGCCGGATGGCGGCGAGCGCCGCCGTCGTGTCTCCCGGAGCCTCGACGTGCACCGTCACGCCGTTTGCGCCGGCACGCACGAAGTCCTCGATGTGACGCTCGGGCGTCTCGATCATCAGATGCACGTCGAGCGGAAGATCGGTCGCGCGCCGTATCGCCTCGACCACGAGCGGACCGATCGTGATCGGGGGGACGAAGTGGCCGTCCATCACGTCGACGTGGATCAGGTCCGCGCCGGCGGCGGTGACCGCGCGCACCTCGTCCGCCAGCCGCCCGAAGTCCGCCGACAGGATCGAGGGAGCGATGCGGACCACCAGGGATCCGTCTAGCGGACCCCGTCCCGCGAATCCAGACGGAAGCGCGCCGCGAAGAAGCCGTCGAGGCCGTGGCGGTGCGGCAGCGTGCGCATGCAGCCGTCGCGTCCGAGGAGCGCCGCCGGCAGGTCGGCGAGCGGCTCGAGCGCGAAGCCACGCCGCGCCTCGAGGAAGGCGCGTACCACGTCGTCGGTCTCTTCGCGCGTGATCGTGCAGACCGCATAGACCAGCACGCCGCCGGGACGGACGAGCGGCGCGACGCCCGCGAGCAGCTCGCCCTGCAACGTTGCGAGGCGTGCGAGATCCGCTGGGCGTCGCCGCCAGCGCAGCTCGGGATGGCGGCGGAGTGTCCCGAGCCCGCTGCACGGCGCATCGACGAGGACCGCGTCGAATCGGCTGCGGAACGGCGGCCGCCGTGCGTCCGCCGCGACGACGTCGACGGCGTCCGCGCCGAGCCGGCGGGCCTCGGCGCGGATACGGGCGGCGCCACCGGCGCGGACGTCGAGCGCGACGACGCGTCCGCGCAGCTCGACGAGCGTCGCGGCGTGCGCGGCCTTGCCCCCGGGCGCGGCGCACGCGTCGAGCACGTGCGCATCGCCGCGCACGTCGAGGAGGGGGGCGACGAGCTGCGAGACCTCGCCCTGGAACGCGATCCGCCCCTCGCGCCACGCCGGCAACCCGCGCAGGCTCGCCGCGCCGCGCGCGATCACGATCGCGTCCGGCGCCCACGCGCCCGACGTTGCAGTGACGCCAGCGGCGCGTAGCTCGTCGAGGACGCCGGCGCGTGTCGCACGGAGCCGGTTCGTGCGCACGGCGCTCGGTGCGCGCTCGTTGTTCGCGGCGAGCAGCGCCGGCAGCTCATCGGGCGGGAATTCCGTCGCCCACCGCGCGACGAGCCACTCGGGATGCGAGCATTCGATCGCGAGGCGGGCGATCGGATCCGCGGGCAGGTCCGGGAGCGCCGCGGGGTCGATGGCCGCGCGGCGTAGGACCGCGTTCACGAGCCCGCCGGCGCGACGGCCCGCGAGGCGAACGCTCGCGTCGACGGCGGCGTACGCCGGGACGCGGGCGAGGAACGCGAACTGATAGAGGCCGAGGCGGAGGGCGGCGCGGACGGGTGGGTCGAGCCGCTCGAGCGAGGTCTTCAGGAGGCCGCGCAGCCGGTGGTCGAGCCGTCCCTGCCACGCGAGCGTCCCGTACACGAGACGCGTGACGAGTGCCGTGTCGCGTGCGTCCAGTGCGGCCGCCACGAGGCGATCGGCGAGGAGCACGTCGGCGAACGCGTCGGTCGTCTCGACGCGCACGAGGACCTCGTGTGCGACGGCACGCGGATCGACCGCCTTTACGGCGCGCCGAGGCATGCGCCGGGCGCGACGCGATGGCCGGCGAGGAACTCGGCGGCCGTCATCCGCCGCCGTCCCTCCGGCTGGAGCTCGAGCAGCGCGAGCGCGCCGCTGCCGGTGCCGACGACGAGACCGCCGGGGCCGGCGGCGAGGACCCGGCCCGGCTCGTCGCCGGCCGGGTGCGCCGCGACGCCCGCGCGATGGATCTTGAGGCGCCGGCCGTCGAGCGTCGTGAACGCCGACGGCGCCGGCGCGAGCGCGCGCACCTGGCGCTCGAGCTCGACGGCGGCGCGGCTCCAGTCGAGCCGGCAATGGCGCGGCTCGATGCGCGGGGCGTAGGTGACGCCGGTCGTGGGCTGCGGGGTCGGACGGAGCGTGCCGGCGCGGAGGCCGTCGAGCGCGGGGCCGATCGTCTCGGCGCCGAGCGCGGCGAGCCGCGCCGTCAGGCTGCCACCCGTCTCGTCGGGCGCGATCGGCGTCTCGCGCCGCAGGACGATGTCGCCCTCGTCCATCGCCTCGTTCATCATCATGATCGTCACGCCGGTGACGGGGTCGCCCGCCATGATCGCCCGCGCGATCGGCGCCGCGCCGCGATGCCGCGGCAGGAGCGAAGCGTGCACGTTCACACAGCCGTGCGGCGGGAGGGCGAGGACCGCGGGCGGGAGGATCTTCCCGTACGCGGCGACGACGATCACGTCCGGCGCGAGACCGCGAAGCGTCTCCTGGAACGTTGAATCCTTCAATCGCTCCGGCTGAAGGACCGACAGTCCGCGCTGCTGCGCGAGCCGCTTCACCTCGGGCGCCGACACGGCGAGCCCGCGGCCACGCGCCCGGTCCGGCTGGCAGACGACCGCGACGACGGGATCCGGCCGCGCGAGGAGCGCCTCGAGGATCGGGCACGCGAACGCCGGCGTGCCCATGAAGACGGTGCGCCAGGTCGTCAGATGAGAATGGGCCGGGCGGAGCCGGCGCCCTTGCGCCCCTGGCGCTCGAGCTTCCGCTGTCGCGCGCGATAGAAGTCGCGCTTCAGCCGGGACAGGTGGTCGAGGAAGAGCCGTCCCTCGAGGTGGTCGATCTCGTGCTGGAGCGCGACCGCGAGGAGCTCTTCCGCCTCGATCTCGATCTGCTTCTCCTCGGTCGTCCAGGCGCGCACGAGCACGCGCCGCGCGCGCTTCACGGGCGCGGTCAGATCGGGGACCGAGAGGCAGCCCTCCTCCCACACGATCTCGCCCTCGCGCTCGGCGATCTCGGGGTTGATGAGCTTCAGGAGCCGCTTCCCCGGCGCTTCGTCGGGCCCGTGCACGTCGAGCACGACGATGCGCTCCGGGATGCCGACCTGCGTCGCGGCGAGCCCCACCCCGGGGGCGGCGTACATCGTCTCCGCGAGGTTCTCGACCACCGTCGCGACGCGGGCGTCGATCGTGTCGACGGGCTGCGCCGGCTCGCGGAGGAGCGCGTCCGGGAACTGGAGAATCTTCAGCCGCGCCATGGCGGTCTAGAACATCGTATACGGATCCACATCAATTACGAGGCGCGGCGCTGCGCTGCCGCCCGCGGGCACGAGGTCGCGCGCGTGGCGCGCGAGCGCGCGCAGGGCGCGCACGTCCGCGCTGCGCAGCAGCACCTGCCACCGATACCGCCCGCGCACCCGCTCGATCGGCGGCGGCGCGGGACCGAGGACGGCATCCTCGCCGAGGCCGAGCGTGCGCGCGCGGCCGCGGAGCCGGGCCGCGACCTCGCGCGCGGACCGCTCGACCGCGGCAGGGTCCCGCCCGTCGAGCCGCAGGTTCACGAGCCGGGCGAAGGGCGGATAGCCGAGCGCGCGCCGGCGCGCGAGCTCGCCGGCCATGAAGCCGGCGTAGTCGTGGCCGGCGGCGGCGGCGAGGCTCGGGTGCGTGGGACGGAACGTCTGGACGACGACGCTCCCCGGTTCGTCACCCCGTCCGGCGCGGCCGGCGACCTGGACGAGCAGCTGAAACGTGCGCTCGGCGGCGCGGAAGTCGGGCACGTTGAGCGACAGGTCGGCGAGCAGGACGGCGACGAGCGTCACGCCCGGGACGTCGTGGCCCTTGCTCACCATCTGCGTCCCGACCAGGATGTCGGTGTCGCCGGCGCGCCACGCCTCCAGGATGCGCCGCTGCGCGCCCGGGCGTCGTGCGGCGTCCCGGTCGAGCCGTCCGACGGAGGCGACCGGATAGCAGGCGCGTAGCGCCGCCTCGATCTGCTCCGTGCCGGCGCCGAACGCCTCGAGCGCGCCATGCCGGCACTCCGGACACGTCGCCGGCGTGCGCCGGGTGTGCCGGCAGTGATGGCAGACGAGGGCGCCGGCCGCACGGTGCCAGGCGAGCGTGACGGAGCAGTGCGGACAGCTGACCGCCGTGCCGCACGCCGTGCACTGGAGATAGACGGCGAATCCGCGTCGGTTGAGGAACACGAGCGTCTGGCCGCGGCCGAGGTTCGCCTCCACCGCCGCGCGCAGCCGAGCGCTGAAGAAGCGCATCTCGGCGGCGTCGCGCTGGCGCGTCCGCAGATCGACGAGCTCGACCGCCGGCAGCGCATGCGCGGTCGGGCGATCGTGCAGCTCGAGGAGGACGTGCCGTCCCTCGCGCGCCGCGTGATACGTCTCCGCCGACGGCGTCGCGGAGGCGAGCACGACGACGGCGCGCGCGAGGCGCGCGCGGACCACGGAGAGGTCGCGCGCATTGTAGCGCAGCCCCTCTTCCTGCTTGTACGCGGGGTCGTGCTCCTCGTCGACGACGAGGAGGCCGAGCCGGGCGGCGGGGGCGAACACGGCCGAGCGTGCGCCGACGACGACGCGCGCTTCGCCGGCCGCGATGCGCCGCCATTCCGTCCACCGCTCGCGCGGCCCGAGCCCGCTGTGGAGCACGGCAGTCGTCGCGCCGAACCGCCCGCGCACACGCTCCACGAGCTGGTGCGTGAGCGCGATCTCCGGCACGAGCATGATGACCGCACGTCCCGCCGCGAGCGCGCGCTCCGCGGCGGCGAGGTACACCTCGGTCTTGCCGCTCCCGGTCACGCCGTGGAGGAGCAGCGATCCGCCGTCGCTTCCCGCGAGCCGCGCGACGATCGCGCCGACCGCCGTCTGCTGGGCGGCCGTGAGCACCGGTCGCGGCGAAGCCTCGGTCGGGGGGTCGGCCACTCGCGCGCGATCCCGCGCGACGGCCTCCGCGACGCCAGCCGCGACGAGCGCGCGCAGCGCGGCCGCCGTCACGCCGGCGGCGCGGGCCTCGCCCGCGGCGAGTCCCGCCTCTCCGGCGGCAACCAGGGCGGCATGGGCGCGCGCGCGCGCCGAGCCGCGCGGCATCGGCGCGTCGCGGTCGACGAGCCGGAAGACCCGCTCGCGCGCGGGCGACGGCACGCCGGCCGGCACGATCGCCGCGATCACCTCGGCGAGCGAGGCGAGGTAGTAGCGCGCCGTCCAGCGCGCCAGCTCGAGCAGGTCGGCCGGCAGGAACGGGTCGACGTCGAGAACCTCCAGGATGCTGCGCGCGCCGCCCGGCGGCGAGCTCGTCGCGAAGCCGGCGACGACGCCGGTCCGCACCTGCCGGCCGAGCGGGATGCGGACGCGGACGCCGGGCTGGACGCGCGACCGGAGCAGCGCCGGGACGTCGTAGGTGAGGAGGTCGTGGCGTGGGACCGGAGGTACCGGCGCGATCTCAACCAGAGCTTCCACGGGGAAGGGCCAGTTACGGTTGCTGCCCGGATGGTGTCAATTTTCCCATGTCAGAATCTCGTCTCGTGGGGTCGAAATTGAACGCGACGTTGCAGCAGCCGCCGGACGAAACGCGTGCTTTCACGGAGATCCAGTGGCACCTCGATTGCTCCCTCCGTACTCAGCCCCTCCTTTCTGCACACGAGCGGACCCGGTTTGCGAAGACGCGACCGGGTCTTCTCGTCTTTGGGCCACGAAGGGATGCTAGGGCACGCGCGTTGCATTCAACTGCACGTCGGATGTCGAACTTCCGCCGATCACGCTTTGACAACCCTGGCGTCGCGGCGCATACTTCGCGCCGGATTTTCTACTTGTTTTCTGCGGCTTAGGCCGCCGCCGGGCACGGATGTGGTGGGGGGTGTGAGATGAGGAGGATGCCTTGGCGCTCTCGGAGGTCGTGACCGGCCAGCCGCTGGTGAAGCGGCTCCTCGCCGCCAAGCTCCGGAACCCGTTCCGGCGCCAGAGCGGCTTCCTGGTGATCGACATCGGCTCGAGCAGCGTGAAGCTCGCCGAGGTCCAGCAGGGCGGAGGGACGCCGCGTGTGACCGCGCTCGGGATCGCGTCGCTGCCGCCGACGGTCGTCCAGTCGAACGTCATCCAGGACGAGGCGCCGGTCGTCGACGCGATCAAACGTCTCGTCGCGGAGACGAGAACCGAGGCCGAGCAGGTGATCACCGCGGTTCCAGGGCCGGCGGTGATCGTGAAGAAGGTCATCCTGCCGGCGCAGGCGGGGTCGGCCATCGAGAGCGCGATCCTCGCCGAGGCGCAGCACCTCATCCCGGACTCCCTCGACAACGTGAACCTCGACTACCAGGTCATCGACTGGATCGAGGACGGGAACAAGATGGAGGTGCTCGTCGTCGCGGTGAAGAAGGAGATCATCAACAGCTACACCGAGGCGATCCGCGCCGCCGAGCTCGAGCCAATACTGGTCGACGTCGATTACTTCGCGCTCGAGAACATGTTCGAGCTGAACTACGACGTGCCCGAGGGACACCCCGTCGCGCTGGTCAACATCGGCGCGCGCTACTCGTCGATCAACATCCTGAAGCACGGCCGCTCGACGTTCACGGGCGACGTGCCGGTCGGTGGCGCCGAGTACAGCGACGCGCTCGTCCGGCAGCTCGGCGTGTCGCCCACGGACGCGGACGCGATCAAGACCGGGCACGCGCCGCGCAGCGTCGACACGTCCACGGTCGAGCCCGTCCTCGGCTCGGTGACGGAGTTCATCGTGGAAGAGATCCAGCGCTCGCTCAGCTTCTTCTGGACGGCGGCCACCGACGAGCCGCTCGGCGGCGTCATCCTGTCCGGGGGGACGGCGCGCATGCCGGGGCTGTCGAACCAGCTGACGCAGCGGCTCGGATGCGCGGTCGAGGTCGCCGATCCGTTCCGCCGGCTCCATCTCGATCGGAGCGTGAATCGGCAGCTCGTCGAGGCGAGCGGGCCCGCGCTGGCCGTGACGGTCGGGCTCGCGACCCGCCGACCGGGGGACAAATGATCCGCATCAACCTGCTTCCCGTCGAAGAGGCGCAGCGCGCGGCGGGGCGCCGCCAGCAGCTCGCCATCGGGTCGTTCGTGGTCGGCGTTGCCGTCGGCCTGCTCGTCCTCGCGCACGGCTGGCAGAGCCTGCGCGCCGCTTCGGCCCGGCATCAGCTCACGCGCCTGACGGAGCAGATCAAGGAGATCGAGGGTCCGTACGCCGACAGCCTGCGCCTCGAGCAGCAGAAGCAGGAGCTGCGCGACAAGCTGCGCGTCATCGGACAGCTCGAGGCGCGCAAGACCGGGCCGGTCCGCATCCTGGCCGATCTGTCCACCGCGACGCCGGACAAGCTCTGGCTCACCGATTTCGCCGACACGAGCGGGACGCTGAAGCTGACGGGTCTCGGCGCGGACGAGCAGAC
>Ga0070731_10003433_pt1 | contig 14317 bp, 11 predicted proteins | sample Coa_R1_2_FD_66448 | JGI IMG/M metagenome (GOLD analysis project Ga0070731, IMG submission 66448) | Surface soil microbial communities from Centralia Pennsylvania, which are recovering from an underground coalmine fire - Coalmine... | ecosystem: Environmental > Terrestrial > Soil > Unclassified ... | reverse complement strand
CGGCGAACGGCGCGAACTCGTACTCGAGAAAAACCAGGCAGGTCGCGTCCTCCAGCGCCTGCGCCTCCGCGTCGTGCTTGATGCGCTCCTTTTTGATGAGCGACTGCACGCGCTGCACTGCTTCGGCGTCGTAGCCCGCCCGCGCGAGGAGCTGCCCGGCGAGCGCCGCGTGCGCAAGCGCCTCCTCCTTTCGCCAACGCAGGTAGCCGATCTTTCCTTCGGGATAGCTCGCGCGCGGGATCGCCCAGCGGCGCAGGTGCTGGCAGCGCACCGCAAGCCTGAGCGCTTCGGATGCCTGCGGCGCGAGGCGCTCGAGCCACGCGCTCATGCGCCGCGCGTAGACGAGTTCCCTGGCCTCGCCCGCCGCGTCCTTTTCCGGATCCTCGGCGTGCGCGGCGTCGATCGCGGCGATCGCGCGCCCGAACCTCCCCGCCGGCTGCCCGCCTACCACGACTCCATCCAGGGCCGCAGGTCGAGCTCGTGCGTCCAGGCGCTGCGCTTCTGCAGGTGCAGCTGCCAGTAGCTCTCCGCGATCGCCTCGGGATCGAGGATGCCGGATTTTTCCTTCAGCGCGTAGCGCTCGGGAAAGCTGTCGCGGATGAACGGGGTGTCGATCGCGCCGTCGATCACCGCGTGCGCCACGTGGACGCCCTCGGGGCCGAGTTCGCGCGCCATGCTCTGCGCCAGCGCCCGCAGCGCATGCTTGGCGCCGGCGAAGGCGGCGAAGCCCTTGCCGCCGCGCAGGCTTGCGGTGGCCCCGGTGAACAGGATGGTGCCGCGGCCGCGCGGCACCATCACCTTCGCCGCCTCGCGCCCGACCAGAAAGCCGGCCAGCGCCGCCATCTCCCATACCTTGGTGTAGACGCGCGCCGTGGTTTCGCGGATCGGGAAGCGCACGTTGCCGCCGACGTTGAACACGCAGACTTCGATCGGACCGATGTCGCGCTCGATCGCCTGCACCAGCTCCACCACCTGCTCCTCCCTGCGCGCATCGCTGCCGAAAGCGCGCGCCTTGCCGCCCGCCTTCTCGATCTGCTCGACCAGCGGCTGCAGCTTGTCGGCGCTGCGCCGCGTGACGCAGGCCGTGAATCCCTCGCGCGCGAAGCGCCGCGCAATTGCACCGCCGGTCGCCTCCCCTGCGCCTACGACCAACGCGACCCTGGTGTCCGCCATGATCATGGATTTCATCTCCCTGACAAAGGCCTAGCCTAGTCAAATTGACGCGGCGAATCAATTGAAGCGCGCGGGCGATGCCGGAAGTAAAATGCCGCCATGAAACGCTCGCGCCTGCCCCTGCTCGCCGTGTTCCCCGCCGCGCTGTGCGCCCTTGCCGTCCACGCCCAGATTGCGCCGGGAACGGAGGCGCAGAAGCCCAAGCCCGTTCCCGGGCAGCCTGCGGATCCCAAGATCATCGAAAACATCTTCACCTGCCTCGGCAAGGGCCTGCCGAAAAATTGGAAGAAGACCTGGTTCATCATCCACCAGACCGGCGCCGACGCTAGCGGGGCTTCCCGCGAATTCGAGGCCGAATTCTTCTTCGCCACGGACATGGTCGACACCAAGGGAAAGCCTCTCGTTCCCTGCGGCTCCGCGCCGGTGCTCGAAGGTGTAATGGCACTGAACGATTACCTGCGGGAAAACCAGCGGCACTGGACCGGCGCGACCTTCACTTTCACGAGCGAGGGCAAGTTCGACGCGAACTACGACTACGCGCCGGTCAAACCCGCGCCTGCCGCGCCAGCAGCCGCAACGCCGGCCAAGCCCGCCGCCGCCAAATCGGATAAAAAATGATCGTGCGTCTCCGCTGCAATGCGCTTGCCCTTGCCGCGCTCGAGGCGGTGTACACCTTCAGCGCGATTCCGGACTAGCTGCCGGGCACGCAATGAAAAAGGCCTCCTGACGAGGGCCTTTGAATTTTCTGGTCGGGGCGAGAGGATTTGAACCTCCGACCACCTGCACCCCATACAGTTTAATGGTGGTTTCAGGGCAGTTCATAGGGTTTCAGGGGGTTTCACTAAGACATTGATTTAAGAGGGTTTTTATGGTATATTTGAACCATGAAGTTTCAAGGCTATTCAGGCGTAGCCAACCGTTTTGTGTACACAGGTGTGTACATCTTGAGCCCTTTCTATGCGGCTTACCGACAAGCTTCTCAAGTCACTTGCAGCTACCGGTAAGCGGTACGAAATTGCCGACGGATTAGGTCTCAGCGTCCGAATCTCTCCCGCCGGCGCAATCACCTTTCAGTATCGGTATCGGTTTCGTGGCAAGCCCTACCGGCACGACTTAGGCACCTACCCCCTTACCACGCTTGCTGAGGCCAGGGATCGGCACCACGCGGCAAGAAAGCTTCTCGATCAAGACCAGGACCCCGCGGAGGTTAAGCAGCAGGCCGAACGTGAAGAACAGGCCGCGTGGACGGTAGAAAATCTCGTGGACGATTTTCTCAAACGCAAGATTGCGCGCGAGCGGAAACGTCCCGAGTACGCAAAATACCTTCTGAAACACAACGTCGTGGATACCCTTGGCAAACGCAAGGTCAAAGACGTCACGACACGGGAGATCGTCTCCACGCTGGAGAAAATCGTAGACCGTGGTGCGCCGGTTCTGGCCAACAGAACCGCCAGCATTTGCAAACAGATGTTCGGCTATGCCGTCCAAAAGGGCCTACGGAGCGACAACCCCTGTTCGGTCATCACGAAGGCATCAGTGGGGGGCCGAGAGCAACCGCGCACAAGATATTTGAGCTATGGGGAGATTTGGAAGCTCTGGCAGGGCCTCGACACCTCGTCAATCCCCGCCGACTTCAAACTTGCACCCAAGATTCTGCTCGTAACTGGCCAGCGTCGCGGCGAACTGATGTTCGCAGAATGGTCGGAAATCGACATTCCTCGCAAGGTGTGGCTTATCCCGGCGAAACGCAGCAAGAACGGTCGTCCACACACAGTACCCCTGAGCTCACTTGCCGTTGACCTTTTTGTTCAACTTCGGGAGTGTTCAACGGGGAAACGATACCTTTTCCCGTCCCCCACCCTCAAGAAACCTGAGCGGCCGTGTGACAGTCGAGTGCTAAACAAGGTGCTCGCCCGCGTAACTTCAAAAATTGACCTAACCGGATGTTCGCCCCATGCACTGCGGCACACGTTCAGCACGCTCATGAGTGAGCTTGGAGTCCCCCTGCACGTGATCGAAAAAATACTCAATCACTCGCTCGGTGGAATGCTTGCCGTATATAACCACCACGATTTTCTACCGGAGCGAAAGGTCGCGTTACAGGCGTGGGCGGACAGGTTGGTTACCCTCATGAGGGCGGAGTCGAAATCCGAAGTCGAGACTCTCGAGGAAGTTTGGGGTGCAAGATCAGACGTTACGATTGAGAAGTTGACTGCCTAAGCGACTACAAATCTGGCGCCAAAATGACAAACAGTGATTCCCGGTCGAATACGGGTGCGGAGCTCAACGAGGAGGCAACGAACTTTTGGTAGTTTGGGGTGAATTCGAATGAAGCTTGCTCGTGTGGTTTTGGAACTCTCGGTGCCGCGCCAACATTGGTCTCGGCGAAGGCTTCGAGACCACATCCTAGAACGCGAAGCGGGCACAAATTCGGAGGCACATTTCCGGCGCGTCTCCAACGCAGTGCGACAGGCGGGCGCCGCCGACGCAAGCGTCATTCTCCTACCCGCCTACACGCTGCTATTCGGGGTCAACGGAATGAGCCTCAGAAGGTGGCGCGGCTTGCCGCGTCGATTTGGTTTTGATTACCTCTTGGGTGGCGGGTTAACCCCGGAACGAAACGCTCCTAAAAAAGCTGATCTTTGGCGAGAAGAGAGCCTCTTTGTGGCGTCAAAAGGTGGGATGTTAGTTCCGCCGCACCAATACGGACCGCTGCCAATAATGCTAGGCGAGTCGCCCACGATTGCGGCAATCTCGTCAAGTGTAATAAACGTGCGACGCTATCCGGAAGTCTTTCGGTCATTGGCACGACAGGCCATTTACAGATCTCCACTCCTCATTCTTGACATGGGCCACAACCAATACGGCAGTCGATACAAGAGGCGGCTGAAAAACGTCGCTGCTGCAGCTCAATGCCTTAAGGCGAAGAAAACGTTGCTTCTGGTATCGAGTTGGCGCTGGCGCGGTAGTTCGAGTGGAACCTGGGCACTGACTGACAAGGGCAACCTAGACTTCGACGAGAGGATTCAAATCCCCGTTGACAATGGGAGAACAGACTACGTCGATCTGTTCAATGCGTAGTTCAGGGTAGCAACCATCGCTGTGAGTGCTGACCGCGGGTAGAGGGCGAATTACCTGACACGGTCGATGTAGATCCAAATGTGGTCTAGCTCAGCATGCGGCCCCGCCGCTCCCACCTTCGACTTTGGGTCTGCAAGTGTTCGGAACACCTTCGACAGTTGAGTTGCCGCATCGTGGGGATCAACGTGTGGTGTTCGCGACTCCCACGTTCCAGTTCGACGCCGTTTGATTCCGCACGACTCCAATATTGGCGCCATATAGTTTCGAACCGCAGAATTCTTGTCATAGTCAAGCGAGAACCTGACGATGACACGCCAATTGCCGAGCACCTTCTTTACAATTTTCACGGTCATATTGCCCTCTAACGTTGCATTTTAGCCGCGGTGAACTCGCCGCGGGTTCACCGTCGCGTTCCAAGTGCTGGTTGGGCTCTGTCTTTCATGCCGTTACGAATCTCTCCAAGTAGCGACGCACTTGCAAAATCCGATCCGGCGCAAGCTCTGGTTGCTTGAACCACGATATGTAGCCGATAAGTTCCGGGACGGCCAAGACTTTGATATGCGAGTTTTTTGGTACGGAGGGGAGTTGGCCAGCACAGGCGATTATGCTCCGGACGCGTATCTTGCCAAATTGTCTCCGAAGTTGGTCGTAGCACAGGTAGGCAGCTCGTTGTGTCTGGTCAAAGGGGTCGTGATAGTCACCAGATTCAACAAACTTCCGACTCCATCGTTTTGTCTCAATCACGAATACCCCAGCGGGAGTCAAAACGAGGTGATCGATTTGCGCGCTTCGCAAGGGAGCGCCATTGAAGTGAATGTACCGCTCAGCACGCAGTCTGATGTCGCTGAAAACGGTGTACTCATCAGGCAGACGGGCTAGACTTGCGATCACGTCGACTTCGGTTCTTGCTCCCGCCAACTCGGCGGATCCACGCATCGTATCCAATCGAAGAATGTTCGCCGATAGAGTAGCGACGTACTGCCGCTCCTCACTATGCAATTGCGCAATGGCTATCTTGCAACTACGAATTCGGAACCAGTTTAGAAATGAACGCCAGACTCCCGTTTCGGCATGCAAGTCAACGATGCGGTTCTCCTTGCTCGCGACACCTTGAGCAATCTCCAACTTCTTTCGATCAACAGAGGGTTGATAGGTGGTACGAAGGTGGGCCAGGAGAGGTTCAACGTCACTGGGATGGCGGACGTTGAGGCCACATCGTCGGAGATTCTCGGCGATCTCGCGCCATGCCCCACTCTCGCCTATGACTGTTGCCATCCTCTTTTTTCTGCTACCCTGACCGCGCTCGAACACGCCGTTTCGCGCGCAGGTACTTGTCGAGGATCGCCTGGGCCTTCATCGCCTTCTCGCAGCCTTTCACGGCGAATCTGTGTGCTTCTTCCCCTGTGCGCCCCTTCGTGTGTCCGACGTACTGAGAAAGGGCAGTGAACGCATCGTCGTAGATGTGAAGCGCTTTCAGCAGGTCTCGATTGGGCTCATCGTTTTCCGATGATGTCGCCTCAATCGCCTGGCGTAAGCGCTTCTCGGCTCGCTGATACTTCGGTATGTTTTCAAGGTCACAATCAAGCAGATGCTTCGCCGCTTCAATCAATTCGATTATTGGTGCGGATGATCGAATTGTCATTTAATTTTCTCCGACGCCTCGCGGCGCAGCGTGAAATCATCGGGGGGAGTGGGCGCGGAAATTCGCGGCTACGCAGCCAAACGTTGGTGCTCGTAATAGTGCCGCACTCTGTCGTCGAGGATGGCCTGCAACTCTTCCTTCGTGCGGCCCTCTGGCGTTAGCCACGCATCCACGTTTTCGGGCTTGATCGGAATGGGACAGCGGTCGTGCCCGGTAGCCGCGACTTCGGGCGGTGGCTCGTCGGTAATCACAGCGAACGAATAAAGGTCTGGTTCGCCGGACTTTTGCCAGCAATCCCACAGACACGCGAGCAGCATGGGCTCGGCGGCCTGTGGCTTGAACTCCAGAACAAGATTTTGGGGCTCCTCCCCTGGCTTCAGATCGCGGTGTTCGAAGTCCGCCAGCGCTACGTTCTCGTAGAACGCTGAGGCCACCATGATGGCGTGTCGCTTGCCCCATATGTTCTTCCAATAGCCTTCCAGGCTGTCGCGGCGGGCGTTGTATAGGCCCCCATAGTCCTCGTCTATGCGCGCGGGCTTGCCGTTCTGGCGACAGTGGTAGCGCATGGGCATCACCGCACGTTTGCCGTCCACATTGGCTAAGACAAGCGTGTACCAGAATGGGTAGATACGGCGGTCGGACTCGCGCACTACCTTGCGGTCGAGATTGGCAAGCTGCTTCATGTGCCACTCGACCTTGTCGGTGGCGATGCGCTTCTCTTCTAGCGCCTTCTTGGTTTCCTTCACAGCCAGTGCGCGTTCAGCCTTTGTCAGTCTGGTGCGCTGCTTGAACAACCCCTCTTCAAGCTCGGTACGGCGGTTGGCGCGAATCTGCGCAAACAGCGCGGCAGTCTCTGCGTGTGCCGGGTCGGTCGATTTCTCGAAGAACACTTCCAGCGCCTTGGTAAATTTGATCTTGATCTTTTTCTCGTTTGGAGATGAGGCGCGGCGCAGCAGTTCGTTTATTGCGTTGAAGCGCACCTCCTCCCGCTTGCTGTGGCGGGAGAGCCAGCGCAGGTCCTCGTCCTCCATCGCGGAGTAGCACATCGGAAGGAGCGTTTACCTTTTTTCTAGGTCTTGCTTAATGCTTTCCCGTCCAGCCTGGAAAGCAAGCTGCAGTGCCCGTTGAACAAGCGCATACAAGGCGGGAGACACATCCCCGGCGCGAGACAAAGCCTCACCGGCACGTTGGCTGGTTCTCAGCCATTCGGAATAGACAGCTTCCGAATGTTTGGTAAATCCACGTCGAGGTCTAATTTCATTCATTCGGGTTTCACCGATGACGATGTAGGAGGAGTAAGTCTAACAAGGGACTGACGGGGCGTTAGTAGCCGCGAATTACAAAACCACTGCCGGTTGTGGGCATTGCGTAGAGGGACAAATACTGTATAAAAACACAGTATCCATCCTTGCCCATCGAAAGGCCCGTGCGTGCTTTGGGTCGCACTCCATTTTCCGCAGTTCAGGCGCCAGGCGTTGTTGCGCGGGCACGCGCCGCCTGAGCCCGAACGCGAGGCGCTCGTGGCAGTAGCCGCCTGGGCCTGTCAGTTCACGCCGCGCGTGTCGCTGGAGCCTCCGCAGGCTTTGCTCATGGAGGTCGAGGGCAGCCTACGTTATTTCGGCGGGCGCTGGAAATTCCTGGCGCGGCTGCGTGAGGGGCTGACGCATCTCGGTTTCAAGGCAAGGGTCGCGGAAGCGCCAGCGGCGCGCGCTGCGCTCTGGATGGCACGCGGCGACGGCGGACGCTTGGAAACTCTGCCGGTCGCCGTCACCGGCCTCGCCCCGGACGCGCTCGACCTGCTTTGTAGCCTCGGAATTAGGACCATTGGCGGGTTGATGCGGCTGCCGCGCGACGGCGTCACCCGGCGCTTCGGGCAGAGCCTGCTGGATGAAATCGACCAAGCCCGCGGTAACGCGCCCGAGCCCCGTGAATTCTTCACCCCGCCGACGTACTTCTGTGCGCGGCTCGCGCTGCTGGCGCCTGTGATCCAGGCGGAAAGCGCGCTCTTCGCCGCGAAGCGACTGCTCGCGCAGATGGAAGGCTTCCTCGGCGCGCGTCAGGCGGGCGTGCGCTGGTTTTCCTTGGCTTTGCTTCACGATGATCTTCCGGAGACGCTGGTCCGGGTCGGACTCGCTACGCCCGGCCGAGGGGCGGATCACTTCGCTCGGCTACTGCGCGAACGCCTGGGCGCACTCGTCCTGAAGGCGCCGGTGGAGGCGATCCGGCTAGAAGCGGTGGAGCTGGAATTTCTTCCGGAGAAAAGCGGCAGCCTGCTGCAAGACGCGCGCATCGGCGGCGAAGAATACCTGCGGCTCGTGGAGCGTTTGCAATCAAGGCTGGGCAGCGAGGCGGTGCACGGCCTGAGCACATACCCGGACCCCAGGCCGGAATGCGCTTGGATTCCGGTTCCATCCGGCAATGCATTTCTGCCGAAAGAGGGAAAACGCAGCGGACCTCGCCCGTTGTGGCTGCTCGACCCACCGCGCCGTCTCGCCGAGGGAGAGTTCGCGCTGCTCGCGGGGCCGGAACGGATCGAGGCCGGGTGGTGGGACGGAGCCGAGGCGTGCCGTGACTACTTCATTGCGCGGATCGGGGAAGGCTCACTGGCGTGGATCTACCGGGAGCGAGAAGGGAGCTGGCTGCTACATGGCCTTTTTGCCTGAATACGCGGAATTACACTGCCTCTCCAACTTCACGTTCCTGCGCGGCGCCTCGCACGCGGAGGAATTGGCGGAGCGCGCCGCAGCGCTTGGGTACAAGGCGCTTGCCATCACGGACGAGTGTTCTATGGCGGGCGTCGTGCGTGCCCACGTCGCGGCGAAGGGGTGCGAACTCAAGCTCATCCTCGGGACCGAACTTGCACTTGATGACGGTCTGAAATTGGTGCTGCTCGCCACCAATCGCCGCGCCTACGGGGCTATCTCGTCGCTCATCACCCTCGGTCGGCGACGCAGCCCTAAAGGCCGATACGCGCTCGCCCGCGCGGACCTAGACGCACTTGCCGGGCGCGGGGTGCTCGCGCTCCTCGTTCCGGGCGACGAGCCGTCGCCGGAAGACGCCCGTTGGGTTGCCGACCGCTTCCGCGGCGACGCCTGGATCGCGGCGGAACTGCACTGCGGGTCGAATGACAAGGCGCGGCTTGATGTGGAGCGCGACATTGCGGCCGGGACCGGCCTCCGGCTGGTCGCCGCAGGCGATGTACACATGCACGTCCGCTCACGTCGGCGCTTGCAGGACCTACTAACCGCAATACGATTAGGCCGCCCAATCCGCGAATGCGGCGGCGATGTCTATCCCAATGGCGAGCGCCATCTTCGGCTTCGCGCGCGATTGGCACAGTTGTACCCGCCCGAACTGCTTGCTGAGACCCTGCGCGTCGCGGAACGCTGCACGTTCAATTTGGACGAGTTGCGCTACGAATACCCCGAGGAGTTGGTCCCCGACAGCGAGACGCCCTCAACATGGCTCCGGACGCTCACCGGCCGGGGGCTGGCTAGGCGCTACCCGACTGGCGTGCCAGGCAAGGTCGCGGACCTCGTTGACCGGGAGCTGCAGCTCATTGCCGAACTGCGCTACGAACCGTTTTTCCTCACCGTGCATGACGTGGTGGAGTTCGCACGGTCCCGCAAGATCCTCTGTCAGGGGCGGGGGTCGGCCGCAAACTCAGCGGTTTGCTATGCGCTCGGCATCACTGAAGTCGATCCGGATCGCATGAGCGTTCTCTTCGAGCGCTTCGTCTCCAAGGAAAGGGACGAACCCCCGGACATTGACGTTGACTTCGAGCACCAGCGCCGGGAAGAAGTGATTCAGTACATCTACGGCAAGTACGGGCGCGAGCGGGCTGCCATCGCGGCGACGGTCATCCGTTACCAGCCCCGCAGCGCGGTCCGCGACGTAGGCAAGGCGCTCGGTCTGAGCGTTGACCAAGTGGACCGGCTCGCAAAGACGCTCTCCTGGTGGGACGACAAGATGGTACTCGCCGAGCGTTTGGCGCAGACTGGCATCGACCCCAAGAGCTTGCAGGCGGAACTGCTCGGCGAGCTGGTCCGCCAAATCGTCGGCTTTCCGCGTCACCTGTCGCAGCACGTCGGTGGTTTCGTCATCTCCCGAGGTCCGCTTGCAGAGCTGGTGCCAATCGAGAACGCAGCGATGGAGGACCGCACCGTCATCGAGTGGGACAAGGATGACCTTGAAGCGCTCGGGCTCCTCAAGGTGGACGTGCTGGCGCTTGGCATGCTCTCCGCGATCCGGCGGGCGCTGGAGATGGTCAGCGCGCGTCGCGGCAAGCCTTTCGGCATGGAGCACGTCCCGCCGGAGGACCCGTTAACCTACGAGATGATCCAGCGTGCCGAAACGGTGGGCGTGTTCCAGATCGAGTCGCGGGCGCAGATGTCCATGCTCCCGCGCCTGAAGCCAGCCTGCTTCTACGACCTCGTGATCGAGGTCGCCATCATCCGGCCCGGCCCGATCCAGGGCGGCATGGTGCATCCCTACCTGCGACGGCGGCGAGGCGAGGAGCCGGTCACCTACCCAAGTAAGGAAGTCGAGGGCGTGCTTTCGCGCACACTCGGTGTGCCGATCTTCCAGGAACAGGTCATGCAGCTTGCAATCGTTGCCGCAGGCTTTACGCCGGGCGAGGCTGACCAATTGCGCCGCTCGATGGCGGCGTGGAAGAAGAAGGGCGGCCTCGAGCATTTCCGGGACCGGCTCTTGCGCGGCATGACGGAGCGCGGCTACAAGGCGGAGTTCGCCGAAAGTATTTACAAGCAGATTTGTGGCTTCGGGGAGTACGGTTTTCCGGAGTCGCACTCGGCGAGCTTTGCGCTGCTCGTCTACGTCTCCTCATGGCTGAAGTGCCACGAACCTGCGGCCTTCCTGGCGGCCCTACTCAACAGCCAGCCGATGGGCTTCTACGGCCCCTCCCAGCTCACCCAAGACGCCCGGCGACACGGGGTCGAGGTCAGGCCTGCCGACGCCACGGTGAGCGATTGGCACTGCACTCTGGAGGGTGGGCCGCCTGCGGTGCGGCTGGGGCTGCGGATGGTGATCGGACTATCCGAGGCGGGCGCCGGGCGACTCGTTGCCGCCCGCTCCCGTGGCCCGTTCAACTCGGTCGAGGAACTGGCGCACCGCGCGGCACTGAACCGCAAGGACCTCCAGTGTCTTGCCGGAGCGGGCGCGCTGAACGCTCTCGCCGGCCAGCGGCCCAACGCCTGGTTTGAGACTGCGGGGTACATACACCAGAGCGATCTATTGGCGGGCGTTTCTACCAATGAGACGCCCGTGACATTCGACACGCCAAGTGAGGGCGAGGAGATCGTCGCCGACTACGAGGCAATGGCGCTGACGCTCAGGCGCCACCCGCTTGCGCTCCTACGCGAACACCTGGCTCGGGACAGGTTCCGCACCGCCGAGGACCTTCGTGCCGTACCGCACGGCCACCCGGCGAGTGCTGCGGGCCTCGTGACTTGTCGGCAGCGGCCAGACACTAAGAGCGGGGTTGTATTTGTGACGCTAGAAGATGAGACCGGCTGCGTCAACGTCGTGGTCTGGCGCGACCTGGGGGATCGCCAGCGCACTGAACTCCTCGGGGCGCAGCTTCTCGGGGTCGAGGGGAAGGTTGAGCGCGACGGCGACGTAGTCCATCTCATTGCCAATCGCCTCTCCGATCACAGCGCACTACTCGGTCGGTTGCAAACTGACTCGCGAGATTTCCACTAGATCGCGGACAAATCACCGCCTCCCACCGAAGGCCGTTGGTCTATTCGGCGAATAGGTCCTCCACCGACACCTTGAGACCCGCGGCCAAGGTTTCTATCGCGTCCAGCGACGGGTTGGCGCGGCCCCGCTCGATCCTGCTCATGTAGGACCGGGCGAACCCGCACTGGTCCGCAAAAGCCTCCTGGGATAGCCCAGCAGCATGTCTGAGCTCTGCCACCCTTTGACCGAACTTCTTCCGAAGCGGAGTACGCACGCTCCAGACTGTGCTGCGACTGTATACTTATTGACCACGCACTAATCGTGACATTTATAGCCGGTGACTGGGACTCTGGGGGGAACGCCGGGCCCAACTGTTGGGGAGGACAAAGTGACGCGAACTGCAGGAGTACTCTTCCTCTGCCTCGTCGGACTAGCCGGTTATACCAATGCTGCGGACTTCAGCGGCTATGACACAGCGAAAGCCGCTCTTGCACGCAAGGACTATGCGACCGCGCTAAGTGCATGTCGCCCTGATGCAGAACGAGACGAGCCTCGCTGTCAAAACTTGGTGGGAGTCTTGTATCGAGATGGGCTCGGGGTGCCAAAGGATTCTAACCAGGCGGTGCAATGGTATAGAAGGGCGGCCGCTCAAGGAAATGCCAAAGCGCAAAGTAATTTGGCTTTGGCGTTCTATAGAGGTGACGGCGTGCCCAAAGATTTTTCTCAGGCATTTGCGTTGGCTCTCAAGTCCGCCGACCAGGGGTGGGGCGTTGCTCAATTTACCGTCGGATACATGTATAGCGTCGGCGAAGGCGTGACCAAAGATGACAGGCAAGCGGTCGCGTGGCTCACGAAGGTCTCAGAGCAGACTGACCCAGAGATTACACAGGACCTGAAGAATAAAGCCGCAAGAAGGATCCAAGAGCTTGGGCCTCAAGCTATGGCTCCCCAAGCCGCTGAACCAAGCAAGCCGGAGTCGTCGGCGGCATTCAAAGAAAAAGTGGACAGATGGGCTGAACAGAATAAGGCCGCGTTCCCGGCATTGGTGGCGGAGATAGTCTCCAAGCCAACCAAACCATCGTATGAGACATGCAAAATCCACTATTCGGACGAGATTGCGCGCACAGGTTGTCTTTTTGGCGTTATGTCAGGGCCAACGCTTTGGAGCACTTTCAAGGCCGCGCATTTTCAAAAGACATTCTATGAAATAGCTTGTTTGTCCGAGGTCGCAAAAATAGTCTCGTTTGGAAAAAAATGCGAAGACAATGAATTTAAAACTGTTTACGAGACTTCGCGTGCGCTCTTAGCAGGCGGCAAGCCACGTAACTGCGGACAACATGCTCTCGCAAACCTCACTAAAGACGAATTTGACAACTTGGATACGTCCTGGGCGGTTCTCGCGATTCCCAAAGGACAACGAAAGAAAATTTCTGGCGAGCTCACGAATTTCAATGGGCAACGATTGATCATTCGGGAATCACAGATGGATGCAGAAATGGATACTGTGAATTCCAAAGGCATGGCGGGCCTTCTCTTTTCTGGCGGGGCAGTCCAAAACACTCGGAAATTCGCGGTTGTATTGATAAATAGTAAGACAACGGTATTGGGATCTGGCGGCAAGCTCACTGAGCCGCTAGGAGTCGTCGGGATATATAAAAGTAATGAGAACCTTCGGCTAACGGATCGAAGCGAGATGCCGGCATCTGTGATTCAGGCTGAATGCATTGAGACGCCGTGACACTGTGCTAGACATCCACACCGCACGACCTTAAATTCCCCCTGCTCCACAGCGTCTGTTCTATCTTCAAGAGGCGCTTGGTGCGGTCCATTGTCGGTACCAGGAAAATCCGACTATGGAGACACTCCCGTCCAGCACGGCACCCACTTCGCCATTTGCTCTTTTGTAATATTTACCTTGCGTTCGCGGGAAAACACGTCGCCTATAGCCATTTGTTTCTTTGTCGACATTGGCGGCTCGGTACCGATATCGATGCCGGTGCGTTCCCAAATATGTTTGCTCTGTCTTGCCAATGTGCTGCGTTTATAATCCCCCAATCCTTCCCCATTCTCCCAGCGCCGATAAGTTCGGAGGTGTGTTCGCGACAGATTCCCTAAGAAAATATCAGGCGACATTGTTTGGAATTTCCCCTCAAACTTCAGCGCGTGAAACACCTCGCGGAAAATTCTGTTCCGAACCTCAATAGTCCAATTCGCCAAATTCGTTGCATTGTGCCTTTCAAGCGCCTTCTGGCCAGCGGTAACTTCCATGCGTACCCATCGCTCCGTCATTTTAAGAAGTTCCTCACGGTGCGGAAGTTTCCGGGGCAATTTGTTTCGTGGCGTCTGCAAATGAGCGAACTTATCGTAGAACTGAACCGCTAATCCTAAGTCAGGAAAGTCGATTTTGACGGATTCATGTCTTCCCCCCTTTACTGCATGCCCAATGACAAGTCCGTCATGGCTCTGGTCGGCATAGATTGCGGCCAACAAATTCGAAACATCGCACCTTGATCTGTTCTTGTAGTGCCGCACCAAATCCACGCTACTTATGATGATCGGGCGCGTTTCGTCAATCCTAGGCCTCTTACATTCAAACTCCTCCCCGATACATTGGCTCAGGTACTCGAAAGCCAAGCGGCATGCCTTCTTGAGATCAGGGTGGGTTATGACATTCTGGCCTGAGATCGCACCAAACAATGAACAGTCCACGCGCATTACGGT
>Ga0070731_10003432_pt1 | contig 14317 bp, 12 predicted proteins | sample Coa_R1_2_FD_66448 | JGI IMG/M metagenome (GOLD analysis project Ga0070731, IMG submission 66448) | Surface soil microbial communities from Centralia Pennsylvania, which are recovering from an underground coalmine fire - Coalmine... | ecosystem: Environmental > Terrestrial > Soil > Unclassified ... | reverse complement strand
GCTTCATTGGCGGTGAAATACACAGCGTTATCGTCCGTGGTCTCGACGCCGAGTACTTCGTAGTCTCCTTTTTCCAGCTGCCGCTCGAGTTTCGCGTCTCCGGACAGTGGGCTCTGCTTGTCGAAGCTGTAGAGATAAAGGTGCGTGTGACCATCGCGCCAACTTGACCAGATGAACCGGTCTTCCGACTTCAGGATGTGAAAGTCGTCGTTCACGTTCACCCAACCATCGGGAATGTTTTCGGTCAGCACCTTCCGCGATTTTCCCGACTTCGCTTCCACGAAGTACAAATCCATCGTGTCCTGCGCACGGTTGAGAACCTCCGCCCAGATCACTCCCTGGCGGAGCCAGCCGAAGCGAGGGACGTACGTGTCGGGATCGTTGCCGAGCGTGATCCACTTGGGCTTCCCGCCCTTCGCGGGGATCACGCCGAGATGTACCACCGGATTTGGATCTCCCGCCTTGGGATATTTTTCCTGATCGACTTTTGGATGCGTTGGCAGCCAGTCGGTGATCGGATACGTGGGAACCTGCTTCTCGTCCATCTGCAGGAATACGAGCTCACTGCTGTCGGGCGACCAGAAGTAGTTGCTGCGGACACTCAACTCTTCCGCGTACACCCAGTCCACTTCGCCGTTCAGGATATTCTCGTCCGTGTCGTTGGTGAGCTGCTTGCCGTCCTGGCCGGAGATCGGTTCGACATACAGATTGTGCTTGCGCACGTAGGCGATCCGGTTGCCGTCGGGCGAGAACTTGGGATCGCCACTTGGGTCGGATGCCGATGTAAATTGCACTGCCGTACCCGTCTCGAGGTTATAGAGCCAGAGTTGGCCCTGCGAATCGAATAGCAGATGTTTCGAGTCCGGTGACCAGAGGTAGGCGGCCACGTGGTAGCGAGTGACCCGCTCCTTCTCGCGTTCGTCCTTGATCTTGTTCGCATCCGGGGCAAGGCCCGCCAGCTTCGCCTCGCTCACCAACACTTTCTTCTCGCCGGTTTTTGCATCGACGTACCACAACTCCCCGTGTTCGCCGGCGTCGTCGCGCTGTACAAAAGAAACCTTGGAGCCGTCGGGGCTCCACTTGATCGTCTCGGGGCCGCGCCCGGTGAGTCCGCCCTCGGCGAAGATCGCCTCGATCGTGAGGGGCTTTTTTGGCGCATTCTGGGCGCTGGAGGGTGGGTTGAAAATGCAACAGATCGCGAGCGAAAGGTTCGTGCAGAGGAAAAGAGTTGTCTTCAAGCGCTGGCTCCGAAGCGAAGATCGTGCAAAATTGCAGGGCTGGAAAGTGTACACCGCGGCTGCTTGTCGTGTAGAGTGCGCCGCTGGGGCCGATTGCGTGACCTATTGCGTGTGTCGGTGGATGTCCTGAGGAAGAATCGTCGCGCTGGAACTGGAGACGTCATGAAAGCTGATTGGGTTGTGAAGTTTTTGCTAGCCGCAATCGCAATTTCGCTGGGGGCGATTGCCGTGCGTCCCTATGTCGCGCCGCCTGTTGTAAGCGCACAAGCGGACGAGGTCCACCCCTTATATTTCGAGCCGGGCACCTTCATGTTGCGGGCTCCCGACGGTAGCAAGCAGGTCTACGGCAAGGTTGCCATCGACATGCGCAACGGAAAGATCTGGGGATTTCCAACCTTCACCCAGGACCCATATCCGTCGAATCCTACTTCATCCACGCCGCCCACTTCGCGTCCGTTTTTGTTGGGCAAGTTCACATTGGCCGACATCGACAAATGATCGCCGGGTGCCGGGATTTCGTCGCATCCCTACATATATCGTGAGTAGACCGCTGCCCATGCCAATCGAAAGTTGCCCAAGGCACGAAAGATGGCTCGATTCGCAGGGCGGGCCGCCGCCCGCGTGCTAAAATCAAGGCGATTCCATGTTGCAGGACATCCAGAACCTCATTGAGCTGCAAGCGGCTGACAAGGAAATCCATCGCCTGAAAGAAGAAGTAGCCGCCCTTCCCCGGCGCGTCTCGGTTATCGAAGAAAAGCTCGCGAATACGAAGGCCAAGCTCGAGAAGGCCAAGACCGCCGCTAAGGCCGATGAATCCGCCCGTAAGAAATATGACGGCTCCATCACCGACCTGCAGGGAAAAATCTCGAAATACAAAGATCAGTCGCTCGCGGTTAAAACAAACGAGCAATACAAGGCGTTGCTGCAGGAGATCCAGTTTGCGGAGCAAGAGATCCGCGCGAACGAGGACAAGATTCTTGACCTGATGGTCAACGCCGAGGCACGCGACAAGGATGTGAAGGCCGCGGAAGCCGAACTGAGAGCCGAGACTGCCGAGATCGAGAAAGAAAAGGCTGAGGCCCGCCTGCGTACTGCCGAAGATGAGAAGCAGCTGGCGGAATGGAACGCCAAACGGGACAAACTGCGCAGCGGGGTCGACCCCGACGTATTGCGTCACTATGAGAGGGTGATGAAGTTCCGCGGTTCCGGACTCTCTGAAGTACGCGATCAGAAATGCATGACCTGCCGAGTCATGCTGCGCCCGCAGACCTACAACGAAGTTCGAGCCGGCAACACGATCATCGAATGCGAATCCTGCCAGCGAATTCTGTACTTCAATCCGGAAAACGAAGCGACGATCGAGCGCACCACCTTCACGACCAAACGCCGGGCAAGGCCCAAGATGGATTCGCAGCAGGCCTGGTTCTATCACCCCTCCTACGGCGACACGGGAGAGGTCTTCCTGGCCTTCCAGAACGAGGCGACCACTTCCACTCGCCGCATTTACGAGATGCATACCGGGCGCCAGATCGGCGACATTCTCGGCCGCGAGGGCAGTTTTCGGCTGGCCTTTCCCGAAGACCTGAATGGGGCCATCCGCCTGAACGGGAACTGGGAAGAAGAGGAAATCGACAGCTGGGGCACCGAGCTTCCGATGGTTGTTCTTGACGCGCTGACCTCTGATCTGACGCAAGCTCGTGCCGAGGGCCATGCGCACCACGCCTCCGGACACGAACCCGCCTCGGAACATCCCGCCGCCAGCTAGTCTGCGCACTTCTGTCGCTTAACCCCCGCCCACAATCTGGCTACGCATTTAAGATGTGTTTATGACCGTCGACCGGCCACTGATTCGGAAAACTCACCGCGAGAAGGGCGCGCCATCGATGGGTCGTCCGACAGTAGTGATCGGTCAGCGTGGCACGGCCCGCCTGAAAGCCGGCCACGTCTGGGTCTATCGATCGGACGTGATCTCCGCCGAGGGCGTCGCGCCGGGCTCAGTCATCTCGGTCGCTGACGAGCGCGGCAAATTCCTGGGCTCGGCTCTCTACTCCAGCAGCTCCCAGATCGCTGTCCGCATGATCTCTAGCTCGGTCGTTGACGATTTCCCGGCGCTCGTTCGGGAGCGGATTCGCGAGGCCATTCGGTACCGCGAGCCGCTTGTGCATGACACGGACGCCTATCGCCTGGTTTTCAGCGAAGCGGATTTTCTTCCCGGATTGATCGTCGACCGCTACAACGACATCCTGTCCTTGCAAATTCTGACCCAGGCAATGGATGTGGAACCGGTTTGCTCCGCGATCGGTAATGAACTCTCCGAGCGCATGCAGCCTGCCTCCATCGCCGAGCGCGTCGAACCGCACATTCGTGAACTTGAGCAGCTTCCTCCTCGCGAATCCGGGCTGCTTGCGGGCGAGAAGACGAATACTGTCTTCTCGATGAACGGCGTGCGTTTTCACTTTGACATCGGCGAAGGGCAGAAAACAGGCGCGTTTCTCGACCAGCGAGAAAATTACGCGGCAGCGGCCCACTATGCCCACGGCGACGCTCTGGATGTCTTCTGCTACCAAGGGGCGTTCGGCTTGCACATGGCGGCTCGCGGTTGCAAGGTGACCGGGGTCGACAGTTCTCGCCCGGCCCTGGAAGTCGCCGACAAGAATGCTCTCCTGAACCAAAGCGAGATCGAATGGATCGAGGCCAACGCCTTCGACCTGCTCAAGGACTACTCGGCGTCCGGCCAGCAGTATGACACCATCGTCCTCGACCCCCCTGCCTTCGCCAAAAGCCGCAAGAACCTGGACACGGCTCTCCGCGGCTACAAGGAACTCAACCTGCGAGCCTTGAAGATGCTCCGCCCAGGGGGAATCCTGGTCACGTGCTCCTGCTCCTACCACGTCAGCGAGGTGGACTTGCTGGAAGTGGTGGCGGATGCGGCCCGGGACGCCCATCGAAGTCTGATCGTGCTGGAGAAAAGAGGCCAGTCGAAAGATCACCCGATGGTGCTCCTCGTGCCAGAGACGGTATACTTGAAGTGCCTCGTTTTCCACGTAAGCCATTGAATACAATGGTCCAATAAAGTTGACAATGATGCGCTCAACTTTTATGATCCATTTGTGCTAATCGCTCATCTAGAGTGAGTGAACGCAGCACCCCACTCAACCCCAAAGACCGAGGAAAGATCAGCTATAGGAGGATTTAGAGTCATGACAGTAATTACCCGTTGGGATCCCTTCCGTGAGTTTTCGACCTTGCAGGACCGGATGAACCGGTTGTTCCGCGAGTCCTACGGACCCGAGGGCCGCGAGGAATCTTTGACGTCCACCACTTTTGCACCGCCCGTCGACGTTTACGAAGACGAGCACAACGTCACTCTGAAAATTGAAGTTCCGGGCATCGACGAGAAAGACATCGATGTACGCGTCGAAAACAACATCCTCACCGTGCATGGCGAGCGCAAGTTCGAAAAGGAAGAGAAAGAAGAGAATTTCCGCCGCGTGGAACGGCAGTATGGCAGCTTCACCCGCACCTTCACGCTGCCTAACACTGTGGATGCCGAACACGTTTCCGCCAACTATGACAAAGGCATTTTGAAGATCGCCCTGCCCAAGAAGGCCGAAGCGAAGCCCAAGCAGATCAAGGTGAACGTCGGCAGCGAAAAGACCCTGGAAGCCAAGGGCCCCAGCAAAGCCGCGTAATCAGACGGTAGCGCCGGCGTCTCGCCGGCTGTCGCGACGGCATCTTGCCGTCGCACCAACGGGAGGCGGCAGAGGTGGCCGTCTCCCGTTTATTTTTAGCCGTTAGCAATTATCGTTTGGCACTTAGCCAACGGGCCTTCGGATGTGGGATCATCTCAAGCTGTACCGGCCAAATGCCAATTGCCAAGTGCTAACCGCTCGCGGCATTCATCTCAAGATCTAACCTAAGCTAAAGATTAGGAGTCTCCCATGGCCATCCGCTGGGACAAATTAACCGTAAAGGCGCAGGAAGCCATCCAGCGCGCCAATGAAATCGCGTCGGAGCACGGCAATCCCGAGTTGCTGCCGGTGCATTTGCTCGCCGCGCTCATCGAGGACAAAGAGGGCATCGTCCCGCCCATCCTCGAGAAGATCGGCGCCGGTCCCCAAGTTCTGCTGAATGAGGCTTACAAGGAAATCGACCGCCTGCCCAAAGTTTCGGGGGAGGGCGCCAACCAGGCGAGCATGTCGCCAGCGCTCAACCAGCTAATCGAGCGCGCCTTCAAGGAAGCTTCAAACTTTAAGGACGAGTACGTTTCCACCGAGCACCTGCTTCTGGCGGTGACGCAGTCGAAGAAAGACTCGGCGCAGCAGATCCTCGCGCAACATGGCGCCACCTACGATGCCATCCTGAAAGCGCTGACCTCGGTTCGCGGCTCGCAGAAAGTCACCGACCAGAATCCGGAAGCGAAATACCAGGCGCTCGAGCGCTATGCCCGGGATCTGACCGAACAGGCACGTCGCGGAAAGCTTGATCCGGTCATCGGCCGCGACGAAGAAATTCGCCGCGTCGTTCAGGTGCTTTCGCGCCGCACGAAAAACAACCCTGTTCTGCTCGGCGAGCCCGGCGTCGGCAAGACTGCCATCGTCGAAGGACTCGCCCAACGCATTATTTCGGGCGACGTGCCAGAAATCCTGAAAAACAAGAAAGTGGTCGCGCTCGATCTGGGCGCGATGCTCGCCGGTGCGAAATACCGCGGCGAGTTCGAAGATCGCCTCAAGGCCGTTCTGAAGGAAATCGAAGACTCGCAGGGACAGATCATTCTGTTCATCGACGAACTCCACACCTTGGTCGGAGCTGGTGCCGCCGAAGGTGCAATCGACGCTTCCAACATGCTGAAACCGGCCCTGGCCCGGGGCGAATTACGTGCCATCGGTGCTACCACGCTCAACGAGTACCGCAAGTACGTCGAAAAAGACGCCGCGCTTGAGCGCCGCTTCCAGCCCGTCTACGTCGGCGAGCCAACGGTGGAAGACACCATCGCCATTCTCCGCGGACTGAAAGAGCGCTACGAAGTGCACCACGGCGTCCGCATCAAGGATTCGGCGATCGTCGCGGCGGCCACGCTCTCGCATCGCTACATCTCGGACCGTTTTCTCCCCGACAAGGCAATCGACCTGATCGACGAAGCCGCAGCCTCGCTGCGCATCCAGATCGACTCCATGCCGACCGAGATCGACAAGCTCGAACGCCGCGCCATGCAACTCGAAATCGAGAAGCAGGCACTTAAGAAAGAAGACGATGCAAATTCGCGCGAGCGCCTTGCAACCCTTGAGAAGGAACTCGCTCATATCCGCGAACAGTCGAATGCGCTCAAGGCCAACTGGAAAAAGGAAAAGGACCTCATCACGCGCCAGCGCGGGTTGAAAGAGAAGCTCGAGCAGCTCCGTATTGAAGAACAGACCGAAGAGCGCGAGGGTAACCTGCAGAGGGTCGCCGAGATTCGCTATGGGCTCATCCGGCAGGTCGAGGAAGAACTGAAGCAACTCACCGCGCAACTGGAAAAGACCAGCGCACGCCGCATGCTCAAGGAAGAAGTCGACGAAGAAGACGTCGCACGCATCGTCTCCCGCTGGACCGGAATTCCAGTCTCGAAGATGCTCGAAAGCGAAGTCCGCAAGCTGGTCACGATGGAAGACCGCTTGCGCCAACGTGTGATTGGGCAGGACGAGCCGTTGCAGCGTGTGGCCAATGCCATCCGCCGTTCGCGCGCCGGGCTGGCCGATCCCAAGCGCCCGATCGGATCCTTCATCTTCCTCGGTCCAACCGGCGTTGGAAAGACCGAACTCGCGCGCGCCTTGGCGGAGTTCCTCTTCGACGACGAGCACGCCATGATCCGGATTGATATGTCGGAATACATGGAAAAGCACGCCGTGTCGCGACTCATTGGCGCGCCTCCTGGATACGTCGGCTATGAAGAAGGCGGCCAGCTGACGGAAGCAGTTCGGCGCCGCCCGTACTCGGTCGTGCTGTTTGATGAAATCGAGAAGGCGCATCCCGACGTCTTCAACGTCATGCTTCAGATCATGGATGATGGGCGTTTGACCGACGGCCAGGGCCGCCAGGTCGACTTCCGCAACACCATCATCATCATGACTTCGAATATCGGGTCATCGTTCCTGGTCGGAGAAAATGTTCGCACCGAAGCCGACTTCGAAAAGGCGGCTGGCGAGGTCTTGAATGCTTTGCACGGCTACTTCAAGCCCGAGTTCCTGAACCGCGTCGATGACATCATCGTCTTCCGGCCGCTCGGCAAGGAACAGCTGGTCAAGATTGTCGAGTTGCGCCTCGAAGACCTACGGCGACAATTGGCGGAGCGAAAGATTTCACTCGAGCTGACCGACGCGGCGAAAGAGATGATCCTGACGCTAGGCTACGATCCGGCTTTCGGTGCGCGCCCATTGAAACGAGCGATCCAGAAACTGGTGCAGGATCCGCTGGCGCTCAAGATTCTCGACGGCGAGGTGCTGCACGGCGACCACGTGATCGTCGATGCCGACAAGAAGGCCGGCAGGCTGACATTCACCGTGAGCAAGCGGGTCGGCGAGAAGGTGCCGGCGGCCAGCAAGCGGTGAGATCTAAAAGTTTCGCCGGTAGGGCAGTTAGAATGGCTTTACTCCATGTATCTGCTCTACAGCGCGCTTCTGGCCACGGGCCTCGTTCTCAGCTTGCCCTATTGGATTTACGAGATGGTGCGGTACGGGAAGTATCGCGCCGGTTTTAATCAGCGTTTCGGCGCCGTGCCGCCGGGGATCACAACGCGAATTCAACCAACGATTTGGTTCCACGCCGTTTCGGTGGGAGAAGTGTTGGCGATCAGCGGGCTGGTCGAGCATCTTCGAGGTCGGTGGCCAGACCACCGCGTTGTTGTTTCAACCACCACCGACACCGGTCAGAACCTCGCCCGTTCACGCTTCGGCGAGGAGAACGTGTTTTATTTTCCAATTGATCTCGGGTTCGCGATTGAGCCTTACCTGCAGGCTTTGAAGCCGGAGTTGATCATCATCGCCGAAACCGAATTCTGGCCCAACTTCCTGCGGCTTGCGAAGCGAAGCGGCGCGCGGATCGCCGTCGTGAACGCCCGCATCTCCGACCGATCCTTGCCCGGATACAAACGGCTGCGCTGGGGGCTTCCGAGGGTCATCAGCAATGTTGACTTGTTTCTCGCGCAGACCTGGGAGGATCGCAAGCGCCTCATTGAGATCGGCGCTCCTGAAGCTCGTGTAGAGGTCACAGGAAATCTGAAGTTCGACGTCAGTTCGCCGCCCGAACCTGCCGTCCTGGCCAGCCTGCGGGAGAACTTCGAGAAGTCCGGCGCTACGCCCATTCTGGTCTGCGGTAGCACGGTCGACGAAGAAGAAGAACGCATGCTGCTGCAGGCGTTCCAGAACATACTGGCCAGTTACCCGCACGCAGTGATGATCCTGGCGCCGAGGCACCCGGAGCGTTTTCCGGTTGTTGCCGCCTTGCTGGAAAGCCTCGGCGTGCGCTTCTGGCGCCGCTCCCTGTGGAACGGTGAACCGATCTCGGGGGGTGTCATCTTGCTCGATACGATCGGCGAACTGGCCGCGATCTACGGACTCGCCGACATTGCCTTCGTTGGCGGCAGCCTCGTTCCGAAAGGTGGCCACAACATCATCGAACCCGCGCGCCACGGAGTGGCGATTGTCGTCGGCAATCACTACGACAACTTCCGCGACATCATCTGGCTCTTTCAGATGCAGGACGCGGTGCGGATTGTCGGCCCGGCGGAACTCCCTTTGGTGCTCATGGACCTGATCTCGAACCAAGCCGAGCGTAAGGCGCTCGGTGCGCGCGCCGCTGAAGTCCTTCGCTCCCAGGCTGGCGCGACTGAGAAAACCTTCGCGGCACTCGAGAAGTTACTACCCTCGAATCGAACATCTTCGGCGAGTGGCGTCTCCACATCGTGAATCCCGCCTCTGCGATCTACGGCGCCGTCGTCGGTGCGCGGAATCGACTCTACGATCGCCGCACCATCCAGCCACGGAGGCTGCACGGGCCTGTTGTCAGCGTGGGCAACATTTCGGTCGGCGGCTCGGGCAAGACGCCCTTCGTCATTCTCCTGGGCGAACTCCTAAAGCAACGCGGGATCAGGTTCGATGTCCTCTCCCGTGGCTACGGACGCAAAACGCGCGGTGTGATCGAGGTCGATCCTGCCGGATTGTCCGCGATATTCGGGGACGAGCCCCTTCTAATTGCTCGCCGTCTCGAAATTCCTGTCGTTCTCGGCGAGGATCGCTATCAGGCCGGACTCTTTGCCGAAGGAAAATTTGGCCCGCAGCTGCACCTGCTCGATGATGGCTTTCAGCATCGCCGGCTGGCCCGCGATTTTGATATCGTTCTGGTCACGCCCGACGACGCGCGCGATTCACTGCTTCCGGCCGGTCGTCTGCGCGAGCCATTGGCGTCGCTACGGCGTGCCGATGCCATCGTTCTTACGAGCGGAGCAAATCCCGAAAACTTCCCGATCGAGGGAAAGCTCATCTGGCGTGTGCGACGCGGAATCTCGACCGAAAACATCCCCAGCCGTCCGGTCGCATTCTGTGGCATCGCTCGTCCGCAGAACTTCATGCTTCAACTTCGGAAGGCGGGCGTCGAACCCGCCGCTGAGGCGGTCTATCGCGACCACCATGCTTACACCGAAGCGGACATCCGCGAATTACTGGCTCTCCGTGACAAAAGTGAGGCAGGCGGTTTCGTCACCACCGAAAAAGACGCGATTAACCTGGGGGGCTTCTTCAACGCGCTGCAACCGCTGGCCGTGGTTCCTGTCAAAATGGAGCTCGCCGACGCGGCTAACGCACTGGATACCATTCTGCGGATCGTCGACGAGCGAACGAAGCACCCGTGAGAGAATCTTTGTTTACCCTGCTGATCGCATCCGGATGACGAAACATCCCAAAGAAACCGATCGCCTGAAAAAGATTCTCGAGGCGTTCCCCAAGACAACGGTCACCGTTCTCGGCGACCTAGTAGCCGACGAATTCGTCTATGGTGAAATCTCGCGCGTATCGCGCGAAGCGCCGGTGCTCATCCTAAAACACTGCGAACGAACGGTCCTGCCTGGAGGCGGCGCGAATGCCGTCAACAACCTTGCTGATCTCGGCGTCAACGTACTTCCCGTCGGTATTCTCGGTGAGGACGAGCCCGGTCGTTTGCTGATGAAGGCATTTCGCCACAAGCACATCGCGGTCAGCGGCATTTTGAAGGACAAGAGTCACACCACCGTGACCAAAACGCGGATTCTCGCGGGCATGACGCACTCCGCCCGCCAGCAGGTTGTGCGCGTCGATCGGGAGCCTGAGGCTCCGCCTAGCGCTCACCTCGTGCGCGAGCTTGTACTGGCTGCCCGCGAATACGCGCGCGCCTCCGACGCGCTGCTCGTTTCGGATTATGGCTACGGTGCGGCGACACCAGCCATCGTGAACGCCATCCGCGCCAAAGGCGGCCTCAATGGCATTCCCGTCACGCTCGATTCTCGCTTTCGCATGATGGAATATTCCGGAGTGACTGCCGCCACTCCCAACGAGCCCGAGGTGGAACAGTCTCTCGACGTCAAGATCGGACAAGACTGGTCGAAGCTCATCTCGTCGGCTGAGATCCTGATGTACCGCATGAAACTGCAATCATTGGTGATTACTCGGGGCCGCGATGGCATGGTTGCGTTCAGCCGGAAGCACAAGCCGGTCGACATACCGATTTTTGGTTCGGACGAAGTTACAGACGTCACGGGCGCGGGCGATACCGTCATCGCAACGTTCACCGCCGCCCTCGCTGCGGGCGCCAGCACCGAGGAAGCCGCCCAGTTGGCGAACTACGCCGGTGGCATCGTCGTCATGAAGCGGGGTACGTCCACCGTGACGCGGCAGGAACTGGAACGGGCCCTCGAGCAGTCACCGCCGGTGACCCGGCCCCATTGAGCGCGACCTTGAACCAGACCGCCAAATCCAAGATTCTCGACCGCCCAGCACTTCGCCGGCAGGTGCAACGCTGGCGGCAGGCGGGCGACCACATCACGCTCGCCAATGGATGTTTCGATCTGCTTCACGTCGGCCACATACGCTACCTCCACGCGGCGAAAGAGCTGGGTGGACGCCTGGTCGTCGCGATCAACTCCGACGAATCTGTTCACGCATTGAAAGGCGAAGGCCGTCCCCTGATGCCGGCTGAAGAGCGAGCCGAAATCCTCGCCGCACTTTCCGACGTCGACGCTATCGTCATCTTCCCAGAGCGCGACGTGCGCGCTCTCATCGCCGAAATCCGTCCCGACGTCCAGGCGAAGGGCACCGACTACACCGTCGACAGCGTTCCTGAGGCCGATGCGGTGCGTGCGTACGGCGGCCGGGTTGCCATCGTCGGCGATCCGAAGGATCATTCCGCCAGCGAAATCATCCGCACCCGGCTCACGCCGCGGACGTCGTGAGGCAGTTTCGATGACCAGCGCTGACGCACCGCAATCCGCGCTGCAATCCCGTGGCCACCTGCGGATTCTGATCGTTCGCCTCAGTTCGATGGGCGATGTCGTCCATGCGCTTCCCGCCGCAGCGGCCCTGCGCAACGCATTCCCGAATGCAACCATTGGATGGCTGATCGAAGAGCGTTGGGCCGAGCTGTTGTGCACGCTGCCTACCCCGCGTTGCGGTAAGCGGTCGCCGCAGCGTCCGCTCGTTGACATCGTGCACACCGTCAACCTGAAGCGGTGGCGTCGTTCGCTGCTCGAGAGCCAGACTTGGGAGCGGATCGCGGCGTGCCTGAGCGATCTTCGCGCCGCACACTACGACGTTGCCATCGACCTCCAGGGCGCCATTCGTTCCGCAATTCTGAGCCGTTGGTCGGGCGCGCCGGTTCTCTACGGGGCCTCCCGCCCGCGCGAAATCCCTGCCAGCCTCTGGTACACGAAGAAAGTTGTTGCGAACGGGGCGCACGTGATCGAACAGTACTGCGAACTGGTGGACGCCCTCATCGGCCACAAGACGCCAAGACTCGATGCTGTCTTTCCCTGCGACCCGATCGCAACGGAAATCGTGAAAAACAAGCTCCGCAAGCAGGGAATAGCTGACTTTGTTATGTTGAATCCCGGAGCGGGATGGGGCGCCAAGCAGTGGCCAGTCGAGCGCTACGGACAACTCGCGCAACGACTCGCCGGTCAAGGCGTGCGATCGATTATCAATTTCGGGCCGAATGAGGAGACACTCGCACGCGAAGCGGAAGCCGCCAGCGCCGGCATGGCCCTGGCGATGTCATTCTCAATCGGCGAATTGATCGCACTGACCCGTCAGGCGCGTCTGTTCATCGGCGGCGATACCGGGCCGATGCATCTCGCGGCAGCTATGCACATCCCGGTCGTGGCGCTCTTCGGCCCGACCGATCCCGCGCGCAACGGGCCATTTCGTACGAACAGTATTATCCTGCGCAATCCAAAGAGTCCGACTTCGCTCACCCATCGCCACGAACCCGATCCAGGTCTACTGGAAATTACTGTTGACCAGGTCGCGGAGGCTGCCCACCAGCTTTTGGAAACACCGCAAGCGGAGAAGCGGCTTGGCTGACTGGTCTCTCATCGCACAGCGCATTCGCGTCCCTTTGGGATTCGCTTTCGCGATCTTCTACGTTTGGCTCGCCCGCCCCACGTGGCTTTCCATCATCGTCGGCGTGATCATCGCAATCCCCGGACTCGTACTGCGCGCACTCGCTTCGGGCCACGTAAAGAAGAACCAGGAACTCACCACGACCGGCCCCTATGCATACGTGAGAAACCCACTCTATCTTGGCTCGCTGCTCATGGCCCTGGGATTCGCCACCGCGGCCCGCAGTTCCTGGATTCTGCTCATCATGGTCGCGATGTTTTTGGCCATCTATCTTCCCGTGATTCGCCACGAAGAAGCTTTCCTGCGCGAGGTTTTCCCGAACTTTGACGACTACGCACGAAACGTCCCACGGCTGTTTCCCCGTTGGCGGGCGTTCAATGACGACGATGCCGGCTTTTCCAGCCGTCTTTACTGGCAACACCGCGAGTACAATGCCGTATTGGGCACGGCGGCGATTCTTGCTGTTCTGATCGCGAAGTTGATATGGGCTTCAAGATAGCCTGAGCTCAAAAACTCTAGCGTTCCATACAGCAACACTCATCGTACGTGCTTGATCGGACTCCTCTCCCAATCCGCAACGGCCACCACACGTGTTGCCACGGTCGTCGTTTTTTGCGCGATAGTCTGCGCCGCCGCTTCCGCGCAGAACCCCACAGACACAATCGGACCCACCGCGCAGATCCTGGCCCCCGGGCCGAATTATCGGTTTCCGGATGGCGAGGCCTACGTGTTCACCGTGGAGTGGCATCTGTTCACCACAGGCACGGCCACCGTCCGGCTCGACTCCGCAGGCGCAGAGAAGAAGTTGACCGCAATCGCGGACTCCGCCGGCGTCGTGAACATGGTCTATGGCGTCCATGACCACTTCGAGGCCCACTTCGATCCCAAGACCTTTTGTTCTCTCGGCGTCACCAAGCACACCGAGGAAGGCCCTCACAAACGCGACACGCAGGTCGACTTCGAATATCCGCGCCGCCGCAGCGTTTTGCGCGAGAAGAATCTCAAGACCGGCGAGAGCAAGCAGATCGAAAACGATATTCCGCCCTGCGTCACTGACGTCATCACGGGCTTCTATTACGTGGCGTCACTACCCCTGAAGCAGGGCAACTACTACACATTTCCGGTGAACGACGGTGGCAAGACCGCCGACGTGACGGCTCAGGTCGAAGGTAAGGAACAGGTGAAGGTCCCAGCTGGCTCGTTTTCCACGATTCGCGTTTCTGCTGAAGCGAACTCCGGGCCGCTGAAGGGGCGAGGCAAACTCTGGGTGTGGTTCACCAACGATGGCAACCGCACCCCGGTCCAGATGCGTGCGAAGCTGACCTGGGGAACGCTGCTCTTCCGCTTACAGCGAATCGATCGTCACTGAGATACTGTGCGCCGCGCGTAAGGCTCACCGCCGACAACACCAGATCTGACGTTCTACGCTGCTTGCAGGTTCGCGTCCTGCACCGATCC
>Ga0070731_10003431_pt1 | contig 14319 bp, 12 predicted proteins | sample Coa_R1_2_FD_66448 | JGI IMG/M metagenome (GOLD analysis project Ga0070731, IMG submission 66448) | Surface soil microbial communities from Centralia Pennsylvania, which are recovering from an underground coalmine fire - Coalmine... | ecosystem: Environmental > Terrestrial > Soil > Unclassified ... | reverse complement strand
TCCGCTTCCCGCAGCTCCCCTGGTGGATCGCCGGGCTCGCGACCGCGGTCTTCGTCCGGCTGGCGCTCAATCCCGCCGTGCTCGAGTACCATCCACGCGCGCAGGTGCCGATCTGGAACTGGTTCCTCTACACGTACACCGTGGCCGCCGGCGCGCTGTTCGTCGCCGCGTGGCTCCTGCGGCCGACCGACGACCGACCGTTGCCGAGCGGCCCGCGGCTGAGCAGCGTGCTACCCGCGGCCGCGACCGTGCTGCTCTTCCTGGTACTCAACATCGAGATCGCCGACTTCTACTCCCCGGGCCGGACGCTGACGTTCAACCTGTCGGCCGGACTCGCGCAGGACCTCACGTACACGCTCGGCTGGGCCCTCTTCGCGATCGGCCTCCTCCTCGGCGGCATCCGTGCGACGAGCCGCCCGGCGCGGATCGCGGCGCTCGGACTCCTCGTCGTCACGGTCCTCAAGTGCTTCCTGCACGATCTCTGGAAGCTCGGCGGCCTCTATCGCGTGGGCTCGTTCGTCGGGCTCGCGGTGTGCCTCTCGCTGGGGGCGATCCTGCTGCAGCGGTTCGTGTTCGTGCCGAAGGAGGAGATGTCATGAGGGCCGCGCTCGCGGTGCTCGCGCTCGTGCTGCTCTGGCAACCCGCCGTCGCGGAAGCGCCGCGCTTCCGTCACGAGCGTCCGGTGATGCCGGCCGGTCCGGGCGCGGGCCGACTGGCGGTCGACGTGCCGCTGCTCGCGGGCGCGCGTCCGCTGCGCTACGACCCCGCCGGACGGTTCGTCGGCGGCCTCGACGATCTGCGCCTGTTCGCGACCACGGGGGCGGAGGTGCCGCACCTCGTCGTAGCGCCGAGCGAGCCGCGCGAGGAGTGGCGCGACGGCCGGCTCGTGCCGGTGCTGGCGACCGACGACGAAAGCGGCTTCGAGGTCGACCTCGGCGCGGCGACGACCGTCGACCGGCTGCGTCTGACCGGTCTCTCGGCCCCGTTTCTGAAGCGCGTCCGGCTCGAGGGCAGCGGTGATCGGAACCACTGGGCACTGCTCGCCGCGGAGGCGACCGTGTTCGACCTCCCGGCCGAGCAGCTGCGCAGGTTCGACATCGACTTCGCGCCGGAGGACGTCCGGTATCTGCGCGTGACCTGGGACGATCGCTCGAGCGCGCGGCTTCCGGCGCCGCAGGTCGCGGCCGCGCGCGTCGCGACGGCGGTGACACCGCCCGCGCCGGAGCGCGTTCCGCTGCCGTTCGAAGCGCGGCCGAGCGAGCCGGGGAAGAGCCGCTTCCGGCTGCGCCTCCCGGCCGTCGGAATGCCCCTCCGTGCGCTCGAGCTCGACTGTCCCGGGGAACATCTCCTGCGTCCCGCGTACGTCGCGGAGGCGCGTCTCGACGGTGGCGAGGTCACGCCGCACGAGCTCGGACAGGCGGTGCTGCGCCGCACGGCGCGGGGTGGGCTCGTCGCCGCCGATCTCCGCATCCCGATCGCCACGCCGTCCGAGCCCGAGCTCGAGCTGGTGGTCGACGACGGCGACAATCCACCGCTCGACCTGCGCGGGGTATGGGCGGAGCTCGCGCCGCTGCCGTGGATCTACTTCGAGAGTCCCGACGGCGCGACGCTCGTCGCGCGCTTCGGCGACGCGAAGATCGCGGCGCCGCGGTACGACCTCGAGGCGGCGCGGGCCGCCGTCGCCGGGACGACGCCTCCGGGGGCACGCTGGGGCGAGACGGTGGCGACCGCGCAGCCGGAGCCACCGCCACCGGATGCTGCGGCCGCCGTCCCGGCCGTCGGCGCGCCGGTCGATCCGAAGATGTTCCGCTTCGCGCGCCCACTCCCCGACGGACCGACCGGGCTCACCGCAGTCGCGCTCGACGCGGCCGTCCTCGCGCACAGCCGCGCGCTCGCCGACGTGCGCGTGGTCGACGGGGAAGGGCGGCAGGTCCCCTACGTCGTCGAGCATCTCGACGAGCCGCTCGAGATGACACTCGCCGAGCTCGTTCCGATCGCCGGTACGACGCACGGCGAGTCGCGCTACCGGCTGACGCTGCCGTACGCGAACCTGCCCGTAGCCCGTCTCGTCCTCACGACGACCGCGCGTGTCTTCGAGCGCCGGGTCGCGCTACGCGTCGAGCAAGCCGGGCCTGACGCCCGCACGCCGGCTCGCGAGCAGACGGTCGCGCAGGCGACGTGGCTCCACGCCGATCCCGATGCGTCGGCCCCGGCGCTGACGATCCTGGTGCCCTCGCTCGACACGTCCACGGTGACCGTCGCGATCGACGACGGGGACAACAGCCGCCTGCCGGTCGCTCCGCCGCGTCTTCTCCTGCCCGCCCGACGAGTCCGATTGTTCCGCGTCAGCGACGAGCCTCTCCGCCTCCTCTACGGCGCGCCCGGACTGTCCGCTCCGCGCTACGATCTCGCGCTCCTCGCTCCCCGCGTGCTCGGCGCGAGCGCGAACGAGATCGCGCCGGCACCCGAGACCGGCGCCGGCGAGGCACCGGCATCGGCAGCCGGCGGCACGGCGACGGAGCGCCGGGTGTTCTGGGCCGCGCTCGCGCTGGCGGTTGCGGTCCTGCTCGGGGTCCTCGCCCGTCTCTTACGCGATGCCGGTGCGCCCGGCGAGGCGAAGCCTTAGCGGATCAATCCGTCGAGCGGGCTCGACGCCGTCGCGTAGAGCTTCGCGGGGATGCGTCCCGCGAGGTACGCCTTCCGCCCGGCGTCGACCGCGAGCCGCATCGCCTCCGCCATCAGCATCGCGTCCTTCGCGCCCGCGATCGCCGTGTTCATGAGGACGGCGTCGCAGCCGAGCTCGAGCGCCTCGGCGGCGTGCGAGGCGGTGCCGACGCCCGCGTCGACGATGACGGGCACGCGCGCGTGCTCGATGATGATGCGCAGGTTGAAGGGGTTCCGGATGCCGAGCCCGGAGCCGATCGGCGCGGCGAGCGGCATCACCGCGGCACAGCCGATCTCCTCGAGCCGCTTGCAGGCGACCGGATCGTCCGTGATGTACGGCAGGACCTGGAAGCCCTCTTTCACGAGCACCTTCGCCGCCTCGATCGTCGCGGCGACGTCCGGGAACAGCGTCTTCTCGTCGCCGATCACCTCGAGCTTGACGAGCGTGCCGACGCCCGCCTCGCGCGCGAGGCGGCAGGTCCGGATGGCGTCCTCCGCCGTGTAGCAGCCGGCGGTGTTGGGCAGGATCGTGAAGCGCGCCGGCGGGAGATGATCGAGGAGGTTCTCCTTGCCCGGATCGGTGATGTTCACGCGCCGTACCGCGACCGTGATGATCTCGGCGCCCGACGCCTCGGCCGCACGCCGCGTGTCCGCGAACGACGGGTACTTCCCGGTGCCGATGATCAGCCGCGAGCGGTACTCCCGCCCGGCGAGTACGAATGGATCTGATAACTCATCAGGCATATGTTTCAGCCGCCCCCGACGAAATGGATGATCTCGACCGCGTCGCCGTCGCGGAGCGCCGTTGCCCCATAGTCGGCGCGCGGCACGACGGCGCGGTTCACCTCGACGGCGATGCGTCGCGGTCCGAGCCCGAGCGCCGCGACCAGGTCGGCGACCGTGGCGCCGGCGTCGACCACGCGGGGCTCGTCGTTGACCATGACCTGCACGGACGTCGGACGATAGCCGTCGGGGCAGCGGCTGACAATCGGCGCGCCGTCGGCGCGGACGGCCTGGATCGAACCCTGGGGAGCGAGCACCTCGCCGCGCACGCGATAGCAGTGCCATCCGAACAAGCCGTAGACGGGATGGACGCTGTCGACGGTGACCTCCCGCATGAGGATGCCTTGCACCGGAGCCATCGCATTCCCGATCGCCTCGTCCACCTGGGGCAGACCGAACGGAACTCCGACGAGCCAGAAGCGACACGACGTGCCTTCCCGCCACCCGCGCGAGATCAGCGGCGATGCCGCCAGATCCGCGGAGACGGGGCGCGGCATCGCGATGCCCAGCGAAGCCACCGGGACGGAACAGCCGGGGACGAGCGCGGCGATGACGGTGGCGAGGCCGAGACGAACGCCGGTCTTCACTACGCGTCGCCCTCGACGACGTAGCAGGCGACGCCGTAGATCATCGGGATGTCGAAGACCTCGTAACCGACGACCACGTTGGAGAGTCGGTCCGCCCCGGTTCGACGGAGCGCATCCTCGAGCGCGTCGCCGAAGTTCGGCATCCCGAGCGGCACGATGCCGACCACCTTGATGCAGCTCCGTCCGACGACGTGCCGACGCGGGCGCACCTTGCACGCGTCGAGTGCGACGCTGCGCGGGTCGAGCGGACGCGTCGTTGCCACCGCGAGATGCCCGGTCGTGCCGGTGCAGCCCATCGCGCCACCGACGACGAGCGCGAGGATCAAGGCGCCGCGGAGAACCTTTGCGTGACGCATCGTTGCTGCTCTCGTCCCGCAACACGCATCACAGCGTCAATCCCGCAACGACCGGGTCGCACGCGTTGACGTTTCGGAGCGACGCGCGCATATCGTCGGCGTGGGCGCCGCGCTCGATCTGGGAATGGAGTGGGGCGAATGTCTCGTCCCGGTCGGTCCCGTGCCGCCGGCGCTGGCCGCCGAGGCCCGACGTGTGTTCGGGACGGTTCCCCCGTGGGTCGGGCGCTCGGCCGCGTGTCCATGGGTCGTACGCGTGATCACGGAGATGATCCAGAAGCCGGTGGCGTACGCATCGCCGGCGCTGTGCGATCTCGTCAGCCTCGTCGTGAGCCAGGACAACTCGTGCCGCTACTGCTACGGCACCCAGCGCGCGGTGCTGCGCATACACGGCTACAGCGACGCGTACGTCGATGCGCTGCTCGGCGACTTCAACGTCGGCGACCTGTCGCCCGCTGATCGTGCCGCGCTGGAGTTCGTGCGCCGCATGACCCGCGCCAACCCACTTCCCGGGCGAGCCGAGTTCGAGGAGGTGGTCAACGCCGGCATCGGGCGCCTTGCCGCGGCAGAGATCGCGGCGGTCGCGGCGCTCAGCAATTTCTCGAACCGGCTCGCGACGCTCATCGCGCTGCCTCCGGATCCGATCGAGCAGTTCGTCCGCGGTCCGCTGTTCCGCGTCATGCGGCCTCTCATCGCGTGGAAGATGCGGTCGCGCGCGAAGAGCCCGGAGCCCGTCCCGGAGCCGAACGACGGTCTCTTCGCGCCGATCAGCAGCGCCCTCGGCGGCTCGCCGTACGCGCGCGTCTTCCGCAGCGTGATCGATGATGCGTTCGCCTCGGACATCCTTCCGCGCCGGACGAAGCTCCTCGCGATCGCGGTGGTTGCGCGCGCCATCGGGTGCTCGCCGGTGGAGCGCGAGGTGGGGCACGCGCTCGCGGAGGAGGGTCTCGCTCCGGAGCAGCTCGGCGACGTCCTGCGCACGCTCGGGGGCGCGTCGCTCGATGCGCGTGAGGCCCGGCTCGTCCCGTTCGCCCGGGAGACGGTCCGCTACGACCCGACCGCCATCCAGCGCCGGTTCCGCGACGTGTCGCGCGACCTGACGCCGGCGGAGATCCTGGAAGCGGGCGGCGTCGTCGCCCTCGGCAACGCGATCTGCCGCCTGAGTATCGTGCTCGACGCCTGAGCGGCGCGGTACGCGGTTAACGACGAGTCGCCGGGCTTGGGTGTCGTCGCCCCGGGCGCCATGCCGCTTCGCGTGCGATCCCGAGCAGCAGGAGCAGGGCGACGGCGAGCGGGAGCCAGGCGCCCTCGGCGATCTTGAGCGTGTTCGCCGCGACGAAGCTCGCGTCGATGAGTAGGAACGCGCCCGCGACGAGCTCCGCGCGCAGCGCACCCCATCGCCAGCGCTCGCGCGCGACGATGTAGCTGAGGAGCGTGGTGACGAGCATCGTTCCGCTCACCGCCATCCCGTAGGCGCCGGCGAGACGGTCGGACGAACGGAAGCCGACGACGATCGCGACGGTGGCGACCATCAGCACCCAGTTCGCCACCGGCACGTACACCTCGCCTCGGCGCTCCGTCGACGTGTGTCGCACACGGACGCGCGGCGCGTAGCCCATCTGCCCGGCCTGGTACGTCAACGAGAAGACGCCCGAGATCACGGCTTGCGACGCGATGATCGTCGCGGCCGTCGCGAGCGCGACGAGCGGATAGAAGCCCCATGGCGGCGCGAGCGCGTAGAACGGATTGTCGCTCGCCTCCGGCCGGGCGAGCAGCGTTGCGCCCTGGCCCAGGTAGTTGATGACGAGCGCCGGGAACACGAGCGCGAACCACGTGATCCGGATCGGGGCGGCGCCGAAGTGGCCGAGGTCGGCGTAGAGGGCCTCGGCGCCGGTGAGCGCGAGCACGACGGCGCCGAGCGCGTACAGCGAGCCGAGCCGGTGCGCGACGAGAAAGCGCACGGCGTGCGTCGGGTCGATCGACCACAGGACCGTCGGCCGCGCGTGGATCGCGGGCACTGCCAGCACGGCGATGACGACGAACCAGAGCACCATCACGGGGCCGAACATCAGGCCGACGCCGCCGGTGCCGCGCCGCTGGACGGCGAACAGCGCGACGAGGATCGCGACCGTGATCCACACGATCCACGACGCGAAGGTCCGCGTCGCGATGCCGAGCCCCTCGACCGCGCTCAGGACCGAGATCGCCGGGGTGATCATGCCGTCGCCCACGAGCAGCGCGGCGCCGAAGAGCCCGAGGCCGACGAGGATCGCGTGCCGCTGCCCGGTCTTCCCGCGCACGAGCGCGACGAGCGCCAGGATGCCGCCTTCGCCGCGCGCGCTCGCGCGCATGACGAACGACACGTACTTGATCGACACGACGAGCACGAGCGACCAGATGACGAGCGAGCACACACCGAGAACGTTGTCGGGCGTGACGTCGAGTCCGTGCGTTCCGGAGAACGCCTGCCGCAGGGCGTAGAGCGGGCTCGTCCCGATGTCGCCGAAGACGACGCCGATCGCCGTGAGCGTGAGGAGCGCGGTGCTCTCGCGGCGGGTCGTCATGATGGTGTTCGGTTGACCGCGATGCCAAGCACCGTCTATTGCGCCCGTCGGGCGATGGCCGTCGCTGGCGCCGATCCCGTCCGCATCGACCGTGACGGTGTACCACTCTACTGGATCGAAGCACCTCCACCGTATCGGGTCGCGATCCAGTTTCGGGTTGGACGCGTCGACGAGCCGCTACCGGCGGCCGGGATCACGCACTTGTGCGAGCACGTTGCTTTGTCCGCCTTCCAGGGCGCGTCGTACCCGTTCAACGGCCGGGTCGACCTGACTCGCACGATCCTCTTCTGCCAGGGGAGCGCCGAGCAGGTACGGCACTTCCTGACCGAGAGCTGCCGTCGACTGGGGCATCTGCCGGTCGACCACCTCGACCGGGAGAAGGAGATCCTCCGCACCGAGGCGGCGGGACGGCAACGGGGCGTCGTCGACGCCATGCTCGTGCGGCGGTTCGGCGCGCGCCAGTACGGGCTCGGCTGGTTTCCGGAGTTCGGGATGTGGACGATCGATGGCGACACCCTCCGCAGCTGGGCGATGCGCTGGTTCACCAGGAACAACGCTGCCGCCTGGGTCGTCGGCCCCGACGTGCTGGACGTCGACCTCCCGCTCCCGCAAGGCGCGCGTGTGCCGGCTCCCGCACCCGTTGGTCTATCGCTCTCGCTTCCCGCCGTCATGCGGGTGGCGACGCGGATCGTCGGTGTCGGCGGTACGGTCCCACGGTCTGCCGCCACGATGCTCACCGTCGGCGTCCTGTCGCGCACCTTGCAGCGCACGCTCCGCTTCGAGATGGGTGCCGCGTACAACGTCGGCGCCTTCTATGCCCCGCTCACCGCGGACACGGCGTGGACCGCGGTCATGAGCGATCTGTCGGACACGCGGCCGGAGGCAGCAGCGCGCCGTTTTCTCTCGGTGCTCGAGGAGACGGCGGCGCGCGGGCCGGCGGAAGACGACTGCGAGCAGCAGCGAGCCGCGTCCATCGCCTCGTTCGATGCGCACGACCGGGAGCCCGGAATGGCCGATAAGGCGGCCTTCAACGAGCTGCTCGGCGCCGTGCAACAACCGAGGTCCGCGCTCATCGACGAGTATCGCGCGGTGTCCCGCGACCAGATCCGCGCGCTTGCCGCAGACCTTCTCTCCAGTGCGCTGTACCAGGTCCCGCCGGGGCTCGACGTACCGTCCGACGGAATGCACCCGCTGCCCGAATGGTCGACGTGGGCGGCGGACGGGACGAGCTTCGCGCCCGCGGCCTTCCTCGGCGGGCCACCGGAGCGCTTCGTGGTCGGTGGGCGTGGCCTGACGGTGTGGGTCGGCGACCAGGCGCGTAGCATCGAGTGGGGCAAAGTGGCGGCGATGTTGCGTTGGGGAGACGGAGGCCGACAGATCATCGGAGAGGAAGGCGCCCAGATCAACGTCGTCCCGTCGCGCGTGCAGCGCGGGCAAGCCCTCGTTGCCGCGATCGATACCCGCGTGTCGGCGACGCTCTGCATTCCACAGGGAAGGCGAATGTGCCCACCTGTCGTGCCACCGATCCGTCGCGATCCCGCGGTACGAAAGCGCTGGCTCCGCCATCTCAAGATCATCCGTCTCGCCGCGACCCTGGGGGCAATGGTCGCCGTCATGTTGGTCCTCGACCTTGCTCAGGAAAGTCATCGCGGGACGGGTCCGACCCGCGACTGGCTCGTCGGCGCTAGCGGCCTGTTCGCTGTCGGCGGCGCGGCGACGGCCGTGATGATCACGCTCTCGGCACTCGCCCGGCGCGCCGAAATGTCCGTCGGTGGCGGCGACGCCGTCGAGGTCTACGACGTCGCAACCGCTCATCGGCAACGCCTTCCAGCCGGAGTGCCCGTGAACCACAGCCATGCGCGCGGGGGGCACCTACTCGCCTTTCTGGCGCTCCACGATCTGGCGAGTCCATGGTTCATGGAGGCGGCCGGCGACGCGGTGGGCCGGCTGCGGCGGCGCGACATCACGGGACCCGAATTGTACGAAGCGTGGAACGGCGTGCTCGCATCGGACATGCTCTCGGCGACAGGAAACGAATTCCTGTTCGACCTCCTGCGGGCCCGTTCAGCGCGAGGATCTCGCTACACCCGGATACTGCGAGAGATCGACGGTGACGGTTACCGGATGGCACCGACGTGGGACGCCTACGACCGGCTCGAGCCCTGGCTGGAAGAAGAGCTGTCGCGCTGGCGTCGCTACTGGCGACTGGCGCCTTTGCTGCGTGGTATGCAGGCGCCGCCGGCGTTCTGATCGGCGATAGCGCGGTCGACGCCCGACGACGCGTTTGGTATGCAGGGCGTTCGTTTCCAATCCTCGCGATGCCCGACAACCCTGGAAGGCCGACGGTCGCCGAGGTGAGTCTCGCGGCGCTGCGGCACAACTGCCGTCGCGTGCGCGCGCTCGTCGCACCCAGCGTCGCCGTTCTCGCGGTCGTGAAAGCGGACGCCTATGGCCACGGCGCCGTGCCGGCGGCGCGCGCGTTCCTCGAGGCGGGCGCGTGGGGACTCGGCGTGTCGAGCGTCGCCGAGGGCGTCGAGCTCCGGCGTGCCGGCCTCGACGCGCCGGTCGTCGTCCTCGGCGGCACGTTCGACGGCGAGGAAGCCGACGTCGTCGCCAACCGGCTCGCGGTGGCGATCTGGGATGCGGAGCGTGCGCGGGCGCTCGCGGCCTTGGGTCGCGTGTCGGTCCACATCAAGATCGACACGGGGATGACCCGCCTCGGACTCGATGTTGGTGACGTAGCGGAGTTCGGGAAGTTCGTTAGCGGCCTCGCCGGCGTCGACCTCGTCGGCGTCTTCTCGCACTTCGCCTCCGCCGACGCCGTCGACACGGCCGAGGCGCGCGCCCAGGCCGCGCGCTTCGCGCAGGCAGTCGAGGCGCTCGCCGGCGCCGGCATCCGTCCGCCGCTCGTGCATCTCGCGAACAGCGCCGGCGTGCTCGCCGCGCCGGCCGCGCACTTCACGATGGTGCGGCCCGGGATCATGCTCTACGGCTATCCGCCGGCGCCGCACCTCGCCGAGCGCGCGGCCGTCGTGCCGGCGATGCGGGTCACGACCGCGATCACGCAGACCCGCCGCGTGCCGGCCGGCCGCGCCGTCAGCTATGGCGGGACGTTCGTCACCACGCGGCCGGGCACGATCGGCACGCTGCCCGTCGGCTACGCCGACGGCTACCACCGGCTCGCGTCCAACCGCGCCGCCGTCACCGTGCGCGGTCGCCGCGCGCCGGTCGCCGGCCGCGTGTGCATGGACCACACGATGATCGACCTCACCGACGTCCCCGATGCCCGCGTCGGTGACCGCGTCGCGCTCTTCGGCGACGGCGTCGGCGCCGACGAGCTCGCTGGCTGGTGCGAGACGATTTCCTACGAGATGCTGACCGCGGTCGGCCGTCGTGTGCCGCGGCGCTACGTCGAGGAGTTCGCGCATGCCTAAGCGCGCGCTCGTGAGCGTCAGCGACAAGCGCGGCGTGGTCGAGTTTGCGCGCGGCCTCGCGGAGCTCGGCTTCGAGATCCTCTCGACCGGCGGCACGGCGAAGCTCCTCGCCGACGCCGGCGTGCCGGTCCGGCAGGTGAGCGACTACACGGGCTTCCCGGAGATGCTCGACGGGCGCGTGAAGACGCTGCACCCGAGGGTCCACGGCGGGCTGCTCGGCCGTCGCGACGTGCCGGAGCACGTCGCGGCGATGCGTCAGCACGGCATCGAGCCGATCGACGTCGTCGCGGTGAACCTCTACCCCTTCCGCGAGACGGTCGCGAAGCCGGGCGTGACGCTCGGCGAGGCCATCGAGCAGATCGACATCGGCGGCCCGTCGATGCTGCGCTCGGCGGCGAAGAACCACGCCGCGGTCACCGTCATCGTCGACCCTGACGATTACGCGCCCGTGCTCGCCGAGCTGCGCGCGGGTGCCGTGTCGGACGAGACGCGGCGGCGGCTCGCGGTGAAGGTCTTCTGCTCCACCGCCTGCTACGACGGCGCCATCGCGGACTGGCTCTCCGACGGCGGCACGTTCCACGCCGGCGGGCCGAAGGCGCTCGAGATGCGCTACGGCGAGAACCCGCATCAACACGCGGCCCTGTACGGCGAACGCTTCCTCCGTGTCGTCGAGCCGCTGCACGGGAAGGAGCTCTCCTACAATAATGTAGTGGACATCGACGCCGCGCTCGCGCTGGCGGAGGAGTTCCGGCGTGGCCGCGACGCCGCGGTCGCGATCCTGAAGCACAACACGCCGTGCGGCGTCGGGCTCGGGCGCGACCCGCTCGAGGCGTGGGAGCGCGCCTACGCGACGGATCCCGAGTCGCCGTTCGGCGGCATCGTCGTCTCGACCCGGCCATGGACGCTGGCGCTCGCGCGTGCGGTCGACGAGATCTTCACCGAGGTGCTGATCGCGCCCGGCTTCGAGCCCGCCGCGCTCGAGCTCTTGCAGCGGAAGAAGGCACGCCGGCTCGTGCGCTGGAATCCCGACGCCGCGCCGGCGGGCGAGAAGGCGATTCGCGGCGTCGTCGGCGGGCTCCTCGTCCAGGACCAGGACCGCGCCATCGAGGACCCGCGCGAGGCCAAGGTCGTGACGAAGCGTGCACCGACGACCGAGGAGCTCGCCGCGCTCGCCTTCGCGTGGCGGGTCGTGAAGCACGTCAAGTCGAACGCGATCGCCTTCACCACCGCCGATCGCACGCTGGCGCTCGGCGGTGGTCAGACGTCGCGCGTGGAGCCGGTGCGCAGCGCGCGGGCGCGCGCCGAGCGGCTCGGCATCTCGCTGCGCGACTCGGCGCTCGGAAGCGACGCCTTCTTCCCGTTCCCCGACGGGCTCGAGGAGGCGATCGCGGCGGGCGCCACGGCCGTCATCCAGCCGGGCGGCAGCACGCGCGACGCGGAGGTCATCGCCGCCGCCGACAAGGCCGGCGTCGCGATGGTGTTCACCGGCGTGCGCCACTTCCGCCACTGATGAAGGTCCTGGTCGTCGGCGGCGGCGGGCGCGAGCACGCGCTCGTGTGGAAGCTGAAGCAGAGTCCCCGGGTCGATGCCCTCTGGTGCGCGCCGGGGAACGCGGGCATCGCCGAGCAGGCGGAATGCGTCCCGATCGCGGCCGACGACCTGAAAGGTCTCCTGCGCTTCGCGACCGAGCAGCAGATCGACCTGACGGTCGTCGGCCCCGAGCTCCCGCTCACGATGGGGATCGTCGACAAGTTCACCAGCGCCGGCCTGCGCGCCTTCGGCCCCACCGCCGCGGCCGCGCAGCTCGAGGGCTCGAAGGCGTTCACGAAGGAGCTCCTCCGCCACGAGCGCGTGCCGACCGCGTTCTTCGGCACGTTCACGGATCCCGACGACGCCGTCCGCTACGTGCGCGAGGTCGGCGCCCCGATCGTCGTCAAGGCGGACGGGCTCGCGAGCGGGAAGGGCGTCTTCATCTGCGCCGCCGTCGAGGAAGCGGTCCAGGCGATCGGCGAGCTCATGCGGACGCGCGTGTTCGGCGACGCGGGCGGCAAGGTCGTCGTCGAGGAGTTCCTCGAGGGCGAGGAAGTCTCGTTCATGGCGCTGACGGACGGCACGACCGTGCTTCCGCTCGCGACGTCGCAGGACCACAAGCGCGCGCTCGACGGCGACCGCGGCCCGAACACGGGCGGCATGGGTGCGTACTCGCCGGCGCCGCTCGTCGGCGCGGAGCTCGAGGCACGCATCCTCGCCGAGATCATCGAGCCCGTCGTGCGCGGGCTCGCGCGTCAGGGGATCATGTACACGGGCATCCTCTACGCCGGGCTCATGGTGAAGGACGGGAAGGCGAAGGTCCTCGAGTTCAACGTCCGCCTCGGCGACCCGGAGGCGCAGGTGCTGCTGGCGCGGCTGCGCTCGGACCTCGCCGACGTCGTCGAGCGGACCTGTACGGGACGCCTCGCCGGGACGAAGATCACGTGGGATCCGCGCGCGGCGGCGTGCGTCGTGCTCGCGGCCGAGGGCTATCCCGGCGGCGTCGAGCGCGGCCGGCCGATCACCGGCGTAGAGGCGCTCCGCGGCTGGCGCGACGGCGTCGTCTTCCACGCCGGCACGCGGCGCGTGGACGGGCGGCTCGTCACCGACGGTGGCCGCGTCCTCGGCGTGACGGCGCTCGGCGAGACGATCGGGGACGCGGTCGAGACGGCGTACGGCGCGGTCGACAAGATCGGGTGGCCGGGGATGCACTACCGGCGCGACATCGGGCATCGCGCGCTCGCGAAGAAGGAGGCACATGTCGGTACGTGACGGCCGACCGCAGGTCGGCATCGTGATGGGCAGCGACAGCGACTGGGATACCATGGAGGGCGCGACGGAGCGCCTGGGCTCGTTCGAGATCGACTTCGAGGTGCAGGTGATGTCCGCGCACCGCACGCCCAAGGCGGTGATGCAGTACGCGAGCACGGCGCGGCGGCGCGGGCTCGGCGTGATCATCGCCGGAGCGGGCGGGGCGGCGCATCTCGCCGGCGTGATCGCCGCGCACACGACGCTGCCGGTGATCGGCGTGCCGGTCGCGACGAGCTCGCTGAACGGATTCGACGCGCTGCTCGCGACCGTGCAGATGCCGCCCGGCGTCCCGGTCGCGACGGTCGCGATCGGCCGCGGCGGCGCAGAGAACGCGGCGATCCTCGCGGCGCAGATGCTGAGCATCAAGAGCCGGGCACTCCGTCAGCGCCTCGAGCGCTTCAAGGCCGAGCTCGCGCAGAGCGTCGAGGGCAAGAACCTCCGGCTGCAGAGGAAGCTCTTCCCTGACCTCGCCGATTGAGGCCATCGCCGCACTGAGGGCCGGAGCGTTGGTCGTGTTCCCGACGGAGACGGTCTACGGGATCGGCGCCGATGCGCGGTCGGAAGTCGCGGTGGAGCGGCTCGTCGCCATCCGTGGGCGCGAAGCGGGAAAGCCGGTCCTCGTGCTCGTCGCCGATGCGGACATGGCGGCGACGCTCGCGGCGGAGTTCCCCGACCCGGCGCGACGGCTCGCAGCGCGGTTCTGGCCCGGGCCGCTGACGCTCGTCCTGCCCGCGCGTGACGGGCTGCCCGCGCCGATCACGGCGGGCACCGGCACTGTCGGCCTTCGTGTCCCGGGACATCCTCTCGCACGCGCGCTCGCGGCCGAGCTTGGTCGTGCGGTCACCGCGCCGAGCGCGAACCCGCCCGGGGCCGAGCCGCCGCGAACGCTCGCGGCGGCTCGCGCGTACTTCGGCGCGCGGGTCGCGGTGTACGTCGACGGCGGCGCGCTACCGGGCGGTGCGTCGACGGTCGCGGCGGTGGACGCGGCTGGTGTGCGCGTGCTCCGCGCCGGCGCGATCGCGGAATCCGCGTTGCGCGCGGCGCTCGAGGCGCGCTGAATGGCGGTCGTCGCACCGCTCACCAGCCTCCGCTA
>Ga0070731_10003429_pt1 | contig 14325 bp, 9 predicted proteins | sample Coa_R1_2_FD_66448 | JGI IMG/M metagenome (GOLD analysis project Ga0070731, IMG submission 66448) | Surface soil microbial communities from Centralia Pennsylvania, which are recovering from an underground coalmine fire - Coalmine... | ecosystem: Environmental > Terrestrial > Soil > Unclassified ... | reverse complement strand
CTTCTGGTGGCAGGCGGCGAGCCCAAGCACGGCGAGCGCCGCGAGCATGGTCCGCTCAGCGCGCAACTTCCGACACCTCCGACGCGCCGAGGTCGCGGAGGAACTCGGCCGTCGCACGCCGATCGAAGCGCGCATCCGTCGCCTCGACCGCCAGGAAGAAGCGGTCCTGCGTCGCGCGCGCGAAGCGCGGGACGTTGAAGAGCGGGTGGTACGGCATCGGCAGGCGGTTGAGGAGCAGCATGCCCGCGACCGCGGTGAGGCCGCCCACGAGGACGGCGAGCTCGAACGTGATCGGGATGAAGAGCGGCCAGCTGTTGAGCGGCCGGCCGCCGACGTTGAGCGGGTACCAGATCGCCATCCCGTACCACTCCATGAAGTAGCCACCCGCGGCGCCGAGGAGCGCGCCGCAGAGAACGAGGAACGGGATGCCCGTCCGCCCGAAGCCGAGCGCCTCGGGCAGGCCCTCGATCGCGAACGGGACGTGCGCGTCGATGCGGCGGTAGCCCGCCTCGCGGACGCGGTGCGCGGCCACGAGGAGAGTCGTCGGGCTCTCGAACTCGGCGACGAGCCCCCAGAGCCGGCTGGACGTCTTCACGACACCGCCTGCTCCTCCTCCTTCTCTTCGAGGAGGAGGCGCATCTCGGAGATCGAGATCATCGGCACGAAACGAACGAACAGCATGAAGAAGGTGAGGAAGAGCCCGAACGTGCCGAAGAACGTCATGAAGTCCCACTTCGTCGGCCAGTAGGTCCCCCACGACGAGGGCAGGAAGTCCCGGTGCAGCGATTCCACGACGATCACGAAGCGCTCGAACCACATGCCGACGAGCACGACGCACGAGACGAGGAACAGCCCGGCCGCGCTCCGGCGCACGCGCTGGAGCCAGAGGAGCTGCGGGATGCCGACGTTGCAGAGGAGCGTCACCCAGTACGCCCAGCCGTACGGGCCGAGGAGCCGGTTCCATTGGACATAACGCTCGTAGGGATTATCGCTGTACCAGGCCATGAACGCCTCGAGCGCGTAGCCGTAGGTCACGACCAGGCCGGTGGCGAGCATGATCTTCGCCATGTTCTGGAGGTGCCGCTCGGTGATGATGTCCTGGAGCCCGTAGGCGGCACGCAGCGGGATCGTGAGCACGACCACCATCGCGAAGCCGGAGTAGATCGCGCCGGCGACGAAGTAGGGCGGGAAGACCGTCGAGTGCCAGCCGGGGAGCTGCGCGACGGCGAAGTCGAAGCTCACGACGGTGTGAACCGAGATGACGAGCGGTGTCGCGAGGCCGGCGAGCAGCAGGTAGGCCATCTCGTAGCGCTGCCAGTGGCGCGCCGAGCCGCGCCACCCGAGCGCGAAGACGCCGTAGACCGCGCGCCCGATCCGGCTCTGCGAGCGGTCGCGCAGCGTCGCGAGGTCGGGGATCAGCCCGACGTACCAGAAGACGAGCGAGATCGTGAAGTACGTCGAGACCGCGAAGACGTCCCACACGAGCGGGCTCCGGAACTGCGGCCAGAGGGACATGGTGTTCGGGTACGGGAGGAGCCAGTAGAAGAACTGCGGGCGGCCGAGATGCAGGAGCGGGAAGAGGCCGGCGCACATGACGGCGAAGATCGTCATCGCCTCCGCGAAGCGGTTGATCGACTGGCGCCAGCTCTGGCGCAGCAGGTGGAGGATCGCCGAGATCAGCGTTCCCGCGTGCCCGATCCCGATCCACCAGACGAAGTTCGTGATCGCGAAGCCCCACGCGACCGGGATGTTGACGCCCCAGATGCCGATGCCCGCGTAGAGCAGGACCGTGATCGCGACTCCGAGCATGCCGAAGAGCGCGAGCCCGATCCCGAAGGCGAGGAGCCACACGCGGCCCGTGCCCTCGCGCAGCACGATGCCCGCGATCTTGTTCGTGATCGAGGTGTACGTGTGCCGCGTGAGAAGGACAGGAGGCGGGGCCGCGGGTTCCGGGGTCATGCCAGATCTGGTTTCCGGTTGGTGAGCGCGGCGAGGTACGTCGTCCGCGGCTGCGTGTTGAGCTCCTCGAGGAGCGCGTAGTTGCGTGCTTCCGCCTTGAGCCGCCGCACCTTGCTGTTCGGGTCGTTCAGGTCGCCGAACACGATCGCCTCGGCCGGGCACGCCTGCTGGCAGGCGGTCACGACCTCGCCGTCGTGGATACGGCGGCCTTCCTTCTCCGCGTCGATACGCGCGTGCGTGATGCGCTGGACGCAGTACGTGCACTTCTCCATGACGCCGCGGCTCCGCACCGTGACGTCGGGGTTGTGGAGGAGCTTCAGGCTCTCCACGTCCCAGCGCGCATACTCGAAGAAGTTGAAGCGACGGACCTTGTAGGGGCAGTTGTTCGAGCAGTACCGCGTGCCGACGCAGCGGTTGTAGACCATCTGGTTCAGGCCCTCGGCGTCGTGCACCGTCGCCTCGACCGGGCACACCAGCTCGCACGGCGCGTTCTCGCAGTGCATGCACGGGACGGGCATGAAGGCCGCATCGGGCTCGGCGGCGTCACCGCTGAAGTACGCGTCGATCCGGAGCCAGTGCATCTCGCGCCCGCGCAGGACCTCGTTCCGGCCGACGGTCGGGATGTTGTTCTCCGCCTGGCACGCGGCGACGCACGCCTGGCAGCCGACGCAGGCGGCGAGGTCGATCGCCATCCCCCAGCGGTAGCCGTCGTACTTCCACTGCGGGTACAGGCTCTCTTCGGGGGTCGGCTCGCGTGTCTCCGCGTGGTAGCCCGCACCGTCGACGACGCGGACGATGTCGCGCCCCTCCATGCTGTGGTGATGCTGCGTCTGGGCGAGGCGCTGTCGCTCGCCCGTCGCGCGGAGCTCGACGCCGATGCCCGACCAGAGCGCGTCCGCGGGACGGAGCGCGTAGCCATCGTAGCCGTGTTCCCGGAACGGCCCGCGCCCGCCGTACCCGAAGAGTATCGTGACCGACTCGTCGGCCTGCCCGGGCGCGATCCACACTGGTCCCCGGATGGTCCGGCCGCGATACGCGACCTCGACGACGTCCCCGGACGCGGTCCCAAGGCGGGCCGCGAGCGCTGGCGCCACGTGGACGGCGCTGTCCCACGTGAGTCGGCTGAGCGGCCGGGGCAGCTCCTGGAGCCACGCATTTCGCGCGAAGCGGCCGTCGTGCACCATGGGATCGGGACGGAAGACGACCTCGAGACCGGCGGCGGCCGGCGCCGACGGTGCGGGTGCCGGACGGGCCGACACCGCCTTCGCCGCGTAGGCCGTCCCGGCGATGACGCCACGCTCGAGCCAGCTCTGCCACGCGTCATCGACCTCGCCGCCGGGACGCGTCGCCCGCCACTGCTCGCGCACGAGGTCGTGGCCCGCCCGCTCCGCGCCGTCGGCGAAGACGGACAGGAGCTCGTGCGGCGACCGTCCCTGGTAGAGGGGCGCGATCAGCGGCTGGACGACGCTCGCCGTGCCCTCGTAGGCGCGCACGTCGCTCCACGACTCGAGCCAGTGCGCCGCCGGCACGACCCAATGCGCGCGCGCCGTGGTGTCGGTCTCGTGGAGCCCGAGCGCGACGATGAGCGGCACCTTCGCCATCGCGTCGGCGAAGCCGAGGTCCGCGGGCGCGGTGAACGCGGGGTCGCCGCCGATAACTACGAGCAGCTCGACGCGGCCGGCGGCCATGTCGGCGACGAGCGCGCGCAGCGACGCGAGCTGCTCCTCGGAGCGAACCGCGGCCGGCGCACAGTACGTGACCGTCGCACCGACGTTCCCGAGCGCGGTGTTCGCGAGATGTGCGAGCGCCAGCACCTCCGCCGGCTGCGTCTCGCCGGCGAGCACCAGGCTTCGCCCGCGATGGGCGCGGAGATCCGCGACCACGGCCTCGAGCCAGCGGCGCGGCAGCTGCTCGGCCGCCGGGGCGACGGCGCCCGGGACGCCGACCGCGGCGGCCAGCGCGCGCGCGAGCGGGGCGACGTCCGCGGACCGGATTCGCAGGCGGTGGTCCGCCTTGGCGCCAGTCGGCGTCATGCCGCTCTCCGCGACGTAGAGCCGGTTCATCGGCTGGCCGGGACGACGGCGCGCCGCGAACCGCCGCACGTCGACGAGATGCGACGGGCCGCAGCCGAGGAAGTCCGCGTCGAGCGCGACGACGACGTCGGCGCGGTCGACGTGGTGGATCGGCCGCACGTCCTCGCCGAACGCGGCGAGCGCGCCGGCACGGATACTGTCCCCCGCCGTCGGCTCCCACTGGTGCCAGAGCGCGTCGGGATATGCCGCGAGCACCCCCGCGAGCTGGGTGCCGAGGGTCGGCGACGTCACGGTCTCCGTCAGGATGCGGAGCCCGCCGCCCCGGCGCGCGCGCTGCACGGCGAGCGCGGAGCGGAAGGCCGCGAGGAAGTCGGGCCACGTGCGGATCGCGCCGCCGTAGGTGACCGCCTGCAGCCGCTCGGGGTCGTAGAGGGTCAGCACGGACGCCTGCGCGAAGGCGTCGGTCGCGCCCCGGCTCGCGGGATGGTCCGGGTTGCCCTCGACTTTGAGGGGACGCCCGAGATGGCTCTTCACGAGCAGGCCGAGACCGAGCCCGCCCACCGACGGCATCGCGGTCGCGTAGTAGACGGGCTGGCCCGCGATCATCCCCTCGGGCGCGCGCACGTACGGCACGATCGGCTCCGCCGGCGGTCGCTCCGAGCAGCCGGCGAACCCACCGAGCGCGAGCGCCGCGCCCATGAGCTTCAGGAACGAGCGGCGCCGGATCGGATCGAGCCAGGGCAGCTCGCGTGCGACGAGTGCGTCGAGCGCCGCGGGATCCGCGAGCTCGTCGACGCTCCGCCACCAGGGTCGCTCTATCGATGACATATGTAGCAGCTGGTCAGGTGCTCGCGGTCCATGATCCCGTACTCGGCGACGAGGCGGCGGCCGAGCGTCTCCTGGTCCTCGTCCGGTCGCCAGTCGAGCTCGAAGACGTGCTCGCGCGGCCGGACGAAACGCTCCGGCGCCTCGTGACAGCCGAGACACCACTTCATGTAGAGCGTGTTCGCGCGCCAGAGGAGCGGCATCTCGTCGACGCGTCCGTGGCAGGTCGCGCAACCGACACCCTTGTTCACGTGGATCGAGTGATCGAAGTAGGCGAACCCGGGCAGGTCGTAGACGCGGTTCCAGTGCAGCGGTCGGCCACTCCGGTAGCTCTCGCGCACGGGCTCGAGCATCGGCGCGTCCGACCAGATCTGTTTGTGGCAGTTCATGCAGACCTCCGTCGCCGGCATGCCCGCGAAGGACGACGTCTCGACGGTCGTGTGACAGTAGCGGCAGTCGATCCCGAGCTCGCCGACGTGGTGCTGGTGGCTGAAGGGCACCGGCTGCTCCTGCGGCACGTTGACTCCCGTGAGGTACGTCGACTCGAAGAAGCCGCCCGCAACGGCGGCGACCACGCCGAGCGTCCCGATCAGGCCCGCGATCGACACGCGCGAGAGCGTGTTCGTGCTCGGGTGAAAGATCTGCGGCATCGGTGGCCGAGTGCTTCGTCGCTAGCAGGTTCGTCCTGCGGCGGCTAGCGGGGTAGAACGCGAGCCCGGACACCGGAGGGATTGACGCTCGGGCGACAGCTCAATAGCGGTGGCGCCAGAACAGATCGACGGCGCTGTCCCCGCGCGTGGACGTCGAGCCGCGCACGGAGATGTTCGTCGTGATCGAGTACTCGAGGCCCATCACCTGGGCCGCCCGACGGCCGAACTCCTGGCCGAGCGAGACGAACACGTCTTCCGCGACGTAGCGGCCCGCGCTGACGCGCCCCGGGCCCTCCCCTTCCGGCATCTCGACGTCGAGCGTGTCGAGACCGAGCGCGTCCATGACCGACGCGCGTAGCTCGGGGATCGCGTAGCCGGCCGCGAGCCCGAGCGCCTGCTGCTGGAGCGCCACGCTCTGTCCCTTCCCGAGCTGGCTCGACGGCTTCCCGAACAAGATGACGGACAGGATGTCGGCCTGCTCGAGCGGCGGATCGGACGTCATCGTGAGCGTCGGTTTCTTCGCCGAGCCCGTGATGTGGATCTCGATCCGGTAGTCGCTCCGCTTGTACGACGCGGTGATGTCGAAATTCGGATCCGGCGGCGTCGTCCCCGTGAAGGTGATCGTCCCCTCCTCGAGCGTGAAGCGCCGGCCCTGGAAGACGTACCAGCCGCGGACGAGGCGGATCTCGCCGACGATCCGCACCGGCTCGTTCGCGGCCTTCTTGATCGTGACGTTGCCGCCGATCTCGATGTCGGCGTCGCTGCGCCGGATCCACGCGTTGCGCGCGATCACGACCGTGACGTCCATCGTCATCGCGCCACTCGCGAGCGCCGCGGTCGACGCCGCCTTCTCCGGGCCCGGCGCGACCGGCGCGCCGACCACCTGGATCGTCGAGTCGTGCGCAACGGCCGGCCCGGAGCCGGGGAGCTCCGCGGGATGGACGACCGCGCGGTCGACATCGAGGCGCCCGTCGACGTTGGCGCCGGCGATCGGTCCGTGCACCGCGACGTCGCCGGAGAGCTCCGTCTCGACGTCGGAGCGGCGGATGGCGAAGAACCGATCGAAGCGCGCGCGCACGTCGACCGTGCCGGCGCCGAGTGGCGCGACCTCCGCACCGCCGGTGAACGACACGGACCCGTCGCCCGCGGTGGCGCGGAACTCGCGCACGTCGATGCGCGTCCCGTGCGCGCCGACGCGCACCGTGATGTTCTCGTAGGGGAGCCCGGTTGCGGCGAGCTCGACGCGACCGTCGTCCACCGCCAGCTCGCCCGCGAGGTTCGGCGCCGCGCGCGAGCCCGTGACGCGGAAGTCGAGGCCCAGCCGGCCCGCCGACGACTTCAGCGTCGTCGGGGCGAGCGCGCGGAGGATGGTCAGGTCGAGATGGTCCGCGCGCGCGGTGACGCTCAGCGGGGCGCCGGAGAGATCGCGGCGCTCGCCCGCCCACGCCAGGTCGACGGGTACGTCGCCGTCGACGAGGAGCTCGCCCGCCTGGGGATGGCGGAGCGAGGCGTGGGCATGCGCTACGCGCTCCGCGTAGCGGGCTTCGACGCTGAACACGCCGTACGCGATCTCGGCGACCTGGAGCCCGTCCACCCGCAGCGTGAGCCGGGCGGCGGGCGCCGTTGCCTCGCCGGTGACGCCGGCGTCGGCGGAGAGTTCGCCGGCACACTGCGGGCCACCCGCGAGCGCGCACAGGGGCGTGAGCTGAACGCGCTCGATCTTCAGCGTCGCGTCCGAGCTTCCCTGGAACGCGATCCGGCCCTTCAGCGCGACGCGCTGCGACCCCGCGGCGAGCGCGAGCTCGTCCGTCGAGAGCCCGGCGTCGAGGACGAATTGTGCGGGATGGACGAGGCGCCACGGCGACCCCTCGGGCGGCGTCAGCGTCGCCGCCGTGATCGTCCCGCGCGTCCGCTCGCCCGCGCGCGTGACAGTCAGGGCGAGCTCCTGCGCGTGCCCGTTCTCGCCCGTTGCCGCGAGGCGGACGTCGGCGCGATCCTCGCCGCCGCGTCGTTGCCACGCTACGTCGACACCGCCGTCGTAGCGCTCGCCGCTGCGGAGCCGGAACGCCGTCGTCCGGAGCGCTACCGTACCACCCGCGCTCGCGCCGCCGACGCCGCGCAGGTCGACACGCGCCGTCGCGCGGCCGGCGCTGACGGCCGCGTACCCCGGCTCATCGATGGCGGCGTCGGCGGTGACGGTGAGCGCGTCGAGCGGGCCGTCGACGGTCGCGGACGCGCGCGTCCGACCGCCCAGGGGACGGCCGAGATAGGCCCCGACGGCGCCGAGATCGACCTCGGCCTTCGTCTCGACGCGCGCTCGCCGCGCGGCGAGGTCGGCATCCCCAGAAGCATCGACGCGCAGACCGAGGTCGCGGCCGTCGAGCACGAACCGGCCGACGCGGACCCGGCTCCCGGCGACACGCGCGCGCACCGCGCCGGCGTCGAGGGGGAGGCCGTCGAACGAGGCCCCGCCGAGCGACGCGACGGCGACCGCGCGCCGGCGCTCCGGGTCCGTTCCGCGTCCGGTGACACGGAGCCGGCCGGTCGCCCATCCCCACGCCGACGGCGTCACGAGGTCGAGGCGCGACAGCGTCCAGCGTGCGCTGCCGGCGTAGACGGGCGTCTTCCCGAGCGTCGCGTGCGCCGCGAAGCGCGCATTGCCGAGCGGTGCCGCCGCGTCGCCGTGCAGCCGGTGGCGTCCGGCGGTCGCGCTGCCTTTCACCGCGAGCCGGTCCAGCGCCCGGCCGGCGATCACGGAGTCGTGGAGGTCGACGCGGTATGCGAGGGGTCCGTTTGCATCCGTGCCCGCGCCGTTCGCCTCGACGCGGCCGGTCACGGTGGCGCGCGGCGCGGACGCGACGGCCGCACCCGGGTCGAGACGGTCGAGGTCGGCCTGCACCGACCAGCCGAACACGTCGGCGCTCGCGTCGACCACCGTCGACGCGCCCAGCCGCCCCGCCGCGCCGAGGTCGGCGCGCGCGACCGTCCTGATCGCGCGCCACGGTCCGCGCGCGCGGGCGCGGAGCCGGACGTCGGTCGTGAGGCCGGTACGTGTCGCGAGCGCGCGCACGTCGGCGGCCGCGAGCGGCGACAGGTCCAGGCGCGCTGCGACGGAGCGCCCACGGTCGAGCACGCCGCTCGCCGCGATCCGGCTGCGCGCCGTCGCGAGCGTGAAGCGGTCCACTCGAACCGGCGCGCCGGGATCGGCCGCCACCGCGGCGGTCATCTCGACCGCGGACAGCGCGAGCCCGCGCGGTACGAAGCGGAGCGAGTCGAGCGTCACGCGCCGCGCGCGGCGGTCGAGGCGCGCCGACGCGTCGAGCGCGAGCGCCGTCGCGGCGAAGCGGCGCGCCGGCGTCGCGTCGAGCAGCGCGACGGCGATCCGACCGTCCTCGATGGCGAGCTTCCGGACGATCACACCGAGCGCCGATCCGCCGCCGCCTCCGCCGCTCTCGCTGCCACGCGCGTGCGGCAGCCGCCATCCGTCGGCGGTCCGGATCGCGCGCACACGCGGACCGGCGAGCAGCATGCGATCGATGCGAAGCGTCCCGCGCAGTAGCGGGAAGAGCGCGTACGCGATCTCGACGCGCGGCACGCGCACGATCGTTCGTCCGTCGAGCAAGAGCCGCAGATCGTCGACGACGAGCGTGTGGAGGAACGAGCCGTGGATCGCGCCGATGCGAACCTCCGCATCGCTCATGTCGTCGAGCGCCGCGACCGTCCGCTGGCGCACGAGCTCGCGGACGTACGCCGTCCGCGGTCCCACGAGCAGGACGAGCACGAGGAGCGCGAGGAATATCCCGAACGCGAACAGGAGCCGCGCCGCCCAGCGCCGCACCATCAGAAGGCCTGCCCGATGCTGACGTGCACCTGCCAGAACGGGTCCCCGTCGGGTGGGTTGGTCGGGAAGCCGAGATCGACGCGCAGCGGGCCGATCGGGCTCTTGTAACGGACGCCGAACCCGGCGCCGTAGCGCAGGTCGCCGAGCGGGAAGTCGAGCGTCTTCGCGGAGACCTGGCCCGCGTCGAGAAACACCGCCCAGCCGAACTTCTCGGTGAACGGCCGGCGCAGCTCGACGGAGCCCTCGAGGAGCGAGCGCCCGCCGATCGGATCACCGCCCTCGAAGGGGCCGACGTGGCGACGCTCGTAGCCGCGGACGGAGTTGATGCCGCCCGCGTAGAAGCGCTCGAAGAGCGGGATGTCGCGCGTGCCACCGAAGGGCTCCGCCGTCCCGAGGCGCGCGCGCATCGCGAGGCCGAACAGCGCCGGCAGCGGCTGGAAGCGCCGGCCCTCGACGACGCCGCGAATGAACGAGAAGTCGCCGCCGAGGAACGCGCCGACGGGCTCGATGGTCGCGAGCGCGGACCACCCGCGCGTCGGATCGAGCGGGTCGTCCGTCGCGTTGTAGTCCACGCCGAAGCCGAAGCCCGACAGGAAGCCGTGGCGCTTCTGGAATCGGGGGTCGCGCTTGATTGCGTCGTTCAGGGACGAGAGCGAGTCGTATTCGATGCGGTAGAAGACGTACGGCGTGAGCGTCGGCAGCGCCTGCCACTCGAGGCGCGGCGAGAGCCGGGCGCGGTCGTTGTCGTACGTCTCCTCGAGCTCCTGCTCCTCGGAGGCGATGACACGCACGCGATCGCGCGGGCCGGGAAAGTGCGGCTGGAGGAAGTCGGCGGCGATCGTTCGCCGGAGCAGCGAGATGCGCGCCGTGAAGCCGAGCTGGCGCGCGCCGCCGAGGAAATTGTAGTCGCGCCAGCTCGCGAGCGCGCGGACTTGCTCTTCGGTGTCGTAGCCGACGCCGGCGCGCACCTCGTGCGTCGGCCCCTCGACGACGCGCACGTGCAGATCGACGCGCGACTCGCGGCTGTCGTCCTCGTCGACGCGCACGGAGCGGAAGAGACGGAGCCCGACGATGTTCGCGCGCGTCTGCTCGACGAGACTCTGCTTGAACGGAGCCCCGGATTCGAAGGCGATTTCACGCCGGACGATGGCGGGATCGAGGGACGTCGTGCCGGTCACCTGCACGGTGCCGAAGATGCACGCCGGACCGCTGTCGATCCGGTAGCGCACGCTGGCCGCGTCGCGGCGGACGTCGACCTCGGCGCTGCGCGTGACCTCGACGCGCGCGAAACCGTGCTCGCGGTACCAGGAGCGGAGGTACGCATACGCGCGCTCGTAGCGGTCCTGCGCGAAGACCTGGTCGCGCGCGATCGGGACGTGATCGAGGAGGAGGCGGCGAGCGGCGGGGTCCTTCGGCTCCTCGCCGGTCTCGACGGTGACCGCTTCGACGTACACCGGCGGCCCCTCCTCCACCCAGATACCGACCCGCACCTGGTCGCCCTGTGCCGGCAGCTCGATGTCGTGCGCGATGCGCACGTGATAGTAGCCGTGGTTACGGTAGAGCTGGCGCAGACGCTCGAGGTCGGCCTCGAACGTCGCCGGCTCGAACATAGGCAGCGGCCGCCAGAACTTCCAGACCTCGTACCAGCGCCGGACCTTCATCACCATCGCGGCGCGCAGCACCGAGGCGCCGACGGCGGTGTTGCCGTGGAAGGAGAGCGCCGCGACCCGCCACTCGCGCGTCGGGTCGAGGGCTTCCAGCTGGACGGCGTCCGCGCGGCAAGGGAGGAGGAGCGCGACGAGCAGCACGAGGAAGGCCGACGCGCGGGCGCCAGCCGTCACGGCGGGCTGACGGGCGTGCCGGGCGGCTGCGCCGCGGGACGGAGCGGGCGTACGAACTCCGCCTCGACGGTGTCGACGAGCACATCCCCGCCGAGGCGCAGCTGCTCGTGGAACGCGCCGCGGACCTCGACGAGATCGCCCGCGCTCACCGGCTGCGTGCCCGGGGCGGCGACCGGCACGCGGGCACTCCCGTCGACGAGGGTGAAGCTGGTGTACGTCGCGCCGCCGTCCGGCATCCGCTTGCGCGGATCCTGCGCGATGCCGGTGAGGACGATGCGCTGTCCCTCGAAGCGATCGGGCGCCTCGATCAGATCGCGGCCGCTCACGACCTGCCGCGCGCTGCAGGCCACGAGCGTCGCGAGAACGACCGTCGCACCGAGCGCACGTCGCACGCCGCCCGTATAGCGCGGACGCGCGGGGCGCGCAGCCGGGATGGCCGCATTCCCTCGGTGGCATTGCCGGCGGCCGCGGTCGTGCTGGAAGTCCGTAGAATGCGGCGCTACATCCTTCCGGTGACGGACGTGCCGACCAGCGCCGCGGGCCTGCTCGCGCTCGGCGTTCTCCTCGGGCTCCGCCACGCGCTCGACGTCGACCATCTCGCCGCGGTCTCGACGCTCGTGAGCGCGCGGCCGGGCGTCCGCAGCTCCGCGGCGGTCGGCGCGCTCTGGGGGCTCGGGCACACGAGCGCGCTCCTGGCGGCGGCGCTCGTGGTGGTCGGACTCCACGCCGCCATCCCGCCGTCCGTCGGACGGGCCCTCGAGCTCGGCGTCGCGCTCATGCTGATCGGCCTCGGTGTGAACGTGCTCGTCGCGCTCGCGCGCGGCAGCACCGTCCACGTCCACCGCCACCGGCACGGCGGTTGCGAGCACGCGCACGTCCACCTCCATCCGCCGCTGCCGGCCGGCGGCGCGCACCATCATGCCGTGCGCGCCGCGCGGCGGCCGTTCTGGGTCGGCGTGGTGCACGGGCTCGCCGGCAGCGCCGGACTGACGCTCGCGATCGTCGCGGCGATCCCGTCGCGGCCGCTCGCGCTCGCGTACGTCGCGATCTTCGGCGCCGGCTCGCTCGGCGGCATGGTGGCGACCACCACGCTCGTCGGGATGCCGCTCGCCGTCGCCGCGGCACGCTTCGCGCGCGCCGAAGCGATCGTCCGGCTCGGCACGGCGCTCGCGTCGGTCGCGGTCGGCCTGCGGCTCGCGTGGGAGCTCGGGGCGGCCGGCGCGTCGTAGACCCGATGATCGCGGCGCCGAGTTTGACCCGTCACGCCCGGCCCGGCGCGTGCCGCGCCGCTGCCGAGGCCGCAGCGCGGTCACGCGACCGCAGATGGCCGACGCCGAGGTGGCCGAAGAGCGCGAACCCGGCCGCGACGACGACCAGCTCGGCCGCGTGCACGCTGAGGGCGTAGGCGAGCCCGTCCGCCTTCGAGCGTCCGATCATCTCGAACGCGGCGGCGATACCGCCCTCGAGCGCCCCGATGGCGCCGGGCAGGAACGGGACCGCCATCAGGAGCACGGTGATCGCGAACATCACGACGACCTCCGGGGTGGAGAGGCCGAGGTCGAGGAACGCGCTCGCCAGCAGCGCGCGCGCGAGCGCCATCCCGATGGCGGCGAAGCTGAACGCGGCGGCGAGGAGGACGTAGCCGACCGGTCCGTCGAAGAAGTAGGCGACGTCCGCGCAGAACGCGACCGCCGCCTGGATCGGACGTCGGAGCCGCGACGAGACGCGTCCGACGCGGCGGAGGAGCCGGCGTGCGAGGCGCCAGTCGAGGAAGAGGTCGAGGTAGGCGAGCAGCATCGCTCCGAGCATCGCCGCCGCCCCGACCCGCACGGTGCTGCGCGACCCGACGGCGCTCAGGAGCGCGACCGGCAGGATGCCGGCGTACGCCGTCAGCTCGAGGAAGCGGCTGATTCCGAAAGACGCCATGCCCTTCGAGAACGGGACGCCGCGCCGGCGGAGGAACCAGGCCGCGAGCGGGATGCCCGCGACGAATCCCGAAGGGATCGCCCAGCCGGCCGCGAAGGCGATGATCGTGAGCTCGAAGAGGTACCAGACGGACACGCGATGTCCGTAGCAGCGGAGAATCGCGTGCCACGCGAGCGCGGTGAAGAGCGAGACGCCGAAGGACGTCGCGACCAGGACGGCCGCCTGCCATGGCGCGAGACGGGCGAGCGTCTCGAACGTCTGGCGCGGCTCGGAGAGCCAGACGACGAGCGCGAGCAGCCCGAGCCCCGCCAGCATCGCCACGGCGGCCCTGGGGTCCAAGTTCGATGCCATGCGGGGTGGCGACATCGATGCGCTGCGGTGTCGGGGGACGCATCACGCACGGCGCGCGGATCGACGGCGGCGCGTCGGGGAGCGCGTTCGCCCGCTACTCAGTCCGCCGGAATCGGGACGGATGAAGTCCGAAGGAGCGCGAGGTCGTCATCGTGACGAGCCGCCATCGCAAACCGCATGGGGTCTGCCTTAGATCGCCCATGGGAAGCTGGCGGATCTTGCGGGCCTTCTCACCCCCCGACGGCTGCGGTCGACCCCAACGATGGCTTGTCGGAAGCGCTCGACGGGGAGTAAGAGACCGCTCCGAGCGGCGTTAGTCCGCTCCGCAGAAATTCTCGGCTTCGATGATGCCCGATGGCGGCTAGCGCGTCGCGTATGAGGGGGACGCTCCTTGCGTGCGCAGCGTCGTTGCTGCTCTCGGCGAGCCCGGCCTCGTCGAGGCTGGCGAGGTCGCCGGGCGGGCACGCGATCAGCTACCGTCCCCTGGTCGGTCGCGCAGGGGCGACCACAGCAACCCCCCTCGACACCGCGTTCTCGAACCTCGACTACAGCGGTGGCCCGGTGATGCCGTCGAACACCAACTACACGATAGTGTGGGCCCCCGCGAACTACCCGGCCACGGCCACTCCGTTCCAGTACGACTACGTTGCGGGCGTCAACCAGTTTTTCGTCAACCTCGCCCATGACAGCGGGGCCCACACCAACAGCGATTCGGTCTCCACGCAGTACAACGACGCGAACGGGAACATCGCGGCCTACGATTCGACGTTCGGCGGCAGCTTCACCGATACCGATCCACTGCCGGCGAACGGCTGTCCCGCGTTACCGGGCGACATCTGTCTCACCGACGCGCAGCTGCAGAGCGAGTTCGATCAGTTCCTCTCGGCAAACAACCTGCC
>Ga0070731_10003428_pt1 | contig 14328 bp, 12 predicted proteins | sample Coa_R1_2_FD_66448 | JGI IMG/M metagenome (GOLD analysis project Ga0070731, IMG submission 66448) | Surface soil microbial communities from Centralia Pennsylvania, which are recovering from an underground coalmine fire - Coalmine... | ecosystem: Environmental > Terrestrial > Soil > Unclassified ... | reverse complement strand
CCTTGCGGCCCTGGCGCAAGCGCGGCTGCCGGTGCCGCCGGCTTTCGTGCTGAAAACGGAGTGGTGCCGTAGGCACCGTCGCGGCGAACTGCAGCCGGACGAGCTTGCGGCGGCGCTGAAGCATGGCGTCGTGCAGCTGGAGCGGATCACCGGCCTGGGCTTCGGCAGCGCGCGCAAGCCGCTCGTCGTGGCGGTGCGGTCCGGCGCCAAGGTCTCGATGCCGGGCATGCTCGAGACCGTGCTCGACATCGGGCTCAACGACACGACCGTGGAAGGGTTGATCCGGGCCACCGGCAATCCGCGCCTCGCCTGGGATTCCTATCGTCGTCTCGTGGGCCTCTATGCCGAAGTCGTGGCAGGGCTTCCCCCGGGGCCTTTCGAGGCGCTGACGAACGAGGCCTTGGAGGCCGCGTCGGTCCTGTCGGTCCGCGATCTGGATTATGCGGCGCTCCGCAAGCTAGCGCGTGCGATGCTCGACAGGTACCGCCATATGAGGGGCGAGCCCTTTCCCCAAGAGCCGCAGGTTCAGCTTGCTGGCGCGGCCGAGGCCGTGCTGCGCTCGTGGGATGCACCGAAGGCGGCGGAATACCGGCGGCAGATGGGTATCGATGACGATATTGGCACCGCCGTCCTGGTTCAGACGATGGTGTTCGGCAACGCCGGTCCGCGTTCGGGCGCCGGGGTCGGCTTCACCCGCGACCCGGCGACCGGCAAGGATGAGCTGTATTTGGATTTCCAGTTCAATGCGCAAGGCGAGGACGTGGTCGCCGGCCGGCACGCGGTCGATAACGTCGCATTGCTCAAGGCGCGGCTGCCTTCCGTCTGGACCGAGCTCGACCGGCTCCGCCACGATCTCGAGCGGCAATTCCGCGATGCTCAGGATTTCGAGATGACGGTTCAGGAGGGTAGGCTGTACCTCCTCCAGACGCGGCGGGCGAAGCGCACGCCGTGGGCCGCGGTGCAAATTGCCGTCGACCTTGTGCGCGCCGGCGTGGCGACGCCGGCGGAGGGGCTTCGGAGCCTCGACGGGATCGATCTCGCCACGGTCGCCCGCAGCCGCGTGGTCGGTGCCGGCGCCCGAGCAGTCGGCCGGGCAACGGCCGCGAGCCTGGGCGTGGCCTCGGGACCTATCGCCCTCGATGCGGAAGCCGCTGCGCGGCACGCCGCATCGGGCCGGGCACCGATCCTCGTCAGGCGGGACACGACAACGTCGGACATCGGCGCGATGAAAGTTGCGGCTGGTGTTCTGACGGCCTTCGGCGGCAAGACGTCTCATGCCGCGGTGGTCGCCCGTCAGCTCGGCATCGTCTGCCTGGTCGGGTGCAGTGCGCTCGAGATCGATCCGGAAGGCAGAGCATGCACGATCGGCAGCCTCACACTCCGCGAGGGCGACATGATCGGCCTCGATGCGAATGAAGGGACCATCTATGCCGGCGCGGTCGATACCGTGACCGATCGCCCGACGGAAGCGCTCGCCGAAATCCGCCGCTGGAGCGACCCGACAGGAACTATGCCGAATTGACCTGTCCGGTAGTGGGCAACGATGGGCATATACCTCGGTGTATTGGAAGCTCGTAAATCGACCCTACAAGAGATTTTGGCTGATCCTGAACCGAACTTGCCGATGGTAGTTCTTATGCAGGCGCTGGCCTTCGCGCATGCCGTCCGGCCAATCCTCGGCGTGCCGGAGCCCATGGTGGCCGTCGCGTTCCATCGGTAGAACAAGAGCTCGCTGACGCTCACTACGCTGACTGCCAGTCGTGGTGTAGCACTCAATGTGAGCAAGCAATTCCATGCTCGCACCCAACCCGTCTTCTTCCTCGACGAGCAATCATCGGATGAGCGAGCGCATATCCGGATCGGCTTCCGACCAGTGACGAGACCTGAATTGCTTGATATTTCCCGGCGCGACGAACCGATCCGTGTCTGTCATGACACATCTCGCCCCGTTGCGGCAGGTTGGAATCAATTGAACCCTATCGCGACTGCGTTTGGCCGTGCCGCGCCGGAGTGAGCCTGCTATCCGGACCACGCCCGGTCGGCAACTTCCGTGAGCCGGAGGCGGGACGGGCTACGCGCCCGGGCGTTCCGATCGACGGCGCCATGTGCACGCAGTAGCGGGAGGCATTGCCTTCCGCCTCACAGAGCTCCTCTTCCGCTACCAGCCAGTCGCGCAGGGCGGTGTCGGGCCGGAAGCCGCCCTGTTGCCAGATCATGTAGGCGCGCTTACGGAGCCACTCTTCGCGTTCGTTTGGGGTCATTTGTGCCTCCCTCCTTGATGCCTCGAAGGCGCCCGGCCGGGTCAGACGACCGGCAGGCATTCCGCGACGTCGACGTTGCGCACGCGCGTCGACGAGGGCTGGAACACGACGCGGAACGTGAGATGCCGCCCGCCCTGCTTGCCGCCGAGATGGACCGTGCAGGTGAGCGCATCCGGCGCGTCCGCTTCCCAATGCTCGCACCACTTCACGGGGTTGCCGAAATCGAAGCTAACCAGCCGATCGTGCGCGATGCGTTCGCGCGATGTCGCGATGTTGCGGATCATGATGCCGCCTCCCTGAGCCAAGGGCTGCGCACCCCTCTGTGCGCATTCGGACGATAGACGAAGCTTCGCTGCGACCGCTTGATGCAGGTCAATTCCGTCAACGGTCGCTATGATTCATGGAGATTCTCGCCATCCGCTGGGGGCCATCCTGTCGCCGCTCGATCCTCTCCTGAAGCGCACCCGCATCGCGTACTTCTCAATGGAGATCGCGATCCGGCCGGAAATCCACACCTATGCCGGCGGGCTGGGTATCCTGGCGGGCGACACGGCACGTTCCTGCGCCGATCTCGGGCTGCCGGTGGTCTTCGTCACGCTCCTGAGCCGCGGCGGCTATTTCCAGCAAAGCTTCGCCGACAATGGCGGGCAGGTCGAGAAGCCCGATTGGTGGGATCCCGCGACTCATTGCACCGCCCTGCACGCGATGGTCGCAGTGGAGATCGCCGGCCGCACCCTCTGGATTCGCCCGTGGCTCTATCTGCACGCGCCGGCGCACGGCCATCCGACGCCGATCATCCTGCTCGATACCGACGTCGAGGCGAATGCCGAGAGCGATCGGACGTTGACGCATTATCTGTACGGCGGCGACGAGGAATATCGCCTGAAGCAGGAGATCGTGCTCGGCATCGGCGGCATCCGCACATTGCGGGCGCTCGGCTTTGATCCGCATACTTATCATCTTAACGAGGGCCACGCCGCGCTCTTGACGCTCGAGCTGCTGAACCACTGGAAGGTGCCGCCAGAGGAGCGAATCAAGGACGAGGAGCCTTACGACATCGCCGAGGTCCGAGCCCGCTGCGTGTTCACGACGCACACGCCCGTAGAGGCCGGACATGACCGGTTCGGGTATGAGCTCTTCGATCGCCTGCTGCCCGATTTGGTCGAACTCGACACGCTGAAGCGTCTCGCCGGCACCGACGATCTCAATATGACCCGACTGGCGCTCAATCTTGCCGACTATGTCAACGGGGTCGCCCGCCGACATGCCGAGACGACCCGGCACATGTTTCCCGGCTATCATATCCATGCCGTGACGAACGGCGTGCATGTCGGCACCTGGACGCATCCGGCATTGGCCGCCCTGTACGACCGGGAAATCCCCGCCTGGCGGCACGAGCCGGAGCTGATGATCCGTGCCTTGCAGCTCGACGAGGCGGCGCTGTGGGCCGGGCATCAAGCCGCCAAGGCCGACCTCCTCCGGCTGGTCAAGGACGTCGCCGGCACGGCGCTCGATCCCGAAGCGATGGTCATCGGCTTTGCGCGGCGCATGACGGACTACAAGCGGCCGCTGCTGCTGTTTCAGGATATCGAGCGCCTCGCGGCACTGGCCGGCCGGCACCGATTCCAGATCGTGCTGGCCGGCAAGGCCCATCCGCACGACCAGGCAGGACGCGAGGCGATCCGCCGGCTCCATGACGTTGCGCGCCGGCTCGCCGGGCCTGTCTCCTGCGTCTACCTGCCCGGCTACGACATGCAGATCGCCGCTACGCTCGTCGCCGGCGTCGATCTCTGGCTGAACACGCCGCTGCCGCCGATGGAAGCCTCGGGTACCAGCGGCATGAAGGCCGCCATCAACGGCGTGCTCAATCTCAGCGTGCTCGACGGCTGGTGGATCGAGGCCTGCATCGAAGGCGTCACCGGCTGGTCGATCGGCGACGGCGATGCCGGTGCCGGCGATGCGCAGGCGCTCTACGACAAGCTCGAGACGACCGTCCTGCCGCGGTTCTACGACGATCCCGCCGGCTGGCGGCGCATGATGAAACAGTCGATCGCGAATATCGGCGCCTATTTCAACACGCACCGCATGATGCGGCGCTACGTCGTGGAGGCGTATCTGCGGTAACAGCCGGCGAGCTACTCCGCGGCCTGGGTGATGCCGGCGCCTGCCCGCTCCGCAGCTGCGGCCGTGCGGAACATGCCGATCAGGCTCGCCGGGTTGACGCTGATCGAATCGATGCCGAGGCCGACGAGATAGCGCGCAATATCGGGGTAGTTCGCCGGCGCCTCGCCGCAGATCCCGACATGCCGCCCGTGCCGGTGTGCGCCGGCGACCGTCAGGCGGAACATTTCCAACATACCGGGGTCGCGCTCGTCGAAATCGAAGGCAACCACCTCCGAGTCCCGGTCGACGCCGAGCGTCAGCTGGGTGAGATCGTTCGAGCCGATGGAGAACCCGTCGAACAGCTCGGCGAAGGCGTCGATCTGGATGACGTTGTTCGGAATTTCGCACATCACGTAGATCTCGAGCCCCGCCTCGCCGCGCGCGAGCCCGTGCTTCGCCATCTCGCCGAGAACCAGGCGCGCCTCGTCGATACGCCGGCAGAACGGCACCATGATCTTGAGATTGGTCAGGCCCATGTCGCGGCGCACCCGCGCCAGCGCCTGGCATTCGAGCGCGAAGCCCTCGGCATAGGCGGGATGGGCGTAGCGGGATGCGCCGCGGAAGCCCAGCATCGGGTTGGCCTCGAGCGCTTCGAAGGCGATGCCGCCGCACAGGCTACGGTACTCGTTGGTTTTGAAGTCGGAGAGCCGGACGATCACGGGCTTCGGGTAGAACGCCGAGGCAATGGTACCGACCCCCTCCGCGAGCCGTTCCACGAAATACTCGGCGCCGTCGACAAACCCTCTGGTCAACCGTTCGATGCGCTTGCGGTCCCGCTCCGACACCCGCTCCGGGTGGACCAGGGCCATGGGATGGATCCCGATGTGCTCGCTGATGATGAACTCCAGCCGTGCGAGGCCGACGCCATCGTTCGGCAGCATGGCCGTGGCAAACGCCAAGTCCGGATCGCCGAGATTGGTCATGATATGCGTTTGCGGCCGGCCAATTGTGTCGAGCGGCGTCTTGGTCACGGCGAAGTCGAGCCGGCCGTCATAGACATGTCCCGCGTCGCCCTCGGCACAGCTTACCGTGACCGTCCGGCCCGTCGTCAGCGCCGCAGTCGCGCCCGCCGCACCCACCACTGCCGGCACGCCGAGCTCGCGGGCGACGATGGCCGCGTGGCAGGTCCGCCCGCCCCGGTTGGTCACAATGGCCGCCGCAGTCTTCATCACCGGTTCCCAATCGGGACTGGTCGTGTCGGCGACCAGCACCTCGCCGGCGCGGAAGGTCTGGAGATCATGAAGGCTCGCGACGACGCGCGCAGCGCCCTGGCCGATGCGTTCGCCAATCGCGCGGCCGGTGACGAGAATCGGCCCCTTCGCCTTCAGCGTGTAGGTCTCAACCGTCGTCTGAGAACGACGCGAGGCTACCGTCTCCGGCCGCGCCTGGACGATGTAAAGGAGCCCGTCATCGGCATCCTTCGCCCATTCGATGTCCATCGGCACCGGATGCCCCGCCAGATCCGAGTAATGGCGCTCGATCGCGATCGCGGCGCCGGCGAGCTCGAGCACTTCGGCATCGCTTATGCAGAACTTCTCCCGCTCGGCGCGGCCGGTGCGGAGGTTCCGCGTGCCGCCGCCGCGGCGGCCGCCATAGACCATCCGCAGCTGCTTGCGCCCGAGCGAGCGGCGCAATACCGTGCGGTAGCCCTGCTCGAAGGTCGGCTTGTGGACGTAGAATTCGTCCGGGTCGGCGCGGCCCTGCACGATGTTCTCGCCGATCCCGTAGACGCCTGTCACCAGGACGACGTCGCGGAAGCCGGACTCCGTGTCCAGCGTGAACATCACGCCGCTCGACGCCCGATCCGCAGCCACCATCTTCATGATCCCGACCGACAAGCCGATCTTGAAATGGTCGAAGCCGTTGTCGATCCGGTAGGCGATGGCACGGTCGGTGAAGATCGACGCCATGCAGCGGCGGCACGCGTCATAGACGCCGGCTGCGCCGCGGACGTTGAGGTAGCTCTCGTGCTGGCCGGCGAAGCTCGCCGTCGGCAAGTCCTCGGCGGTGGCGGAGCTGCGCACGGCAACCGCAACGCGGTCGCCGTATTGGCGCTCCAGACGCCGATAGGCCTCGCACACCGCATGGCGCAGCCAAGCCGACCCGCTGGCCCGGTAGACGATCCCGCGCGCTGCATCGGCGCGCCGGGCAAGGTCGCACACGTCCGACTTGTCCAGCCCGTCGAGCAGTCGATGCAGCTCGGCCCATGATCCAGCCTCCGTGAGGAGCCGGCGGTAGGCGTCGGCGGTCACCGCAAACCCGTTCGGAACCCGGATGCCTTTCGCCGCCAAGGCCGAATAGAGCTCGCCCAGCGAGGCGTTCTTGCCGCCGACGGACGCAACGTCGGGCGACCTCAATCCGTCGAACCACCGCACGCAGGAGCCATCCGCGGACATTGTTCCCTCCCGAGCCGAATCTGCGAGAACCATGGGCGGGACCGCGGGCAAACCGATTGATCTCCGTCAATCCGCGCGTCGTACGGGATCCTATCCTCGCCGCCCGATGGTCCGGCCTGTCCGGACGCAAGAACGACACGGGCGTTCAAATGCGACTGGGCATCATGACAAGCGGCGGCGACTGTCCCGGCCTCAACGCCGCGATCCGGGCCGTCGTACGACGGGCCGGCCTGACCTATGGCTGGACCGTGATCGGGATCCGGCGGGGCGCCCATGGGCTGATGGACCGCCCGGTCGACGCGGACACTCTCGACGCCCGCAGCCTTGGTGCCGCGACGTTGCGGCAGGGCGGGACGCTCCTGGAAACCGTCAGCACCGGCGACCCCTTTGCGTATCCGATGGGAGATGGCCGCGTTGTCGACCGCTCGGCCGAGGCGGTCGCGGGGCTGCACAAGCTCGAGATCGGCGCGCTCATCTGCATCGGCGGCGACGGCTCGCTGCGGATCATTCGCCGCCTGGCGCTGGCGGCCGATCTCCCGCTTCTCTATGTGCCCAAGACCATTGACAACGACGTGCCGCTCGCCGGTCGTTGCATCGGCCACGACACGGCGGTCGCAACGGCGACCGACGCGGTCGATCGCCTTCACGATGTCGCCGCCAGCCAGCGTCGGGTCATGGTTCTCGAGGTCATGGGACGCGATGCCGGTCATATCGCGCTGGCAGCGGGGATCGCCGGCGGCGCCGATGCGATCCTTGTGCCGGAGATCCCGTTTGCCCTCGAACGTGTGACACTCCCGGTCGATTGGGCCGGCGGCATGGTCGTGGTCGCGGCGGAAGGTGTCCGCGACAGTGACGGCCAGCGGCTGGGCGCTGCCGGGATCGCGGACGCGCTCGGCCGCCTGGCGGGCCGCGACAGCCGCGGCATGGTGCTCGGCCACCTCCAGCGCGGCGGCTCGCCCGTCGCAACCGACCGGATCATCGCCTCGGCGCTGGGGACCGCGGTGGTCGATCTCGTCGCGGCCGGCCGGCGCGACTGCATGGTCGCATGGACAGGCGAGCACGTGGTTGACCTGCCTCTGAGCACGGTTCCGCCGACCCACGCGGGCTTGGACCCAGACGGCCCGCTCGTCGCAACGGCCCGGGCGCTCGGCATCAGCTTCGGCGACTGAAGAGCGGCGATGCTGCCCAATGGGCACCGTGGCCACCCCAGCGTCGGCGTTGATGCAAATCAACGGCCGCTGCCGGAACCCCGCCTAGGGTTCGTCGACTCGTGAGGGAGGAATCATACATGGTCGGCGTGACGCTTTCTGCCGAACTCGTCAAATCGGCGCCCCCGGAAGTCCGCCGATGGATCGAGGCTCAGGTGCGCACCGGTCTGTCGCTGGACCATCCGCTTCCCACTCAGCAGACCCGGGACGAAGCCGACGAGGTCGACATCTGCAGCTACGAAGAGGCCGCGAAGATCGTCCAGCTGATCGCGGACGACTATCTCGCAACCCGCGTCTTATTCGAGCTCGGTCGCGACGTCGGCCACACGGTGCACTGGCATGCCGAGGTCTACGCGATCCGGACGGACGATCTTGCCCACGGGATGCAGGTCGCGGATGAACGGCGCCTGGAACACTGCCTCGCCAAGATCGAAGACGCCTTCAAGCGCGTCCGCGGCAATGCTCGCGCCAAGTTCGTCGTATTCGACCGCAACCACCGTTGCTACATACGCCTTGGGACCCACTGGCATATCCGCGATCTGTGGCACGCCGTGGCGAGCACGCCCCACGGCGACGAGATGCAGGCGCACAAGGCATCGGGGCAGGCCGGGACGCGGACATAGCCGGGCCCGACGACGAGCACACGGAATTGGATATACAGGTGCTGAGTTCGCCGGACGGTCGGTCTCTCCCGAACCGAAATCGTATCGACGAGTGGAAGGAGATCAGATGAGCCGATTTCGCCGCTGGTATGTGATCGCGGATGGCGGGCGTGCCCGGATCCTCGCCGGCGATCCCCGCCTCCACGAGCTGGAACCGGTCAACGACATGGAGTCATCGGCGGTTCACAACAAGTCGCATGACCTCGGCAGCGACCGTCCCGGCCACACGCACGAGTCGGTCGGTGGATCGCGCCACGCGGTAGAGGCGCCGGACTATCATGCGAAGGCCACACTCGGCTTTGCCGAGGCACTCGCCTCTGCGATTACCGAGGGGTTCGAAAGTCAGGCTTACGATCTTCTCGTCCTCGTGGCGCCGAGCCGCTTTCTGTCGGTTCTGCGCGCGTCGCTTCCGTCCGCAGTGGACAGGCTGGTCGAGGCAACGCTCGCCAAAGATCTGACCCACCTGCCCCTGGGCTCGCTGACCGAGCGGCTGGCAGAAATACGCCGGACGGGCTGACGCGGCGCGCAGGCAGCACCAGCGAGATCAATGACGTGATTGACTTTGCCGGCCCGGCCCGCGGTGCCATCTCTCGCGGTTGATCTTGATCAACCCACGCCGCGCGCGATGGCGGACAATCCCGTCAGGCTTGTCAAACTGGCCCGAGGAGGCTTGCCAATGACCGTCCGAACCATCGCAGTGCCGTGCTATGGCAGCATGGACATCGAGCCCATGCTCGATGCCGGCCTGCACCTTGCCCAGCCCCTGGGCGCCCATCTCGAGGTTATCTATATCGTCCCCGACGCCGCGGCGGAGCTGATGATGTTCCCGTCGAGCGCGCTCGCCGCCGGGCTGCTGCCGGTCGATCGCCTGACCAGGGAGCTGCAGGATGAAGCGGTCCGGCAGCGCCATCACTTCGAGGAATGGTGCCGGACCAACGGCGTCGGCGGTCATCCGGAGGGGCACCGCATCGACAGCGTCTTCGCCCGCTGGATCGATGAAGAGGGTACGCTCGAGACGGTTGTGATGCGGCGGGGGCGCCTTGCCGACCTGACCCTGGTGCGGCTCCCCACCCCCGGCGACATCGGTAGCAGTCGCTGCTTCGACTCTGCGGTGATCGCCACCGGCCGGCCGGTGCTGGTCGTCCCACAGCGCTGCCCGACGGATCTCCTGCGCACCGTCGCCATCGCCTGGGACGGGAGCCTCGAGGCGACCCATGCGGTCGCGATGGGCATGCCGATCCTGCGGGCAGCCGCACGAGTCCTGGTCGTCACGGCCGGACATCCGCACGATGTGAGCGGGCTGGGAATCGAGCTCGTCGACTCGCTGCGTTGGCACGGGATCGAGGCGGAGGCGATCGAACCGCCCGTCAACGGGCATGGCGCCGGCGAGACCCTGATTGCCACGCTGCGCAAGCACGAGGCCTCCATGCTGGTGATGGGCGCCTTCACGCACAGCCGAATCCGCGAGACCCTGATCGGGGGTGTCACCCGGCACGTGCTGCGCCACTCGCCCGTTCCCGTGCTGATGGCCCACTGAACGCGAAAGGGGCCGCAGGAAGCTGCGGCCCCATGAACTCCTGTCGCGCCGGGGATGGCTCAGCCGTTCGCCAGCGCCTTCACCAGATCCGAACGCGCCACAATGCCGACCAGCTTGCCGTCCCGCAGGACCGGCACGCGCTTGATCGATTTCTTGGTCATCAGGCGGGCAATCTCGGAAACCGGCGTCTCCGGCGCCACCGTGACGACTTCCGTGTGCATCACGTTCCGCACCTTGTCCTGCTCGGAACGGACGTAGTCGAGGAAGCTCGGATTGAGATTGAAGCCTTCGGCCAGCATGTGGAGCCACCAGGCTTGCTTGTCGGCGTCGGCGTCGTGCCAGCGGACGAGGTCCGCCTCGGTCACGATGCCGGCGAGCTGTCCCGATTCTTCCAGCACCGGCACCCCGCTGATGTGGCGCTGTCCCAAGATCTTCGCGACGTAGATGAGCGAGGTGTGCGGCCGCACCGTCACGACATCGCGCGTCATCACATCCGCGGCCGTCAACGTCGAGGTCTCAAGCATCATCGATCCTCCGAGCTCGGTGCGCCGCGGGCTGCAGCGCAGGAACCAACATCGATCCTAGCCTCCCGCGGGGCGTTGACCCAGGTCAACCGGCCAATCAAAGCCTCGCGCAGCGTGGGATGCGCACAGCACCGCAATGGCGCAGCTGGCGGCATGCGCGTCCGCACTGTCGGCACGGCTGGTGAGCACGATCGGAACGCGGGCGCCGAGGACGATGCCCGCGGCATCCGCGCCGGCCAGGAAAGTCAGCTCCTTGGCGAGCATGTTGCCCGCCTCGAGATCCGGCACGACCAGGATGTCGGCATCGCCCGCCACCGGTGAGTCGATTTGCTTGATCGCGCAAGCCTCGCGGCTGATCGCATTGTCGAGGGCGAGCGGACCATCAAGCAGGCCGCCGAGGATCTGCCCGCGGTCCGCCATCTTGCACAAGGCCGCCGCGTCGATCGTCGAGGGGAGCCGCGAGGTCACGGTCTCGACAGCTGACAGGACAGCCACCTTCGGCCGTGAGATGCCGAGGGCATGGGCGAGTTCGATGGCGTTGCGCACGATGTCGGCCTTGTCGTCGAGCGTCGGCGCGATATTGATCGCGGCATCGGTGATGAGCAGCGGCTTCGGGTAGCTCGGCACGTCCATCACGAAGACATGGCTGATGCGGCGGCCGGTCCGGATGCCGGTCTCTTTCCGCATGACCTCTTCCATCAGCTCGTCGGTGTGGAGACTGCCTTTCATCAGCGCTGCGGCCTCGCCTGCCCGAACGAGCGCGACCGCGCGTTCCGCGGCAGCGTGGCTGTGCGGCTGGTCGACCAGGCGGTATCCGCCGATATCGATGTCCAGCGTGCTGGCGAGCGCGCGGATCCGCCCCTCGGGGCCGACCAGGATCGGCTCGATCAGGCCGGCGCGTGCCGCCGCCGCCGTGCCGGCGAGCGAGGGCTCATCGCAGGGATGGGCCACCGCCATCCGGATCGGTGCGAGTCCTCGGCAACGCTCGATCAGAGCCGCATGCTGCCGGTGTGCCTTGGTCATTCCGCCCCGTCGGCCAGAGCCTCCAGCGCCTCCCAGTCATGGACCAGGATCGAATGCGCGTCCGGCACGTCGATGATCGCATCCCGCTTCAGCCGCGAAAAGAGCCGGCTTACCGTCTCGACGGTCAGGCCAAGGTGATCGGCGATGTCGACGCGGCTCATCGGCAGCTTCACCTTCTGCCCCGCGGCGTGCGGCGCGGCGGTGCGTTCGGCCTGCGAGACCAGGAAAGAGGCGAGCCGCTCGGTCGCGGTCTTGCGTCCGAGAACGACCATCTGTATCTGCGCCGTGGCCAAGCGGTCATAGGCAAGCGTCAGCATCTCGCGGGCGACGCGCGGGCTTTCGCTGGCCAGGCGCTCGATCTGCGGCTTCGGGTAGCGGCGGATGACGCACTCGACGATCGCCTCGGCCGTGTAGGTGTGGACGCCGTTAAGGTCGAAGCTGATCAGGTCGCCGGGCAGGAAGAAGTCCGAGACCTGACGGCGGCCGTCGGCCATCAGCTTGCAGATGCGCACCGCACCCGACAGGATCTTGTAGCAGAAGGCCGCCTTGTCGCCTTCCCAGAACAGCGCCCTGTCGCGCTCGATGCGGAAATTGACGCCCAGCGGCTCGATCGGCGCGAAGCCTTCGAGGGCCAGCGTATGCGCCGGTTGCCGATGGGATGCCGTCGTGGCCGTCGTGGTCTGGAACATCGCCGCTTCTCCGCGTCTCCGGTTCGCCCCTCGCGAACGGTCACATCAAAGCGCTTCCCTGCCGCCGGCATAATTCGGTTAGTCCCGTAAGGGAAACCACGTACGCGCGGCAGGCCGCGGATGGTCTTCCTTCCGATCTCATCCTTTCGGCCAAGGTCTAAAGGCCCGTTGATTCAGATCAACCTGGTTGGTCGGATGCGGCGGCATCGTGGAATCGTCGCGCGGCATATGCCGCTGATCACGCAACCCCAAAAGGGAGATCCTCCCCATGTCCGTCAGCCTGCCGGCACCGCCGTTCAAGTCGCGCTATGGCAACTTCATCGGCGGCCGCTGGGCCGAACCGGTGAGCGGGCGCTATTTCGACAACGTCTCGCCGATCAACGGCAAGCCGATCTGCGCGGTGGCGCGCTCGGGCGCGGCCGATGTCGAGTTCGCGCTCGATGCGGCCCACGAGGCGAAGGACGCCTGGGCTCGCACCAGCACGACCGAGCGGGCCAACATCCTCAACGCGATCGCGCAGCGGATGGAGGAAAATCTGGAAACCCTCGCCGTCGCCGAGACCTGGGACAACGGCAAGCCGATCCGCGAGACGCGGGCCGCCGACATCCCGCTCGCGATCGACCATTTCCGCTACTTCGCCGCCTGCATCCGGGCGCAGGAAGGCTCGATCGGCGAGATCGACCACGACACCGTCGCCTATCATTTCCACGAGCCGCTGGGCGTCGTCGGCCAGATCATCCCGTGGAACTTCCCGCTGCTGATGGCCGCCTGGAAGATGGCGCCGGCGCTGGCGGCGGGGAACTGCGTCGTGCTGAAGCCGGCGGAGCAGACCCCCGCCTCGATCCTGGTCTGGGCCGAGCTGGTGGGCGACCTGCTGCCGCCGGGCGTGCTCAACATCGTCAACGGCTTCGGCCTCGAGGCCGGCAAGCCGCTCGCCTCCAGCCCGCGCATCGCCAAGATCGCCTTCACCGGCGAGACCACGACCGGCCGGCTGATCATGCAGTACGCCAGCCAGAACCTGATCCCGGTGACGCTGGAGCTGGGCGGCAAGTCGCCCAACATCTTCTTCGCCGACGTGTGCGCCGAGGATGACGATTTCTTCGACAAGGCGGTCGAAGGCTTCGTCATGTTCGCGCTCAACCAGGGCGAGGTCTGCACCTGCCCGAGCCGCGCGCTGATCCAGCACTCGATCTACGAGCGCTTCATGGAGCGCGCGCTCGCCCGCGTCGCCGCGGTGCAGCAGGGCAGCCCGCTCGACCCGTCGACCATGATCGGCGCCCAGGCGTCGAGCGAGCAGCTCGAGAAGATCCTGAGCTACATCGATATCGGCAAGCAGGAAGGCGCCGAGCTGCTGGCCGGCGGTGCCCGGACCCAGCTCGGCGGCGACTTGGCCGGCGGCTACTACGTCCAGCCGACCGTGTTCCGCGGCCACAACCGGATGCGCATCTTCCAGGAGGAGATCTTCGGGCCGGTCGTCTCGGTGACGACCTTCAAGACCGACGAGGAGGCGCTGGAGATCGCCAACGACACGCTCTACGGCCTCGGCGCCGGCGTGTGGAGCCGCGATGCCAACCGCTGCTACCGGTTCGGCCGCTCGATCAAGGCCGGCCGGGTGTGGACCAACTGCTACCACGCCTACCCGGCGCATGCGGCGTTCGGCGGCTACAAGCAGTCGGGCATCGGTCGCGAGACCCATAAGATGATGCTCGACCACTACCAGCAGACCAAGAACATGCTCGTCAGCTACAGTCCGAAGAAGCTCGGCTTCTTCTGAGAAGCTCGGCTTCTTCTGAGTTCCCACCGATGATGGCCGACCCTCTGTGGATGAAACGGGTGGTAGGATGGGGTGGCGTCACTGGCGGAGA
>Ga0070731_10003427_pt1 | contig 14329 bp, 7 predicted proteins | sample Coa_R1_2_FD_66448 | JGI IMG/M metagenome (GOLD analysis project Ga0070731, IMG submission 66448) | Surface soil microbial communities from Centralia Pennsylvania, which are recovering from an underground coalmine fire - Coalmine... | ecosystem: Environmental > Terrestrial > Soil > Unclassified ... | reverse complement strand
TCAGGCCAACCTGACTGCCAACCAGCACCAGAATCTGGCCATACTCCAATCTCAGACACTGACGACCAAATCTGTGACAGGACATAAGGATTTTTATTTCACTGATCTCCTGCTCATAATGGTAGGTGTCATTACGGCGGGATTTTCGCTCAGAAGCTTTCTAATTCCCAACGATTTTTTCGATGGGGGCATTACAGGTATTTCATTGCTGATCCAAAAGCTGACTAAATTCAACCTTGGCTACGTAATCGTCGTTGCCAACCTGCCCTTCGTCGTCATGGGTTATTTTTCGATCAACCCACGATTTGCTTTCAAGACGATTTTTTGCATCCTGATGCTTGGTCTTTGCCTTTTGTATTTCCCCTACCCGGTCGTCACTTCGGATAGTTTGCTCGTTTCAATCTTTGGTGGATTTTTCCTGGGTATCGGCATCGGACTCACGATGCGCGCCGGCTGTGCCGTTGACGGTATTGAAGTCCTCGCACTGTACACTTGGCGCAGGACCAGCTTCACGATCAGCGAGATCATTCTTGCACTGAACATCGTGATCTTCGCAATTGCTGCTTCCAATTTCGGGCTGCCGGTCGCACTATATTCCATGCTGACTTATTTTACGGCGACAAAGACAGTTGATTACGTCGTCGAAGGAATAGAAGCTTACACCGGTGTTACCATCATTTCAGGGAAAAGTGAAATCATTAAGGAAAGGCTGGTCAATGAACTTGGGCGAGGTATCACGGTATATAAAGGCGAGCGCGGCTTTTTACCCGGAAAATTTGAAGTGCATAGTGAAGTCGATATCATTTTTACGGTAATTACACGGCTTGAACTCAGAAAGCTAAAAAACCTGGTTAACGATATTGACCCGAACGCGTTTGTCTTCGCCAGTACGATCAAAGAGGCATCGGGCGGCATAATTAAACGCAGGCATATTCACTGACCAGCGGAAGCCATTGCACGTGAATCGCCAGATTTTCTCCGCCTCATAAACTGCAAACTGCATCAAGAACATGGACGGAACCGGGCAATCCATATTGCATAAAATTCAACAGGCCCCGAATCTCACTGATCCGGAAAAGGCTTTGTACGTGAACTTTCTCTCCGAAGCAGAGGCGGATCGACATAACTTAACAGCATTGCTCGAAGAGACCCGCATGGCTCTTGACAAAAAATCCGCCGAACTTGAGATCGAGGCTGCATTGGAAAGGATCCGCGAAAGAACGATGGCCATGAAGGAGAGCGGCGAGCTCGCTGAAACTGCGTCTGAGATCTTCCGCCAGCTACCGGCACTCGGCATACCGCAAAGCGAAATCATAACCTGTGCAATAGTTACGTTTCACCAGGATGAACCACTCGGCGAATGCTGGATCACTGCGCCGGGCGGCAAGGTTTTGCCAAAGGTTTTCCTCCTACCATATGACAAGATTCCAACCTTCCAACCTATCTATGATGGATGGAAGCGCGGTGAAAAATTCATTATCATGCGCCTCGCAGGCGAAGAATTAAGGAGGCACCAGGAATATCTCAAAGAATTTACGGAGATCCCCATTAGGGATTTTCAGGCTGCCGGGCACAACGAAACTTATACACATGCCCTCTTTTATTCCAGGGGCTACCTGCTCATTATTGCCGGCTCGTTGTTAGATGCTCATCGCAACACGCTGCTCCGGATAGGCGCTCTTTTCCAGCAAACCTATACGCGCTTTCTTGACCTGCAAAAAGCGGAATCGCTTGCCAGGGATGCGCAGATCGAAGCAGCGCTGGAGCGTGTACGCAGCAGGGCCATGGCAATGCACAACAGCAATGACCTGTCTTCGGCGGCCATCATGGTATTTACCGAACTACGCAAACTTGGCATTGCGCCAATGCGCAGCGGCGTGGGGCTGATCGAAAAAGCCACGAGGAAAGCGACACTTTACGGTGCGACCAGTTCGGCAATGGGAGATAGTCTCGATCTCGTCGGGTTTGTGGTGCTCCGTGGTCATCCGCTGCTTGAACAACAATATGACTCCTGGTTGAAGCAGCAAGATTATTTCACCGAGCTCAAAGGCGAATTGCTGCGAACTTATTACGAGCGGCTGTCGCTAACTTTCGGGGTGCCGAAGGAGCACATGGAGCATGATCAGTACGGTTACTTCCTTACATTCACCGAAGGATTTTTGTTTTGCTGGTCGCTGAAACCTTATGACGACAATGAAATAAAAGTGCTTGGTCGATTCAAATCGATTATCGACCTGACTTTTCGTCGTTATATGGAACTTCAAAAGTCGGAAGCGAGCGCACGAGACGCGGTTAAGCAGGCCACCCTTGATCGCGTGCGTGCAGAAATCGCTTCGATGCGCACTGCAACTGACCTGGAAAGAATTACACCCCTCATCTGGAATGAACTCACAATTCTCGGCATCCCTTTTATCCGTTGTGGCGTATTCATCATGGACGAGGTACAAAAAAGCATTCACACTTTCCTTTCGACACCCGAAGGAAGGGCCATTGCGGCATTTCATATCGCGTATTCCACTCCCGGCAATATTTCAGAGGTGCTGAATCACTGGAGGCATAAAAAAAAATACATTGACCACTGGGGCGAAAGCGAATTTGCTGAGTTTGCCGACGCGATGGTAAAACAAGGAGGCCTCGATTCCCGCGAACATTACTTGCGAACCATCCCACACGGCGGCATCCACCTGCATTTCCTCCCTTTTCTTCAGGGCATGCTCTATGTAGGGAATACCAGCAAGCTTGATGATGAAGAGATCCGGGTGATACAATCCGTAGCTGAAGCATTTTCGACTGCCTATGCCCGTTACGAGGATTTCAATCGACTCGAAATTGCAAAAATGCAAGTGGACCATACGCTGCAGGAACTCAGGCAGACTCAGCAGCAGTTGATCCAGTCGGAAAAAATGGCTTCGCTCGGAGAGCTGACAGCGGGCATTGCCCATGAAATTCAAAACCCCCTCAACTTCGTTAATAATTTTTCCGATCTCAACGTGGAACTGCTCGAGGAAATGAAAGAAGAGATCATCAACGGCAATTTTGACGATGTCCGGTCAATTGCCAATGACGTGATCGAAAACGAAGAAAAGATCAACCAGCATGGAAAACGTGCGGACGGCATTGTCAAGGGGATGCTCCAGCACAGCCAGGCGAGCACGGGGCAAAAAGAACCAACAGACATCAATGTTCTCGCTGATGAATATCTGCGGCTTGCTTATCATGGGCTCCGCGCCAAGGATAAATCGTTTAATGCAAAAATGATTACCGACTTTGACAAGCACATTGCCAAGATAGACATCATGCCCCAGGAAATCGGGCGCGTCCTGCTCAACCTCATCAACAATGCTTTCTATGCAGTCAATGAGAAAAGGGCGACGGCGAAAGAAGGCTATGAGCCTTCGGTGCAAGTCCGGACCAAAAAGCTCCCTGACGGTATAGAATTAGTTATTCATGATAATGGCACCGGTATACCGGAAAAAGTCCGCGACAAAATTTTCCAGCCCTTTTTTACCACCAAACCAACCGGGCAGTCCACGGGACTCGGTCTTAGTCTTTCCTATGATATCATGAAGGCGCATGGCGGACACATAACAGTCGAAACCGAGGAAGGCGAAGGAACATCCTTTATTGTCCGGCTTCCCGAATGAACCGCGGCATATTTTGATGCTATCGATAAATAGCGTGAATAGGCTACTGATATTTATTGTAAATTTCCCGTTTTAAACAACTGCGGTCATGGTCTTCGAACTGCTGCTAACTATCATCATCGTCCGCTATCTTAAGAGATCGATGAAGACGGCAATTAATCTGCCGAAGTGGGACCGGATTTTTCAGACGATCTTTTACGTGGCGATCGCGCTTTTCATATTGCAGTTTGTTGGACAAGGCATGGAAAAGGTCGTCACCTGGAGTTCGCACCTGATCCTTCTTTACCTGGTGTATGTACTCTATAAGGAACCGGAATTTAAAGTGGCAAGACCGGTTCTGCTTGCCGTTGCGCCATATATCCTGCTCCAGCTTTTTGATGACATTGCCAAGCTCACAAACGAGAACCAATACGAGGGCTGGAAAAACCTGCTCGGCGTAGCCACCGGGTTTTCTGTCGTGTGGATGATAACCATGTTATTTATCATTAATCGACAGCGAAAGGCTCTTGAAAAGGAGAAAGTAAAAGCCAAGGAAGAAGAAGAACAGAAGATAAAGGTGCTGTCCCTGAAGGATCAGCTTGAAATACAGGTCCAGGAAAGAACTGCAGAGCTGACAAAGCAAAAAGAAGAATTGCAGACCGCCCTGGAAGAACTAAAATCTACCCAGAATCAGCTGATTCAATCCGAAAAGATGGCGTCACTGGGTGAGCTGACTGCGGGTATCGCGCACGAGATCCAGAACCCCCTGAATTTTGTCAACAATTTTGCGGACGTCAATACCGAGCTCATTTCAGAAATGGAGCAGGAGATCCAAAATGGAAACCTCGGGGAGGTCAAAGAGATTGCGCGGGACATCCGGGAAAACGAGGCAAAGATCAGCTTTCATGGAAGACGTGCTGATGCGATCGTCAAGGGCATGCTTCAGCATTCAAGAAGGAACACGGGACAAAAAGAACCCACGGATATCAATGCCCTCGCCGACGAATATCTTCGCCTGGCTTATCATGGACTCAGGGCTAAGGATAAATCATTCAACACCACTATGAAAACCGAATATGATGCCTCGATTGGAAATATCGAAGTAGTTCCGCAGGACATGGGCCGTGTATTGCTCAACCTATTTAATAATGCATTTTATGCGGTCATGCAAAAGGCCAAAGATGCTATTCCCAACTATGAGCCGACAGTTTCCGTTCGAACAAAAAGATTCGCCGATAAGATCGAAATTCGCGTCAAGGACAACGGTTGTGGAATGCCGACGGATTTGGTGAGCAAGATATTCCAGCCATTTTTTACGACCAAGCCAACCGGGCAGGGGACGGGTCTTGGGCTAAGTTTGAGTTACGATATTGTCAAGGCTCACGACGGGGATATCCAGGTCGAAACCGCCGAGGGTGCCGGCAGCGAATTTATAGTGCGACTGCCCGCAGAATAGTTCCGGTAGCGTCCCGCAGGGGCCTTACCTGAGGCAGCAAATATCGACAACGTGCGAACGGTCGGAGTGAACGGGGGAGGTTTAACTTTAATGTCTGGGGATTGGATAAAAATAAACGAGAGTAGTCCGAGCTACCCGAATTTATTCTATCATTGCGGGGCTTTATTGCCTATTTTTAACAAGAAAAAGTCAAACGATGAAAATTCTGGTTGTGGATGACGAATCCGATATCCGCACATTATTTGAACAGCGGTTCCGGAAAGAAATCCGGAATAACGAAATGCAATTCGCATTCGCCTATTCTGGGGATGAGGCGCTTACCTATCTGACTAACCTCTCCCACGAAGCGGTTTTGATACTTTCCGATATCAACATGCCGGGCATGAGCGGCCTTGAACTGCTCAAGAGAATCAAACAACGTTTTGAAAACCCGCCGCCGGTCGTGATGATGATCACAGCATACGGAGACCAGGAAAATTACAACCAGGCCATGTCGATGGGTGCAGACGATTTTCTAACAAAGCCCATCGATTTCTCATTGTTGAAGGATAAATTAAAATCGCTAATAGATGACAAAAATTCTGGTAGCTGATGACGAAGCCGACCTGGAGATGCTGATCAAGCAGAAGTTTCGCCGACAAATCCGCGAGAGGCAGTACGAATTTTTTTTTGCTTCAAATGGTGTGGAGGCGCTGGAAAAGCTACGGGCCAACGAAGATCTTGACATTCTGCTCAGCGATATCAATATGCCGGAAATGGATGGGCTTACACTACTCGGAAAACTGAACGAAGTAAGTCCCATCATCAAGGCAGTCATTGTCTCGGCTTATGGCGACATGGACAATATCCGCACTGCCATGAACAAGGGGGCCTTTGACTTTATTACAAAGCCTGTGAACTTTGACGACCTGGAAACCACGATCAACAAAACGATACGCTATGTCTCCCAGACGCGCGAAACGCTCGAAGCGATCAAGGAAAACAACATCCTTCGGATGTATGTTGACAAAAATGTCCTGAGCTTTATGACGCGGCGTGAATTTGAAAATACCCTCATGGCCAATGAAACCATCGAGGCGACAGTAGTGTTTATTGATGTTTGTGGTTTTACGGCCATAACGGAAAATTCAGAACCCGACAAGGTAGTTACGCTGTTGAACAAATATTTCGACGTAATGGTCAGGGAGATCATTGCGCAGAACGGCTATGTCGATAAATTTATCGGCGACGCCATCCTGGCGGTCTTCAGGGGAGAATTTCACCTCGACCGGGCGGTCGACGCGAGCCTCGCGGTCCGCGAGCAGATCGAAAAGCTGCCTAACGAAACTGGCGACATTTTTTTCAACCCCAAGGTCTCGATTGGCATCCATTCGGGCGAAATGATTTCGGGCAATATCGGGTCGGCCGACCTGCGCCGCCTCGACTGCACTGTCATCGGCGACGTTGTCAATACCGCTCAGCGTCTGCAGGGCGTTGCGGAAGCCGGGCAGGTCCTGATCACGGAGTCTTCTTATGAGAAGATCAAGGAGTCCTTCAGCTGCAACAAGGTCAAGGAAGCCGTTTTGAAAAACAAGAGCAACCCCATTTCGATATTCGAGGTTCTTTCCTAGGGAAGTCCTGCGGATCTGACGATGATGCATACGCTACATTACCGGCACGAGCCACTGTTACTTATCATGCTTTCGCTTTGTTTCCTTTTCTCGGAGGGGCAATCCAGGTATGACATTTGCGTTTATGGCGGAAGTTCTGCGGGCGTCGTCGCTGCATGCGCCGCTGCCCGGTTGCATAAATCAGTATTGCTGGTCGCACAGGGCAGGCATCTGGGCGGGCTTACATCGGGTGGCCTCGGGAACACCGATATTGGCAACAAGTTCGCTATTACCGGCATTGCCCGAAATTTTTACCGCCGCCTTGGAAAATACTACGGCAAATTTGAACAGTGGACCTTTGAGCCACATGTCGCCGAAAAAATTTTCGACGATTACCTCCGCTCGGCGCATGTGACGGTTCTCTACGATTATCGCATTCTTCGCGCCGAAAAAAAAGAGGGCAACCTGGCTGCAATCACAGTTCAGAGCCCGGCCCATGGGCCGCTTCAAACTATCAGGGCCAACATTTTCATTGACTGCAGTTACGAGGGAGATCTGCTGCCGGTGGCGGGCGTGTCCTATACCTTGGGGCGGGAGTCAAACGATACCTATGGTGAAACCTATAACGGCGTGGAGCTCCGGGACAAGCACCAGTTCCCGAACGGCGTCGACCCATACCGGGTTAGCGGCGATCCTGCCAGTGGCCTGCTATGGGGAATTAGCCCCGCTGCGTTGCAGTCGCAGGGTTCGGGCGATTCCAACATTCAATCCTATAATTACCGGATATGCCTAACCGATGACCCGGCGAACCGCATCCCGATCATCCGTCCTCCTGATTATGATTCGACGCATTATGAGCTGCTCGTTCGCCTGATGAAGGCGCAACCAGGAAAAAAATCCCTTCATGATTATTTCAGCTGGGACCTCATGCCCAACCGCAAGACCGATATCAATAACAATGGCGCTTTCTCGACTGATATGATTGGCATGAATGATCATTATCCCGAAGCGGATTTTATCCGGAGGAGCGAGATTGTCCGGCAACACGAAGCTTATACGCGCGGCCTGCTATACTTCATCGGCCATGATACTCGTGTGCCGGATGAAATCCGACGGGAAATGGCGCAATGGGGATACCCAAAAGACGAATATGCGGACAATAATCACTGGACGCCGCAACTCTATGTTCGCGAAAGCCGCAGAATGGTTGGCGAATATGTCATGACGGAAGCAAATTGCGAGGGGACGAAAGTCGCAAAGGACGGCATCGGGCTGGCGGCCTATACCATGGATTCGCACAATTGCCAGCGGATCGTTGTTCATGGGATGGTCAAAAATGAAGGTGACGTACAGGTAGGAGGTTTTGACCCCTACCCCGTTTCCTATCGCTCGCTCGTGCCCAGGAAATCAGAATGTACTAACCTTCTTGTGCCAGTTTGCCTGTCCGCAAGCCATATCGCTTATGGCTCCATCCGGATGGAGCCGGTATTCATGGTGCTGGGAGAATCAGCCGCCGTGGCAGCATCGCTGGCGATCGACGACCGAAAACCTGTTCAGGAGGTCGATGTGCAAATGATCAACCGCATCCTGAATGCAAACCCGGAGCTTGATGGCACGATACCTGAGATTCTTGTTGACGTGGCGGACAGCGGTCATGTTACTTTAAATGGTCAGTGGACGCCCCTTGCGCAGGGAGGATATCGAAAATCCTATCTTACAGCAAGTGAGAATCCGGCCAACTCGGCCCGGTTTAATCCTGAAATCAAGCAATCGGGGTCTTATTCTGTGTATGTCTATTTGCCTGGTTCGGCCGGAGCAAACCATCGATGCCTTGTGGAGGTCAATTCGGGGTCAGCACGGGAAACAAAGTTGATTCATGGGAGCCGGCCTAATATGGAAGGGCCGGGCGAGTGGATCAGGCTGGGGCGATGGCGCTTTCGCAAAGGAAAAGGCAGTTCCGTTGTCATTCGTGGCGCCGGAGGTGAAGGGGTCGTCGCCGCAGATGCGCTGCTATTTGTGGCCGCTGAATAAATTTCCGTACTATATCAAGTATCTTTCAATATCAAATTGCAACTGCAGCCATGTTTAACAAATCGCCCCTTCTTACTGTTCTGCTTTTGTCCGCTTCAATTGTCCTCTCGGCACAGGATAGCGTGACAATCGACCAGATTGTAGCCGCTGAGAAAATGTATGATCTTGATTTTACGCCCGCTAAACGTGACTCGATCCTTAGCGGAGCGTATGATAATCTGCATTTCTACCGGTACGTGCACCAGCACCCGCTGGCCAACGAGGTTCCGCTTCCATTATGGTTCGATCCCCTCCTGCCTGGCAGAAAAGCGCCGACAAAGCAGATTCCCCTGGACTGGAAGATCCCGGAAAATCAGCCGATGCCAAAAGATCGGAATGATTTGGCTTTTTACTCGATTGCACAATTGGCATCGCTGGTAAAAAGCAAGAAAATATCTTCGGTAGAATTGACGAAGTTTTTTATCGAAAGGCTAAAAAAATTCGCGCCCCAACTCCATTGCCTGGTTGAACTTACTGAGGAGATTGCGCTTGAGCGGGCAACGAGGGCAGATGCGAATCTCGCCCGCGGCATTTATAAGAGCCCGCTTCAGGGTATCCCCTACGGATTAAAGGATCTCTTTGCCGCGACAGGGACGCATACGACCTGGGGCACGCCACCATACAAAAGCCAAGTTATTGACGAGAACAGTTTCGTAGAGCAACAGCTTGAAAAAGCCGGCGCAGTGCTGGTGGCCAAGCTTTCGCTCGGCGAACTGGCGATGGATGACGTCTGGTTCGGCGGACTCACGCGGAATCCATGGAATCTCGACCGGGGCTCAGGGGGATCTTCGGCGGGTTCAACGGCTGCTACGGTTGCGGGCCTTGTTCCTTTTGCCATTGGCACGGAAACCTTTGGTTCTATCGTTGATCCTTCTATGCGGTGCGGAGCGACAGGGCTGCGTCCGACCTTTGGCAGTATCAGCAGAACTGGTGCCATGGCGCTGTGCTGGAGCTCGGACAAAATTGGTCCCATCTGCCGCAGCGCCTCGGATGCCGCAATCGTTTTCGCCTATATCCACGGAGCTGACGACGTCGACCGTTCGTCGCGCAATATTCCATTCAACTACAGCGAGAATTTCGACATAACAAAACTCCGGGTGGCCTACGTAAAAAATTACATCGATACGCTTCCGGAAGGCGCCCCCGAAAAAAAGGCAATAGCGACACTCCAAAAACTTGGCGTCCGTGTCAGCTCTTTTGAATTCCCGCATAACCTTCACGCCGATGCATTACTGGGTTTAATTATTGGTGCCGAGTCCGCAGCCGCCTTTGACGAATTGACGAGAACAAACCTGGACGACCAGATGGTACAACAAAACAAAGACCGCTGGCCTAATTCATTCCGCACCGCCCGTTTTGTCCCCGCGGTCGAATATATCAACGCATGCCGCATGCGCTGGCTGATTATGGAAAAAATGGACTCTGTTTTCTCGGCGTATGATATCGTGATTGCTCCACCTGAAACCGGCGAGCAACTCGGCGCCACCAACCTTAGCGGCAACCCGAGCATCACGCTGCCCGTAGGATTTAGTAAAGAGGGTATGCCCGTCTGCCTGTCATTCATCGGTAAACTTTATGATGAAGGCAGGCTGGTGGCATTCGCAAAAAGATTCCAGGATGCAACATCGTATCACCTGCAGCATCCGCCGCTCTTCCGCTAGTCGCCAGTTGCGATGACGGCCTTTTCTACCGATGGGATTTTTTCGGCCATTTCATTGATAAGCTGGGCGATCAGTGAAGTCCATCCCGTCTGGTGGCTGGCCCCGAGGCCGTGACAATCATCCCCATGGAAGAATTCATGGTAAAGCAGAAGATCTTCATTCCCGGGTCGCTGGTAAAACCAATTGTACTGGCCGAAGATTGGGCGGCTGCCATCCTCCTTGCGGGTAAAAAGACTGATCAGCCGGCGGCTTAGCTCATCGGCAACCTGCTGGAGATTCATCTTCACGCCCGAACCTGCGGGGCATTCCACTTGCAATTCATCCCCGTAGAACTCTCCGTATTTGCGAATAGCCTGTATGATCACATAATTGACCGGCATCCAGATGGGGCCTCTCCAGTTGGAGTTTCCCCCAAAAAAGTCTGAAGTCGAATCGCCCGGATCATATCGGATCGTATAATCGACTCCATGAATGTTGATGGTATAGGGATGCCTGTCGTGGTATTTTGAAAGTGCCCTGATGCCGCCGGGTGCAAGGAATTCAGTTTCGTTTAAGAGGCGCTGAAGGAGAAATACCAGTTTTTGACGGGGAACCAGCGAAAGGAGTAACTGTTCGCCGTCGCTTCCTTCCTCGTTAGGCCAGTAGAGCCCGTTCTTTTTCCTGTAGCCCTCAAACCACCTGATCCGTTTTTTGAAATCCGCCAGTTTGTTGAGAATCTTTTTATCGATGACCGAAACGGCAAAAAGTGACGTAAGTCCCACAATGGAGTAAATTCTCAATTGTAGAGGCTCGCGGTTACCGATAGCCAGCGTATCGTAAAAGAATTTGTCATCATCATTCCACATCCCCTGCTCGTTGAGCGCTTCTGCGATCATTACAAACTGCTCAAAAAATTTTGTCGCCGTGTCTTCAAACGATTCGTCCTTCATGGCAATCTCCAGAGCGATATCCATCATGTTGAGTGCATACATCCCCATCCAGCTCGTACCGTCCGCCTGTTCCAGCTGCATGTCGCTTGAGATCCTGTGACTGCGGTTAAAAACGCCGATGTTGTCAAGTCCAAGAAAACCACCTTCGAACATATTGTTCCCGTTAGCATCCTTCCGGTTGATCCACCATGTGAAATTGATGAGCAGTTTCTGAAAAATCTTTTTGAGGAAAACGATATCTCCTTTCCCTGTCATTTTCTTCTCAAGCTGGTAGACCTGCCAGGCTGCCCAGGCCTGCACAGGAGGATTAACATCACTGAAATTCCATTCGTACGCCGGGATCTGCCCATCGGGCTTCATGTACCATTCCCGCATAATCAGCAGAAGCTGGTGCTTGGCAAATATGGGATCGATCAGGGTCATGGCAATCGTCTGGAACCCCAGGTCCCATGCTGCATACCAGGGGTATTCCCATTTATCCGGCATCGCGATGATATCCTGATTTTTGAGATGTTTCCATTCGTGGTTGCGCCCCCACAGACGGTTTGCGCTTTTTGGTGCCAGGCCGTCGCTTCCGTGCAGCCATCTCTCAATATCGAAATTGTAAAACTGTTTACTCCACAAAAGACCGGCGAGTGCCTGACGCTGAATTTTTCTCCAGTCTTCGCCCAGGCTAGCCGGGAGGATCGCATCATAAAAAGCATCCGATTCTTCCTTCCTGCTCGAAAAAATCCGCGCGAATCCGTTTCCAAAAGCATTTTCCATGATCTTATTGCTCAGCCGGAGATAAATCGTTTTTTTCCCGCCCGGGGGCACATGGCACCGATAGACCGGGGCAAATTTTGTCCCTGATTTTTTCTGTCGAAGCAGTTCGACATTTTCTCCCCGAATAACCGCCCCATGAAATGCATCCTTGACAAATGGCGTCTTGTTTGGAACGCCGCTCACTATTTCAAAATTGGTCTCATTCTCTGTAAAAAGGCAGTCCTGCGCAGTCTGGAAATACAGGTAGTACGTTTCAAGTCTTGGATGCGTTGCGCGCACGGAGTTCTTGTCTCGATGCGCGATAACGGGTTTTTTTTCGATCGCCCCGTTTTGCCATCGGTTATAAAACCATAGAGTGGGCATAACCGTTAGATCCGCGGCCCTGTGAAAGCGGTTCTTTATCTCGATACGAATAAAAATGTCCTTGCTGTTCTGCTTTGCATAGGTGACATGCACGTCAAAATATTCATCATCGTCGAAGATCCCGGTATCGAGAATTTCAAATTCTCCTTCGAACTTCGAGCGGTTTCGGTTTTCGCGGGCAAGCTTTTCGTAAGGGAACGCCTGTTGCGGATATTTATACAGGTATTCCATGTAGTAGTGAGTCGGCGTATTGTCGAGATAATAATAAAGCTCCTTAACGTCTTCGCCGTGGTTGCCAAGTGTGTTGCCAAGTCCAAAAAGACGTTCCTTGAGAAGCGCATCTTTCCCATTCCATAAGGCAATGCCGAAGCATAGATTCTGGAAAAAATCCGATATGCCTGCCAGGCCATCTTCGCCCCAGAGGTAGGCGCGGCAATGCGCGTGTTCGAATGGAAAATAATTCCATGCATCCCCGTGGGGACTATAATCTTCGCGGACGGTTCCCCATTGGCGTTCGCTCAGGTAAGGCCCCCAAGGCTCCAGTGGTACTTTTTTCGAAGCATTAACCGTTAAACGCTGATATTCGGCGGTCATATAAAATCAGGTTAATTGTACGGCAAGGTCAGGGCGACGGATCTTCCAGACGGCAAATTTCCTGCATATGGGAAGCTGGCGCTGTCGCCGAACCAGCAGCAGCGCAAATGGCGGCGTAAAATTAGTACTTGCCTGGAATATGGCGTTAGAAAATCCATCCAAGCACCATACAGAACATCACAATTACCGGAGAAGGGAGTCTCGAAAACGCAAGCAGTGCCCACACACCTAAAATGACCACAAAACTCACGATGATGGTTCTGGTATCAGCCATGGACATATCCTTCATCATATAAAAGGTGGCGGCGATGATGATACCAACAACAACCGCGTTGATGCCTTCCAACGCGCGGTAAACTACGACATATTTCTTCAGGTTATGCCAGATAGGGAAAAAGAAGAGGACGAGTAGCGCACTGGGAAGAAATACACCAACAGAAGCAATAATGCACCCGATAAGCTGCATGGTTGTTCCTTTGTCTTTGAGCGCGATTCCACCCATGAAAGAAGAAATCGAAAATACCGGGCCGGGTATCGCGCGCACCACTCCCCACCCTGTATAAAAATCGCCTTTGTCGATGCGGATGACATTCGTCTGGTTCCGCCTCCCGGGTGACTCTGGCCGGACAACAAACTGCTCATACATCATTGGCATGAGCACCTGGCTTCCGCCGAATACCAGGCTGCCAAAACGATAAGAGTTTTCAAAAAGATTGATTGGTTTGCGGTTGGGCAGATTATTTTTTCGCGCCCATTCGCTGCCCGCTCCGGCGATCAGAAAGATTGCCGCAAAGAGCCAGATATTTGTCCATTTGATTTTTTGCGGAGGTTCGTGCTTTTTCGGGATACGCTTGCTACTAAGCGTAGTCACAAAACCACCCAGCACAAGAAGAATTGGAAAAATCCATGGCGTTTTAAATAAAGAATAAGTTGCAATGGCGGCAATGATCATGACCACGCGCGTAATCGTATTGTTGATCGAAACCCGGAAAGCCTTAAACGCAGCGTATGCAAGAAACCCAACCGTCATTGGTTGAATGTATTTGAAAACATCTGTTTTGAGCGCCTCCGAAGGCGTGTACCTGATCAGAAAAGAAAATAAGCCCATCAGAAAGCATGCGGGAAGGATCCAAATGATGATGGTAAGCGAAGCCAGGATCACCCCACCCCTCTTATAACCGATCAGCGTCAACGTTTGAGTCGACGACGCACCTGGCAGCATTTGGCAAAACGCGTTATAATCCATCAGCTCTTCCTCCGTCACATCGCGGCGCCGGTG
>Ga0070731_10003426_pt1 | contig 14331 bp, 7 predicted proteins | sample Coa_R1_2_FD_66448 | JGI IMG/M metagenome (GOLD analysis project Ga0070731, IMG submission 66448) | Surface soil microbial communities from Centralia Pennsylvania, which are recovering from an underground coalmine fire - Coalmine... | ecosystem: Environmental > Terrestrial > Soil > Unclassified ... | reverse complement strand
TGGCAAGCGCGCGACTATATGCCAGTGCGATGGGACTCTATGAAATGCAGTTGAACGGAAAGCGCATAGGCGACCAATACTTTACTCCCGGTTGGACGGCCTACGATTTCCGTTATCAGTACCAGACGTACGATGTGACGAGCCTGCTTAATAAAGGAAAAAATTCTCTTGCCGCAACGCTCGGCGACGGTTGGTTCCGCGGACAGGTAGCATGGAATCCGAAGAGAAATAACTACGGTACGAAGCTCGCTCTGCTGGCACAGTTGATGATTACATTCAGCGACGGAAGTCACCAAGTCGTCGGCACCGATGAGAAGTGGAAGGCAAGTATCGGACCGATCCTCGCGTCCGATATTTATGACGGTGAAACGTACGACGCGCGCCTGCAACAAGCGGGATGGAGCATGCCTGGCTTCAATGACTCGAAATGGAGGAGCGTGACCGTATTGCCGCCGCTGAAAATGCAGGTCGTCGCGAGCGATGGTCCCGCGGTCCGGAAAATCGAGGAGGTGAAGCCTGTCAAAGTCCTCGAGACGCCTGCTGGTGACATTGTCCTCGACATGGGCCAGAACATGGTTGGCTGGATGAGATTTCGAGTGAAGGCTCCCGGAGGGACGACGATCACTCTGCGACACGCGGAAGTACTCGACAAGAACGGTAATTTCTACACTGCCAATCTACGTTCGGCACGGCAGACAATCCGCTACATAGCATCGGGCCGCGGTGAGGAGATCTACGAGCCGCACTTCACCTTTCAGGGGTTTCGTTATGTAGCCGTGAGCGGATGGCCCGGCGACGTTAATCCTCAAGACTTCACCGGTGTCGTCATTCACTCTGCGATGGAACAAACCGGAAACTTCGAAACCTCGAGCTCCCTTCTCAATCAACTCCAACACAATATTATCTGGGGACAAAAAGGCAATTTCCTGGATGTTCCTACCGATTGTCCGCAACGCGACGAGCGTCTGGGATGGACGGGCGACGCGCAGGTTTTTGCTCCCACAGCATCGTTCAACTTCGACACCGCTGCTTTTTATACCAAGTGGCTGAAGGATTTGGCTCTCGATCAGCAGGATGACGGCGCGGTTCCATACGTCATTCCGAATGTACTCTCGCATCGGACGCGAAAGGGATCTTCAGCATCCGCCGGCTGGGCTGACGCCGCGGTCGTTGTCCCTTGGACTGTGTATCAGGCCTATGGAGATAAGCGAATCCTCGAGCAACAGTACTCGAGTATGAAGGCGTGGGTAGAGTACATGCGACGGCATGCCGGCGATGCCTTCATTTGGAGCGATGGATTTAGTTTCGGCGATTGGTTGGCTTTTGCTACGACGGACTCGGATTATCCCGGCGCAACTACCGACAAAGATTTCATCCAAACCGCTTATTTCGCTAGGTCCACCGAAATACTGGCGAAAACCGCCAATGTGCTTGGCATGCAAGACGACGCACAACAATATTCCGCGCTGTTGGAGAAGATAAAGGCCGCATTCGCGCGGGAGTTCGTGTCTGCCAACGGGCGACTCTCCCCGAACACGCAGACAGCGTACGCGCTGGCGCTTGAATTCGGATTACTGCCGGAATCTTTGCGACCGATCGCAGCCGGTCGCCTGGCGGCCGACGTGAAGAAGTTCGGACATCTGACCACAGGTTTCTTGGGTACTCCGGTGTTGTGCCAAGTTTTAAGCGATTACGGATACATGGATGAGGCCTACATGCTACTGAACCGCACAGAATACCCTTCCTGGCTATATCCCGTGACCAAGGGCGCGACAACGATTTGGGAACGCTGGGACGGCATCGAGCCTGACGGAAGCTTCCAGTCACCATCCATGAATTCGTTCAATCACTACGCCTATGGAGCCATCGGCGCATGGATGTACACAGTTGTTGCCGGTATTGGAATCGACGAACAGCACCCGGGATACAAACACATTCTGATTCATCCGCATCCTGGCGGTGGGCTGACTTACGCCAAGGCGTCACTGCAGACCATGTACGGGGACGTGTCTTCCGGTTGGAAGATGGATGGCGGCAAGATAGTCTTCACGATACAAGTTCCACCCAACACGGCGGCAAGCGTGCTACTCCCGAACTCAAATTTGGAGCAGGTCAGCGAAGATGGAACGCCGGTGCAATCAAGCGCCGGTCTCTACCGGGCGCATCAGGTTGGGAACTCAGTAGCAATCGAAATCGGTTCGGGGAGCTATAGCTTCGAGGCCATCATGCAGGGCTCCAATGCCGCAAGGCAAGCGCAGCCGGCACAGCAACAGTAGAAAAGCTGACTGAGGAAGCATGCGTCGTAACGTCAGTGAGTATCCGATGACTTCTGTGTTTTCACCGGACCTTGCGGGATCAAGCTGAAACCGCCAATCCGATTTCCGATCAATTCGATGTTTTGAGCTGGGGGTTTCAAGCCAGGCCGCCACCGTCGACGACAAGGGCAGCACCCGTCACCCATTTGGCCATGTCACTGACAAGAAACAGCACAGCGTTCGCGACATCGTCGGGCGTTCCGATTCGAGAAAGCGGGCGATCTGCCGCCCCCTTCATGAACTCTTCTCGTCTCTCTCCCAATTGACAACACTCCCCGGCTAACATAGGTGTGTCAACGTCTCCCGGGCAGACGCAATTCACGCGAATATTGTTTTTCCCATAATCGATCGCCATCGCTCTCGTAAGATTCAGCACTCCTGCTTTTGCAGCGCAGTAGGCAGCCGCTTTGGGCCCTCCCTTTAACGACCACCCTGAGCCGGTATTGACGATAACACCTCCGCCCTGCCGAATCATGTGGGGTAACACTTCGTGAGAGAGCAAATAAACTCCTTTCAATGACACATCAAGTACCGCATCCCATTCGCCTTCTTCCAAAGAGACAACGTCTTTTCTCACCACGACCCCGGCGTTGTTACAGAGGATGTCGACTCGGCCAAACGAGCGGATGCTCTCTTCCGTTGCGCGGCGGCAGCTATCGCGGGAAGTGACGTCGCATGAAATTGCCAAAGATCGGCCACCCACTTGCAGAATCGTTTCGGCCGCAGCGGCAACTCCTTCCGCATTCTTGTCGAGCACCGCCACCGCGCAGCCCATTTCGGCAAGGCGCAGCGCGATGCCACGGCCAATTCCTGAGGCTGCGCCCGTCACCAGCGCGAACCGGCCTTCCAAGGACAGCAATCGTGCCGCTATCTGGGGCGTTTTTAGCGTTTCCACGAAACCTCTTCGAGTTCATCGAGAGCCCGTTCAAGTGCATTCAAGGTGAACACGACATCTTCCCTGCTGTGGGCAAGGGTTGCGATAGAGTGCAGCCCCGCTGCTGGGCTGGTATACACACCGAACTCGAACAGTCTGTGAGAGAGCTTCTGGTAAGCAGCGCGATCGACCTGGCTGCAGAACTCTCGACAGTCACGGATCGCGGCCTGCTTCGTAAACATGATCTGGAACATTGGACCCACGCGTTGCACAATTGCCGGAACACCGCGTTGTTCGAAGATTCTCGTAATTCCCGAGCAGAGTTCATCGGCAATATGCCAGATGTGACGGAAAGCGGCCCCGTCGTCGCGCGTGAGCTTGCGCAGACTCGCGCGCGTGGCATGCAGTCCGATGCGCGACGCGTTGTGGGTCCCGTAGTGAAGCACTCCGCCCCACACCAGCTTGCTCATTACTTCCCTGCGTCCGACGAATGCAGCGACGGGAAGCCCGCAGCCAAGAGCTTTCCCGAATGTCGTGATATCGGGACTCAACCTGTAGTACTGCTGACAACCTCCGGGAGCGATGCGGAAGCCTGTCACAGTCTCGTCAAGAATGAACAGAATGCCGTTCTTTCGAGCCAGTTCCTGCAATCCCAGCAGATATCCTTCTGTTGGGGGAATCACGCCCATATTCGCCATAACTCCCTCGGTGATAATGGCGGCAATCTGTCCGCGATGGTTATCGATCGCGCGTTCTAACTCCGTTAGGTTGTTCCAGGGGGCCACCACGGTATCTTCCAGCGCATAACGGTTGAGTCCCGAACTGTCAGGAATCTTCACCGGATTGCTGATCAGCCCCATCGCAGTGGCGTGCACAGTGTTCGAACTCACTGATAAGTCGTCGTACCAGCCGTGATAATGTCCTTCGAACTTGAGGATTTTCGGACGCCCGGTGAAACCGCGTGCCAATCGAATTGCCGCCATGACCGCTTCCGTGCCGGTATTGGCAAAACGTACGATTTCCGCGTTCCCGATCAACCCTTGGAGCATTTCAGCAACTTCTATTTCGATTTCCGTCGCGGTCGCAAAGTGAGCTCCCGTCGATGCCGCTTCCGCGATGGCTTGGGTCACTTCCGGATCTGCATGCCCTAGCGGCAGTGCGCCGAATGCCATCATCCAGTCCACATACTCATTGCCATCAACGTCATAGAGACGAGAACCCGTTCCCTTCTGCATGAAGATCGGGTATTCGCCATAATTCGCAGGACCCCGAGACGAGGAACTTCCTCCTTCGATCAGCACTTTCTTCGATCGCTCATAAAGACGCTTGGAAGTGTCGGTGGAAAATACGTTGGCTAATTTCCTCAAGCAGCCTCCTGGCAGCTGAACTTACAACATCGAGCAGCTATTTTGCTTAAACAGATGCAAGATTTTGCCGTCTTCGGTGAACGTCACGGTCCTCTTTGAGCCCACGCTTCGATTATGCATACAGTATTGCATCCAAAGGAGGCTTTATTCGAGCCCGGGTGCCGGCGGCGATCTCCGACAGGCTGTGGAGATTTTCAGCCAGATCGTAACGTAAGCCTGCCCAAGCTGTGTTTTTTCGTTGACATTAAAAAGTTAGCCTGATAATTTCACTCTCCATTCCTCGTTTTATATCGTAGTTTGGGTTCATACCGTTCCCGCAGACGAAGCTGCAGCTAACCATTGGGAAATGTCGCGTTCATCTTTTGGTCTCATTAATTCTGATTGAGGTCAAGAATGCGCAAGTGGACTACGCTGTTCTTGCTTACAGTCACGCTGTTCCCGTTTTCCCGCTCACTGGCAGATCCTCTGCCGAATGTCCACGATCTTCTGCGGGCTGCATCGAAAGGAGACATCAACGCCCAATTCATGCTCGGAGTGGCGTATGAATTTGGCCGTGGCGTTGCTCAGGACTTCGCAGAGGCGGCTCGCTGGCATCAGAAGGCTGCCGACGCCGGAAATCCTGGCGCTCAGGCTCACCTGGGAAACTTGTACGCGGACGGCAAGGGATTGCAGCGGGACCAAACAGCCGCGTTGAAATGGTACTTGCGCGCGGCCGTCCAGGGCGATTCAGTAGCACAGACGAACCTGGGCTGCATGTACTTCAACGGTGGCGGAGGCTTGCAGCGCGACTACAACGAGGCGGCTCGCTGGTTCACAAAAGCGGCAGCCCAACACAACCCACTTGCGGAGGCGAACCTCGCCACACTCTATTCGGAGGGCTTGGGATTACCACGCGATCCCGATGCCGCAGCCAACCTGTACCTGGAAGCTGCCGAACGGGGGAATCTCTACTCCCAAGCCAGGCTGGCTTGGATCTATCAACACGGGGTTGGACGTCCTCGAGACTTGGTGGAATCGCTGAAGTGGAACCGCACAGCTGCACAACGCGGCTACCCTCCTGCCCTCAACAATTTAGGCTACCTCTATGAGCACGGGCTCGGTGTCCAGAGAGACTTTCCTCAAGCAGCCAAGCTGTATTGCCAAGCCGCTGGCGCCAAACTGAGCGAGGCCCAGCACAACTGGGAGACGATTCACTCGAACATCGACGGGATTCCGGAAGACTGTGAGAAGGCAGCCCTATGGTTGGCCAAGGTTGCTCCCCAAGGACTCGCGAATATGGGCGAAAGTGTCGAAGCTGGACCGAAAGAGCCAGCTAGCAATTCGACAGCAACGATTGCCTACGAGCACTGATTGAAACGGCGCCGAGTGACTGGCCGAGATCGTGCAAACCAGGCCCACCGACAACAAAACCTGCCGTTGCAAATACGGTTTTCAATGCGCTGTCGGCTTGGGGCGGATCGCTTGCGGTGGCACAATCCCCTTCCCCTCCAGCACCGAATAGAACTGGTCGGCCCCCAGCTCTTTAAGGACGTCAACTGCGCCAGACGGCCAATGAATTTCGACTGATTCAATCTTGGTCGACGTCCCCAGCCCAAAGTGGACCCGCAAATCATGTTGCGATAGATAGCTGCCTCCGCTGTGGATCTGTTCCGTCTGAGTCATACCGCCCGCCACAATTCTCAGCCTTGCACCGATCGCGAGGCGGTTACTCTTTGTGCCAGATAATTCGAAACTCACCCAGTGGTTTCCGGTGAGACCACGATTGCGGAGGATCATGGGCTTGCCATCGAGATCCTCCACCACGATATCCATCTGCCCATCATTGAACAGGTCACCGACAGCTACGCCTCGCGAGACTCGGCGCTCCATCAGCGCCTGCCCGGCTTGTGTGCTGGCATCGCAGAAGGTTCCGTCTTTCTGGTTCAGCTGCAGAAGTTTCGGCTGGAGATATCCCGCCGTAGCAGGCAGATTTGCCGCTTGGGGATACACGTGGCCGGTAACGGCGAACAAATCGAGCCAGCCATCGTTGTCCACGTCGATAAAAGCGTTCCCCCATTTCACGTACGGCATCGAAGGCAGCGCTTCTCCCGATTTATAGGACACGTCTTCAAAATCCCAGTTTCCGTCGTTGCGATAAAGCGTGTCGTACTCGTCCGAGAAGTTCGTGATGAATATGGACGGATACCCCTTGTGCAAATAATCGCCGATGGCGAGACCCATACAGGCTTGCTCGGCGCCATCCTGGCTTACAGCCGTTCCCGACTCCAGGCCAACTTCTGTGAACTTGCCATTGCCTTCGTTCTTGTAGAGGTAGTTCGGGGTTGCGTCGTTATTGATAAAAATGTCCTGCTTGCCGGTGTTGTTGAAGTCGGCCCAGGTCACACCCAGTCCGTAGTAGCCGTTAGGATCGTCGACTCCCGCGCTCTTTGAGGCGTCCGTAAACGTTCCGTCGCCATTGTTGTGAAAAAGCGCGTCGCCGTCTCCGGGCAGGCCGCGGGGACCGCACTGCACATCCACCCCGCGATACTTGCAAGTGGGAATACCTCCGAAGCCAGGTAGCTTGTCGAGATGGAAGCTGACGTAGTTGGTTACCATCAGATCTACAAAACCATCGTTATCGTAATCGCCGAAGGCGGCACCCATGGAGTTGCGCCCGTCGGCGACACCCGCCTTACCCGTAACATCGGTGAAGGTACCATCACCGTTATTTCGGTAGAGCACGTTCCCACCCAAACAAGTAATGTAGAGATCGGGCCAGCCGTCGTTGTTGTAGTCGCCCACAGCACCGCCGTTGGCAAGAGCGCAGGGTGTGGCGATGCCGGCCTTGTCTGTAACGTCGGTGAAAGTCCCATCGTGATTGTTGTGGTAGAGGGCACCGCGCGCCCGCTGGTGCTTCTTCATCATGTCGATGGTGGGCGCGTTGGTGAAGTAAATGTCGGGCCAGCCATCGCGATCGTAATCAATCAGCAGGACACCGCCGCTCATCGATTCGACGATGTATTTCTTTTCCGGCGAAGAAACGTGCTGAAAATGAATGCCTGCTTTATCCGTGACATCTTCCAGTTGCGGCACCGGACGGCCACTACAGACGACGCTCTTGGCTCCAGGCGGAGGTGGAGGCGCCACGTCGTGGCCGCCTTGCGCGTGCAGGATTGGTTGTAAGGCCAAGACAAGTATCAGGCAGCGCTTGTGGATTAAAATCATGAATTTGCCCAGCCGGTGAGCCCGTGCCCTCCTATTCTCTTGCAGGCTGCCCCATCGGAGAAGCCACTTTGACGTTGCGGTTCTTCGCCTTCATTTCGCGATAAATCTTCAGCTCGCGGTCGGCATCGTCTTTGCGGCCGACAGACCGGTATGCAGATTGTAGCTGGTAATGAACAGCGTCAAGTTGCGGGTTCAGTCGCGCCGCTGCTTCCAGATATTTTATGGCCTCCTCTTTCTTCCCCTCATTGAGGAGCTCTCTACCGAGCTCATAGTTAGCCTGCGCATGATTGGGATCGCGAGCGAGAACCGCTCGCAGCAGCGCTACCGCCTCATCACTACGCGATAGTTGAAGCAACGCAAAAGCGAGATGATATTCCGCATCTTTGTTGTCGGGATCCAACTCCAGTTGCGATCGGAACTCCGAAACCGCGTCGGCGGGATGGTCCGAACGAATCTGTGCCATTCCGGCGATGAAATAAGCCTGAGCCAGCTTCGGATCCAGTTGCAGCGCCTTATGACAGCTTTCTACCGCACGCGGGTAATTGCCCATTTGCGACCATGCCTGCGCGATGAGAACAATCGTCTCGGGCGGCAAAGGTTGCTTCTCGAGTTTATCTAACAGCATGATGGCTTGCGGAAACTGCGTGGTCTGTATGAGAGAGTCTGCCCATTCGTAAGCAAGTTCCGGTTCTCGCAAAGCGGAATCGCCTAGAGGCGTAAATGCTTTAACGGCATCGGCAAAATTCTGGGTCGAAAACAGGGCTGTGCCCAGCAGCGACCGGGCGACTTGATCGCGAGGGCTGGCCGCGACAACCAGCCGCAACGCGCGCACAGCTTCCGCATAGTCTGAAACCCTCACGGCTGCCATCCCGATGTTGCGCATCAGGCCCGGCGTGTCCGCACGCCAGCGTTCCGCTTCGTGAAAGTGGGCGAGGGCGAGATCGAACTTCTGCTGCCGCGCTTCGGTCGTCCCGAGATCGTTGAGGGCGCCCGCTAGAGTTGTGCTTAGCTTCCTCTCCTCCGCCTTTGCAGATTTGAGCTGCTCGGGTGTTGCATTTGCTGGGCGGTAGGCAGCCGAGAGGGCGACGCGCGTTTCGGGTGAGTCCTCGAAGTCAAGCGACCGGCGATAGGTTTCAATCGCCTCCGAGCTATCTCCCTCGATCAACTTGAGCCTGCCGATCTCGTGTAGTGTCAAAGCGATCACCTGCCGGCTGGCGTCGCCGATTGCCACCGGATCCCCCGACTGTTTTGCCGCATCCAGCTTCTTTTGACGCGCCCGCAGTTCAAACCTTAACCGAGAAGGTTGAGTCGCAGGTGCTTGGCTGTCGACCTGCGTTTCCGGTCCCCGTGCGGGCGTGGCATTTACCTTCACAGCCGGCTGTAGCAGCGCGACTAAATCAAGGAAGAGAACGAAGAGGAACCATCGTGCACGAGAACCGGAGATTCCGGCGTTAGGAGGGAAAGTAATCAATAACACAGAATAAAAGTGACTCTGAAAACGGTACCGGCAGGACCTGATTCGGTCAAGTCCTGCCGGGTTTGTCTTGGCAAACGGATTCAGATTGGCTAGAAGGTAATCTTCAGGCCGTACTGGAATTCGCGTGCTCGGTTGAGAATCGAAGTAGCGTGCAAGTCACCGCCCGCCGTCTGAGCGCTGATCACGTTATTAGTTGCGGTGCAAGGCTGGTACTTGCCGGAGCTATCGGCTGCTCCGCAATTCACACTACCAATCGGGCTGCCGGCTCCGCCCTGTGTGCCAGCGGTGAAGTTGGAATGATTGAAGAAGTTGAAAGCATCAAAGCGAAACTCCACGGATACTCGCTCCCCGGCTTTCCACGCTTTATTGAGCGAGAAGTCGTCATTGACATAACCCGGGCCATGGCAGAAACCGGTCGGTTCGTTGCCAATGTCTCCGATTGTGTGGCCGACGACGGTGAAGGCGTCCGCATTGTAGACATAGTTGGAGTGAGCACCACTGGTGCAACTGGTGCCGGCGACGATGTCAGGACGTCGGTTCGAACCAGGAGCCCAGGATGGGCCAGCATTGCCGGTACCATAGAGAGCATTCAGCTTTCCGGCGTTCGGATCGCTTGGGTTGGCTAGATTACCCACGTTCTCGCTCAGTCCTGCCGTTTGAATCGTCGTGGACGGTCCGGATTGGGCAGTCAGGATAGTTGCCACCTGCCAGCCGCCCGCCACCTCTCTCAGGGCAGTGTTTGAACCCTTCAGTTCGGGCAATGGCACAACCAGGTTGGCGCCGAAAATTTGGGGCCGGTTGATTTCGGTGTTGCCCTTGTCCAGACCCGCATTCAATCCCGTCGTCAAAGTCTGGTAGTTGGGCGTGCCGTTGGATTCGTCCTGCGGCACATCGCCGATGGAGTGTGAGTATGTGTATGAGAAGTTGATCAACGCCCTGCTAACCTTCGCTTTGAACAAAGCTTGCAGGGAGTTGTAGTGAGCATCGCCATAATGCGCCCACCACGGCAGGAAGCCGAAGTTGGAATACGGACGCAGGCTGTTGCAGTTCGACATGAAAGCACATGCTGTCCAACTGCTCTGCGGGATCTCGTTGATGTCAGAAGTGGTCAGCTGATGTACGGACCGGTTTCCGACATACGCGAGTTGCAGACTGGTTTCCTTGGCGAAGCTATGCTCCACAGCCATATTCCACTGCAGGGTGTAAGGAGTCCTGGCTGCTTTATCAACTCCACCGTCGGGCGAAGTCACTGCCGTAGCGAACTGGCTAGCGGTGAGTGACGGCCCATCCAGCGTCCTGGTGTAGTTGCTCGCAGTCAGTGCGAACGGAGCGTTGCTCGTCAAAGTGTAGATAGCTGTCCGGTCTCGTTGGTAGAACTGTCCGAAACCGGCTCGGATGGCGGTCTTACCGTCGCCGAACAGGTCATAGGCAATCCCCAAGCGAGGCGCGAACTGATGATAGTTCTGGTTCTGGAGGTACTTGTTCGGTCCAGGCGTTCCTGCACTGAAGCTGGTCCCGAAGATGTTGTTGGCATTGGCGCAAGGATTCTTGCCGGGAACGACCCAAAGTCCGTTGCAGGCATCGGCCGGATTTGAAGCCGCTTCGCTTGCGCTCCACAAATTCGGCTGGAAGTTCGTTGCCAAGCCGTTCGTCTGGTATGGCGATGTGAGAATCGAATAACGAACTCCAAAGTCGAAGGTGAGCTTACGGTTCACCTTCCACGAGTCGCCGACGTAGACCTCATAGTCGCGCCAGTGCACATTGTTGAGGATGTCCGTGGAAGCCTCGCCCAAGCCGTTGAACACATTACCGGCAATGAAGGCATTGGCCAGCGGGACACCCGTCGCCACTCCAGTTCCCGCAGTCAAGCTGACGTTGCTGTTTGCAGGGTTCGCGCTCAAGCGCTCCGAACTTCCGCCACCGTTGTATTCGTACTTTTGATTGAAGCCTAGGAATACTCCGGCCTTGACCGTATGCGCACCATGAATCCAGGACAGATCGTCGCGTCCGCTGTACAGATTTTCTCCGTTGTCCCAGGGAGCGATCATCTGTGGTGTACCGCCGTTGTTTCCCAGATTGATGGTCGGCACGCCCACCTTGTGCGACTTCAAGTCTTCCGGAAACAGTGTCGGAAAGTCAGTCGTCAGAGTTGCCGTCAAGCCAGGATCGGTCCCGCCTGGCGTGATGAGGATGCGATTGTTCGAATACGCAAACGCCGCATCGTTGATCAGATGGGAGCTGATCGTGGAGGACAATTTCCCCACGAGTGACTTCGACGGCTGGGCCCAACTGCTTTGCAACTGCGGAAAAGCATCATCGCCCCAGTACCCCAGGTTTGGAGCCGGGTTCGACCAGCTATCCTGCGTGTACTTGAACGTGATCACGTGGTTCTTGGTTAGATTGTAGTCACCGCGGGCGTTCTCCTCGCGCCAGAACACGGCAGAACTCAGATTCGCCTGCCAATTCTTGCAACTGGCGCTGTTTCCCGTCGCAGCCGTGGCCCCAATAGCAGTCAGATCGCAGGTTTGGTTGGGCAGAGGAAAGAAATTCATCATGTCCGTCATCCCCTGCATGGGACTCGCGATTACGTTGGAGCCCGGAGCCGTTGAGACCGAATTTGGAATACCGATCGTCGTGGATCCAGGGGCCAGCACGCTGGTGATGAAATCGCCGCAGGTTACGCCTCCGCTGAAATCACCGGTGCGCTCGGCAGCGTTCGGCACACAACCTGATTGATACTTGCTGCGAATTTCCCGATTCCATTCCTCGTTCCAGAAGAAGAACAGTTTGTCCTTCTTGACGGGGCCTCCAACGTTGTAGCCCCAGTCGTTGTGACGGAGAAGGGGTTTGTCCTCGTTGGGGCTGCTGTAAATGCTGCCGGTGACCGGGTTGAACACGTTTTTCTGCCGATCAGCCACAGCGTTCTGAGCCGAAAAGAAATCGTAGGCATTCAGCTTGTCATTGCGGCCGCTGTAGAACAAGCCACCATGCCACTGATTCGTCCCGCTCTTGGTGATGATGCTGATGACCGCCCCTCCCGCCTGCCCATATTCAGGGCCGTAGGAGTTGCGCACCATTTTGAATTCTGCGATGGAATCGAGCGACGGATAAATGAGAATGGTTCGATTGGAACCAATGTCGTTGTTGTTGACTCCGTCGAGAAGGAACAGATTGTCCTTGATGGAGTTTCCGTTGACGGCAAAATCCACGCCGCCGGCCAGTCCTTTGCCAACCATGTTGAAGCTGTTCGCCGGAGAAACTCCCGGCGCTAACTGAGTCAATTCGACGAAGTTTCGCGAGTTCAGGGGAAGGTTGCGAATCTGCTGGCCTTCTACGACCTCACCCAGTGAAGCATCGTCAGTCTGTACCTGGATGCTATTGGCTTCGATTGTGATCGCCTCGGCAGTGTTGCCCAGTTGCAACTGGGCATTGACGACTGTCTGGCTGGACACATGCAATTCCACCTTGTTGGTTACGAATTCTCTGAAACCCGTCTGTTTGATTGCCACAACATAACTGCCTGGCGACAGGTCGGGAGCGGTATATTCCCCCGCGGTGCCGGTGGTTGTCGTACGAACCAATCCTGTCTCGCTGTTGGCGAGGGTGACCGTGGCGCCAGCCACGACCGCCCCGGATGGGTCTGTCACGACACCACTGATCGTGCCGGTGGTTGTTTGTCCGTAAACCGGGACGAGCAGCAACGGTATGAATACGATGAGTAAAAACCAAACGCTGCGTTGTTTCATTTTTCGTTGACTCCGTAGAGAGGCCTCCACCGCCCAACTGCGACGGAGGAGTTTGAAAGTGTTGAGTGGGCCCGAGGTGCGCTCAGCCGTTGTTATCGAGCGCCAAAGATTATGAATTCGTCGAGATAGCATTAATTCCCTGCTCCGTACGCATCGGGAGTACGAGTGCAAGCCTCAAAGAGCCGCAGGGTGCTTCCTGCCGCTCCATGCAGGATGTTGCGCTGGAGATAGATCGCAAGCCACTAACCTAATCCAATTATGCTATATAGCAGATCAACATTCACCGTCAAGAAGAAAATGCTGTTAGAGGAACGATTTTGTATCTCCCGCCGTTCGAGTATAGATCTCACATAATGTGATTAGCATCACAAATACTAGTGATTTCGATCACAGTAAAACACCGGAAAGGAGAAATCTCCCCCTTTGTAAACATTTTTGCCTTTACATCACCTCTCATTTGAGCTATATAGCACTTGCGAGAATTTGTCTCGTGAATCGGCGACCGGGACGTATGTCACTCCTCTGGACCCGACTCGGGAAGTCAGGTCAAGGTGGGCGCTGAGGGTAACGGGACACCGGTCTACAAGACAATTCAGAGCGCTATTCGCAGGCGAATCCAGGCCTCAGAACTGAAACCGGGCGACTCAGTGGCCTCCGAACGCGAACTAGCCAGAATCCACGGCGTGAGTTTGATGACGGCGCGCCATGCTCTCGCGGGCCTGGAACGCGAAGGCGTAGTCGAGCGACGACGCGGCGCGGGAACGTTCGTCGCCTCTCCCAAGATTCACTTCAACAAGCTGATGAGTTATAGCGAACAGATGTGCAGCCGCGGATTGAGCCCGGGTTGCCGGCTGCTGGTCGCAAAAATCATCGAGCACGAACCGGAGATCGCAGCCCGACTTCGCCTCTCGCCAACCAGCCCGATGGTGAAGATTGAGCGTCTCCGCGAAACCAACGATGAGCCACTTGCCTTGGAGACTTGCTACCTTCCGGCAATTGAATTTGCGGATCTCGTGCATGCCCCATTGGGAAAGACTTCCTTATTTGTCGCTTTGAGTCACCACTATGGCGTGGAACTGGCCTATGCGGACGAAGAAGTCGACGCAACTCCAGCCGATGCCAACGTGGCCGGGTTGCTAATCGTTCCACGCGGAATTCCTCTTTTACGCATTCGCCAAACGATTTACTCGACACAAGGTAAGGCGACAGTTTATGCAGTCGGTTACTACCGCTCGGAATCCCACACGCTCTTCATCCGGCGCTTTCGCTAGCAGACTACAAAATTCACCTTCGGGGAGTGGACGAGGGTAGTTTCACGTCGGATGGGGACGCACTCTTCTGATCGTAG
>Ga0070731_10003425_pt1 | contig 14338 bp, 7 predicted proteins | sample Coa_R1_2_FD_66448 | JGI IMG/M metagenome (GOLD analysis project Ga0070731, IMG submission 66448) | Surface soil microbial communities from Centralia Pennsylvania, which are recovering from an underground coalmine fire - Coalmine... | ecosystem: Environmental > Terrestrial > Soil > Unclassified ... | reverse complement strand
TGTGCGGTTTTTGAAGAGGCCTCTGCGTCCCGTTCACGGTGAACGCTCGCGGTGAACCGCGCACTTCGATGCGGAGAGGGCACGTTTCCCTTTGAATTGAGCCCCTCCCACGCGTCAGGTCAAGTTGCGCTGCGCCGCATCCAGCATGTACAATTTTGCTTCAACTTCAATCGGAGCTGCCATGATCCATACAGGACGCCACTTTCTCCAAATTCCGGGCCCCACGAATGTTCCGGACAGAATTTTGCGCGCCATGGATGCCCCGGTCATTGACCATCGGAGCGCCGAATTCGCGAGTCTGGGCAAGGAAGTCCTCGAAGGCATGCGCGGTATTTTTCAAACCTCTGGCCACGTGATCATGTATCCCGGTTCCGGGACGGGGGCATGGGAAGCAGCGCTTGTAAACACCCTTTCTCCGGGTGATCGAGTTCTGTTGTTCGAGACAGGACATTTTTCATTCCTCTGGCGCGGCGTGGCCGAAAAGTTCGGCATACAGGTGGATTATGTGCCCGGCAACTGGCGAAGAGGGGCGAGCGCCGCGGAACTGGAATCGCGCCTGGCTGCGGACCACGCCCACACGATCAAAGCCGTCCTTGTCGTGCATAACGAAACCTCGACCGGTGTGACCAGCCGGATCCCGGAACTGCGCCGGGCGATCGATTCGGCCCGCCATCCGGCCCTGCTACTTGTGGACACAATTTCTTCGCTTGCTTCGATCGACTATCGCCACGACGAATGGGGTGTTGACGTCACGGTCGCCGGCTCGCAGAAAGGGTTGATGCTCCCTCCGGGCATGAGCTTCAACGCGATTTCGGAGAAGGCGCTGCGCGCAAGCGAAAATGCCAAATTGCCGCGTTCCTACTGGGACTGGCAGGAAATGTTGAAGCCCAATCGCAGCGGTTTTTTTCCGTACACGCCGCCAACCAATCTCCTCTACGGCTTGCGGGAAGCGCTGAAGATGATGCAGGAAGAGGGCCTCGCCAATATTTTCAAGCGTCACGACCGCTACGCGGAAGCGACTCGCGCCGCCGTCCGCGCGTGGGGCCTCGAAATTGTTTGCGAGGAGCCGCGCGAATATTCCAGTTCGCTGACGGCCGTTTTCATGCCGGAAGGCCACGACGCGGACAAACTGCGCGCCGTGATCCTCGAACATTTCGACATGTCCCTCGGAGCAGGCCTCTCCAAATTTGCCGGAAAAGTTTTCCGCATCGGACACCTGGGAAGCTTCAACGATTTGATGCTCGCGGGAACGCTGTGCGGCGTGGAAATGGGCCTGCGCCTGGCAGGCGTGCCGCACAAAGAAGGCGGAGTGATGGCGGCTATCAACTCACTCGCTGCGCCGCAAAAGAAATCCGAGCCCGCCACGATGGCCCGGTGATCGTCTCACGCACTCACAACTTCCCATCGATTAGACGGATCTTCATTGATTGAATTCTGAACCTGCCACTCGAGCACTTCTTCGAGGACGGCAGCACGGATTTCATCTTTCACTTTTTCGGGGGAGGCCAGTAGATCGTTCAGACTGGACCCAATCCAAAACAGCGGCTTCTCGCCATGAGCCCGCTTTGCTCTGCTTATGGATTATCCCAGTTCTGGGATTTACAATCGACCTTGTTTCGCCTTATTGATTCACCGAGGTCGCCGGCGTCGGGAAAATGCCAATGGCAGGGCCTTTCATCCCTTCGTCTTTGTCGATCACGGACTTTTCTGGGTCGATCCAGAAAGCCCAGATGGCTGCGCCTACGAACAGCAGGCCGGCGGAAACGCCAAACGGGGCGACCCAGGAGCCTTTGCCCACCAGGTATCCGAACACAGTAGGTGAAAGCGCGCCGACGAATTGTCCGCCCATGTTCATCATGCCGGATACGGTGCCGGAAAATTCGCCGCCAACGTCCATGGGAACGGCCCAGGCGGGGCCGATGGTCATTTCGAGGAAGAACATCGCGGCCGTCAGACAATAGAGCGCGGTAAAGGGGCTTGCCGACAACGCGGCGAATAGCGTGAACGTTCCGCAGCCAAGCATGGCCACGATGGCGACCGAACGCCGCGAAAATTTCAGGTTATTCGTCTTCACGAGCAGCTTGTCCGTAAGCCAGCCGCCGAAGGCGTCTCCCACCACGCCCGCGGCAAGCGGCATCGACGCATAGAGGCCCGTTTTGATCAGCGTGAATTTCCGGTATTCGATCAGGTAGGACGGCAGCCAAGAGAGAAAAAACCACAGCGAATAAATGTAGGCGGCATAGGCGCACATAATGGCCCACATGTTTCCGTGTCTCAGCAGAATGCTCCATGGAACTTTCGGCCGCTTGGCGACATTCGCCTTCTTGATCTCACCTTTTTCGTCGAGGCCGCGGATGCGCGCGAGTTCAGCGCGGCTCACAAATTTTTCTTCCTCGGGCATGTTGCGGTACACCAGCACATACAGAAGAGACCACATCAAGCTGAGGACACCAATCACATAAAACACAGACCGCCAGCCGTAATGAATCATGATCGCCACAGCAACGGGAGGCCCAATCGCCGCGCCAAAGCGGCTTGCGGCGTGGCTAATTCCCTGGACGAACCCGCGTTCGTCCCGCGGGTACCACATCTGCATGGCGCGCGTCGCGGTGGGAAACGCGCCCGCCTCACCTACTCCGAGCGCGAATCGAATGCCCCACAAGGAATAAAATCCCGTCGCCATCGTGGTGAGGACGGCGATGAGGGTGCGATAGGCCATGATGGAGGACAGAACTCGGCGAGGTCCAAAACGATCGCCCAGCCATCCTCCCGGCACCTGGAAAAGCGCGTAGGCCCAGATAAAAGCGCTGAAGATGACGCCCATCGTGACTTTGTTGAAGCCGTATTCCTTGCTGATGAGTGTTGCGGTGTTGGCGAGGCTTACGCGGTCCAGATACGTAATCAAGTACATCAGGCACAGGAGAAGCAGAACCACCCAACGCACATGGCTTTGCCCGGACCCTTCCTGCTTCTCCATTTCGATTCCTCCGTCAACCCCGTGGAAATTAAAACCTGAGCGATTTGTGTTGCTTGCAGTCGTTCAGATATACACCGCGCCCTCATTCACAGCAATCTTTTTTCTAACGCGATTGAAGTGGAACAGGCTTCAGCCTGTGTGGGTTGCTCCTGGAAGGGACAAAACCCACACAGGCTGAAGCCTGTTCCACTTAAGGCGCCCAAACTTGACGGACTTCCGCTGCCTGTTCCCTCTTGCCATGCGCGTGCCGGCGAGTCAAAATATCGGGCTGCGCCTACCCCGACCATGAGCACAGTGCAAATTTCATCGCCGCTGCCTCTCAGTTCCCACGCGAAGCCTGTCGATTCCTTTTCGCGCGCCGGCGAACTCGAGAGCGAACTGAAACGCGTCGTGAAGGGCGAGGTACGCTTCGATCGCGGAAGCCGCGCGCTGTATTCCTCGGACGGCTCAAATTACCGCCAGATTCCGATTGGCCTCGTCGTTCCCCGCGATGACGACGATGTGATTGCGACGGTGGCCGCGTGCAGGAAATTCGGTGCGCCAGTTCTGCCGCGCGGAGCCGGCACGAGTCTCGCCGGCCAGACCTGCAATGTCGCCGTGATTCTCGATTTCACGAAATACATGAACAAGATTCTGGAGATCGACCCTGCCGGACGATTTGCACGAGTCCAGCCTGGCGTCGTCCTGGATACGCTGCGCAACCGTGCGGAGAAAAATCAATTGACCTTCGGCCCCGACCCCTCCACGCACAGCCGCTGCACGCTCGGCGGAATGATTGGGAATAATTCCTGCGGCACCCATTCGTTGCTGGCTGGAAAAACGGTCGATAACGTCATCGAGCTGCGCATTCTGCTGTACGACGGCACTCAGATGACTGTCGGCGCCATCAATGGTGACGCCGACCTCGATTCCATCGTCGCGCAGGGGGGAAGACGCGGCGAAATCTATTCAAAACTGCGGGACATCCGCGACCAGTACGCCGGCCTGATTCGCGCGAAGTATCCGAATATTCCCCGCCGCGTCTCGGGCTACAACCTCGATCAACTGCTGCCGGAAAACGGATTCAACGTGGCAAAAGCCCTGGTTGGGACAGAGGGCACATGCATGGTCGTGCTTGAAGCCAAACTGCGGCTGATCGAGAGCCCGCAGCACAGATCGCTCGTTTGCCTCGGCTACCGCGATACGTTTTCCGCGGCTGACCATGTACCGGAAATTCTTCCGCTAAAACCCATCGGGCTGGAAGGTTTCGAAGGCAGCATCGTCGACGGCCTCAGGAAAAAGAACGCACCAAACCTGGAGCTGATTCCTGAGGGGCGCGGCTTCCTGCTTGTGGAATTCGGTTCGAACAATCCAGCAGAGGCCGACGGAGCCGCCCGCCGTCTGATCGAGCAGTTGAAACAAAGCGCCGATCCTCCCAACATTCGGCTCTACACCAAGGCCGAAGCCCGGCACGTCTGGAAATTACGCGAGGCCGGGCCGCGCGCGGCCGCCGCCGCGCCTGGTTCTCCTCCCGAATGGGAAGGGTGGGATGATGCGGCCGTCCCGCCGGAAAAATTGGGTAATTACCTCCGCGACATCAGGAAGTTGCTCGACGAATTCAATTATCACACCTCGTTCTATGGGCATTTCGGGCACGGCTGCATTCACATGCGCGTGAGTTTCGATCTGCAGAGCGAGGAAGGTATCCGCAACTACATGGAATTCGTGGAGCGCGCCGCCGATATCGTGGTGAGTTATGGCGGCTCGTTATCCGGCGAGCATGGCGACGGGCAATCCCGCGCCGCGTTGCTTCCCAAAATGTTCGGTCCCGAGCTGATTAAAGCGTTCGGTGAATTCAAGTCCGCATGGGACCCGGACAACAAGATGAATCCGAACAAGGTGGTGAACGCGTATCTGCCCACCGAAAATCTGCGCCTGGGCGCGGATTACAAACCGAACGATCCCAAAACTTATTTCAAGTTTCCGGACGACGATGGGTCCCTGGCCAAGGCCACGCTGCGTTGCATCGGCCTGGGCGAGTGCCGCAAGCAGGACAGCGGCTCGATGTGCCCGAGCTACATGGTGACGCTCGAGGAAGAGCACAGCACGCGCGGCCGCGCGCACATGCTCTTTGAGGTCTTGCAGGGCGAAGTGGTGCGCGACGGATGGAAGGACGAGAGTGTCAAGAAAGCGCTCGACCTGTGTCTCTCCTGCAAAGCGTGCAAATCGGAATGCCCGACGAACGTGGATGTGGCCACTTACAAGGCGGAATTCCTGGCTCACTATTATGAAGACAGGAGCCGGCCGCTGCACGCGTACGCGTTCGGAATGATCGACCGCTGGGCGGAGCTGGGCTCGAAAGCTCCGTGGCTTGCAAACTTTTTCAGCAGCGCGCCGGGCTTCCGCCAGATCTTGCAGAGCGTTTTGCATCTCGCGCCGCAGCGCAAAATGCCACAGCTTGCTCCTTCGACATTTCAGAATTGGGTGCGGAATCGCGAGTATCCTGCCTGTGGCGGAGTCATCGATGACACAGACCCAAGCTCAAAAGGTTCTGTCCGGCCCGAAGTAATCCTTTGGGCGGACACGTTCAACAATTATTTCCATCCTGAAACCAGCCGCGCCGCGCTGGGAGTTTTGGAAAATGCGGGATTTCGAGTCACCGTTCCGCTGGTCCATCTGTGCTGCGGCAGGCCGCTTTATGACTTTGGCCTGCTCGACAAGGCCAAAGAGTATCTCGAACGAGTCATGACCGTTCTCGGCCCGCAAATCAAAGCGGGCATCCCCGTGGTCGTGCTGGAACCGAGTTGCGCTTCCGTCTTCCGCGACGAGCTCCGCAATCTGTTTCCGCACGATGAGCGTGCCATAAAGCTTCGGAGCCAGACATTTCTCCTGAGCGAGTTTCTCGAGCGCCATGCGCCCGGATTCAAGCCGCCGCAACTATCCGGAAAAGTGCTGTTGCACGGGCACTGCCATCACAAATCGATCATGGGAATCGGCGACGAAGAATCCCTGCTTAGAAAGACTGGCGCGGATCTGCAATCGATCGATTCCGGCTGCTGCGGGATGGCCGGGCCCTTCGGATTCGAGAAGGGAAAATACGAGGTGTCGCAAGCCGTCGGCGAACGTGTACTATTGCCCGCCGTGCGGAATACGCCCGCGGACGCGCTCATCGTTTCCGACGGCTTCAGCTGCCGGGAGCAGATCCTGCAAACCACCGGGCGGCGGGCGTTGCACCTTGCCGAAGCGTTGCAGCTTGGGATGAAGAATAAGTAGCACAGGCAGTATTGCCTATGCGGGTCTGCAATCGTAGCTGGGCGGATTGCGCTGTGCATGCTGCTTTCAAAACCGCACAGGCAAGAGTGCCTGTGCTACTCAGGGCTCACGCATTGCAATACTCTGCGCAGAGTACTCTGCACAGAGTAATTCTCGGAGGCGAAAATGGAAAAAGCAGGGACCTATCAAGGCAAGCTTTGGCTTTACGTGGGCCTGGCTATCGTTCTGGCTGGAAGCTATCCGGTACTCGCGCAAGCTCCGAAATATGAGATAGATCCAACGTGGCCCAAGCCTCTGCCGGGCCTCATGGTCACCGGCCGCGCCGGCGGGATTTGCGTGGACGCTCAGGACCACATTTTCGAAGTGAACCGCGGCGACCTGCAGGACAAGGAAAAGCTGGTCGGGACTCCCGCGCCTCCCGTGCTCGAATATGATTCCGACGGCAATCTGGTGAACACGTTCGGGGATTTCAAGACGGCTCCCGCGTCCATTCACGGATGCATCGTGGACAAAGAGAACAACATCTACGTGGCCGGCAACGATGACGCCGTCGTGCAGAAATATACGCACGACGGGAGCAAGATGCTGATGCAGATCGGCACCAAAGGCCTCTTCGACACCTCCACCGGACTGATCACCGGGATCGCCTTGAACCGCAGCAAATCGCTGCTGAACAAGCCGGCCGACATCGCGGTCGATCCGACCAATGGCGACATCTACATTGCCGACGGCTACGGCGATCATCGCATTGCCGTGTTTGACAAGAATGGAAAATTCCTGCGACAGTTCGGCGAGCAGGCTTCCAAGGACGAATCCGCGGCGGGCGACGGCGGCAAGTTCATGGGCGTGGTGCATTGCGTGGTGATGGATAATCAGGGCCTGGTGTATGTGTGCGACCGACAGGGCAACCGCATTCAGGTGTTCGACAAGATGGGGAATTTCAAGAAGAACATCTGGATCAAGGCTTACAAGGAAGATACGCCCGACTCGTGGGGCACCGCGTGGTGGCTGCGCTTCTCGCGCGATCCCCAGCAGAAATACATGATCGTCGCCGACGGGCGCAACGAGCTTGTACACATTCTCGATCATGAAGGCAACGAAATCACGAAGTTCGGCCGCCCCGGCCACCAACTCGGCGAATTCACGCATTGCCACACGCTGGACATCGACTCCAAGGGCAACATCTACGTCGCCGAAACGGACATCGGCCGGCGCGTGGATAAATTCAAGCTGGTGAAGTAGGCGGCCACTCACAATCCAGAGTGGCTCCTGGCATTGTCCGGATTCGACCGTCTGCACCTTCTTGAAGGCTGCGATTGGGCCTGGGGCCAGGCTTCAGCTCGGCCGTTCCCATTTCGTTTGGTCCCGGGCTTCAGCCTCAAAAGATTGGGTTTGAGAATTTCACGCGACCGGAATAGTTTAGAGGAAACCTTCAGGTTGGCGATTTAAAATCAAACAGGTAGCGGTCCGGGTCGGCGGACGGTTGCCAGCAATCCGTTACCCCGTGTCGGGGATGAAGTCCCGACCTCCGCCTTCGGAGACATCGTCAGTCAATTTGGGGGTTCGAATGAAGAAGCTTCTATCCCTGCTTGCGTTTGCATTGGCATGCGTTGCTCCGTCTTCGGCCCAGGAAAAGACGCCCCTCCGGCTAGTGCAAACGATCACCGTGCCAGGCGCGCGGAAATGGGACCATTTCGGCGTGGACCTCAAAGGAAACCGCCTGTTCGTCACCTCGGAAGAAGAGCCTGCGGTTGAGGTTTTCGACCTGAAGACGAACCAGCATCTTCAATCGCTCACGGAATTCAAGGAGCCTCACAACGTTTTGCCATTCCCGGAACTGAAAAAAATCTTCGTGGTGGATGGAGAGGCTTCCGAAATCAAGATCCTGGACTACGATTCTTACAAGCTGATCGGCCGCTCGGAATTGACAATCGACGCCGATCCCGTCGTGTACGATCCCGGCTCCAAGTATCTTTATGTCGTCAACGGGGGGCGCGAAGCCAAAACGCCAACCTGCTTGATCAGCGTCGTGGACACCGCCACGGGCAAGAAGCTGGCGGATTTGAAGCTGGACACCAACCGGCTGGAATCCATGGCCATCGAAAAATCCGGGCCGCGTCTCTTCGTCAACATGACTGGCATAAACTCGATCGGCGTGGTGGACCGGGAGAAACGGGCCGTCGTTCAAACCTGGCCCATCAGCGCAGGGAAAGAAAATGTCCCGCTGCAGTACGATGAGGCCACCCACCGGTTGTTTCTGGCCACGAGGAAACCCTCCAAGCTTGTCGTCGTGAACGCCGACAACGGGAAGGAAGTCACGAGTCTGGACGTAGCGGATTATGTGGACGATCTGGCTTACGACGCCGCACACCATCGCATTTATCTTCCCGGCGGAGGCGGAAACGGCGCGGTTTCCGTGGTCGAGCAGCGCGGAGCAGACGATTACCAGGTCGTCGCAACAGTACCAACAAAACCCGGAGCGAAGACTGCCCGGTTCGTGCCGGAGCTCAACAAATATTACGTAGGAGTGCCGGCCAAAGACGCCCAGCCGGCGCAAATTCTTGTTTATGACGTTGCGCCATAGGGATTTGCAGAGGTTTCGCTGGTAAGTGGAACAGGCTTCAGCCTGTGAATTTTCATCATCTCGCTTCGATGGAAACCTACAGGCTGAAGCCTGTTCCACTCATGCAGCGATCGAAAATTCGTTCTTGAAAAATTCAGGCAGGGAGGCATCCATGCGCAGATATGCCAAGAGATTTGTGCCGGTCGGTATCCTGTTATTTTTTGGGATTATTGCGAATCTCGGCGCGCAGGAAAAGTCGCCGATGAAGCTGATCGCGACCACGCCGCTGCCCGGCTTCACCGGCGACTTCGACCACTTTGGGCTGGATCTGAAAGGCAAGCGTTTATTTCTCGCCGCCGAAGATCACAAAACGGTGGAAGTATTTGACCTTGACGGCAAGCATCTGCAAAGCATCAGCGGCTTCGGCCAGCCTCACGCCATTCTGTACATGCCTGAAGTGAACAAGCTTGTCGTGACGGATGGCGACGGCTTCGGCATGGTGGAACTCGTCAGCGGCGTGGACTACAAAATTTTGGACACGATCAAGCTTCCTCCCGGCGTGGACGGCGCTGTCTTCAATCCCATCAACCATGATTATTACGTGGAAAGCGGCGGCTCTGAAACAGGAGGACAAACCCACAAGATTAATATCGTCGATACAAGGTCGTTCAAACTCGTGGGAGATATCACGCTTCCGGGAAATCACTCGGAGGCCATGGCCATTTCCCGCGACGGCAAAAAAATGTACGTGAATCTCACGGGTCCGAAGGAAGTCGGCGTCGTGGACCTCGCAACGCGCGAACTCACCGCTCGATGGCCCATCACCGGAGCGGAAACGCCCAATTCCATGGCGCTCGACGAGCCGAATCATCGCCTCTTTATCGCCACGCGCAATCCGCCGAAATTTTTCGTATTCGATATGAACACCGGCAAGATCGTAACGACTGCGCCGATCGCGGCGTTCAACGATGACATGTGGTTCGATGCCGCGCGCAAACGAATTTACCTGTCGGGCTCGGAGACAACCACCGTTCTGGCGCAAAAGGACGCGGACCATTACGAGTTCGTGGCTGAGGTCACGACGGGATATCGCGCCAAGACTTCTTTTTACTTGCCTCAGATGAATCGTTTCTACGCCGCTGTTTCGGGCAAGGGGAAACCGGACGCGCAGCTCGCCGTAAAGGTTTTCGACGTGCAGCCCTGAGTGTGGCCGGGAACGCCAATCTCCCGATCGGCGCCTTTACGACCACAAACACCGCCCGTCAATCGGGAGAATGGCGTTCCGGGAATTCGACAAGAAAAAAGCCGGGCCTTAGGCCCGGCTTTTTTCTTCTTGCTCTTGTTTTCAGCTGTTAGAAGTTAAGCTTCAAGCCAAACTGGATCTGGCGTGGATCGTCGGCCGTCGTGTCCACCACACCTGCACCGTTCGGCGCCGTCCCGGTAGCGCCGTTGAGAACTGCTTCATGATTCAGCGGCGGCAGGAAGCTGGGATGGTTCAGGACGTTAAACATCTCGACTCGGAACTGAGTGCTGAGCCGCTCCCCGAACTTCAGATTCTTGAAGAGCGAGAAGTCCATGTCGAAAAGTCCCGGACCGACGATCTGGTTGCGTCCCAGGTTTCCAATCAGGTTTTGGCACGGAACCGGACCCGAAGCGGGCGTCGGTATGCCAAATGAATTGGGATCGCATTGCGACGCCATCGATTGCGGCACGGTGGGAACCGTGAAGCAACTGGTGTTGAGGTAATGCAGACCGCCGGGACCAGCCTGTTTCCAATTTGCGTTAATGGGGTTGCAGCCTGGAACCAGGTCCACGTACCCCTGGTTGGTATCGCCTTGGGCACGGTTGTATGGATCGCCGGCAAAGACAGGAGTGAAGGGCGAACCGGATTGCGCGGTGAGAATCGTGCCCACCTGCCATCCGCCAAGGATTTTGGATGTAAATCCGGATTTGCTCCCGAGCGTGGGAATGCTGTAGATGAAGCTGACTACGCCATTTTGAGAAATGTTGTAATCACAAAGTCCCTTCGTGAGGCGGTGGTCGAAGTAGAAGTAGTCGGGAAGCGAATTCTGGAACGGGTCATTAAAGGCCATATTCGATCCCGTGTCCTCGCATTTGGACCACGTATAACTGCCCTGAAGTTGCAAGCCGTGGCTCAATTGCTTCGTGACGCCTATCTGCAGGCCGTGATACCAGCCCTCGTTGTCCCAGAGGCGGGCGCGCATGCTCCCGACCATCGTGTCCAGTTTCGGGTCGCCGCCAATCGGGAAAAGATAACCGGCTGAAGTCAGGGTCGGCACCTGGTAGTTGATGTTGTCTGGCAGGTCCGGAAGATGAATGCTCCGCGACCCGACATAGCCAACCGTGACTGTCAAAGAGGGAGTGACTTGCCTTTGAACGTTCAAATTCCAGTTCATGGCGTAGGCCTGGGGGGGATTTTGCGGTACATAAACGGCATTCAAACTCGTGGCGTTGAACTGCTTGGAGCACACCACCGGGAAATCGCCGTTGGGACATGTGCCGCCTGGACCAGGAGGCGCGCTCAATCCGCTGGCGGTCACCTGCAGGGTGAATGGAATTTGCGCCGGCAGCGTTTGCGTGTAGGTCCAGGGGATTGGCAAAATGTCGAACATGCCGAACCCGCCGCGGACAGCGGTTTTTCCGTCTTTGAACGGATCCCATGAGAAACCGATGCGCGGCTCGAAATTCTTCAGGGATGGGTTCCCCGACCAGAGGGTCTTAACCGGGGTGGGCACCTCCGTGGAGATCACACTGGGGCTGAGGCTCGTCAGCACCGCGAAGCGGTTGGAAGCTTCTGTCGGAAGCGTGACCGGTTCGTAACGAAGCCCGAAATTGATCGATAGGTTCGGTCTAGCCTTCCAATCGTCTTGTGCGTAAAAACCAAGCGCGGTATTCCTCGAACCCACTTCGAAAGCGTTCCCCGGCTCGAGTTCCTGAACCTTGGAAGGATGGTCCTGGAGGAACAACGCGAGCGTGTTAAAAGTAAATTGCCCATTCGGCCGCTGCAGGGTGGCCGCGTTGAATTGGATGCGCTCCACGGAAACCCCGAATTTCAGGGAATGCGTTCCCTTGGTCCAGAAGGCATCGTCATAAAACTGGAAAGAGTTGGAGACCAGAAGGTTTTGCGAGGCGCTGCCCACAGACGACGTCGAGGTAAGCTCGCCGGAAGCAATCGTGATGATCGGAGCCGGAATTCCTGCTCTGACGCCAAGGGATGTGTTATCCGCGATCGGATTGATTGCCCCGACGACCCCGCCGTTGATGCCGTGCGACCGGCTATATCCAAATCGAGCGGTGTTGACCAGGGAGGTGCTGAAGATATGGGTCTCTTCGATGTCGTACATTTGCCGGTAGCTGAGCAGAGAGGTAGTCACATCCAAAAGCGGATCAGGCTGTGTATACGGCCCGCGATCAAAGAGCCAGCTCCCTGAAAGCGTGTCTTTGTCTGAAAAATGATGGTCCACTCGGACCGTGGCATAGTTTTCATGCAGGTTCAGCAATCCCGTTGTGGAGAAGGTCTGCGTACCTCCGACGATTGGCGTACCGGCTGGAGCCTCGGGCCAGAAGGGCAGGAACGGTTGAACAAAGGAGGAGGCGGCGGCCCGCGTCGCGTCCGATGGCACGATGATCGAAGTGGTATTGCTTTTGTGCTGCTCGACCCCTTCATAGGAGCCGAAGAAGAACGTCTTGTCCTTCACGATCGGACCGCCGATGGCGCCGCCGTACTGGTAGCGCTCAAACGGGGGGATATTGCGAGGATCGAAATAGTTTCTGGCGTCCAGACTTGCGTTGCGCAGGAATCCGAAGGCAGTCCCGTGGAACTGGTTGGTGCCCGACTTGGTGATGGAATTGATAACCGCGCCCGAGGTGCGTCCGTACTCGGCGGTGTAGTCTGTCGTAAGGACGGAAAATTCCTGAATGGCGTCGGTCCCCAGGTTGGCCCCGATAACGCTCCCGGGAGATCCATTCGTATAATCATTGATATTGATTCCGTTCACGCGATAGCTGTTCTCATAGGGGCTGTGGCCGGAGTCGGTCAACTGGTTCCCGAAGCCGCGATTGGCGCGGTTCGTGGTGGGTGAACTTGTGCTCGCCTGCGTTCGCACCGTGTTGATCCCCGGTTCGAGGGTTGCCAATTGTGTCCAGTCGCGGCCGTTTAAAGGGAGCTCGCGCACGGTAGTGGCATCCACTTGAGCGCTAAGGGTTGCGGAGGTCAGCTCGACGGTTGGCGCCGATTCCTCGACGGTTACGGTTTGCGTTGATTCGCCGACTTTTAGGGCGATGTTCAAGGCTTGTTCTTGCCCTACAGAAAGGGTGAGGTTGGATTGCACGGATTTTGAAAATCCCGGGGCTGTGACGGCAATTTCGTAGCTCCCCGGAATCAGGTTGGGAGCTGAATAAAGGCCTGCGGAATCGGTCGTAACGGTCCGGACAATGCCAGTCCCCTGATTTCTGATGGCGACTTCCGCCCCGGCCACAACCGAGCCGGATGGATCGGTCACAGTGCCCGAAAGCGTTGCCCCTGTTACCTGTGCATTGGCGGGATTAGAACTAATCAGGCAGAATAGGAAGGTAAATAAAATGGCCAAGCCAACTGCGGACTTCCTGAAACTACACCCCCTGCGAATCATCAGCACTCTCCTTAAAATTAAAATGGGCAAAAAACAGATTCAAACGTAAATCGTTTCATGTTCTACGTAGAGCTGACCGTCTCTACTTGGCGCGCTTGAATATCTTAGAGTAAAAATAGCGTGCTCTGGTTACATCCTGGAACCTTAGGACGCGGTGGGGAAAGGGCACTGCCATTTCAAAATGGAAGTCGGTATATCTATTTTATTTTGAAATACTTATGGACTGCCTCCGGGATGTTATCCCTCCGGAGCGATTAATAGGGGATTAACTCGCATCAACTCCCGGCGCGCCAGCCGCCATCGACAAACAGAGTGTGGCCGGTAACGAAATCCGAGGCCGGGCTGGCCAGAAACACGGCAGCGCCAACCAAGTCGGAAGGCTCGGCGAAGCGCCCGAGTTTGATCCGGCTGAGGAGGCGCTGCGCACGCGCTTCGTTTTCACGGAACGAACGGCTAGTGCTTTTCGTGAGCGTCGAGGTCGGCGCAATCGCATTGACGCGCACTCCGAGTGGGGCCCATTCGGTGGAAAGCGCGGCGGTCAGGTAGGACACGCCAGCCTTGGCGACGCCGTAAACGCTCTTGCCCACGTCCGTGCTTATCGACCAGGTTGAACTCAGATTGATGATCTTCCCGTAGCCGCGCTCGATCATCAGCTTGCCCAAGAATTGGCAGCAGAAGAACGTCGCCTTGGCGTGGACGTCCAGAGTCCGGTCCCAGTCTTCTTCGGTGATATCGAGGGCGGACTTAGTGAAACCGAAGCCCGCGCAATTGACAAGGACTAGTGAGTGATCGCTGCCCTTGAAGATTGTGGAAACTTCACGTTCCATCGCTCGGATGTCGTCGAGTTTGGCAACGTCGGCGCAAAATATGCGTGCCCGCCCTCCCGTGGCCTCG
>Ga0070731_10003424_pt1 | contig 14344 bp, 10 predicted proteins | sample Coa_R1_2_FD_66448 | JGI IMG/M metagenome (GOLD analysis project Ga0070731, IMG submission 66448) | Surface soil microbial communities from Centralia Pennsylvania, which are recovering from an underground coalmine fire - Coalmine... | ecosystem: Environmental > Terrestrial > Soil > Unclassified ... | reverse complement strand
TGCTCCTTGCCCTGCAGCATCATCAGCGCGCCAAGCCGCTCTTTTGCGTGGTCGCGGACGTTGACGAGGTTCGAGTCCGGCATCACCTCGCCGGAGAAGACGCGGAAGCACGAGATGCGGCCGGCGAACGGATCGGCGACCGTCTTGAACACGAACGCCTCCGTGCCGTCGCCAGCGAAGGGCGACGGCTTGCGTGCGGGAGAGGGCACGCCTTCGACGAGCAGGTCGAGCAGCGAGTGTGTGCCGAGGTTCTTTGTCGCGACCCCGCACGAGACCGGATAGAGCTCGTCGTTCGTGACCGCTGTCTTGAGCGCGGCCGCCACGTCCTTCGGGTCGAGCTCCTCGCCGCCGAGGTAACGCTCCATCAGCGCCTCGTCGGTCTCGACGACGGCGTCGAGCAGCTTCTCGCGGTATTCGGCGGCGGTCGCCTCGATCTCGGACGGGATCGGTACGGGCTCCCCTTCGCGAGCGCCCCCGGGATCCATGTAGGCGCAGTTGTGGAGGAGGTCGACGATCCCGGTCAGCTCGTGCTCGGCGCCGATCGGAAGCTGGATCGCGACGCAGCGCGCCGACAGCTGCTCCTGGAGCGCGGCCAGCGTGCGGAAGAAGTCGGCGCGCTCGCGGTCGAGCATGTTCACGAAGACGACCCGCGAGAGCTCCAGGCTCTCGGCCCGCTGCCAGACGCGCGACGTGTTCACCTCGACTCCCATCACGCCGGAGACGACGACGAGCGCGCCTTCGACGACGTGGAGTGCGGCGATCGTGTCGGCCTGGAAGCCGCTGTCGCCCGGCGTGTCGAGCAGGTTGATCTTGCGACCAAGCCAGTCGGCGTGGCAGAGGGTCGCGGCGAGCGACATCTGCCGCCGCTGCTCCTCCTCGTCCCAGTCGGCGACCGTCGTGCCCGCCTCTACGGCACCGAGGCGGTTCGTCGCCCCGGTCTGGTAGAGCATCGCCTCGACGAGCGAGGTCTTTCCCGTGCCGCGGTGGCCGACGACGGCGACGTTGCGGATCTTGCCCGGCTCGTGCGGCATCCGTTCCTATCCTAATCAGGCCACTCGGGAGCGCGTGCCGGCGAGCAGCTCAGGACCGCGCGGCGACGCCGGACAGGCGCGACTTGAGGCGGAGGATCGCCTTCGTGTGCAGCTGCGAGACACGTGACTCGGTGACTCCGAGCACCTCGCCGATCTCTCGCAGCGTCAGCTCCTCGTAGTAGTAGAGCGTGATGACGAGCTTCTCGCGCTCGGGAAGCCGCGAGATCGCGTCGGCGACGATCTCCTTCAGCTCGGTCTCGTCGAGCGCGTCCGCAGGCCGCGCCCCGCTCGGGTCCTCGATGGTGTCGAGCAGCGAGATCTGATCGCCCTCGCCGCTGACCGACCAGAGCTCGTCGAGCGCGGCGATCGAGGAGCGGGAGATGTCGGTCAGCGACTCCTCGAGCTCCTCCACCGAGATGCCGATCTTGCCCGCGATCTCCTCGTCCGTCGGCGCGTGGCCGAGCCTCGCCTCGAGCTCCGCGATCGCGCGCTCGATCTCGCGGGCACGCGAGCGCACCGAACGCGGCACCCAGTCGAGCGCGCGCAGCTCGTCGATGATCGCCCCCTTGATGCGCGCGATCGCGTACGTCTCGAACTTGATGTCTCGCTCGGGGTCGTAGCGCTCGATCGCGCCGATCAGACCGAGGAGGCCGTACGAGACGAGGTCGCCCTCGTCGACGTGCGCGGGCAGGCCCGAACCGAGGCGACCGGCGACGTACTTGACGAGCGGCGCGTACGCGACAATCAGTCGCTCGCGCAGCGCCTTGTCGTTCGTGCGCCGGTAGTCGAGCCACAGACGCTGGATGTCGGATTCGACGGCCACGCGGAGAGAATACGAGCTAGCCCCGCCGTTTCCTCACTGCAGTCGCTGTGAGGCTCGCCATCCACGCGGCGAGCGCCGCAGCGGCGACTGTGATCACCCAGCGCCCGGCAAGGGCACTCTCGACGGCGATGCCTGCGAACGCGGACGTCAGGATTGCGAAGAGCGCCGCCATCGCCCTGCCGATGATGCCGGAACGCCCGCCGATACAATCGCCGGGCGACCGAACCGAGGGGCGTAGCTCAACTGGCAGAGCACCGGTCTCCAAAACCGGGGGTTGGGGGTTCGAGTCCCTCCGCCCCTGTCTCGCCGCGCGCTTTCTCGTGACGAAGAGGACGGGCCGCGCCCCCGGTGGGGCGCGGCGCCGTTCCCGATGCAGCCGCCTTGAACCAGCACGCCGCGGCGGCTGCGCTCTACTTCTTCGTGCTGCGCCTCTTCGCGGCGGGCCTCCGGGCCGGCTTGCGGGCCGTCTTGCGCGCCGAGGTCGCCTTGCGGGCGGTCGACTTCTTGCGCGTCGACTTGCGGGCGGTCGACTTGCGAGCGGTCGACTTGCGAGCTGTCGACTTGCGAGCGGTCGACTTGCGAGCGGTCGACTTGCGGGCCGTGCTCTTTTTCTTCGCGGTCGACTTGCGCGCGGTGCTCTTCTTCCGGGTCGTCTTCTTCGCAGTCGACTTGCGTGCGGTCGACCGCTTCGCGGTGCTCTTCTTTGCAGGCGCGCGCTTCGCCGCGGTCTTTCTCTTCGCGGTCGACTTCTTCGCGGACGCCTTTCTTCTTGGAACTGCGGGCATGTCTGTACCTCCGGGGTCAGATGGTTCCGTCTGAGTTTCGACGGAATATGTCTCTGGTCCTGCGTATTGAGGCAGACGCGTCGGCTGTTATCGATCCTGCGTGACGCAGAGTAGCCACGTTGCGTTCATCCGGTCAGTATCGGCATTCATGCCGACAGACTTCAGTACCGGATGTCAGTCGACGAGCTTCGCGATGCGAGCGTCTTGTTTCTTCGCGAGCGCAATGACGTCTGCAGGGTCGATCGTTCCCGCACGCCCTTGCCCGCGCACTTCCGCGAAGACACGATTGTCGCGCCATGCGACCGTGTAGTAATCGAACTTCGTTCCGCCCTCGTCCCCTCTCAGATGCAGCAGCCGTGCATCGCTCCCGAGCGAGGCGAGCGCCGACCGATCGGGAACGATCTGCTGACCGCCGCTCAACGTCTGCGCGATCGATTCCTCGAGCGAGTTGTGTGCGCCCTTGTCGTGCTGGTACAGGCTCGCGAACGACTCGACGACCGTCAGCCCGCGGACCGCGATCGTGGTGTAGGCGATGTAGTAGCCGGAGATGCGGCCGAGCTTGGTGAGGTTCTTGCCCGGCGCCGTCGTCGCAGCCAGCTGCGCATTCGTGATGTACCGGGCGAGTATCGCTCCGAACTTGTCCGGTAGGTCGCCGCGCTGCAGCACCATGTCCTTCGTGTCGAGGGTGCGCTGCGCACCGGCCGCCGTGCCCGCGGCGACGAGGACGAGCACGCTCAAGGCCATCGCCGTCGCAGCCGATCGTCTGGAGCGAGATGCGAGACGACCGGCGACCAACGGGCGCATTCCTACAGAGTAGTGCTTCCTGCTTGGCGTTCGCCGCGGCCGTTATGGCGCTCGCGCCGGCCGCCTCGGCGAGCCGAGCGAGCTGGGCCGCCGCCGAGATCACGCGCGTGACGAGCGTCGGCGTGCTGGGCAACTCGGCGAGCAGCTTCCGCCCGCAGGCGCCGCTCACGGAACGCGCGCTTGCCGCCGCGATCGCCGCAACCGACAAGCTGCTCGACCCGCCCGCACCTGCGCCGGCAACCGCGCCTGCGCCTCCGCCGGCGCCCGCACCTGCGCCCGCGCCGGCACCCGTTCCAGTCCTGTCGTCGATCCCGAACGGCGCGACGATCGGCGGCACGGTCTCCTGGGAGGCGGCCGTCCCCGGTCAGGACATCGTGCAGATGGCATTCGCCGTGGACGGAACCCAGCTCGGCGTCGTCCTCCAGCCGCCGTTCGCGCTTCCCGGCGGCCTCGCCACCTCGACGCTTGCCGACGGCCCGCACCAGCTTGCCGTCGCGGCGACCACGGCGGACGGCGGGACGTTCGTCGCCGTCTGGACGGTAACGACCGCGAACGTCGCCGGTTCGGTGCCGGCGCCGCCCGACGGATCGCTCTCGCCGGTCCCGGTCACGAAGACGCCGCCGGCCCCGCCTGCAGCCGCACCCGCACCCGCGCCTGTCCCTGCGCCCGCACCCGCGCCGGCGCCTGTCGCACCGGCGCCCACACCGGCGCTCTACAAGGCGGCCACGCCCGGTCGCGCAGTGACGATCACGGAGCTCGACGCAGCACTCGTCGACTATCTGCAGCTCGGACCGGCCGCCGACGAGATCCAGTCCAAGCTGCTCGCCGCCGGACTCGATCCCGGCCCGAGCGCCGGCACCGAGGTGGTCGCGCGGCTGCTCGGCCTGCGCCTCAACCATCCGGCCGCAGAGGACAACCTCGAGCTGCTGCCGTTCCAGAGTGCGACAAGGGCGGAGGCGGCGTACTCGTTCGCGCGCATCCTCTCGCTCGACACCACCGACGCGCGCGAGTCGGTGCAGTCGCTCGCCGACGGCTTGACGCTGCCGGCCTTCACACCGTGGCAGCAGCGGATCCTGCGCACGGCGGTGTCCTACGTCGGCTACCCGTACGTCTGGGGCGGCACGAGCCCGACGACCGAGACCGACTTCGGCACGACGGCGCCCGGCGGCTTCGACTGCTCCGGCTTCGTGTGGCGCGTCTACAAGCTGACGTCGTACCCGAACGAAGGCGACCTCGCCGACGTGCTGCGCGGGAGAACGACCTACGTGATGAGCGGCGAGGTCCCGCGAAGCGAGCGCATCCCCGCAAGCCGGCTGCAACCGGGCGACGTTCTCTTCTTCGGGGTCGGCCCTCGCTCGAAGCCGAGCCAGGTCGACCACACGTCGATCTACCTCGGCGGCGGCTGGATGGCCCAATCGTCGAGCGAGGGCGTCACGATCGTCCCGTTCGACGGCTGGTACGAGCAGAGCTTCGCGTGGGCGCGCCGCCCACTTGCAGAGGCCGGGCTCGCTTAACGTCAGCGCGGGAACGCCGCGGCCACGCCGCCGTCGACCGTCAACACGCAGCCCGTCGTCGCGCGCGCGCGGTCGGAGAGCAGGAACGCGACTGCCTCGGCGACGTCGGCAGCCTCGACCGAACGGCCGAGCAGGCTCCGCGACGCATAGAACGCCTCGAGCTCCTCGGGCGCGACGCCGTGCGCCGCCGCGCGCTGCGCGCGCACCTCGGCCGAGAACAGGCGTGAGTCGCCGAAGATCGCATCCGGGTTGACCGCGTTGGCGCGGATGCCGAGCGGCCCGCCCTCGATCGCCGCGATGCGCGCGAGCTGCACGATCCCCGCCTTCGCGACCGAGTACGGGCCGAATCCGGCACCGGGCGCGAAGGCGTTCTTCGAGGCGATGTAGACGAGGCTGCCGCCGATCCCCTGCTCCCGGAGCACACGCCAGAGCTTCCGCGTCAGGTTGAAGTGCGCCGTCAGGTTGACCTCGAGGCTGTGGCGCCACTCGGCCTCCTCGAGCTCGCCGAGCATTCCGGTCGACGCGACGCCCGCATTCAAGACCGCGCCGTCGATGCCGCCGAAGCGGTCGATTGCGCCGCGCAGGACTGCGTCGACCACGTCCGGCTCGGTGAGGTCGCCGACGACCTGGTGCACGCGGTCGGCAGGAAGCGGCGCGGCGGCCGCCGCGAGGGCGTCGCCGTCGCGGTCGGCGAGCACCAGGTGTGCGCCACGGCCTGCGAGGTCGAGCGCCACCGCCTTGCCGATCCCGGACGCGGCGCCGGTGACCGCGACGATCGAGCCGGCGAGCTCGAGGGGCGGCGGCAGGAGCGTCAGCTTGTACAGCTCGAGCGGCCAGTAGTCGAAGCCGAACACGTCGCGCTCCGACAGCCAGCTCGAGCCGCCGAAGGCGTCACGCGTCGCCGCGACGGTGCGGTGCGAGTGCGCGGCGAGCTCGAGTCGCTGCCGCGCCGTCGCAGCGTCGGGCGCGGCGGCGACGCAGCCGAGCCCGCGCACGAGGAACACGCGCGGCTCCGGGCTGAGCATCGACGTGCCGCCGTCCGCGTTCCGCTCGAAGAAGCCTGTGTACCAGCGCTCGAACTCGCCAACGGGGTCGTCGACGTCACCGTCGAGCACGCAGGAGCGGATTCCGATCCGGAGCATGTGGTCGGGCGTCCCCCGCTCGGCCGCCAGCTCCGCGGCATCGGGCCGGTCGGCGAGATCGCGCTGTCCGGCGTCGACCGCGAGCACCTGCCGCCGCCGGCGCGAGAGGCGGCCACGCAACCGCGCGAGCGAGAGGTCGCCGCCGGCAGGACCGTGCTCCGGCGGGAACGCGACCGCCAGATCCGCCCCTCGCTGCTTTAAGTGGTCGCGCGCGCGAGAGACCAGCTCGAGCAGGAGGCCGTAAGACTCCTCGTGGGCCTCGCCCCAGGTGACGAGGCCGTGGTGGGTGAGGACGACAGCCCGCTGGTCGGCGAGCTCGGCGACCCGGCGGGAGAGCTCGAAACCGGGCCGGATGTAGTCGACGACCGCGACGTCCTCACCGAGCGCCTCGTGGACGGCAGCCTCGGGATCCGGGGCATTCGCGAGCGCGCAGATCGCGTCGGCGTGTACGTGGTCGACATGCGCCGCCGGCAAGAACGCATGCAAGAGCGTCTCGACCGACGGCCGCGGAGCACCCGGATCGACGAGGCAGCGCGTGAGGTAGGCGAGCATCTCCTCGTCCGAGAGCGACGCGCGTTCCCGCAGAGGCAGGAGCTCGTCGAGCCACAATCCGGGGAAGTGACCTGCCTCGCACGTCGCGAGGTCGGAGCCGCTCCCCTTGATCCGGATCACGCGCCGCTCGCGCCCCAGATGATCCGCCTCGACGAGCTTCGTCGACGTGTTGCCGCCACCGTGGAGGACGAGCGAGCGGTCGGCGCCGATCAGGCGCGAGCGCGCGACGAGCCGTTCGAGCTCCGTCGTGCCGGGGATCGCCGCGACGGTGACCATCAGCCAGCGGAGGCTATGCGCTCCGACGGCGTCGGGTGCGTGAAGAGCAACCGGTAGACGAGACGTGGCGGGTCGAGGTCGGCGAGGTTCGCAGCCGCGAGGTCGTGGTGCACCGTCACGAACGCCTCTCGGTCGCCGGTCAGCTCGAGCGAGAAGCGGTCGGCCTCGCGCTCCCAGTGCCGCGCGAGCGCGGTCCAGAGCGGCAGCGTGACGACCTCGAGCGCGAGCGTGAGCAAGAGCACGAGCGGCGCGACGGTCGGGTCGCGTGGGTCGGCGAGCGCCGCCCAGACGGCGAACGTCCCTGCAACGGCGCCGGCCATCCCGAGCACGGTCCCCTTGACGACGTGGCGCGCCCGCCGATGGCCGAGCTCGTGCGCGACCACGAGCTCGAGCTCGGGCCGCTCCGCGCGGCGGAGCAGCGTGTCGAAGAGGACGACGCGCCGGGTCGAGCCGAGGCCCGAGACGTAGGCGTTCAGCTTCGTCGTCCGCTTGCTCGCGTCGGAGACGAGCACGTCGCGCACCGGGACACCCGCTCGGGCCGCCAGCGCCCGCAGGTCGGCTGCGAGCTCGGCGTCCGCGAGTGGAACGAACTTGTTGAAGAGCGGCTCGAGCACGACCGGCGCCACGAAGGTGACGACGAGCACGAAGAGCGCGACGAGCGGCGCCGCGACCGCCGGCCACCAGGACGGGAACGCGTGCGCGAGCCCGACGACGCCGACGACCTCGACGAGCCCGAAGAACGAAGCGAGTAAGACTTTCCTAAGAAAATCCGCGGCCCACGAGACGAGGGTCTGCGTCGAGAAGCCCCACCGGTGTTCGTACACGTAGCCGGTCCAGACACCAAGGGGCAGTCGGACGAGCGCGGAGACCCAGATCGAGATGAGAGCGAGAAGCGGCGCGCCGAGCCACCATGGGCCGATCCGCCAATCGGCGAACGCCGCCAGGAGACCGAGGACGAGGAGCGAGAGCGCGAGGTCGAGTCCGTACGCGCGGTAGAGCGGCCGGTGGTAGCGGCGCGCCCGCTCGACCTGCTCAGGGGTGAAAAACCGATCGTGCAACTTGACCGAACTCGGCTACTGTATGAAAGCCTTGGCGGTTGCGGAACAGCCCCTGCCGAACCCAACTCCACCGTCGCTCGTCAGCGAGTCGCAGAGCGCGCTCTCGCGTGAGTGGCGCCGGCTGACCCGCGTCGCCACGCTGGTCGCGATCCTGACCAGCCCGTCGATCTTCTACTTCTACCACCACTACAACGGCTGGAGCTTGTTCTGGTCGCTCGTCGCGACCTTCTTCACGATCGTGGCCTTCCGAGGCGTCGTCGACGTGATCGTTCGCCGGATCATCCCCTGGCCGAGCCTGTTCGGCACCGACGACGTCCGCCTGCGCGAGGACGACGTCGTCAATCGTCGCCGCGCCTGGACGTGGAACTGGGCTGTCCGTTGGGCGATCAGGCTCTTCGTTTTCCTGACGATCATCTATCTCGTCAAGCTCGCGAAAGCCGGCTCGGGGTCGAGCGTGAGTTACTTCGGGACGATCGGCCACATCTTCCACACGGTCGGGAAGCTCATGCAGACGCAGGCCTTCTGGATGCAGATCGTGGTCGTGTTCTTCCTCTTCTTCGCGAACTTCCTCATCTTCATGGGCCCGATGCTCATGATGGGCATCTCCCAGATCCGCGGCTACGAGCCCGGCGATGCCGAGTGGGGCGTGAAGCTCGACGACGTCCGTGGGCAGGCGGAGGCGAAAGAGGAGATCCGGCGCGTCGTCACGCTCTGGCAGTCGGGCGAAGTGTTCGAGCAGGCGGGCGGCAAACGCGAGCGAGGCCTCCTCTTCCTCGGCGCGCCCGGCACCGGCAAGACGATGATGGCCAAAGCGATCGCCACCGGGTTCAACTCGCCGTTCGTCTCGATTCCGGGGTCCGGCTTCGCACAGACGTTCATCGGCATCGACGTGATCATCGTCCGCTTCCTCGCGCGCAAGGCAAAGCGGCTCGCGCGCAAGTGGGGCGGTCAGTGCATCGTCTTCATCGACGAGATCGACGCAGTCGGGATGCGCCGCCAGGCCCTCCAGGGCACCGGCAGGATGACGCCGGGATACGACTGGCAGCCGGAGTTCTATGGCCCGTTCGGCGCGATCAACCCGAGCGGTGACCTCATCGTGGAGAGCGAGGCGTGGCGCGACTGGATGTTCGACCAGCGAGCACCGGAACGCCGCTCGCCGTATCCGGGCTGGTTCAACCGCCTGAACGAGATCGTCAACCAGGGCATCTTCCCCGGGATGATGGGCGGCGGCATGGGCCAACTCGCGCTGAACCAGCTGCTCGTCACGATGGACGGCGTCGACAATCCGCCGTTCCTGCGCCGGCTCTACACGAGCAAGTTCAACTCGTTCCTCGACGCCCTGTATGTCGTCCCGCGGCGCGTCGGCAAGGCGGAGGGACGGGTTCTTGCGCCCGTCCTGATGCTGATCGGCGCCTGTTTCTTCGTCGAGGGCATCGCGCGGCCCTTCTCGATTGGCACCCTCGGCGCGATCTTTATCGGCATCGCTGGAGTGCTGCTCGCGCTGGTCGGGACACAGATCTGGCGCGGCACGAGCGCGAACGGCACAGCGTCGCTGCGGCTCCCGCCGCCGCGGCCGCTCGGCGCCCAGATCTACTTCATCGGCGCGACGAACGTTCCGATGGAGCGCCTCGATCCGGCGTTGACCCGGCCGGGTCGCATGGGCCGCCACGTGCAGTTTCGGACGCCGACGAAGGACGACCGCAAGGACGTCTTCGACCTCTACCTCGGCAAGGTCGCTCACGACCCCGAGCTCGACACGCCGGAGCGCCGCGACGAGATCGCGCGGATCACGAACGGGTACTCGCCGGCGATGATCGACCAGATCTGCTCGATGGCGCTCACGAACGCGCACCACGAGGGCAAGCTCGCATTCGAGTGGAACCATCTCGTCGACGCGATGACTGTGATCGAGTCAGGCTCTGCGATCAACGTCAAGTACACCGAGGAGGACGCTCGCGCGGTCGCGATCCACGAGGCCGGCCACGCAGCGGCGGCGCACGTCTACCGGCCTGACCTCGAGTCAAGCCGTCTCTCGATCAAGATGCGCTCAGGCTCGCTCGGGCACCACCAAGCGTTCGAGAAGGAAGAGCGGTTCGGGGCCTTCCAAAGCCGGATGTTCGGAGCGCTCGTGCACATCATCGGTGCGATGGCGGCCGAGTTCGCGTTCTACGGCGAGAACTCGGTCGGCGTCGGCGGCGATCTCCAGTCGGTCACCGGGATGGCCTCGATGATGGTCGGCGCCGCAGGCATGTCGCCCCTCCCCATCGACCTCCATGGGAAGACGTTCGCCGACGAGAACGAGGAGCAGACGCGCGAGCGCGTCCAGAGGCGGTTCGAGGACATCGGGATGCGCCTTCTGAACCGCACCGCCACGCAGGCGACAGGAGATCCGACCGGCTCCATCCTGAGCGATCCGCGCAAGCGGGCGTACGCCGCGCAATTCATCGGCCAGGCGTTCGTCACCGCGTACAACCTGGTCGAGCAGAACAAGCCCAAGGTCGAGCGGGTCGCCAACACGGTCATAGATCGGAAGGAGATCTATGGCGACGATCTCGTCCGGCTACTCGACGCGCAGCGGTTCGAGCGACCCGAGATCGATTGGACGGACGAGAAGGTCTGGCCGGCGCTGATGAACTGGTCGAAGCTCGACGACGAGCGCCAGCCGCGCAACGGTCGCGTGACGCGAAGCCGGAAGCCGGCCGGCGCCGGTTCCGAGGCGTGAACAAGAAGATTCCGACCGGACCGGGTCTGCCGCCGCCCGCCGACCAGAGCACCTCCCAGGTGCCGCTCGTCGCCGCCCGCGGACTCGACAGCGGCGACCACAAGCGCTATGCGCCGTATTTCGCCGCCGTCTACGCGACGCTCGGAGCCGTCGTCGTCGCAGCCGCGGCAGCTTTCGTCGTGCTCGTGGTCAAGCCCGGCCACAAGCCGCCGGCGGCGTGGTCGTCGTGGCGCCCGACGCCGGGCAGCCTGTCGAAGATGACGACCGAGATCGCCGAGCACGTTTCGCACGAGTACAGGCTGAGCGCGAACGGCGGCCAGCTCGTCGCGATCGTTCCGAGCAAGCCGACGGTGACGAGCGGGACGACCAGCATCTCGATCAAGGCGATCGCGATCCGGAACGCCGGAAAGGCAGCGAACGCCGGCGGCGGCATCGAGGTGCTCGACTCGACCGGGAGTGAGATGTACACCTTCTGCGGTCTGGGCGACCACTGCTCGATCGCAAGCGGCACGCCGTCGACCGACCGTGGGCGGCTCGTCCGCCGTGAGGCGCTCGAGGTCGCGCTCTACACGTTCAAGTTCGTGCCCTCGGTCAAGTCGGTGATCGAGTTCATGCCACCCGCACCGAACGCGACCTCGAGCGACCTGCTCTTCCTGCGCAAGGAGAACTACGCGCGCGAGCTGAGCCAGCCGCTCGACGACACGCTCAGGCTTCGCGAGCCTCCGCTGCCGACCGAAGCGGACGCGCTCGAGGCGCCGACCATCGACGCGCTGACGCTTCCGAGCATCTTCACGTACCAGCTGACCGCGCTCCAGGCGGGCGGCGCCGCGCTCGTGCTCGATCGCGCCACGTAGGCGCAGGGCTACCGTGACGCCGCGCCGGTGAGTCCGGCGCCGGGACTACGCTGCACGCCAATGGCCGTGCTCGAGACGCAGGTAGAGCGCGGTGACGAGTTCGCCCGCAGGCGCGAGCGGATGCAGAGCCTCGTCGCCGAGCTCCGCGAGCGGACGGCGCAGGTCGCGCTGGGCGGCGGCGAGCGCGCAATCGCGCGCCATCGCGAGCGCGGCAAGCTGCTCGCGCGGGAGCGGATCGATAAGCTGGTCGATCCCGGCACCGCGTTCCTCGAGCTCGGCGCGCTGGCGGCCTGGGGCCTGTACGACGGGCAGGCTCCCTCGGCGGGCATCGTCACCGGTATCGGCGTCGTCGAGGGCCGTGAGTGCGTGATCGTCGCGAACGACGCGACCGTCAAGGGCGGCTCCTACTTTCCGCTCACGGTCAAAAAGCACCTGCGCGCGCAGGAGGTCGGCGAGCAGAACCGGCTTCCGTGCGTCTACCTCGTCGACTCGGGCGGCGCATTTCTGCCGCTCCAGGCCGACGTCTTCCCCGACCGCGACCACTTCGGCCGCATCTTCTTCAACCAGGCGCGCATGTCGGCGCTCGGCATCCCGCAGATCGCCGTCGTGATGGGGTCGTGCACGGCGGGCGGCGCCTACGTGCCGGCGATGAGCGACGAGACCGTGATCGTCCGCGGGACGGGCACGATCTTCATCGGCGGTCCGCCGCTCGTGAAGGCGGCGACCGGCCAGGACGTGTCGGCGGAAGAGCTGGGGGGCGCCGACGTGCACGCGCGGCAGTCCGGCGTCGCCGACCACTACGCTCTCTCCGACGAGCACGCCTTGGGGATAACTCGCCGCATCGTCGCGGACTTGCACATGTGTACCCATGTGCAACCGTCGCGAATCTGTGACAGCGAACCGCCTCTTTCGGACCCCGCCGACCTCTACGGACTGGTCCCCGACGACCATCGGACGCAGCTCGACCCCCGCGAGGTGATCGCGCGCATCGTCGACGGCTCGCGCTTCGGCGAATTCAAGGCGCTGTACGGCGAGACGCTCATCTGCGGCTGGGCCCGGATCGAGGGGTACCCGGTCGGGATCCTCGCCAACAACGGCGTCCTCTTCGCGGAGTCGTCGCGCAAGGGCGCGCACTTCGTCGAGCTCGCCTGCAAGCGGCGCGTGCCGCTCGTCTTCTTGCAGAACATCACCGGCTTCATGGTCGGTAAGGAGTACGAGGCCGGCGGGATCGCTCGCGACGGCGCCAAGCTGGTGACCGCTGTCGCCTGCGCCGAGGTGCCGAAGTTCACCGTCGTGATCGGCGGCTCGTTCGGCGCGGGCAACTACGCGATGTGCGGGCGGGCGTACGCCCCCCGCCAGCTCTGGATGTGGCCGAACGCCCGCATCTCGGTGATGGGCGGCGAGCAGGCTGCTGCGGTGCTGACGATGGTCGGTGACGCCGACCCGGACGAGATCCGCGCCAAGTACGAGACCGAAGGCGACCCGTACTACTCGACGGCTCGGCTCTGGGACGACGGAATCATCGACCCGCTCGACACGAGGCGCGTGCTCGCGCTCGGGCTCGCGGCCGCCCTGAACGCGCCGATTCCGGAGACGACCTTCGGCGTCTTCCGGATGTGAGTCAGAGCACGACCGTCTCGGCGAGCTCGGCCTCGCCCGCCAGACGGTCGAGCCTGTACGGCGAAAGGTCGAACGACGAGCGTCCATGCACGATCTCCTCGGCGAGCGCGCGCCCGACGGCGGGCGACTGCATGAAGCCGTGGCCGGAGAAGCCGCACGCTGCGAAGACGCCCTCCGCGATCCGACCGACGACGGGGTGCGCATCAGGGGTCATGTCGTAGAGCCCCGCCCATGCGTCCGCGACCTCGCAGGCGGCGGCGCCGCGATACCGATGCGCGAGCCGTGCGAGCCGGTCGTCGAAAACGCTCTCGTCGACGCTCGTCTCGAACCCCCAGCGCGGGCTCGAGTCGCTCATCGCGACCACGAGGCGATCTCGTCGGCGGCGGAAGTGGAAGCCCGTCTCCTCCTCGACGACCATCGGCAGGCGCGCGTCGAGCTCGAGCGGCCCGGTCTCGAGGAGCTGGCGGCAGAGCGGCCGGACCGGCAGCTCGGATGCGAGCTCCGCCGAGTGCGGGCCGCAGCAGATCACGAGGACGTCGCGGTCGACGCTCCGCGCGTCGACGCCCTCCTCGACGCGGACGCCAAGCCCGGCCGCGCGACGGACGAGCTCGCGCGTCACGGCCGGCGGATCGGCGACGCCGTCCTTCGCGCAGGCGACGGCGCCGAGCACGTCGTCGCCGTTCACGCCGTCCGGGAGCTCAGCCCGCTCGACGGGGACGCCGAGCCGCCGTTGTAGCACCATCCGCGCCTCGAGGCACTCGAGGCCCGCCGCGGTCGTCGCCAGGAACAGGTAGCCGACCTGGTCGAAGTACGCCGGCCCGAGCGCCTCGAAGAACGCGATCGACTCCTGGGCCAGCCGCACCTCGGCCGCGGTGGAGAACTGCTGGCGCACCCCGCCCATCGCCTTCGCGGTCGCGCCGCCTGCGACCTGGCCCCGATCGCAGAGCACGACGTCCCGCGCGGCGAGCAGCGCGAGGTGATACGCGACGCTCGCGCCGACCGCGCCCGCGCCTGCGACCACGATCCTCACGGCGGCGTGAGCACTCCGGCTGCGGCTCCCCCGGTCACCTGTGCCAGCATAGGCTGCCCGGAGTGGTCGTCCGCCTCGTCCTCTGGAACCTCGGCGACTCGAAGACGAACGTCGGCGAGCTGCGCCGCTACCT
>Ga0070731_10003422_pt1 | contig 14347 bp, 10 predicted proteins | sample Coa_R1_2_FD_66448 | JGI IMG/M metagenome (GOLD analysis project Ga0070731, IMG submission 66448) | Surface soil microbial communities from Centralia Pennsylvania, which are recovering from an underground coalmine fire - Coalmine... | ecosystem: Environmental > Terrestrial > Soil > Unclassified ... | reverse complement strand
GGCCGGCCACAGAAGGAGGAGCCCGAAGGGGTTCCCGAGGGTCGACAGGGCCAGGCCGGTCAGCGACCCCAGCAGGTAGTAGACGCCAATCCGGGGATTCCGGGACGTGGGCGGGGGGGACGAGCTTCCGACCAGATGTAAGCAGACCAGCCCGAGCACCAGACCTCCCGCAGCGTCGAGGACGTGATGCTGTCCCGTAAGGAGGGTCGAGAGGCCGACGAGCAGAAACCAGCCCAGAAGGATCGCGCGGAGGATTCCTTTTGAGACGCGAGCATAGTGCTCCGCCAGGATCGCCAGGAGCGCGATATGGAGGGAGGGGACCTGGTTGTAGGGGCGATCGAGGGCCCACAGCGCGGTATAGAAGGGCCGCCAGAATTCCTCCACGGAAGATCGCGGCCATCCGCTCTGAAGGGGGAAGAGAAGAAAGCAGACTCCTCCGGCCAGGATCGCCGCCGCGATGCGGCCGCCCAGCCGCCGGAGTCCGGCCCGGTCGCGGCAGAAGAAGAACGAGGCGACGAAGAACCCATCGATCGACCAGTAGGGCAGGATCGTCCAGGCGACGAAGGGAAGTCGGCGTTCCCAGCCAAACTGGATCGTTCCGAGCTCCGATCGACCTGCCGCGAGCCCATTGCAGCCGGCATAGACTCCCACGAACAGCAGCGAGCACCCGAGCGCCCAGAGCGCCGCGGGACCCCACGGCCGGCGCCTCATGGCGATCGCTTCCGGGCCAGGGAGACCGAGAAGATGCCCCACTCGTCGATGGCCTGGGAGATCTTCTCGAAGCCGGCATCGCGAACGAGGTCGTCCATCTCGGCCTGCGGGCGCCGCCGCATGATCCAGGGCTTCCCGTCGCGGTTGCGCAGGACCCGGGCGATGAACTCCAGCTGGGGATGCCACGGCTGGTTGGTATAGACGAGCAGTCCGTCATCGGGCAAGGCCCGGGCCAGGCCCTCCAGCGACCGGCGGACCGGCCCGTTGTCGGGGAAAAGCTCGTAAAGCCCCGAGACCACGGCCACGTCGGGTCGGGGATCGATGGCGACCAGCGACGCCGGATCGAAGGCGTCGCCTTCTTCGTAGCGGACGTTGGTCAGGTTCCGCTCCCGGGCGAGGCGACGTCCGTCTTCGAGGGCCCCTAGGCTGCGATCCCGCAACAGGGCCTCCACGCCGGTCCGGCGCCCCAGAAGGTCCAGGAGATATCGTCCCGGTCCTGCGGCGACGTCGACGATCCGGACGATCGGGTGACGGGACCGGAGGAGGTCGATCGCCTTCTCGATCGCGAGTTCGAGATGGACCTTGCGCTGGCGGATGCCCTTCCAGCCCACGCTGTTCAGGTACGCTCGGTCGATGAGCCGGCCGATCAGGCCGAGTCCGCGCGCCCGGTTCTCGTAGACGTAGTCGAGCGACTGTCCGGAATCGAAGCCCGTCCTCCATCCGAGTCGGATTCCGTCGCTGAGTCGGCCGACCGTCTTCATCAGAACGCGGCTGATCGCGTACCCCGCCCGTTTCGGGGAGCTGAGAGGAAGCGGCCGCAACAGGCGTTCGTGTTCGCCGGTCGTGACGTCGGCCGCCTTCGTCCGCGGAAGCTGGTCGAAGGCCTGGAGGATGAACTGCCGGGCGCGAGCGATCGGGCGCTCGCGGTCCTTTTCGTGGAACACCGCATGATGGAAGCGATCGTAGACCTCCATCGCCTTCAGCGGGGACGAAAGGCCGTCGTGGAACCGCTGCTGCTCGGGAAGGCTGACCACCCAGTCGGAGCCGGCCGAGAGCGTCAGGGCGGGGACCCGGATCGCCCCGGCATCGGCCAGCAGACGGGACGAGGTATCGGCGAGCCCCAGGAGGACGTTGACCGCGATGGACCTCGAGATGAGCGGGTCCCGGTCATAGTCCTTCGCCAGGTCGGGATCGTGGGTCAGCATGGTGGAGCGGACGTAGCTCTTGAGGAAGGACTTCTTCACGAGCGCCTGCTTGAGCCGCAGGAGGGGGAGGGCGAACGGGACGTAGAGCTTGACTCGGAACGCGGGCGCGCCGAGCACCAGGGCCCGGATGGGGGGCGCGTAGTCGTGCACCCAGGCACTGGCCAGGACGCTGCCGACGCTATACGCGACGATCGCCATATTCTCGACGGGGATGCCGTACGTGTCGCGGACGTGACGCACGAAGGCGTCGACATCGCGGATGAGGGTCGAGAAGTCCGCCGCGTAGCCTCGCTCCCCGGGAGACCGGCCGTGGCCGCGCTGGTCCCAGGCGAAGAGCGAGAAGTCCTCGAGCCGGAGCCGCTCGGCCAGGTCCCCGAGCCGGCCCGAGTGCTCGTGCCCGCGGTGGAACAGCAGGACGGCCTTAGGACCGGCGTGTTCGGGCCGCCACGCCCGGTAAAACAGGGGCTCGTGGTCCCAGGTCCGGAACGTGTGCTCGGTCATCGTGAGTTCGCTCACGGGGTCCCTCCCTTTCCTTCAGCGTGTGGAAGATCCGATGAAGCCGGACGACGACCGTTTCGACGCAGCCGAGGATGACGGCCCCGCAGGTCCAGTCGAGAATGGGGATCCCGGGACCTGCGGCAAACGCGCCCCAGGCGCCCGCATGGAGCGCGACCATGCGCCAGGGTTTGGACATGATCCCGCCGTATTCGCGGCGTGCGCCCACGGCCTGCCCGAGCGTCCCCACATAGGCGGTCAGCAGGGCGAGGATGGCGGCCCAGTAGGCGATCAGGGGAGTGCAGAGTCCGCTATGGGCGACGCCGATGAAGATCAGGAGATCCGAGATCCGGTCCGGCAGGTCGTTGAAGATCTCGCCCGTGGGGCCGGCCTGGTCCGCGGCCAGTGCGACCATGCCGTCGAGCATGTTGAACCAGAGTCGGAGATAGCACAGGACCGGCGCGGCCAGGAGCAGGACCGGGACCTGCGCCGACTTCCACCAGCAGAACGCGGCGCCGGCGGACACCACCAGGGAGGAAATGGAAATCACATTGGGGTGGATCCCGCGCCGGATGCAGGCTCGCACCGCCCCCGCGGCGGTCCTGCGGAAGAGGCCGGCGATGGGTCGTCGGGACGTCGGCATGGGGAGGGACGCCGCAAGGGACGGGCCACCGCGGAGGGTCCCGGATATCGCGGGACTCTGTGCAGAGTTCTGCGCAGTCTACTTCGGGATGATCGGGAGAAGGATGTGGGAGGGGTGATGATGGTCGTGGAAGATCGTGTTGGTGGCGGGCTGGGTCCGCCGGTTGTCGTTCAGCGGCTCGCCGGTATTCGGATTGATGTCGAAGCGGGGAAAGTTGCTGCTGGAAAGATCCACCCGGATGCGGTGGCCCTTCCGGAAGATAGTCGAGGTCGGATACAGCTTGATCGTGAAGGTGTATACGGTCCCGGGATCCATGAGGGTTTCTTCGGTACTGCTGTCCCGGTACCGTGCGCGGATGATCCCGTCGGTGATGTTGAGGTCGAAGCCGCCGGGGAAGTCTGACGACGGCGGGTACACGTCGATCAGCTTCGCGGTGAAGTCGGTGTCGAGGGCCGTCGATGCGGCCCAGAGCTTCACCTGGATGTCGCCGGTCACTTCCACGTCTTCGGCGAGCGGAGTGGTTCTGAAGACGAGGACGTCGTTGCGGGCGGACAGCGGAACCGGATCCGGCGCGTTCCACACCTGGGGGCCTCCTCGCTGGTCCCAGGCGCCTTGCAGGAGGATGCCGTCGCCGGAGGACACATTTCCGCCTATCGTCGGCACGGGATTCTTGGGATCGAACTCGTAGCTGGTGAGGTTCCGGTCCGTGGTCGGCATCGTCGTCGTCAGCGCTCCCGTGCGGATGAAATAATAAGGGGTCGGCTTGACCCGGGCGGGCGGCCACTCGCTCTCATCGTGCCAGGTGCCGCCGTGATAGAGCAGGCCGTCGGGCGTCTTGTGGCCGTCGCCGCCGCCCATCGTGAAGAGCCGGACCTTCGTGGAGAAGGGGGCTTCCTTGCCGACCTTGTTCTCGACGCCCTTGATCCAGTGATCGTACCACTCGAGGCGCCATGCGAGCGGGTCGGCGATCGCGGCCTCTGCCCCGAACTCGACCTGTCCGTGCGCGTGCTTGCCCTGCTGACCGTGGATCCACGGTCCCATGATCAGGTAGACCGGGCCCTGGATGGCCTTCGTGAGGGTCGTGAAGTTCGTGGTCGTGTTGATCGCCCACGAATCGTACCAGCCGCCGACCAGGTAGACCGGCATGTCTTTGTAGCGGTCGGCGTGATCGACAATGTTCGTGAAGTCCCAGAAGTCGTCGTTGCCGCCGTGACGCATGGCCTCGGTGAGCCAGTCCTCGGTATCCGGGGAGAGCCGCAGGGGCGTCGTCCCCTTCCGAAGCGGAAGGTTCATCAGGTACTTCCGGCGGTTGTCCGCCATCTCCTGGAGCTGCTTCTGGGTCTCGGGATCCTTGGACGCTTTGCTTCCTTTGGCCGCGTTGAGCAGGATCCAGTTCCAGAAGCGCAGCTCGAAGGCGCCGCCATTGCGGATGCCGTGACGTCCGGGATTGGAGACCGCGTCCACGGGGATCGAGGTGACCAGAGCATTGGGCCGCCGCATCGCCAGGGCGTGCTGGGTGCCCCCGACGTAGGAAGTGCCGATGGTGCCGACCTTGCCGTTCGACCAGGACTGCCGCGCGATCCAGTTGACGGCCTCCTCGCCGTCCCGGCCGTCGTCGACCAGGAATTTCCAGGTCCCTTCGGAGGCGTAGCGTCCGCGGGTGTCCTGGGCGACATAGGCGTAGCCGTGGGCTGAGAAATAGAGGCCGTTGGCCTTTTCGCCGGCCTTGTCGTACGGAGTGCGGCAGAGGAGGGCGGGAACCTTTCCGTCCCCCGCGGGTAGGTAGACGTCGGTGGCCAGGCGCGCGTTGTCGCGCATGGGGACCATGACGGTCGATGGAAGGCTCCCGGCGTCCTTCGTCTCCTGCGCGCCGAGCCAGCCGGTGAAGAGGAGGAGGGCGGCGGCGTATCGGAGCCGGGTCATCAGAAGTCTTACGCTTGGGGCGCAGGGGCCGAATTCCGAATCCTGAATCCCGGGAGGAGCTGGAGCGGTCGCCACGGCGTCACGCAACGCCCTCCTTCGGTCGTCCGGCGGGAATGGAAGCCCCTTCCTCCGGGCTTCCCCGGAACCGGGATCGGAGCTACTCTGGGGTCCTCGTGAGAAAGGCGGCGCTGATCCTGGTCCTAGTCGGATGCACGGCGGTTGAGGAATCCCCTCGCCTGGAAAGCGTCGCCATCCCGGGAACCTCGCTGCGCTTCGCGATGGCCCGGATTGCGGGGCGCGGACCGATTCCGACGTTCTGGATGGGCGCCCGCGAGGTGACGTGGGAGGAGTTCGACCGATTCTACGGCTCGCCCGACGAGGAGTCGCTGGACGGCGTGACCCGGCCGTCGAGCGGGAAGGACTATCTCGCCCTGGGCGGACTTCCGAATGACTTCCTCCTTCCGGAGCGCCCGCTCACGAATATCCGATACCATTCGGCGGTTCTTTATTGCGAGTGGTTGTCGCGAAAGACGGGAGCCCAATACCGGCTCCCAACCGAGCCGGAGTGGAGCCTGGCGTGCGGAACGGCGCCGTCCGACGCCGGATGGACCTTGAGCACGAGCGGCGGGCGGACCCACCGGGGAGGGGAGAAGGGCGCGACGGCGTCGGGAGTCTACGATCTTTGGGGGAACGTCTGGGAATATGCCCTGGAACCGGCCCATCCCCCGGATTTCGAACCGGTTCTCCTCGGAGGGGCCTGGAACACCCCGTCCACGGCCCGCCAGTCTCCGCCCGACGAATGGTCCGAGGCCGACCCCAATCGACCGTTCAGCACGTGGTGGTTCCGCGCCGGACATTCGCAAGGGATCCGGGTGGTGCGCGTCGGGGAGGCGTCGGGGAAGGCGGAGCGTGAGTCCATCGCGAAGAGGCTCGAGATCACCCGGCTCGCGGGAACCGAACGGACGGTCAAGGTGGGAACGTCGGTGTCCCTGTACAGCCGGGTAACCGGGAGCCTCCGCAATTCCAGCGATCGATCCTTGGATGAGGTGATCTTAAAGGTGTTCTACCTGACCAAGACCGGGAAGCCCCATCCCGAGGACGTGACGAACACGCTGACGCGCCGGGCGACGTTTAATCTCGCCATGCCCGTCCTGGTCACCAGCGCGCACCCGGGCCCCCATGCCCGGCCCCTGGCGCCGGGCGAAACCCGGACCTTCACCGTCGACATCCCGTCATCCTTCGATGCGGAGGACAGCGTGGATCTCGACCGCTACGGCGCGTCGGTGCTCACTCTTCGGGTCTCCCCCTAGCCGGGATTCCAGGCCCGGGACCTCCGAGGGATAACGAAAACGGGTCGTCTCCCCCTTCGGGAAGACGACCCGTCTTTTGGAGTCCGTGATGGGGCTTAGTTGTCGCGACGGGGAGGAGGACCGCCGGGGCCGCCCGGGCCGCCGGGCGGGCGCCCGCCGCCGGGCCGGGGCGGACGGGAATCGCGGAAGCGCTGCTCGCCGCCGGGGCCGCCCGGGGAAGCTCCTGCAGGAACCCCCGCGCCGGCCGTCCCGCCGTTCAGGGGCTGCATGGGCGGCAGGCCCTTCTCCTGACGCGCCGCTTTGATCGAGAAGCGGTTGCGTCCCTGAGGGTCCGCCGCGACCATCTTGATTTCGACCTCCATGCCGACTTTGAGGAAGTCGGCCACCTGGATGCCGCGCTGATCGGTGATCTCAGAAACGTGAACCAGGCCGTCCTGGCCGGTGCCCGCGATCTCGCAGAACGCCCCGAAGTCCTTCAGGGAAACGACCTTGGCCTGATAGATCGCGCCTACCTTCAGCTCCTGCGTCATGCCCTCGATGATCGCCTTGCAGGCGTCCAGCGCGGCCTTGTCCTTCGACGCCAGCAGGACCTCGCCCGAGTCGTCGTCGTTGATCTCGATGACGCAGCCGGTCCGGGCCTCAAGCTCGCGGATCGTCTTGCCGCCGGGACCGATCAGCATCCCGATCTTGTCCGACGGGATCATGATGCGGACCATGCGCGGCGCATAGGGCGACATCTCGGCGCGGGGCGCCGCGAGGGCTTCCTTCATCTTGTTCAGGATGAACATCCGGCCTTCCCGGGCCTCGGCCAGCGCCTGCTTGGTGATGGCCATCGAAATGCCCGCGGCCTTCAGGTCCATCTGCAGCGCGGTGATTCCGGCTTCGGTGCCCGCGACCTTGAAGTCCATGTCCCCGTGGGCGTCCTCGGAGCCCAGGATGTCCGTCAGGATCGCGACCTTCCCCTTTTCCTGGACCAGTCCCATCGCGATTCCCGCGACGGGCGCCTTGATCGGGACACCCGCGTCCATCATGGCCAGGCAGCCGCCGCAGACGGAAGCCATCGAGGACGAGCCGTTCGACTCCAGGATGTCGCTGATCAGCCGGATCGTATAGGGGAACTGCTCGGTGCCGGGGACGACCGCTTCGAGCGCCCGCTCGGCGAGGGCGCCGTGTCCGATTTCCCGGCGGCCGGGGCCGCGGATGGGCTTCACTTCACCGACCGAGAAATTCGGGAAGTTGTAGTGCAGCATGAAGCGCAGCGAATACTCCTCGTCGAGGCCCTCGACGATCTGCTCGTTGCTGGACGTTCCCAACGTGGTGGTGACCAGGGCTTGCGTCTCGCCCCGGGTGAACAGCACCGAGCCGTGGGTGCGGGGCAGCAGGCCCAGCTGGATCGTGATCGGCCGGATCTCCTTCAGGCCTCGGCCGTCCGCCCGCGTGTTTTCCATGACGTAGCCGCGGACCAGCTCGTCGACCACGCGCTCGTGGGCGCGGCTGACATCGACCTTCGTGGGGGCGCCCGGGACCGGCTTGCCGGCGGCGTCCTTGGGAATCATCTCGTCGAAAATCTTCTTGCCCAAGTCGCTGAACGCCTTGTTGCGGTCGCGCTTGACCTTGATGAAGAACGCCTTCTTCATGTCGACGAGGAACTTCTCGCGAATCCTCGACGCGATGGCCTCGGGGAAGGGCTGGACCTTGATCTCGCCGAGCGGCTTGCCGGCGAGCTCCTTGAGCTTGAGCTGCGCGTCGATCAGCGCCTTGATAGGCGCCTGCGCCGCCTCGAACGCCTTGACCATCTCGTCTTCGGACACCTCGCGGGCGCCCGCTTCAACCATGATCACGCCGTCCTTCGTCCCGGAGATCACCAGGTCGAGCCGGCTTTCCTTGACCTCGGCTGCCGTGGGGCAGATCACGTAGCGGTCGCCGATCAAGCCCACGCGGACGGACCCGACCGGGCCCTGGAAGGGCAGGTCGCTGACGATCAGGGACGCCGACGCGGCATTCATCGAGACGATGTCGGGGTCATTGACCTGATCGGCGGAATAGACGTTCAGGAGGACCTGGACGTCCATGAAGTAGCCTTCCGGCCACAGCGGCCGCAGGGGCCGGTCGCAGAGGCGCGACGTCAGGATTTCCTTCGTGCTGGGACGGCCTTCGCGCTTGATGAAGCCGCCTGGGAATCGTCCCGCGGCGGACATCTTCTCGCGGTAGTCGATCGTCAATGGGAAAAAGTCGGTGTCCTCGCGGGCGGGACCGGCGACCGAGGCGGCCAGGACCATGGTTTCGCCGAGCGTGACCATGCAGGCGCCGTTGGCCTGCTTGGCGAGCCAACCGGACTCGAAAACGAATTTCCGTCCGTCTCCGAGATCGGCTTCAACACGATGAGACTGGGGCATGGAGCCTCCCTTGATGGGGTAAGGATCCACGGAGGCGGAAAACGGCGGGAACGACGAAAGGCGGGAATTCCATGTTCAACTGGAACTTTCGGCTTTCGTCCGTCTCTCGACCGCCCGCGCTCCGGGATCGGGATTAAAAAACAAACGACCCGGAAGTCATACCGGAACCCAGGCGGGTTTCGGAACGTCTTCCGGGTCGCAACACGTTCAAACGTTCGCTACTTGCGGATGCCCAGGCGCTTGATGAGCGTCTGATACCGGTCCGCATCCGTGGTCTGAAGGAATTTGAGCAGCCGCGCGCGCTGGCCGACCATCATCAAGAGGCCCCGGCGCGAGGTGAAGTCCTTCTTGTGGACCTTCAGATGCTCGGTCAGGTGGTTGATGCGTTCCGTGATGAGCGCGACCTGAACCTCGGGGGATCCCGTGTCTCCCTTGTGGGTGGCGCTTTCGACGATGACGGACTTCTTTCTATCCGGCGTGACGGCCATATCGACTCCTAAGGATCATCATGTTCGGCTGAGATCCTATCAGAGAGGAGGCGGGACTTCAAGAGAAAGCGTCGAAGGACCTCAGTGCTCCATCCACGTGCGCCAGGCCGCCGCCTTGGCTTTGAGATCGCCCGCCGTGGTGGGGTCGTTGGGGATCCCGGTGACGACCGACCCCGCCTCCAGGACGGCGGAGGGGGACTTCGGGCCTTCCTCGAGCTCGGCGATCAAGCAGGGCAAGATTTTGCGGCCGAGGCGGCGGATGGCTTCGAGGGTGGGGCGGCGGATCTCGTCCTTCGCGCTCAATCCGTCGACCAGGTGCTGGGCTCCGGTCCGAACCGTGGCTTCCAGGGACTTTCGCCGTTCCTCGCCGGGGGCGGTCTGGAGCTGGGCCGCGGCCTCCTCGATCATCGGTTCGGGATCCCGGAGTTCCGCGAGCGTCTTGAGGCATCCGTCATAGTCCTTCAGCTCCCGCTGGCAGGCGGCGACCCGGCGGACCGACTCGCTCCCGGGGGCGAGCAGAGGGATCTGCTTGAAGTGGACGAGAGCGGTCTTGAAATCGTTCGCTTCATAGAAACTAGCGGCGATCGTCTCCTCGAGCCCCAGGCGATGGAGGCGAAGCTCGCCTTCGGGTTTCGTGCCGTGCAGGCGGGTGCAGAGGAGTTCCGCCTCTCCCCGGCGGCCGGCGGAGAGAAAGGCCTGCGCCAGACGCTCGTTCGCCGCGATCCCGTCGCCCGTCAGCGCCCACAAGGCCGCCCAGAGGGCGCGGTGCACCGACTCCGCGGATTCGGCGAGATAGGCCGGGAGCAGCGTTTCGGTGATCGAGCCTGAGCCCGCCATCATGCCGAAGGCCGTCGCCGCCGACTGGCGCAGCTTCTCCTCGGGAGCATGGACCAGCAAGTCCGCCAAGCGGGGAAGGGCCGAGGTTTCCTTCAGCTTGCCCAGCGATTCGATCGTGACCTCCCGGACATCCAGAGGCTGTGACGGTTCCAGAAAGGGAAGGAGCCGCGGCCCGGCCTTCGAGTCGCCGATCATCCCCAAACTGTTGATGCAGGACCAGCGGATGCTCTCGCGCGGCGTCGTGGAAAGAAGTTCGACCAAGGCGTCGGTCGCCCCCGGGCTTCCGATGGCCCCCAGCGCGTCGACCGTCTTTTCGATGATGAGGGGATCCTGCTCCGCGGCGAGGGTTGACGCCAGCGGCCCGACGGCGGACTCCCGGCGGGCGACCCCGAGGGCGTCCAAGGCGGCCACGCGGACGCCCTGGTCGGGGTCCCGGAACAGCTGGAGGAGAGCTTCGACGGCCCCGGCCGCGGAGGCCGACTTCAGCGCGCCGGCGACCGACTTTCGCACGGCGGCGGAACCGTCGGAGGCGGACCGCAGGACGGTCGATTCGGCGTCCGCCATCGGGACGCGCCCCAGGAACCCGACCGCCTCGATCCGGAACGACTCGCGGGCCCCGCGGTATCGGCGCAGGACCGCCGGAGCCGCGGCCTTGCGGCGATCCTCCGAAAGCGAACCGAGCTCCCGGAGCCCGGCGCTGACGACTTCGGCGAGATCGGAGTCGAGGCTGTCTTCGAGGATCTTCAGCTCGTCGTCGGGCTTCCCCGAAAGCCGGGCGAGCTGCAGTTTCAGGCCAAGGGTTTCGAGGCGGGCCTTGATCAGCTCGTCGCGCAGCCGCCGCGGATCGTCGTCCTGGGCGGGGAGGACGGTGCCCAGGGCGAGCAGCAAAGCCGATACCGTGACGATCATGCAAGATTTCCTGCGCACGCGCCCGAAAGAATTATAGGAGCGGCTTGTCGCGCCTGTCAAACCGCCGTCGGAAACCCGTCGCCTCCGTCGGTGACACGACGGTCGGCGCCAGCTTCCCCGCGGAAACGGTTCGGACCTCCGCATCCGACGCGTTAAGTCTTGACAGGGGAAGCGCCCGCACTAGACTGGATTTTCTCCCATGACCGTCGAGCTCATCACTCGGTACGTCAAGATCCTGATTGCGTTTGTCCTCCTCTGGGGAGGCCTCTGGATCTTCAACTCCATGGGGTGCAGCCGGATGGAGGGGGAGATGATGCCGACCCTCCCGGCCGAGAAGAACGCCCTGATCGACCCCCGGGTGCACCAGGCCGACCAGCTCAATCGTGAAGATGTCGTCGCCTACAGCTGCGAAATGGCCGGCGGCAAGGGGCAGAGGAAAGTCACCGCCCGCGTCGTCGGTCTCCCCGGAGACCGCGTCAAGATGGTCAAAGGTGAGGTCTTCGTGAACGGGGAGCGTGCCGCCACGGGCGTGGCTCCGGACAAGAAGGCCAGCGACGATTACGCGGAAATCTTCGTCCCCCGCGACACGGTCTTCGTCCTGTGTGACAACCGCAGCGGGACCCGGAACCTCGACAGCCGCTCCCTGGGCCCCGTCGGCTGCTGGGCCATCGTGGGGAAGCTCCGATGAGGACGACGGAGTCCCGGCCCGGAGGGGTGCGGTAATGGCGATCGAAAAACCCCCGGCCGCTCCGAAGATGGAGTGGACCCCCGCGGTCATCATCCAGCTGTCGGTGGCGGGGATTCTGCTGATCCTCGCCTTCCTCTTCGGGTGGCTGGCGTTCGCCAACTGGCGCTTCAAGGCGAATCTCGTCGAGGGCTACCAGGAAGTCGACCGCGGTCGGGCGCTCAGCGCCAAGGCGCCGCTCGAGGCGGCCTTGTCGTGGCGACCGGAGGACACGGGGGCCCGCGAGCTCCTGGCGAAGCTGCTGTGCGACGAAGACAAGCTCGATGCCGCAGAGCTCCAGTATCAGCGGCTCAAGGCCCAGGGCTACAACGCCCCCCAGGTGAACGTGGGCCTGGGCGTCATCGCGCTCAAGAAGGTCGAATCCGTCGAGAAGCCCAAGGCGGTCGAAGCGCTCGTGGCCGAGGCGGCGGCGGACTTCAAGCTGGCGCCCGGCACCCCCGAGGCGGAGATCGGCCTGGGTCATTGCGAGCTGGTGCTGGCGCGGAAGCTCAATGATCCGGCTCATTATGCGAAGGCGCAGGCGATCTTCGCAAAGATCAAGGCCGTCATGGATCAGAAGCGCGAGATCCGGGCGCTGATCACGCGGGACGGCCTGGTGGACTACTACATGGGCCTGGGCAAGGCGCTTGCCGGAAGCGAGAAATTCGACGAGGGCGCGCGCGACGCGTTCCGCGCCTGCTTCCAGTACCTGCCCACGTCGGTGTCGGTGCTGCCGATGGCCAACGTCCTGGCCCTGGAGGCCCGGCGCTTCGCGACCTTCAGCGATGGGATCGACGCGCTGATGAAGCTGCAGCCGGACATCAACGCGCTGAGGAACCAGGCGCGCCTGATCTGGAGCGGCCTGACGCGCAATCCGGCGGAAAGGGATCGGCTCCGCGACCCCTGGCTGATGTACTCCCTGGCCCTGGCTCAGGCGTGGGGCCGAGCGGGAAACGTCAACGAGATGCAGGCCATCGTTCGCGACTTGGCGTCGGTGGCGGGCTTCGAGTCCCGACTGGAGCCCTTTATCCTGGAGGCGATGGTCCGCACGGAGCTGGCGACCTCCCCGGATCCCACCCCCTCCGCCCAGGAGTCCTTGTGCGCGAAGGCCCAGCAGACCTACAACGAGCTGCTCCAGCGCCTGCCCTCCGACGAGGCCAACCGCGAGCGCCGCGTCCGTGCGTACAACAACCTCGGCTGGATGCTCGCGTTCCGCGGGGGCTATGCGAGCAGCGAAGCGTCGTACCAGCAGGCCCTCCAGAAACTCAACGAGGCGCTCCGTCTGGCCCCCGACGACTACCTCGTCAACCGGAATATGGCGATCGTCCTGCAGCGGTTCCGCAAGCCGCCGTTCGCGTCGGCGCCCTTCCTGGAAAAGTGCCGGGCGGCGGTCGAGAAGGACAAGCAGTGGTCCGAGGATTTTGAAGCCGTAAAGAAGTACCTGGAGGCGAAGTAGCGTCCTTCATATATGCTCTGCCCCACATGCAAGTATCGGAACCCGGGCACGATCGCCTATTGCCAGAAGTGCGGCGGAAAGCTGGACTTCACGGCCGACCAGATCGCCGGCTCGCTCGTCGAGACCGCCCGCGAGGAAACGGCGGAGAACACCGAGTACTACGCGAAGCAGTCGCTGACGTTCGCCGCGGTCCTTCTCCTGCTCTCCTTGACGCTCTTCGTGATGTCGCTGGGGGCGCCCAAGGAGTCCTATTACATCCCCGCGCTCTCGAAGGGCGCGGAGCACGTCAAGGTCGAATACCAGCTGGACCCCCAGCTTCCCAAGCTTTCCATCCCGATCGAAATCCGGAAGAGGTAACATGAAACGATTCGCGCTGGTCCTGGCCCTCCCGCTGTTCGCGTCCTGCAGCGACCAGTACTACTATGGCGAAGAGTTCTCGCTGTACTACGACCGGCCGGCGACCGAGACGACCAGCGAGCGCGTGGAACGGCGCGAAATCGTCCACTGGGCGAAGAACCCCAAGGACAAGAAGCGCATCGGCTTCCTCCACCAGTACGAGACCAAGGTCGTCGGCTCGCGCAAGTACCGCGACAGCTGGTACATCTTCGACGCCCTGGGAAAGACCCGGATCGGGTTCATCACGGACGAGGGCGTGTTCTACCGCTTCGACGCCAATGGTCGGCTGGGCGAGCGCCTGGGCGAGTTCAAGGTCACGCCCACGGGGTTGAAGGTGTTCTTCGGAATCCCCTTGGATCAGAATCTCGATCTCGAGGAGATCGATCCCTACAAGTAGGCGGGCGTCCGGGAGCCGGACCCAAGACGCGGAGAAACGGTAGCCGGCCGCCCCGGCCGAAGGCCCCGGCCCGGAAGCGGATCCCGGCGGGAGCGCGGGTCAGCCCCTACTCATCCCTCTTCTTGACCTCTTGGATCTCGTATCCGTCCGAGGTCGGCACGCAAAGGAAGCCCGTGACATACCGGGTGTCCACCTGCTGACGGTAGTATTTGTTCGAGGACGAATCCCACAAGTCGAACGTGTTGGGGCCGGAGTTGAAGTCGATGTCGAACGCGACGCGAGGCCACGTCCCGTCCGGCAGCTTCGCGACCCTGTACTTGCCGATGCGCTCGCCATTCATGAAGCATTCGACGAAGTCCTGGGAGTTCTTCGAGCGCTGCTCGGGCGGAAAGACGTCGATGTGGCCCGGCACGCGCAAGCCGCCGGCCGCCATGGGCAGGCGGCGTCGGATCTGCTC
>Ga0070731_10003420_pt1 | contig 14355 bp, 12 predicted proteins | sample Coa_R1_2_FD_66448 | JGI IMG/M metagenome (GOLD analysis project Ga0070731, IMG submission 66448) | Surface soil microbial communities from Centralia Pennsylvania, which are recovering from an underground coalmine fire - Coalmine... | ecosystem: Environmental > Terrestrial > Soil > Unclassified ... | reverse complement strand
ACCAGGGACGCGCGTCGCGAATGTCGTAGGCGCGATTCATCGCCGACACGATCGCGCTGATGGCCGTCGATCCGCTCCATGCCGCGGCGATGAAACCGACGCTGAGGATTCCGGTGTCGTGCCCTTGCGCGAGTCGCAGCAGTTGACCGCGGATGATCTCCAATCCAATCGACGGCACGAGCGGCGCGAGAATCTGCAGAATCTGATCCGACACGTGCGCCAAGGGAAACAAGCTGGCGAAGGCGACGATGAAGAGCAGTCCGGGAAAGAGCGCGAGCATGAAACAGTAGGCGAGCTGCGCCGCCAGCTGACCCGCGTCGCCCCACAGCAGGCGCGTGGCCACACCCTTCAGGATCTGTCCCCACGTCGTCGGAACGGTGAAGTAGGCGAGCATGAATCAGGCTTCAGGCATGAGGCATCAGGCACCAGTAGAGCCCTCAGAGCTGAGTCTCGAGCTCTACCGTCGTCTGTCGCCTGGTGCCTTGTCGCCCTATGATATCGCCATGACTCGATCCGTCTTTCTGCTCGTCGCGGGGCTGATGGCGATCTTTTTCGGCGCGATGATGCTGGCGCAGCCGCAGCAGATGCTCACGAACATGGCGCGCGACGGCGGCGAGGCGCGCTTCGTCTTGCAGTGGATGGGCGTCGTGCTGCTCTCGGTCGGCGTGATCAACGTGCTCGCGCGCAACGATCCGGGCTCGGTGTCGCTGCGCGCGATCATGCTCGGGAACATTCTCTTGCACGTCTTCGGCTTCGGAATTGACGTCTATCACCACCTGCTGGGGTTCGTGCAGGCATCGGGCGTCGTGACGGGCGGCGTCGTGCATACCGCGCTGACGGTGGGATTCGTGTACTTCCTGCGGCGGCTTCCCAAACACTGAGGCCGCCGCCCTCCAACCAGAACCTCTTCCGCATGCCAAGCCGCGAAGGACGCCAAGAGGAATGGACTGAACGCTACTTCCCAAATCCACGCGAGGCGACGGCGCGTTCGGGGTCGGCGAAGAACGCGTCCAGCTGCGCGAAGAACCACGACGGATCGTCGAACATGATGAAGTGGCGCGAGGTCTCGGCCATCGCGAAATGCAGCTTCGGGAGTTTCGCGAATTGCGCCTCGAACGTCCGCATGAAATCCGAACGGCCGACGTCGGTGCCGTACGACTTGAGTTGCTCGTGCAGTCCGGACCACGTGCCGAGCACGAGCGTCGGCGCCGAGATCCGTGCGATGTCCTGGCGCAAGTCGAGGCTCATCAGATCCGCCATCGCGCCGGCGACCGTGCGCTGATCCGACGCCAGTCCCCACTGCTTGATGATGTCGAGATCGGTGTCGCGCGTGACCATGAACTTCGTCGACGCGCCCGACCGCACGCCGTCCTCATATTGTTTCGGCGTCTGATTTTCCATGTACGCGCGCATCGCCGCGATGCCGGCGCGCGCGTCCTCGAGCGAGTTCACCTGAAACGTCGGGGCTGCGAGAAACGGCAAACTGTCGACGACGACGATCGGTCCGACCAGATCGGGATGATCCGCCGCGATCGCGAGCGCCAGCGTGCCGCCGAGACTGTGCCCGACGATCATTGGATGGTCCAGATGTTCGCTGCGGATGTAGGCCGCGATGTCGACGCGCGCCTTGGCGAGCATCGGCTCGCCGATGGCCGGCACGCCGGCGAACCCCGCCAGCGTCAGCACGTGGCAGCGATAGCGATCCTGATAGCGCGCGACCGTCGTCTTCCACGTATCGCCCGATGAAGACAAACCGGGGATGAAGATGATCGGGCGGCCGCTGCCCGTGACTTCGGCGCGGAGCGACGAGTAGGCCGTGCCGGAGGGTGCAGCGCTGGTCTGAGCCTGCACGTGGAAGCTGGCTGAGATGACGACGAGAGCAAACAGCAGTCTGTGAATGGTGCGCATGGGCAATCTCCTCGATGGGACGATACGAGGAGGCTCCGAGTGGATTCTGGAAACTGTGACAGGCGGCAGGGCGCGGTGATGAGCGGCCTGCGGAGTGGCGTAGTATTCCCTCACGATGTCGGCGCTGCCTTCGACACTCGGTCCGTACCCTGTTGAACGCGAGTTGGGTCGCGGCGGCATGGGGATTGTCTACTTGGCGCGCGATCCGCGCCTCAACAGGCCCATCGCCATCAAAGTGCTGCCGGATCTGCTGGCGTTCAATCCGGAATCGCTGGCGCGCTTCGAGCGCGAGGCGAAGCTCTTGGCGTCGCTCAATCATCCGAACATCGCGACGATCTACGGCATCGAGGAGGCGAATGGGCAGCGGCTGATCGTCCTCGAGTACGTGCCCGGCGATACGCTGGCGGTGCGGACGGCGCAGGGCCCGCTGCCGATTGATGAAGCCATCGACATCGGGCGGCAGATCGCGTTGGCCGTCGAGGCCGCGCACGAGGGCGGCGTCATCCATCGCGACTTGAAGCCGGGCAACGTGAAGATCACGCCTGACGGCCAGGTGAAGGTGCTCGACTTCGGCCTGGCGAAGGGCAGCGCGGCGGTGTCGGACGCCGAGCTCGCGCATTCGCCGACGATTACCTACGCGCCGACGGGTGCCGGCGTGATCCTCGGCACCGCCGGCTACATGAGTCCCGAGCAGGCGCGCGGCAAGCCCGTCGATCGCCGCACGGACATCTGGTCGTTCGGCTGCGTGTTGTTCGAGTGTCTGGCCGGCAAGCAGATCTTCGAGGGCGAGACCGTGTCGGACACGATCGCGAAGATCCTCGAGCGCGAGCCGGACTGGGCCGCGCTGCCCGCCAACACACCTCCGCGGGTGCGTGAGCTGTTGCGGCGGTGTCTCGAGAAGGATCTGAAGAAGCGCCAGCGCGACATCGGCGACGTCCGGATCGAGCTGGAGGAAGCTGCCGCGACCAGGTCGAGCGCCGCACGATCGGCATCGAGCGTCGTCGTCGCTCCGGCTGAGAGCCGCAGGAGCTGGATCGGACGCGGCGCGCTGCTCGTCGCGGCGGGCGCGATTCTTGGCGCCGGTCTGTGGGCGGCGTTCGGCCCGGCCGGTCAAGGGTCCGGCGGCGCCTCCGGCGTTCGCCGTCTGTCCATCGCGGTGCCGCCGTCGATCCGCGCGACGTACGGCGGCATCACGCCGGACGGCAAGACCGTCATCATCGCCGGCTTCGATCGGAAGGCCGATGGCAGCGAAGATCCGCAGGCGCGGCTCTACGCGCGGCATGTGGATGCGTATGAGCTCAAGCCCATTCCGGGGACCGAAGGCGTCCAAAGCTACGCGTACTCGCCGGACGGCCATTGGATCGCCGTTGTCGGCGCCGTCTCCGCTCAATCATCGTCTCTGCACGTGATCAGGGTACCCGTCGACGGCAGCGCGCCGCCGGTGGCGATCGCCGATTGGGACGACGGCTGGAATACGCCGCTCGCGTGGCTCGCCGACGGAGATCTGCTCATTGTGACCAGGGACGGCACGAAGTTCGTTCGGCTGCCGGCCTCGGGCGGCGCGGCGAAGGCGCCCGTGGCGATCGATACGGGCGGCATGGCTGCGACCTTTTCGATCAACCAGAGGCTTCCCGACGGTCGCGGTGTGCTGCTGTCGAGCGAATCCTGGGGTTCGAAGGGCTACGAGCAGCAGGAGTGGACACTCGATCTCGCAACCGCGAAGGCTCGGCAGTTGTTCGACAGGGCCGGCACGGCCGCGTACGCATCGAGCGGCCAGATCCTCTTCATGCGAGGCGGCACGCTCATGGCCGCGATGTTTGATCTCGCCAAACAGGCCCCGGCGGGCGAGTCGTTCGCCATTCTCGACGGCGTTCGCAAGGCGCAATCCTGGGACAACGGCACGTTCGAGATCTCCGATGACGGCACGTTGATCTATCCGCCCGGAGGCTTGCTCGGAGTGGATCGCCGCATCGTCGTCGTGGACGCCGCGGGAACGGCCACACCTTTCGTGCCGGACCGACGCGGGTTTGAGGCCGCCATCGCCGCTTCCGCGGATGGCCGTAAGGCCGCTGTCGTCATCCCGACAGTCCGCGGGACGTACGAGACATGGATCGCGGATCAGGATCGCACCGGCCTTCGGCGGACGCTGTTCCTGCCCAATGCCGACTGCGCGTTCGCGGTCTGGTCTCATGACGGCCGCCAGCTCGCGTATCACCGCACGGCGATCGACGCCGACGACGGCGTTTATGTCCAGTCCGTTGACGGCGCGACACCGCCGAGGTTGGTTGCCCGCGATGAGTCAAAGGAGAGCAGGCTGGTCGTGGAGTCGTGGGCGCCGGACGCTTCCGGCCTTCTCGGAGTGCGACGCGCGGGAAAAGCCTCACTTGTGTTCATTCCGGCCGCTGCTGACGGCAGCCAAAGCAAACCCAGGCTGCTGCGGTCGACGACCGCCAACGAAAGCAACCCGCGGTTCTCGCCTGATGGGCGATTCGTCTCGTTCTACTCTGACGAATCCGGGCGAGGTGAAGTGTATGTCGCCAGTTACGCGGGCGGAACATTGGGACCGCCGGCGATGGTCTCGAACGGCGCGAATGGCCGGACGGCGTGGACGGCTGATGGCCGCCGGCTCGTCTACGCCGCCCCGGGAGGGCAGAAACTGCTCTCGGTGACGCTCAACTTGTCCGGCGGCATCTCCGCATCGCCGCCGACGGTCGCGTATGACCTTCGTAGGCTTCGCGTCACGCCCGGCAACTGGGATCTGCTGCCTGACGGACGCCTCATGGCGATTCAAAACGGCGAGGGCGAGGACGACATCACGACGTTCAACGTCGTCCTGAACTTCTTCGACGAACTGCGGGCGCGGATGGGGAAGAGCGCCAGATAGACGATCGCCAGCCTGAAATGGGTCATCGAATGGTATGATCCATACCATGACTACTACCATGGATGCCGCCGGGCGCCTGGTCATTCCGCGCGAGATTCGCCGCGAGGCGGGGCTCGAACCAGGCGTGCCGCTCGACGTGCGCTGGCGCGAGGGCGTCATCGAAATCGAGCCTCAGCCGCTTCGCGTTGCGTTGACGCGTCGCGGGCGTCTGCTGGTCGCATCCCCGGCCGGTCCGGTCCCGACCCTGAGGGCCGCAACGGTCGAGCGGACGCGGACGAGCCTCCGTCACCGGTCCGGCGCGCGGCCACGCCGCGGGTGACGGCGGGCGATCGTGGCCACGTTCTCGTTGGATTCGAACTGCATGATTGCGGCCGTGTGTGCGTGGCACGAGCATCACGCGGCGGCCGCTCGGGCGATTGAGACCCGTTTGGCGCGAGGGCGCGCGCTCGTCGCCGCGGCGCACGCCATCGTCGAGGCGTATGCCGTCCTCACTCGATTACCGGCACCGCATCGCCTGTCGCCGGAAGACGCCTGGGCTCTCGTCAAAACGAACTTCGTCGATCAGAAATCGTTCGCGGTGCTGCCGCCCGAGGCGCATGTGTCGATGCTCGCGCGGCTCGCGCGAGGCGGTGTCGGCGGAGGCCGCACCTACGATGCGCTCATCGCGGCGACTGTCGGACACGCCAGGGTGGACGAGCTACTCACGCTCAATCCTCGCCACTTCGACGCAATCGCGGACGACGTCAAAATTGTGGCGGTGTAATGTGATTGGGGGCCAGCACATGCTGAATGACATCCGTCACGCGTTTCGGCTGCTCGCCCGCGATCCGGGCTTGCTGCCGTAGGGCTTGCGCTCGCATTGACGGCGTGCGCTCTTCGGGCCTGCGGTTGCCCTGCGTTCGGAGTGAACGCGTGGGACGCAGCGAAGGCGCGCTACTGCACGGCGTCGTGCAACTGCCGGTAGGACTGATGCAGCAAGTCCGAGACTGTGTCCCAGTCGGCATGATCGCCGCCGATGTCGCGGAGCTTTCCGGCCCTCGCGCGAAGGATCGACGCCTGCAGCACGCGCTCGCGCGGCACCGAATACAGCAGCGCGTTTTCGTCGGCGATCAACGCGCCGACCTGTTCCGGCGAGTCCTGTCCGGGCTGGCGACGCGCGATCCACCATGCCAGCTCCGCTCGAGCGACCACGGCGGGATCGAATTCCGCGCCGAGCCAGTGCTTCTCGATCGTGTAAGCGGATTCGAGATCCGGCAGCACGCGCTCGTAGTCGCCGGTCGCGGTCGCGAAGGTTGCGGCCGCGCGCGCCAGATGAAATCCCGCGGATGCCGCCGTGCTCCACGGATAGCGGTTCTGTTCGTGCAGCGACGTCAACAAATCGGCAAACAGCCGCACGTTGCGCTTGTCGTAGTACGCCTTCCACATGTCGATCTCGAGATCGGCGACGCGATCGGGATCGAACACGCGCAGCGAGCGCGGCCCAGCCGGCGTCGAGAAGAACAGCGCGTAACTACCGGCCGCCGCGAGCACGAGCAGGACAAGCAGAATCTGTCGGCGGCGAGACATCGACAGAGTGTAAACGGCATCGGAGACCAGGCATCAGGCGACAGGCGACAGGCGTCAGTAGAACCTGAACCCTGAACCCTGAACTCTGAACTCTGAACCTTGAACCCAGTCACTCCCCTCTAAGCGCCACCGTCGGATTGATCCTCGCCGCGCGCCGCGCCGGGATGTAGCAGGCGAGCGCCGAGACGCCGATCAGCGTCGCGACAGCCGTCCAGAATGTCGCAGGGTCGTTCGCGGTGACGCCGAAAAGCAATCCTTGCGCTGCCACGAGCCGCGCCAGCGACAACGCGGCGAGGCCGCCGATGGCGACGCCGGCGACGCTCGTGATCAGCCCTTGGCGGACGAACAGACCGACGACCTGGCGCCGCTCGGCGCCCAGCGCCAGCCGCACGCCGATTTCGCGCGTCCGCGCCGAGACGCCTTGTGCGACGACGCCTGATAACCCGACCGACGCAAGGACGAGCGCGAGTGCCGCGAATCCTGCCAGGATCAGCATCGTCACGCGCTGGCGCGCGAGCGACGAGCCCATCAGCTCGTCGAGGGTTTGCACGCCGTACAGTGGGACCGACGGCGCCACCGCGTGAACGGCCGCCGGGACTTGCTTGACCAGAGCTGCGGACGGTGTCGCCGTGCGAACGACCAGCGCTACGGAGTTTGAGGGTTCCTGCGCCATTGGCAGGTACGCCTGCATGGGGGTCTCGACATCGACGCCTTCGAGTTTGACGTCACCGACGACGCCAACGATTTCATACCAGGGCGATTTGTCTTCGGGCCACCCCTGCTTGAACCGTTTGCCGATCGCGCTTTCGGCCGGCCAGAATCTCCGCGCGAAGGCCGCGCTGACGACGGCCGTCTGTCGAGACGATTTCGTGTCGGACTGGTCGAACGCCCTGCCCGCGCGGACAGGAATGCTCATCGTTGCGAAATATTCGGTGGTGACCGGACAGAATGCCGCGCTGGGCAGTTGCGGCCGCGGCGGCACCGGTTGACCGTCGACGATGAAAACGGAGTTCCACTGCGAGCCTTCGATCGGCAGTGACAGCGTCAAGGCCGCGCGCTTGACCCCGGGCAGCGCCTCGACCCGCGTCAGCATGTCTGCATAGACAGGCATCAGCGGACGGTCGCCGGTCATTTCGAAGCGCATGGTCAGCACATTCGTCGCGTCGAATCCAGGATCGACCTTTGTCAGTGCGCGCATCGTCCGCATCGTCAGGCCAGCGCCCGTGAGCAGCACAATCGCCAGCGCGACTTCAACGACCATGAGCGCGCGACGAATGCGTTGTCCGGCGACCGTGGTGTGGTCGCCGCGACCGGCGCGTACGAGCGCCTCTTGGCCGCGAATGCCAGAGGACTGCAGTCCGGGGAATGCGCTGAGTACGAGCGCCGCGATGAGCGACGCAGCCATGGCGAACAGCCAGACGCCGGCATCCATCCGGACTTCATCGAGTCGCGGCACATTCGGCGGTGCGGCGATCTGCAATATCCGAATCAGGCCGGCGCACACGAGCGATCCTGCGGCTCCGCCGGCGACGGCCAGAATGAAGCCTTCGACCATGAGTTGCCGCACGAGGCGCCACCGGCCGCATCCGAGCGCGGCGCGCACCGACAGCTCGTGCTGGCGCGAAACCGTTCGCGCGACGAGCAAGCTGGCGACGTTGACGGCCGCCAACAACAGCAGACACGCGACGGCGGCAAACAACACGCGCAGCGTCGGCGCGACGCCGTTGACCAGCCGGTCCGCGATTGGCACGACGTGGCTATGGATGTTGGAATTCGTATTGGGATATGACGCGCGCAGCGCCGACGAGATCGTGTCGAGTTCCTGCCGGCCAGCCGCTTCATCGACGCCGGGTTTCAGACGGCCGATCACGGACAGGCCGTTGTGATTGCCTCTGTCGAGTAAGCCCGAGTCTTCCGTCGCGGTCGCGCCGAGCGGTACCACGACGGCGTCGTTCTGGAGCGGACTGTATCGAAATCCCGGGGCCAGCACGCCGATGATTTCGCGCGGCAGTCCGTCGAGCGTGATCTTCCGGCCGAGGATCTCAGGATCCGCGTTGAACCGCCGCCGCCAAAAATCGTCGGAGATCAGGACGACGCGCGGTGCGCCGGGACGATCTTCGGCTTCGGTGAACATGCGGCCGGCGGCCGGCCGCACGCCGAGCACGCTGAAGAAACTCGCCGTCACGCGACGGCCGAGCAGGCGCTCGGGTTCGCCCTCGCTGGTGAAGTTGAACCGGGTCGGCTGCACGGCGCTCAGACTCGTGAACGACGTCGCCCGCGATTGCCAGTCGAGAAAGTCCGGCCACGCCACCGACATCGGCTCGCCGGCGTCGCCGACCTCGGTCATCCACATGATTCGGTTGGGATCGGCGAACGGCAGCGGACGGAGCAACACGGCGTCGACGACGGAGAACACGGCCGTCGCCGAGCCGATGCCGAGCGCGAGCGTCACGACCGCCGTCGTCACGAATCCACGCGCGCGCAGCAGCGAACGCAGTCCGTAGCGCAGATCGGAGAGCAGCGAATCCATGGGGGACGCCCTTTCGGAATCGGGGACGGGAGTGGGCGATGGCGGTTCGGCGAAATACCGGATCGCGAGCAACAGCGCGGTGCGCCGGTACCATCGGCGCGCCGCCGAGGGCGACGACGCCGCCGCGCGAGCGGACATCTCCTCGATCAAATCTCCCATCATCGTCTCGGCGCGCGGGCCGGACGGCAGCGCGCGGGTCAGCAGCCAGCGAGCGAAGCGGGGAGGGGACATCGGCATGTCGGCGTCTGGTCCGAAACGAGTCTTCTTGACGCGCGCGATCAGGCCGGCGTCTTGAAGACGTGATCGAGACCGCGAGTCATTTTCTGCAGCGCCTCTTGCGCCGCACGAATGGCCGCGAGGCCTTTCGGCGTGAGCGAGTAGATGCGGCGCGGCAGTCTCGCGCGCTCATCGCCGCCGGGGGCCAGCCTCCAGCGGACGAGCCCCTTGTTCTCGAGACGATCGAGCGTCGTGTACATCGCGCCGCGTGAGACCGTGCGGCGGATCTCGGTTTCGAGCTTGCGGCTGATGCCGACGCCGTATGCGTCGGGGCCGAGTTGGAGAATCGCGAGGATGACCAGTTGCTCGAATTCGCCGAGGGACGCGGCCGTGGCAGGCATGGTCTATTTTGTAGACACATGACGCCGCGAAGTCAAATCCCCCGGCGGCGGCGCCTGGCGCGGCGGCCTTGCGCCGCGTCGATTTTGGGAAACCGGCCGCCCTGTGCGAACGTAGGAGCAAGTGGAGCATTCCCCGATGAAGACCGGCAAGAGCTTCGACGTGGACAAGACCGACGAGCAGTGGCAGGACACGCTGACTCCTCAGCAATATCAAGTGATGCGGTGTCATGGCACCGAGCAGCGTGGCACCAGCCCTTTGAACAAGGAGAAGCGCGCGGGTGTGTACCGGTGCGCCGCCTGCGGAGAGCCGCTGTTTTCGTCCGAGACAAAATTCGAGAGCGGTACGGGCTGGCCGAGTTTTTACGCGCCGATGGAAGGCGCCGTCGAGACGACGGCCGACCGCAGTCTGTTCATGGTACGAACCGAAGTGCACTGCCACAAGTGCGGCGGCCATCTCGGTCATGTGTTCGACGACGGTCCGAATCCGACCGGGCAGCGCTACTGCATGAACGGAGTAGCGCTCAAGTTCGAGGAAAAGGACACGAAGTAGGAAGGCCTTCGCGGTTCAAGCTTTTTGGAGGAGATCTCTGATGGCGCTGTTTACGTCTGAAAAAGTCACGATGCCGACGCCGGAGCGAGCGCTCAAGGGACGCGAAGCCAAAATGCCGGTGGCCGATCGGCATTTCGTCAACGGGACGCCGATTCAGCCGCCGTTTCCCGCGGGCTACGAGCAGGCCGTCTTCGGCATGGGCTGCTTCTGGGGCGCCGAGCGAAAGTTCTGGCAGCAGTCCAACGTCTACACGACGGCTGTGGGGTATGCCGGCGGCGTCACGAAGAATCCGACGTACGAAGAAGTGTGCTCGGGTCGCACCGGTCACACCGAGGTCGTGCTCGTCGTGTTCGATCCGAAAAAGATCAGCTACGGCGACGTGCTGAAGGTGTTCTGGGAGAACCACGATCCGACGCAAGGCATGCGACAGGGCAACGACGTCGGCACGCAGTATCGCTCGGCGATCTACACGTTCTCAGACGAGCAGCGCCAGGCCGCCGAGCGATCGCGCGAGAAATATGAAGCCGATCTCAAGGCCAGCGGCTATCGTCCGATCACGACCGAAATCCGCGACGCGCCGGAGTTTTATTACGCCGAGGATTATCACCAGCAATACCTGGCGAAAAATCCCGGCGGCTACTGCGGCATCGGGGGCACCGGCGTGAAGTGCCACGTGTGAGGAAATGGGTGAATGTGTGAATGTGTGAATGTGTGAATGTGTGAATGTGCGAATGGGTGAATGGGTGAATGACGAACTTTGTGGTCGCGTTCGGTGGTAAGGCGGTCCCGCTGATCGTGCCTGATGGCGACTATCAGAATCGATGACGGGCACGACGCGCGACTGAGCGGCTATGCCGGCGTGCACGAGCCCGCGAGCCTGCGCGAGAGCGGGCTATTCATTGCCGAAGGGCGCTTCGTCGTGCGACGGCTGCTCGAGTCGCCGCGGATCAACATCCGATCGCTTCTGGTCAATGACGCCGCCTTGAAGGGACTCGGCGACGTGCTCGATCGCGCCGCCACCAACGTCACGGTTTTCGTCGCGTCGCCAGACGTCATCACGGCCGCAACGGGTTTCAATTTGCATCGCGGGTGCCTTGCCCTCGCCGAGCGGCCGGCCGAGCTGTCGCTCGAGGGGGTGCTCTCGACCAGCCGATTCGTCGCGGTGCTCGAACGGGTCGTGGATCCCGACAACATCGGATCGGTGTTTCGCAGCGCCGAGGCGTTTGGAGTGGAAGCCGTGCTGCTCAGTCCGGGCTGCTGCGATCCGTTCTATCGCAAAGCCATCCGGACGTCCTCCGGAGCCTTGTTGGTCGTCCCGTTCGCGGCGGCCTCGCCTTGGCCGCATGCACTCGATCGGCTGCGAGACGTCGGGTTTTCGATCGCCGCGATGACGCCCCACGGAGCGGCGGTGGGCATCGGCGACTTCGTGGGCACGGCCGCCGCGCGTGGGCGCCTCGCCGTGCTGCTCGGTACCGAGGGCGACGGGTTGACCGCGGACGCGCTCGCGCGCGCGGACATCCGGCTCCGCATTCCGATGAGCGGCGCGTTGGACTCGCTCAACATCGCGACGGCGGCCGGCATCGCGCTGCATCGGCTCCACGAGGCGCGCCAATCGTGAACACCTGTCCCACCGATCCAGCCATTCACACAGCCACGCATTCACCCATTTCCAGTGTCGCCATCGCCGTTGACCCCTAGGGCCTTACCGCGTCAAGATGCGGTGTGAACCGTCTTTTCATACCTATCGCTCTTATTCTGATGGCCGCAGGCTCAGCCTCCGGTCAAACGACGCAGAAGCCCACAACGCCACCCGGCGCGCCAGCCTCCGCGGCGGTCACTGCTGATCGGCCGTCGATCGATCGGGCGATTGCCGCGGTGTTTCCAAGTCTCGTCCGGCTGACGGTCGTCTATCTCGATCAGCAGAGCGGCCGCGAGGTGAAGGGCGTGCTGTCGGGCAGCGGCACGATCATCTCGGCCGACGGCTACGTCGTGACGAATCATCACGTCGCCGGACGTCCCAAGCGCATCGTCTGCACGCTGTCGAACAAGGAAGAAATTCCGGCGGACCTGGTCGGCACCGATCCGCTCTCCGACATCGCGGTCGTGAAGCTGCATCCCGACACGCCGCGAACATTTCCATTCGCGAAGTTCGGCGACTCTGATGCGTTGAAGCGCGGGCAGCCGATCCTCGCGATGGGCAGTCCGCTTGCGTTGTCGCAGTCGGTGACGTCAGGCATCGTCAGCAACAAAGAAATGATCATGCCGGCATCATTTGGCGGCGGCGACGACCGGCTCGACGGCGAAGACGTCGGCATGATCGTGCGCTGGATTGGACACGACGCGTCGATCTATCCGGGCAACTCCGGCGGACCGCTGGTGAATCTGTCCGGCGAGATCGTCGGGATCAACGAAATCAGTTTCGGCCTGGGCGGCGCGATTCCGAGCAACCTGGCGAACTCGGTCGTGAAGATGTTGATTCGAGACGGCCGCGTGCGCCGCAGCTGGACCGGCATCGAAGTGCAGCCGCGCATCGGCAACGGCTTGTCGACGGGCGCGCTGGTGTCATGGGTCGCCGAGAAATCGCCGGCGTCGGAGGCGGGGCTCAAGGCCGGCGACATTCTGTTGAAAGTCGGTACGTCGACGACCGACGCGAAATATGCGGAGCAGGTGCCGCTCGTCAATCAAGTGCTGCTGAATCTGCCAATCGGCCAGCCGTCGAGCCTCGTCGTCAAGCGCGAAGGGAAAGACATGACGCTGTCGATGACGCCGATCGAGCGTCCGGCGGCGATGTCGTTTCCCGTCGAAGAACGGGATTGGGGACTCGCGGTCGCCAACCTCACCGCGCTCGAGGCGCGCGAACTCGCGCGCGATTCGACGGACGGCGTGCGCGTGATCAGCCTGCGGCCGAACGGACAGGCCGATCAGGCGAAACCCGCGCTGCACCCGGCAGACATCATCCTTGATGTCGACGGCAAGCCCGTGAGGAACGTCGCGGAGTTCGAAGCGGCGACGAAAGCGGCGCTCGCGGCTGCCAAACGTCCCAAACTGCTCGTGGGATTCGACCGCGATCGCGATCGCCAGCTGACCGTCGTGGAAATTGGCGACGTGGCGTCGGCCGATCCGCCGAGAGACGCGCGAAAGGCGTGGGTGCCGGTCGACGTGCAGGTGTTGACGCCGCCGCTGGCCGAGAAGCTCGGGCTGAAGGGCAAGACCGGCGTGCGCGTCACGCGCCTGCTCAATTCGGGCACGCCGCTCAAAGTCGGTGACATCGTGCTGGCGATCGAGGGCGATCCGGTCCGCGCGACGGCGCAAAGCGACGAAGACATCTTCGCGACGACGATTCGCCGCTACAAGTCGGGCCAGTCGGTGACGTTGACGATCAGCCGCGACGGCAAGGAGATGCCGCTGCCGGTCACGCTGATCGACACGCCGACGAAAGCCAGCGAGATGCGGAACTACGACGACAAGGTGTTCGAGTTCCGCGCGCGCGACGTCGCCGACGTGGACCGGCTCGATCCCGAATTCAAGGATGTCGGCTCGGCGGTGCTCGTCGAATCGGTCGCGGCGCGCGGCTGGGCGTCGCTCGGCCATCTCAACGGCGGCGATTTGATTCTCTCGATCGACGGCAAGCCGGTCGACGGCATCGACAATTTCATCGCGACGATGACGGCGATCGAGACGAAGAAACCTGTTTCCATCGTCTTCGAAGTGCAGCGCGGCATTCGGACGCTGTTCATCGAGATCCAGCCGGCATGGAAATAAGCGGCGGCCGATTGCGTGTATTCGTTCATCATCAAAGGAATCCCAGTCATGATGCGTAGCGTTGCCATCGCGTCGGTATGTCTTCTTGTTTCTGCCGGATCGGCGTTCGGCCAGTCGTCAGCCGAGCGCGCGGCCGCTCGCGTGGTCGTCGCCAAGCGGGCAGACGCCGTCATCGTCGTGCTGGCCACCGTCAAGCTGCGCATCAACGTCGCCGGCCGCGAACAGGCGCAGGATCAGGCCGCGCAGATGAACGGGACGATTCTGGATCCCAGCGGATTGACCGTGTTCTCGCTGCAGCAGATCCAGCCCGACGACGCGCTGACGCGGATGTACAGCCGGCAGCTGCCGCCGGGACAGGGCAAGATCGAAGTCACCAGCGAACCGTCGGACATCAAGATGCATCTGGCCGATGGCCGGGAACTGCCGGCGAAACTCGTGCTGCGCGACACCGATCTCGATCTCGCGTTCGTCCGCCCGGTCGACGAGGTCACGTCGCCTCTGCCGTACATCGATGCGCCGAGCGGCAAGCCGGAGCTAC
>Ga0070731_10003418_pt1 | contig 14357 bp, 8 predicted proteins | sample Coa_R1_2_FD_66448 | JGI IMG/M metagenome (GOLD analysis project Ga0070731, IMG submission 66448) | Surface soil microbial communities from Centralia Pennsylvania, which are recovering from an underground coalmine fire - Coalmine... | ecosystem: Environmental > Terrestrial > Soil > Unclassified ... | reverse complement strand
CTCGCTCGCCTACCGCCTGTCGGCCCGGGGGGACCAGGTCGAGCTCCTGGAGGGGGAATCCCGCCTGGGAGGCCTCGCCTGCGCGCAGGACTACGGATCCTTCGTGTGGGACCGCTTCTACCACTGCATCCTGCCGCAGGACACGCACCTGATCGGGCTGCTCGCCGATCTCGGCCTCGCCGACGACCTGCGCTGGACGCGGACGGGGACGGGATATTACGCCGAACGGCAGTTCTTTCCCATGAGCGGCAATCGGGATTTTCTCAAGTTTCCGCTCCTGACCCTGATCGACAAATTCCGTCTGGGCGCGGCCATCGTGTGGGCGACCCGCTTCGCCAATCCGGACACGCTCTATCAGGTGAGCGCCCGGGACTGGTTGCTGCGCCTCTGCGGAGAGCGCGCCTATTCGAGATTCTGGGAGCCCCTGCTCAAGGCCAAGTTCGGCCCCTATCACGATCAGGTCGCGGCCGTCTTCATTTACGCCACGCTCGTGCGCCTCTTCGGGGCCCGCTCGGCGGCCGCGGGAAAGGAAAGCCTGGGCTACGTGAGGGGGGGATACCGTCGCATCCTGGAGCGCTTCGAGGAGCGCCTCAAGCAGCGCGGGTCGACCGTCCGGCTGTCCACCCCGGTCGTCTCCATCGAGCCCGACGGCGCCTCCTGCCGCGTGACCGTCGAGGATCCGCGCTCGGGTCGGTCGAGCGGAACCTACGAGCGGGTCTATTTCACGGCGCCGACCAAACTCGCCCGGAAGGTCGCCCATGCCGCCTTCCTTCCGCACGTGGATGAGATCGAGCGACGTCATCCGACCTCGAGGACCTATCTCGGCGTCGCCTGCCTCGTCCTGGCGCTGGACCGCCCTCTCACTCCGTATTACGTCCTCAACATCGGCGAGCCCGCCGTGGAGCTGACGGGGCTCATCGAAATGACCAACCTGATTGATCCCAAGATGGAAACCGGCGGGAAGAGCCTGATCTACCTGCCGCGCTACCTGGACAGCGAGTCGCCGGAGTTTCAGGCGAGCGACGCATCGCTCCGGGATCTCATTCTCGACCGTGGGCTGAAACGGCTCTTTCCGGACGTCGACGTCTCGCGCGCCTCCTACTGCGAAGTGCACCGGGCCCGCTTTGTCCAGCCGCTCCCGCTCGTCCGGAGCGGCGCGCCGGAGCCCGACGGGGCGCTCGCTCCGCCCGCCGGCCCGTTCCGAATCGTGAACACCTCGATGCTTCGCTGCGCGACGCTCAATAACAATGAAGTCGTCGCGCTGGTGGATCGGGTCCTGGGCGAGCCGGGGGGCGGCAGCCCCCCGGGGAGGCCCTGAGTGGGGAAGGAGTCGGGAAGGGCGGTGCGCCCCCGCGGCAGCGGGATCTCCGGAAGGGAGGCCGACCCGGCGAATTCCCCTTTTCATGACGGGAAAACTTGGTTAAATAGAACACCGTCGCTCGAGAGTAGGGACTCATGACGCTGTTGACGTTGCCTGGCCGCCCCCCGCACCGCCTTAGCCGTCGTCTCCGGACGTTCGCCACGCTCGCCGGTCTCGGGATCGCCGCGTTGATCATTCCGGCCTGCCAGCGATCCCAGTCGGGCGGGCAGACGACAACGTCCCCGGGGGTGCTTCTTCCGCCGTCGGCGCCGTCGGTCGTGCTCACGAGTCCCGTCGGGGTCCAGTCCGGGCTCGTTCCGATCCACTACCAGCTTTCCGACCCGTCGAGCGTGACCGCGACGATCACCGTGGAGGTCTCCCTCAACGGGGGAGGGGCGTTTCAGCCGGCCTCCGGCGGTCCGGGCGGCGAAGGCGCGAGCGGCCTGGCCTCCTCTCCGGCGCCCGGGACGGCTCATACGTTCATGTGGAATTCGGTCGCCGACGGCGTCGGACTGGCCGCCGCGGCGGGCTCGGTCGTGTTCCGGATCACTCCGCGGACCACCCTGGCGGGAGCGCCGGTGGCGACCGCCTCGTTCACCGTGAACAATACGGCTCATACGCCTCCCTCCGTCGTCCTGGCGCCCGTGGCCGGCGTGCAGACGGGTCTCGTCTCGATCAGCTATTCCCTGGTCGATGCGGACTCCGATCCCTGCGCGATTTCGGCCGCGTTTTCCGTGGACGGCGGGGCCACGTTCGCCGCGGCCACGGCCGGCCCCGGAGGCGACGGACTGGTCGCCCTGGCCTCCCTGCCCGCCGGCGGGGTCAGCCATGTGTTCTTGTGGAATTCGGTCGCCGACGGAGTCGGCGTCTCCGCCCCCGCGACCCAGGTCCAGATCCGGCTCCAGCCCTCCGACGGGCAGACCGGCCCGGCGGGGAGCACGACGAACTTTCAGGTGAACAACGGGGGAACCTCCAGCGGTTCCTCCGTCGTCTCCAGCTTCCCGGCCCAGGTCAATTCGACGGGGGCGTCCGATTGGGCCACCGCGACGGTCTCCGACGGAGTTTCGCTGTACACGGCGGGATTCGAAGGCTTCGATCTGACGGCCGCCTCGGGCGCCGATTCGAGCTGGAGGCTGGAGAAGCGGACCCTCGCGACCGGAGCGCTCGTCACCCTCTTCGGCGTGGGCGGCGCGGTGTCGGAGAACCCGGGTCCCGGCGTGGACATGCCGTCCAAGGTGATCCTCGACGGATCCTACCTCTTCATCGTGGGAGCGCAGGAGACCGCCCAGGGAAGCAAAGTCTTCACGCTGCGCGTCGAAAAACGCAGAGCCTCGGACGGGGCTCCGGTTCCGACGTTCGGAGTGGGGGGGGTCCTGCTGGGCTCCACCGTCGCGGGGCTGGACGGGATTCCGCTCCCCTGGACGGGGGCGGTCGACGGCTCGTTCCTGTACCTGGCGGGAACCGATCCCGTCACGGCGACCGATCTGGAGTGGAGGGTCGAGAAGCGGGACAAACTCACCGGACTGCCGATCTCGGGGTTCGGGACCGCCGGAGTGGTCGTGGAGAACCCCACGGCGGCGGTGGACGGCTGCTTCGGCCTCGTGCTGGATGCCTCCTCCCTGTGGCTGGTCGGAGGCGACTCGATGGACGGCGCGGCGGCATCGGACGGTCGGATCCGCCTCGAAAAACGCTCGATCCTCGACGGGTCGCTCGTGGCCGCCTTCGGCACCGGAGGCGTCATCACCGTGAACGCGGGGCCGGGGGACGATTTGGCCGAGGACGTGGTGACGGACGGAACCTGGCTTTACATCTATTCCCGGGTCGAAACGGCCTTCTCCTCGGGGCTCTTCAACCGGCGCCTCGAGAAGCGGAGCCTCCTGGACGGGAGTCTCGGGCCGGCCCCCGTCACCTCGGTGGGGACCGACCCGAGCGGGGCGATGCCGTTTCATCACCTGGCCTTGGACGGGACGGCGCTGGTGGTGTGCGCCGGGGACGGCCCGTCCTCGAGCGCTTGGCGCCTCGAGAGGCGGCAGACCTCGGATCTGACGCTCGTGGCGACGTTCGGGGCCGCCGGCGTAGTCACGATCGATCCCGTGCCCGGCGGCTACCACCGGCCGCTGGACCTGGCGGTCTCGGGGGGGATCCTGTATGTCGCCGGGATGGCGTCGGCCGCCGGCGATGATCGCTGGCGCATCGAGGCCCGCTGGAGGTAGAACGCCGATGAGTCCGTCGACGGTCAAAGGGGCGCCCGGCGGCCGAGTCCACGCCGGCTGGATCCGCGGGGCGGCTCTCGCCGGCCTCCTGCTCTCGGGCCGCGCGTTGGCCATCACTTCGCAGGATTTCACGAATCCCGGAACCTCCTATGTCGCCTCCGCGTGCGCGGGAGCGCCTGCTCCCGCCATCCTGTCTCCCGGACCGGGCGGGGTCGGGAACTTCATGCGTCTCCTGACCGTCGCCGATACCTCGGCGTCGAATTCCGTCTCCTTCGACCGGAGCGACGGGGGAAGCTACACCCGGGTGACGGCCGACTTCGATTTCCGGATCACCTCCGGAGTCGGCCGCGGGGAAGGCTTTGGCTTCGCCCTGTTGAGCACCGCCACCAACCTGACCACCGGATCCGTCTGCGGGGGCGCGGAAGAACCCAACTTCCCCGGCTCCCTGGGCATCGGCTTTGACCTCCATCAGGACGCCGGCGACCTCAACAATAACGAGGTCTCCGTGCACTGGAACAATGCCGTCGTCCAGCAGTTCGATGCCACGCCCATTACGGATCTGGCCAGCGGCCAATGGATTCACGCCACGATCGTGGCCCGGCCGGGCGGCGGCTTTTCGGACGTGAGCATCCAGCTGACTCCGTCGGGGGGGGCGGCCACGAGCCTCGTCTCGAATCTCGCGATTCCGGGCTTCACCCCCTACGAGGCGCGCGGTTACTTCTGCGCCCGGTCGAGCACGGAGACGGCGAACTATGATCTGGCCAACGTCCAGATTCAGTTTGCCGCCGATCCCGCCTACGTGGGGCAGTGGAGCCCCACCATCATTCCGACGCCGGTTATTCCGATCCATTCGGTCATGATGCCGTCGGGGAAGATCATCTGCTGGGACCGCGGAAGCAACGGCGGGACGGATACCAATCCGAGGCTCCTCGACCCGGCCAACAACTTCGCGGCGTTCAAGACGAGCTTCCCCGGCGTCGAGATGTTCTGCTGCGGGATGACGCTCCGGTCCGACGGCAAGATGCTCCAGGCGGGCGGTCATTTATCCCAGGACGGAGACGGACGAATCACCTCGTTCATGTACGATGAGGGCACCGACACCTGGACGCAGCTGCAGGACATGAATCTCGGCCGCTGGTACCCCACGCTGATCAACCTGAACAATGGCGATTCGGTGGTCATGAGCGGGACCTACAGCACGTCGTCCATCTACAATACTCTTCCCCAGGTCATGCAGGCGGCCACGGGGACCTGGCGCAGTCTGACGACCGCGGTGCGGACGCAGTCCCTGTATCCGATGCTGCACCTGGCTCCGGACGGGAGGGTCTACCAGTCCGGACCCGACTATGACACGTACCTCCTGGACACCTCGGGAACCGGAACGTGGACGGGAGTCGCCAACAGCCACGAGGTCTCCCGGAACTACGGGAACTCCGTGCTCTACGGTCAGGGCAAGGTGATCCTGATCGGAGGCGGATCGACTCCGGTGAACACGGCGGAAGTCATCAATCTCACGGATGCGACGCCGACCTGGCGGCTGGTGGCGCCGATGTCCTACGCCCGGCGCCAGCAATCGGCCCTGCTCCTGCCCGACGGGACGATCCTGGTGACCGGGGGAACCCCCTCGGGGCTCACCTTCAATGATGCCACCAATGCCAACCTGGCCCCGGAGCTCTGGGATCCCGTTTCGGAAACGTGGCAGGTGCTGACCGGCTGCCAGCTGTTCCGCCTCTATCATTCCGAAACGGTGCTGCTTCAGGACGGACGGGTGGCGTCGCTGGGCGGCGGCCATCCATTCGCGACGAACGGAGGCACGGACAATTACAATCTCGAAGTCTTTTCGCCGCCCTACCTGTTCAAGGGCCCCAGGCCGACCCTGACGTCCGCGCCGACCGCCGTGGCGACCACTCAGGTGTTCACGGTCTCGACTCCCGACGGCCCTTCCGTCACCGACGTGACGCTCCTCGCCCTCAACGCGATGACCCATGCCTTTGACATGAACCAGAGGATCCTCCATCCGGCCTTCGCGGTGACGCCCGGCGGCCTCAGCATCACCGCGCCCTCGAACCCGAATCTGTGTCCCCCCGGCTACTATCAGCTCTTTCTCCTGGAAAACGGGATCCCCTCGACGAGCAAGATCCTCCACATCGGCCCCAACCAGCCTCCGGTGGCGCTCGCCTCGGCCAGTGCGAGCGTGGCGGCGACCGGGCCGACGGGAGCGTCGGTCCTCCTGGACGGCTCGGGGTCGACGGACCCGGAGAACAACATCGCCTCGTACCAGTGGTTCGAAGGCGCGACCCTGCTGGCGACCGGGGCGACCCCGACGGTCACCCTGTCGGTCGGGTCCCACTCGATCACCCTCCTGGTGACGGACGGGGGCGGCCTGACCAGCACGTCGATGATCACCGTGACGGTCACCGACACGACGCCTCCGGTGATTCAGACCCTGTCGGCCGTGCCGGAGCTCCTGCGCTCCGTGTCGACGGCCCTGGTCCCCATCACGGTCACGTCGACGGCCACGGATCTGGTGGACCCGTCGCCCTCGGTGTCGATCACCGGCGTCACGAGCAACGAGGCGGTGCTCACCGGGAATCCGGGCGATCTGTCCCCCGACTGGATGGTCACGCCTCCCCTCACCCTGAGCCTCCGGTCGGAGCGCTTCACCTACGTCCGGGTCTACACGGTGACGGTGACGGCGTTGGACCACGCCGGGAATACGGCCTCCGCCTCGGTCCCGGTCCGAGTTCGGGGGAAGTGGTTCCCTTGATTCCCGGCGGCGGGGCGCTCTTCCGGAAGACGTCGAGCCTCGCCGGCCTCCTTCTGCTCAGCCTGTCGCTATCGGCTCCCGCGCTTCCCGGGCCGACGCCGGCGAGCCCTCCGCGGACATCCTTCGATTTCTCCGACGAGGTCTATCGCCGGCAGGGGATCGATCCGGCGAAGATCCGCGAGCGGCTCTCCGGGGAGCGGGGACTGGCCGTGCCCGGCCCCTGCCCCGAGCCGTCCCGCCGCGGGCTCCGCACCCTGGAGTGGCGGGGCGGCTACGATGCCGCCGGCTGCACGCTGTTCTTTCACCGCTTCGGATCCCTCGGAGGGGACGCCTTTCTCGGCGACCCGTCGGGGGATCGGGCCCGGCGGACCGCCGACGTCTACCGGGTCTTTACGTTTCCAAAGCAGCACGCGACGTCCCGTCGTCTCCTCCTGCAGGACCGGCAGGATCCCGTCTTTGACACGACTCCGGGCTCCCTGAGCCAGAATCCCCTGGCTCTCTGGCGCGTGACGACCGTCGTCTTCACCGAAAAGGTCTTCCGGTCGCGCCCGGGGCTCATGGCCCTGGAAGAGATCCGCAAGAGGAACGGAACGGATCTCGACGGGACTCCGATCTTGAGGAATCTGTCCGACATCCGGAACCTGGAGCAACGCGGCTTCGTCGCCCTCGAGCAGCGGTCTGCGGGGGACTCCGGGGAGTCTCCCTGGGTGATCTGGCCGCTCGTCGGTCTGGTCCCGGTGGAACGGCTTCCCGGGGACGCCGTCCTCGCCCTGACGATGATGGACGAAGGCGTGGCCGTCGAGCCGATGCTCGAGCAGGCCTTTCTCAACCTCGCCCAAGCCGGAAGCCCGGGCCTGTCCGTCATGCCGAGACTCGCGCCCTTCGTCGAGCCGCTCCCGATCCCCCCGGTCCTCGAGCCCCTGGCCTCCCTCGATCCTCCGCCGGCGGAGTCCGGTCTTCAGGGGTACGCGGAGGCTCCGCCCGTCCGGCTTTTTGAGCTCCACGAGCGCGCCTTCCTCCATCGGTTTCATCCCGATCTGCCTCCCAGCGTGCTGTGGGGCTACGGGGGCCAGTATCCCGGACCCACGATCCGCGTGAGACGGGGGGAGCCCTTTCTCCTCCGCGTGTGGAACGACCTTCCGTCGGCGGGAGAGGGAGGGATCGGGCAGCCCCGGACCGTGTGCCGTCCGGAACTGTTTCCTCTGGCCTCCGACAGCGCGGGGTATCCCGACGATCACTATCCTCCGGGGCGCTTCAAGGACCACTACTGCTCCAGTCTCCGGGGAAGCGGCGACCTCGGTCCCCGGCCGGCGACGGGTCGATATCGGGACGGCCGCCTGGGATGGAGCGCCCAGAACTCGTACCGGGGACTCGCGGGGCTCATGATCGCCCACGATGCGGCCGATTCGGGCGACGAGACGGACCCGGATCCGCGCGCCCTCCGGTTGCCGGGGGGCGCGTACGACGTGCCCCTCGTCCTGGCGGACAAGCGGTTCGACGAGACGCTGGATCACGCGCTCGCCTGGGACCCGTTCGACATGAGCGCCTGCTACGGGGACACCGTGACCGTGAACGGGATCGTTCAGCCCTATCTCAAGGTCGCCCGGCGCAAATATCGGTTCCGGCTCTGGAACGCCGGCCCGTCCCGAGGCTATGCGTTGTTCCTCACCAATGGGTTCCCGTTCACCCTGATCGCCGCGGACGGGTACCTGCTGGAGGCTCCCGTCGAGGTGCCCGGCCTTCCGCTCCTGGCGGATCAGGTTCGGGATGTGGTCATTGATTTTTCCGGCGCGAAGCTGGGCACCGAGGTGCTGCTCGAAGACCGATCCCTCCCGGTGCCGGGACGCGTCCGCTCCCTTCCCGGAATCCCGGATCCGGCGGCGCGACTTCTGAAGTTCCTCGTGGACCGGGACGCGCCGGATCCCAGCCGGATCCCGCCCCGCCTGGCTCCCCGGCCCCCGGAGGAGATCCCTCCCGATCTTGCGGTACGGACCTTCACGTTCTCCGAATTCCGGGGGATCTGGACGCTGAACGGCCGGACCTTCGATCTGGACCGCGCCGATGCGGTGGTCCGGCCCGGGACGCCGGAGATCTGGCTCCTGAAGAACGAGAGCAGCGATCTGGCCCAAGTGATCCGGCTCCCCGTGGGCGGGCGGCTCCTCTCCCCGCCGGGAGCGACGCCCCCGCGGGCCTGGGACGCGGGACCCCGGGATTTGACGGAACTGCGTCCCGGCCAGGAAGCGAGGCTCCTCCTCCGGACCCCCTCCTGGCCCGGCCGCTATGTGATCAGCTCGTCCGACGCGATCCGGGAAGACCAAGGCCTGATCTTTCGCTGGGATGTGACCCCATGAGCCGTTCGGCCGGGCTGCTTCTGGGGGGGCTTTCGGTGCTCCTTCTGTTGGGGATCTGGCGGGTCGCCTACGCTCCGCTGCCGGCCGCCCGGCCGGTCTTGCCCCGGGGGACGGAAGCGTCCGAAGCGGGCGGGGTGGAGTGGAGGGGACGCTTCCCCAATGTCCCCCTCGTGACGCACGAGGGACGGCGCGTTCTTCTCTACGACGATCTTCTCCGCGGCCACCTCGTCGCGATCAACTTCTTCTATGTCGAGTGCGAAGGGACCTGCCCCGGCGTGACCTCCACGCTGGTCGAGGTCGAGCGCCGGATGGACCCGACGCGGTCGAGGGAGCTCCGGATCCTCTCGATCACCCTCCAGCCGGAGCGGGATACGCCGGAGCGCCTCAGCGAGTACGCCCGCCGGTATGAGGCCGGACCCCGGGTCCTCTTCCTGACGGGCCAGCCCGAGCATCTCGACCTGGTGAAGCGCGCGCTCGGATTCTCGCATCCGGAGGATCCCGCTCGCGATCTCGACCGGAAACGCCATGCCGCGCTCTTGCGGATCGGAAACGAGGCGGAGGGCTGGTGGACGACGGTCCCCTCCCTGGCTTCCGCGGGGCAGATCGTTAACGTCCTTCGATCGGTCGACCGGGTTCCGGAGCGGGCGGCCGCCCCGTCCGCTCCCCTGGACTTTCCCGGGGGGGTGCCGGTGGACCTGCAGTCGTCCGTCGAGCTCCGGGTCCGGCAGGAATGGACGACGGTCCAGGAACGCCTGGAACGACTTTGGATGAGCCGCATCCCCATGGATGCGAAAGCCTACCAGAACCTCATCCTGTCCGAGCTGTCGGCGTTCCTTCGCCTGAGCCCCGAGGACGATCACCGGACCCGAAGCGCCATGCTCGGCACCCTGGCGGACCTGACCGAGGCTCGCCGGCGGATGGAGCGCTTCCGAAGGGGCAAACCGTACGATCCGGACGATGCGGGCCGGATCCGGAGCCACCGGTTGGCCTGGGAGATCTACCTCCAGCAGCGCGCCGAGGCCTTTGCCCGGCTCGGGGCCGCCCTTCCGGCGGGGCCGCGACCCGGGATGCTCCGGGAACAAGCCGTGCGGTGGATGTCCTGCCTGGAGGATCCTCCCGAAGCGGCCGCCGTCCCTCAGGACCAGTATCTCGTCCCGATTCAGAAAAAATAAGCGGGAACCCGCTTGCGGTCCTCCCCGGGATCGGGCATATTCACGACGAACCTGAACCGCACCTCCATGAGCACCAAGATCGGTTACTTCATCCCCGAGTTTCCCGGCCAGACGCATATCTTCTTCTGGAGGGAGATGCAGGCGCTTCGCGAGATCGGCATCGAGCCCGAGGTCGTCTCCACGCGTCTCCCCGACCGCTCGATCATCTCCCACACCTGGGCGGAAGAGGCCCAGGGGGCCACGCGCTATCTCTATCCTCCGACACCCCTCGCGGCTCTCGGCGCCCTCTGGACGCTCTTCCGGGCCGGTCCCCTGGGATGGGGGCGGTCCATCTGGACGCTGCTCGTGTCCCAGGGCCCCTTCGTTTACCGGGTCCGCTTACTGCTCCTGCTGTTCTTCGGCGCGGAACTCGGCTGGCTGGCCCGCCGGGCCGGCTGGAGCCACGTCCATGTCCACTCCTGCGGGGACGCCGCCAACGTCGCGATGTTTGCCCGGCGACTGACGGGACTCTCCTACAGCCTGACGCTCCACGGACCTCTCCGGGACTACGGGCCGAACCAGAAGCAGAAGTGGACCCACAGCACGTTTGCACTCGTCATCACCCGGCGCCTCCGCGAGGAAGTCCAGAAGGAGCTGGCGGGATTCCTGCCGCCGTCGCTCGATTTGGCCCCCATGGGCGTCGATCTCCGGCGTTTCGAGCGGCGAAGCCCGTACGTTCCCTGGCCGGGCAGCGGCGAGTTCCGTCTCTTCGCCTGCGGCCGGCTCAACCCGTGCAAGGGACACGACGACCTGCTCCGGGTGGTCGCCCGCCTTCGGGAAGAGGGGGTGGACGCCCGGCTCGAGATCGCCGGCGCGGATGACGTGGGCGGGGGCTGTCGGGAAGGCCTCGAGCGGCTTCGCGGGGAGCTCCAGCTCGGGGACAAGGTCCGGCTGCTTGGCGCCGTGTCGGAAGAGGAGATCCGTCGGCGTCTTTCGGAGGCGCACGCGTTCGTCCTGGGCAGCCTGGAAGAGCCGCTGGGAGTGGCGATCATGGAAGCGATGGCGCTCAGCGTCCCGGTCGTGGTCACGGGCGCCGGAGGGGTGGGGGAACTCGTCCAAGACGGCGTGGACGGCCTCCTCGTGCCGCCGCGCGACCCCGCCAGGATGGCCGCCGCGCTCCTTACCCTCGTCCGGGATCCGGCCCTCGCGGAGAGGCTCGGCCGCAGCGGACGGGCCCGGATCGAGTCTTCGTTCCATAGCGGCGTCGGGGCGGCGGCCCTTCGCCGGGGGGTGGACGCCGGTGCCACCCGCCGGGTATAAGGAGCCCACGATGAAGATCCTCGTCTCGGGAGGCGCCGGGTACATCGGATCGGTGACGGTCGAAGTCCTGCTTCGCGCCGGGTACCAGGTCACGGCCCTGGACAGCCTCGTTCACGGGCATCGCGCGGCCGTGCCGGCGGGCGCCGAATTCCTCCAGGCGGATCTCGAGGACCGCGCGGCCACGAGGGAGGCCATCGCGCGCGCGCGTCCCGAGGCGGTCATGCACTTTGCCGGATACATCCAAGTCGGCGAGTCCATGCAGAAGCCGTTCAAGTATCTGGGACAAAACACCCTGGCCGGCCTCAATCTCCTCGAGGCGGCCGTCGAGGCCGGAGTCCGGAAGTTCATCCTCTCCTCGACCGCCAACCTCTTCGACCGCCCCGAGCGCATCCCGATCGACGAGACGTCCATCGTCCGGCCCGGCAGTCCCTACGGGGAATCCAAGCTCTACCTTGAACGGGTGCTCGGCTGGCTCGACCAGACGCACGGCCTGAAGTCCGCCTGCCTGCGCTACTTCAACGCCGCCGGGGCGACGGACGAGCGCGGAGAAGATCACCATCCCGAAACCCATCTCATCCCGCTCGTGCTCCAGGTCGCGATGGGGAAGCGGCCGAACATCTCCGTGTTCGGGGACGATTACGACACCCCGGACGGGACCTGCATCCGCGACTACATCCACGTCAGCGACCTGGCCCAGGCGCACGTGCTGGCGCTGCGCGCTCTCGACCAGGGAAGCCGGACCTACAATCTGGGGAACGGCAACGGGTTCAGCGTGCTCGAAGTCATTCGCGTCGCCCAGGAAATCACCGGGCGCGACATCCCGATTCTGAAGGTTCCTCGGCGCCCCGGAGATGTTCCGCGGCTTCTGGCGGATTCCACCCGGATCCGGACCGAGCTCGGATGGACGCCCGCGATCCCCGACCTCCGCCGCATCGTCGAGAGCGCCTGGCGCTGGCACCAGAAGCACCCCCGGGGCTACGAGTAGCGTCGGACCCCGTCAGAAGCTTCTTGCGCGTCGTCCCCATTATGGGTTCAATTGTGACGTCAGCGGGAATCCCTGGTCATGAACGTCCTGGTCCTCTCCAACAACGATTTGTTCTCCCGCTGGGTCACCTTCTCGCTCTCGACGGTCGGCCATCGAGTGGACGTGATGACCCCGGGAGCCCACCGGCTGACGCGCCTGTCGAGGCACTGCCAGGCCCACACCCCCTGCGACGCGGGAGGCCTCCACCGACAGGACCGCGCGCTCTTGGACCGCGTGGCGGCCTACTGCCGGCTGCAGAGCGTCGAATGGGTCGTCCCTGCGGATCTTCCGGCGGCCCTTCTCCTGGCGAAGGGGAAGCAGGATCTCCCGGGGATCGGGCTGTTCCCGATTTCCGAGCCCGAGCTCATCCAGCAGCTGCACAACAAGTGGGAGTTCTTCCAGCTCGTCAGCAGCCTCGGGCTTCCCGTGCCGCGCACCTGGCGGCTGGAAAGCCAGGAGCAGGCCGAGCGGGCGCCCCTGGAGTTCCCCCTGATGCTGAAGCCGATCGCCGGAGAGGGCGGGGCGGGTGTTCTGCGGATCGAGTCGCGATCCGCTCTTTCGGCGATCCTCGAGGGTTACGCGGCGAAATATCGCTGGCCCATCGTCGCCCAGGAGTACATTCCGGGCAAGGATATTGACATCAGCATCCTGGCCGATCACGGGCGCGTCGTCGCGTGGACGATCCAGCGAAACTACGGCGGGGAGCAGGGGCTGATCGAATTCTGCAAGCATCCGCGCATGCTCGAGGTCGCCACGGCGCTCATCGGGGCCTGCCGCTACCACGGGGTCGTGCACTTCGATATGCGCCTTGACGCGCGGACGGAAGCTCCCCTCTTCGTGGAGGCGAATCCGCGGTTCTGGGGCTCCTTACGCCATTCGGTGTGGAGCGGGGTGAACTTCGCGGCGCTAGGGCTCTCCCTGGCAAACGGCGAGAACCTGAGCGGACGGTTCACGCCCGTCACGGGACCCTGCCGGGACCCGGGATTTTCCATCCGCCCCCTGGTCGGCGCCCTCCTTCAAGGAAGGGGCCGTCCCGATGGCTGGTCGTTTGCCACCGAAACGGGGTGGCGCTCCCATCTCGAGGACCCGATCCCCGAAGTCGTGAACCGCCTCCGGAGACTCAGCCGGAGACTCCGGGGACTCCCGCTGGACGCGCTTCCCACCTAAACCATTCCGGGCTCGATCGTTCCCCTGCGATTCGTCGCCGCTCCGGATCGGCGTTGCGGCTCCGAAGCGACGACTGACGCAGGGACGATCCCGAATCCACCGTCTCCGCGAGGGGTTTTCTCATCCTGCGGGAACGGGTGGATTCTGCTGCGCGTGGTATATTTTTATCGAACTATGTCCAAGCTGCTCCCTCTGCTTCTCTTCACCACCGGATGCGGCTACCTTTCCCAGCGTGCCGAGGATTTCGCCGACTGCTGGAAGGTTGAAGTTCACCTTGCCGCTCCTGGGGTCTGGATGCAGGCGGGGCCCGTCGCGCAGGACGGACTGGGTGCACCCGAATTGCCCTACGTGGGAATGACGCTCACCGGATGGCGCTATGGCTATCAGCTCCCTCAGCAGGAAGGCCATTCCAAGTTCCCCGTCCAGGGCTACGGCCTGATTGGGCACTTCTCGTCGCTGACCGGGATTACGGGAGACGAATCGGAGCATCGCTGCTTCGTGTTTCTTCCGTCTCTGCTCTCCGTGGAGGGGCTTCATTCCTATCCTCTTCACGACTTCGACGTCGAGATCGGTGCGAGCGCGATTCTCGGCTTCTCCTTCGGATTTTCCATGGGCGAGTTCCTGGATTTTCTTCTCGGCTGGTTCGGGGTCGACCTGGCGAAGGATGATGGACCGGACCAGCGCCGCTCCCGCAACGAGGCGAAGAGCTATTACCGGGCGCGGGCGGGGCTTTCACCGGTCATCCTCCCGCGAGAGAACTGAGGTCCCAGAGATAGGAGGCGAGATGAACTCGGTCCGCGCGCGATTTCTGATGCCGCTGGCCCTGGCTACGCTGGCCGGCTGTGTCGCCCAACCTCAAAGTCCCCAGGAATTCAAGACGGTCATCGGAAACGGAAGCGGCCGGAAGGAATCGTACAGCGTCCGTCGGTCTTTCGAGTCCGTGGTGAAGAGCGTCCAGGAGAGGGCCGAGCCAGGATTCAATACACGCAGCGAAGGCACCTTGA
>Ga0070731_10003417_pt1 | contig 14357 bp, 13 predicted proteins | sample Coa_R1_2_FD_66448 | JGI IMG/M metagenome (GOLD analysis project Ga0070731, IMG submission 66448) | Surface soil microbial communities from Centralia Pennsylvania, which are recovering from an underground coalmine fire - Coalmine... | ecosystem: Environmental > Terrestrial > Soil > Unclassified ... | reverse complement strand
CCGGTGGCATTCGTCTCCGATCATGTGGAAACGCTCGGTGAGATTAATCACGAAGCCCGCGAAGAAGCTTACCGGCTGGGCATTACGCGATTCGAAATGAGCGAAGGCCTGAACAATTCTCCAAAATTTATTTCTGCGCTGGGGCAACTGGTGCTCGAAGCGATCAGCGAGAGTTATTTGCGCACGATTCAAGTAAATGGGAGGCAGGTGGCCGGGACGCAACTGTTGGCGGCCGCCGGAGATTGAGTTCGAATTCATAGCAGGAGGGCATTCATGGCGGTTCCGGTTAGCGATCCAGCCAACCCGACTCCGAATCCAGAACCAGCGCAACCCGCGCCGCGCGCTGCGGCAGATGCCACGAAATACGTGGGCACGCCGGCGGTCGGAACTTCGAAGGCCGCGGCAGCCGGCGGGCTTTCCTCCAGCGGCCCCTCCAATACCGATATCGATCGGCGCCGCCGGCGCTTGACCTGGGTAGGCGTCACTGCATTTCTTACCGCCTGGTTTCTGGCTTTCTTCCGTTTCTTTCTTCCCCGCACTCTTTTCGAACCCAACACCGTTTTCAAGATCGGCTATCCCTCGGAATTCTCCCTCGGCGTTGACACCAAATTTCAGCAGAAATACCGCATCTGGGTCGATCGAACACCGGACCGGCTGTTCGTGATCTACGCGCGCTGCACCCACCTGGGCTGCACCCCCGACTGGAAGCCGAGCGAGAACAAATTCAAGTGTCCGTGCCACGGCAGCGGGTATGACAGCGAAGGGATCAACTTTGAAGGTCCCGCTCCGCGTCCCATGGATCGGGCCAAGGTCGAACTCGCTCCCGATGGCCAGATCATCGTCGATACTTCCCGGCTGTACCAGTGGCCGAAGGGGCAGCCGTCGCATTTCAACGATCCGGGAGCGTTCTTGCCGGCATAACGCCGTCGTGCTCGCAACTTGCTGGTGGTAGCGAAAGGTTATCAAGAGGCAATCATGGCTGATGAGAACAACGGGAAGAACGGCAAAGTAGGACTAGTCGACCGCGTCAAAGATGACATCCAGGCGATGAAGGTCGACATCCCGGCGAAAGCGAAAGAGCAGATCGAGGGATTGAAAGATCCGACCAAGACCCAGGTCTATACCTCGATCTTCCGCCACAAGCACGACGACACCCCACGCAACCGGGCGCTGGGCGTGCTGTCCAACGTCTTTCTCCATCTGCATCCGGCGAAGATCAATCGTGACGCGGTGCGCTACAGCTACACCTGGGGCATGGGCGGAATTACTTTTCTTCTCTTCATCATCCTCACCTACACCGGCGTGTTGCTGATGTTCTATTACCATCCCACCAAGGTACAAGCATTTCGCGACGTGCTCTATCTTGAGCACGACGTCCCCTTCGGAAAGATCCTGCGCAACATGCACCGCTGGGCCGCGCACTTGATGGTGATCGGCGTGTGGCTGCACATGTTTCGCGTCTTCCTCACAGGTTCGTATAAAAAGCCCCGCGAATTCAATTGGAACATCGGCGTGCTGCTGCTGGTATTCACGCTCTTGCTGTCATTCACCGGATATCTTCTGCCTGACGACCAGCTCGGGTTCTGGGCGGTCACAGTCGGCACGAATATGGCTCGTGCGACGCCGCTGCTCGGCCACGAAGGTCCGTTCGGTGCGCAACTTGGGATGACTCCGTACAACGATGTGCGCTTCGGCCTGCTGGGCGGGTCGATTGTCGATGCGAATGCATTGCTGCGTTCCTACATCTGGCACTGCATCGGAATTCCAATCGTCGCATCGGTCCTGATGATTGTGCATTTCTGGCGCGTGAGGAAGGACGGCGGAATTTCCGGTCCGGCGCCGGTGATGCTGGAAGCCGAAGCCGACAAACCACGCCGCGGACCGAAAGCCGCGGGTGAGTAGCGCCGGCAGGCGAAACACCAGCTTCCTCACCGGGCTTTTCGCCCGGTTCGGAATGACAAGATTCAATAGTTCACTCAATTGAGACAATTATGGACTGGCGACAACTTTGGGAAATCTGCTCGGCTCCGGATAACGTGCCAATCGTTGGCTTGATTCCTCTACTTTGCTTCTACATTTATCTCGCGTGGAAGCAGGCGCACGCCAACGATCAGCTCATCGCGCAACTTGAGACCGATCCGGCGATGGCCAAGACGCATCACCGCAAGACCTGGCCATTCAAGCAGGGCTGGCAAAAGGAAGTCCATGTCTGGCCGTTTTTACTGCGCATCGAATTTCTCGCGGCCATTATCGTCACCATCATTCTGATGGTCTGGTCGATCTCCCTGAATGCTCCGCTGGAAGAGCCTGCCAATCCGAATTTGACGATGAATCCTGCGAAGGCTCCGTGGTATTTCCTCGGCCTGCAGGAGATGCTCGTCTACTTCGATCCCTGGATCGCCGGAGTCGTGATGCCGACCATGATCATCGTCGGATTAATGGTCATTCCCTACATCGACACGAATCCTCTGGGCAGTGGTTATTACACCTGGAAGCAGCGCAAGTTCTCCATCTCTACTTTCTTATTTGGCTTCATCATTCTGTGGGTTTCGATGATCTTGATCGGCACATTCATCCGTGGCCCCGGTTGGCAGTGGTTTTGGCCGGGGCAGACGTGGGATCACAACCGTTTGATTTATGAAGTGAACCGCGATCTGCCGGATATTTTCGGCATCACTTCAAATCTCGGCAAGGCGATTTTTGGCGCCATCGTGGTCGGCGGCTATTACCTGCTCGGCGGGTTCGTCGTCTACTCGCTCTTCCGCCGTTTCATGGCGAAAGATTTCAAGCGCATGAGCTTGCTGCAATTCGGCCTCACGCAATTTCTCTTGCTGACGATGGTCGCCCTCCCGCTGAAAATGGGGCTGCGGCTGCTGTGGCACATCAAGTACGTGTGGATTACGCCTTGGTTCAACATATAGGTCGTTGGCAGGTTGTCATTTTGAGCAGAGCCTGAAATCCGCAGAGCGGCTTTCAGGCGGAGTCGAAAAGTCCCTATGGTCAGCGCGATTGCCCGCGCCAGGGGATTCAAATTCGCTCCGATAAAAAAAGGGAATGAAACGCTATTCCGAAGTAAAGAACGCCGGAGGCGATGGTGCCTGAACAACCCGAGCAGGACCCGATCACAAGTAAATCGTATGCCGCGTATTACCTGATCGCGATCGTGATTCTGATGGCCACGTTGTTCTGGGCCTTGTGGGACGAGGCCTGGGGCCAACGCCCGTGGAAGGCATTTCAGGAACAGTGGAAAGATCGCTATCCGGCCTTTCTCAATACCGCGCGTTCGAAGTCGGTTACCTCTGAGAACGGCGTCGAGAAGAATCCCGACTATATAGCGTTGACGCAAGCCTTCGACAAAGCCAGCCAGGATACCAAGGCGCAGGCGGCGGAAGTGCGCCGTCAGCTGGACGACACGAACGCCCGTTTGCTCGCCGTGCAGAGCGTCTTTACCGACCGCCGCGCCTATGTCAACGCCCTCACTTACGAACTTGAAACCAGCACCAGCGCATCCGCCAGGGCCGGCAAGCAAAAAGAAATCGACTCATACAAAGCTCAGCTCGCCACCGTCGAATTTCCCGACGGCAGCAAGAAGAAATTCAACTTCCCGCAACTTGAAGAAACCTACAACGAGATTCGCGTCGAAAAAACAAAGTTAAGCCTGCAACTCGGTGAGGTCTTGAAGCCGGTGACAGTAGCGCGGGCAAACATGGACGCCTATATCTCTGAGCACATGGTCGATCTCACTCCCCAGCAGATCGATGGCTTGAAGAAGCGGGCAACGGAATGGGACCCGGCGATCGTGCAGATCAACGTGGCCGAGGCCAACATCGTCGATCGCTGCGAATCCTGCCATATGAACGCGCGCGAGCCGCTGAAGATCACTCCCGTTTCCATGGAGGCAAAAGGTGAGAAGAAGCCGGATGAGTATGCCCGGGCATTTGGAAGCCACCCTCAGCCGGAGTTGTTGAGCATTCACGATCCGGAAAAGTTTGGCTGTTCTCCGTGCCACCAGGGCAATGGGCGAGCCACCACCAGCATTGAGAAGGCGCATGGAAATTACGAGCACTGGCTCTGGCCTTTATTTCCCAAAGAAAACTCCCAGGCTGGTTGTCAGAACTGCCACGCCGCCGACATGGTTCTGGTCAGCGGCGACACGCAGTGGCAAACCATCAATAATGGGAAAGATCTGTTCCGCCAGCGAGGCTGCATGGGCTGCCATCGCTATGAAGGCTATGACAAAGAGCCCGAAGATCTGAATACGATCAGCCAGCAGATCAAGCAGATCGAAACGCAGAAAAAAGACAATTTAAAAGAAGCTGCGTATTTGATGAAGCAAGCCGACGCCGCGGAGTCGAATGAAGAGGCAAACCGGCTCAACACGCAGGCGGTCGACTTGAGAGTGGCCAACAGCAAGATGGACGGGCGTTTGCAGCAGCTCGATTTTCAGTCGCACAGCCTGATGCAGGACATGAAAAAGGTCGGGCCGAACCTGAAAGATGTGCGCCTCAAGCTGAACAAGAATTGGATTCCGGTTTGGTTAAAGAAGCCAACAGATTTTCGCCCCACGACGAAGATGCCGAACTTCCGGCTTACTGACCGTCAGATTCAGGCGATCTCGGCCTATATCTGGCAATCGGGATTGACCGATCCACTTCCTCACCACAAGCCCGGCAATGCCGATCATGGAAAAGAGCTGTTTGAAAGCCGCGGCTGCCTAGCCTGCCACTCGATCGGTGAAGGCGATCAGATGCAGGGAGGTACCTTCGCCGCGAATCTTACGCGTGTCGGCGAAAAAGCAAACTACGATTACCTCGTCCGCTGGATTCACAATGCACGCGAGCGCACCCGGCCCTACTGTCCCTACGAGAAGAAAGACATTGGCCCCGAAGACTACGCGAAGAAGGGCCTGCCGTATCAATTCGATCTGGAGCACAGCCGCTGCCCGAATGATGGCCACGAACTGCAAGTGCAGAACATGACGGTCATGCCGAGTCTCCGCCTGTCTCCGGAAGATGCCGAGGATATTGCAAGCTATCTCATCACTCAGAAGAAAAAAGACCCGTCGTCCTATCCCGATGCGGCGTACATGGACGACCCGAATCTGAAAGCTGAAGGCAAGAAATGGGTACAGCACTTCGGCTGCGCCGGTTGCCACGAAATCGCCGGACTCGAAGACGAAGGCCGCATCGGTACCGAACTGACATTCGAAGGCAGCAAACCGATCGAGCGTCTCGACTTCGCATTGTTCACCGAGGTCGCGCAGCGCGGCGGTAAAGACGCCGAGCCGATCAAGAATAAAGAAGACCTGGCACGGCTGCCGGATGGGCCTGCGACCGAGCCCTGGTACGATCACAAGGGATTTTTCGAGCACAAACTCGCCGAACCGAACATCTACGATCAAGGCAAGGTCAAAGGCGAGACTGAAGCTCTCCGCATGCCAAACATGCACCTGACGAAAGACCAGGTGCTTGACCTTACAACTTTCTTGATGGGCAGCGAGGAGACTTCCCTGCCCGCAAGTTATCAATACAAGCCGGGCGATGCCCGCCACGACATTCAAGAGGGCTGGTGGGTCATCAAGAAATACAACTGCATGGGATGCCACCAGTTCATTCCCGGGCAGCAGACGATTCTCATGGGCTTGAAGCAATATCAGGACGCGCAGGAGCAATTGCCGCCGAAATTGCTTACCGAAGGTGCGCGCGTCGATCCCGAATGGCTGAGAAAATTTCTGTCGAATCCGGCATTGAGTACAACCGATACCAACCGCAACGGCGTGCGGCCATATTTGAAAGTGCGCATGCCCACCTTCTCCTTTTCAGACAATGAACTGCGCAAGCTGGTGCGATTTTTCCAGGCATTATCGCAGCAGCCCATGCCATATATTCCGGAACAGGTTCCGGTGCTGACCGCCAAAGAAACCGACATGGCCCGCAGTTTGTTCTCGAGCAGTGCTGCGCCTTGTTTGAAGTGCCATGCTACCGGTGACCCCAATCACGACAAGATCGCGACCGCACCGAATTTCTTGCTTGCGAAGGAGCGGCTGAAGCCCGATTGGGTTGAGCGCTGGATTACCGATCCGCAAGCCGTGAGCCCCGGAACGTCGATGCCGTCAGGTCTGTTTAAACAGGAAAATAATCAGTGGGTATTCGCCGGGCCGACGCCCCCGTCGTTCCAGGGTTATCAAGGAGATCATCGCGAGCTGCTGACCGATTACATATTCCAGCTCACGCCGGAAGAACAGAAAAAGGTTGCGGCTTCCATGCCTCATGCCAAGGCGGCAAGCACGCAACACCCCGGCGTTCGCAAGCAGGCCGCCTTCGACTCGCATCAGACAGTGAGTGGGGGCTCGCGGTAGAATGACGGGTTAAAGACAACTACCTGCTGCGCAAACAAGTAATTTCAGGCAGTGTTCACTACTTTCAGAGAGGGCGACATCATGAATAAGAAAACCGGTTGGATGATAGCGGTCAGCATGTTGGCGGTATTTGCCTTGATGCTGCTGGCAGCTTGCAACAAGAAAGAAAACACCGAGCAATCGAATAACGCAACGGAAGAAAAAGCGGCGCCCGCGGCGACGCCGATTGATCCTGCAACCGTAGCCACTGTAAACGGCACAGTCAAATTTGATGGGACTGCACCGAAAGCCTCGAAGATTGATATGAGCCAGGATCCGGCCTGCAAAGGCACCAACGACGCCGAGAACATCGTCGTTGATAATGGTGACCTGGCAAACGTATTCGTCTACGTAAAAGATGGATTAGGCAACCGGACCTTCGATGTTCCAAAAGAGGCGGTCGTATTGGATCAGCAGGGCTGCAAATATCATCCGCACGTGCTTGGAGTGATGACCGGCCAGACCGTCGAAATCAAGAATGACGATCAGACCACGCACAATATCCATCCCACGCCGAAAGACAATCGCGAGTGGAATGAATCGCAGCCGCCTTCCTCAGCGCCGCTGGAAAAGAACTTCGCCCGTGAAGAGATCATGCTTCCGGTGAAGTGCAACCAGCATCCCTGGATGAAGATGTACATCAACGTGGTAAAGAGCCCGTTTTACGCGGTCACCGACAAGTCCGGCAAATATGAGATCAAAGGGCTGCCGCCCGGCACTTACACGCTTGCCTTCGTGCAGGAGAAACTCGGCGAGCAGGACCAGACGGTAACGGTGGGTCCGAAGGAGACGAAAACGGTCGATCAGAGCTTTAAAGCTGCGGGCGAGTGATCGAAACGCTCGCAGCGTTTATGGCTACCTCGTACTCTGCTAGAATTTAGGGTTCCAAACCGTGCTGCGCTCTTCCCGGCGCAGCACTCTATTCCATCTCGGCAGGACTGCAGCGTCTCGGCCAAGGGAGAGAGCCTCTGAAAGCCATTCCGGCGAAATATAATGCAGCGCACCATGCCTTCGCGGTTTTCACGGCTTGCGCAACCCTGGTTGTGATTACCGCCGGAGCACTTGTCACCAGCAACGATGCAGGGCTCTCGGTTCCCGACTGGCCTACATCATTCGGCTATTTGGTGAAGGTTCCGCATTTCGTTGGCGGCGTTCGCTATGAGTGGAGCCATCGTATGGTGGCTGGCACATTGCTCACGCTGACCCTCGCCATCGCGATATGGACGTTACTGGTCGAGCGCCGGCGCTGGATGCGCTGGCTGGCTGTCGGTGCGTTTCTCACTGTCATCACCCAAGCCACCCTCGGCGGAATGACGGTTCTTTTCTTTCAGCCGCCTTGGCTTTCCACCGCCCACGCCACCGTCGCCCAAACGTTTTTCTGCATTGCGGTTGCGATTGCGGTCTTCACCGGCAGAAAGTGGGTGGAAGAACAGCCCCGCGTTCAATTCGATTCACGGCGTCCCAGCTTATTCACCCTGACTTTGCTTTCAATCTTCGTTCTTTACGTGCAGCTCATTCTGGGAGGCATGTTCCGCCATCACGGTATGAGCTGGTGGCCGCATGTGCTGAATGCGGTGATCGTCTCTTTTGTGCTGGCGTGGACGTCCATTCGTGCCCTCTCGGTATATTCGAAGATTGATGCTGTCAGGCGCCCCGCGATCATCGTGCTTTCGCTGCTGATCACCCAGCTATGCCTGGGCTTCACAGCGTTCTTAACACGCGTGGCTTGGGGACGCGACGCGGTTCAGCCTGAGCTTCCCATGGTAGCGGCGACGGTTTCTCATGTTGCGGTCGGCGCCCTGTTACTTGCCACTACGGTCGTTCTCGCAATCCAGGTCTGGCGCAACGTTCCGGTCGCCTTTGAAGAGCGCGTGCCGCAAACTCAGCAGGATGTCTCGGCTGCGTAGTATTCTTGAGTTGGGGTTCATCGATTCGTTTCGACAACCTGCCATCACAATTTAGTTTTACTGCTATCTCAAGGGATCCCTTGGTTTCCAAAGTTGCCGCCTTCGCCGACGCTGACGCCCAACCGGCGTCCCCTCATGTTCAATCCGTCATTTCCGTAGAAAACCTGCTCCACCGTTACGGAGACCGCACCGCCCTGAATGGCATTTCGTTCGCCGTACAGCCAGCCGAGCTATTCGGCTTGCTCGGGCCGAATGGCAGCGGCAAGACGACACTCTTTCGAATTCTCTCAACCTTGATGGTTCCAACTGCCGGCCGTGCTTTTCTCATGGGCTTCGACGCCGCGCAGGAGCCTGCCCGCGTGCGCCGGCTGATCGGGGTGGTTTTCCAGGCGCAGAGCGTCGACCTCAAACTCACCGCACACGAAAATCTCTGGCATCAGGGTCACCTTTACGGCCTGCGTGGCGTCGCGCTGGGAAAGCGCATTCAAGAAGTTTTATCCCGCGTCGGGCTGGCCGAGCGCGCCAAAGACTTGGTCGAGACTTTCTCCGGAGGCATGCAGCGTCGCGTCGAGTTGGCCAAAGGGTTACTCCATCATCCTGGCGTCCTTCTGCTCGATGAGCCAACTACGGGTCTCGATCCCGGTGCGCGCCGCGATCTCTGGCAATACTTGCAAATGCTGCGCGACCAGGAACACGTCTCGGTGCTCGTGACCACACATCTAATGGAAGAAGCCGAACGCTGTGACCGCCTTGCCATCATGAACCAAGGCAACCTCGTCGCTCTGGGCACTCCCGCCGAGCTAAAAAGCGAAATCGGCGGAGACGTAGTAATGTTCGACGCAGCCCACGATGCCGGCTTGTTGGCCGAGCGCATCCGCGCCCGCTTTCACGTCGAAACCACAGTTCTGGATCATCAGGTGCGCATCGAGCAAAAGAACGCGCACCGCTTTGTTACCGACGTCGTCGAAGCCTTCCCGGGAGAGATCGAATCACTCTCGGTCAGCAAGCCCGCGCTAGAGGATGTCTTCATTCGCCGCACCGGACACAAGTTCTGGAGCGAAACCGAACAGGAAGCCGCCGAATCCGAAACGCACGATCACAGAACAGAAGATCACAGGAGGTAATGTGCTAACTATGATGCTCGCTCTTTCTCTTGTGCTTGGCATTCTGCCGTTGCTGGGAGTCGTTTGGACGTTGATGAGTGGAATGATCACTACCGTCGACGGCCTTTTCATGGTTCTCATCCTGCTCGTCCTTTCCGGAGTTTTCATGCTCAACGCCTACTGGGAGATGCGCGATTGCGGCATGATTGGCAAGAAAAAAGCTGCAGCTGCCAGCGCGAAAACTCCAGCGCCCAAGGCGAGTTGACGGAATGGCTACCCAGACAGCGGCACTATCGAGACCCGCGCCCCCGATTTCAACCGGCGTGCTGCTCCCTGCTTTCACGCTCTGGTGGCGTGAGATCGTCAGGTTCTATCGCCAGAAATCGCGCGTCGTTGGCGTGTTGGCATCGCCGCTCGTGTTCTGGGTCGTTATCGGTTCAGGCTTCGGCACTTCGCTCCGCTCGGCTCCAGGCCAGGCCCCGCAACATTACATGGATTATTTCTACCCGGGCGCGCTCATCATGATCGTGCTCTTCACTTCGATCTTCACCATGATGTCGGTCATTGAAGATCGGAAGGAAGGATTTCTGCTCTCGGTTCTGGTGGCTCCGGTGCCGCGTTCCGCGATTGTTCTGGGCAAGGTTCTTGGCGGTACCACGCTTTCCGCGATCCAGGGAATGATCTTCTTGATCTTTGCACCATTCGCCGGAGTACATCTCGAAATCACGCAGGTGCTGCTGGTTGGGGTCGTGGTCTTTCTGGTTTCCTTTGCGTTGACCGCGCTCGGCTTCGCCATCGCCTGGCCCATGGATTCCACGCAGGCCTTTCACGGCATCATCAATCTCTTTCTGATTCCCTTGTGGCTGCTGTCGGGCGCGCTTTTTCCGATGACCGGCGCATCGGGCTGGATCCGGGCCTTGATGTATATCAATCCCCTTACCTACGGTGTCGAAGCTTTGCGCGCTCTGCTCTACCCCGCGATGGAAACCAGTTTTGCCTTGTCGTCCGAAATTGCCACTTTAGTCTTGTTTTCGCTGGTGATGTTCGCGTTAGCATTCTTGATGGCCAATCGCCGCTCCACAAGGCCCGCCGCATGATAGCCGAGCAATACAGTTATTTTCCTCCGCTCATCGCCGGTCTGAACGGGACCAGCGCCGCACTGCTGGTCACCGGCCGCTACATGATCGCGCGCAACCGCATGGCCGCGCACCGCGCCTGTATGCTGGCGGCAGTTGCCTCATCCGCTTTGTTTCTCGCTTGCTATGTATATTTCCATTACCATGCCGGAAACATTCTCTTTCTTGGGCAAGGCATCTGGCGCAAAATTTATTTTGCAATCCTGATACCGCACGTCACGCTCGCAATCGTAATCGTACCCATGGTGATCATCACTTTGAGCCGCGGCCTTCGCGCCCGCTACGATCGCCACCGCGCCATTGCGCGATGGACTTTTCCCTTGTGGATGTACGTCAGCGTTACCGGTGTAATTGTTTACTTCATGCTCTACCAATGGTTTCCGCATAGCTAGCTACAACAGGGAGCTTTTCGCAACAGAGACGTTGACTCAGAGAAAAGCAAACCGGCGCAACGCCAGATTTTTCTTGGTGTCCCTGCGACTCTGTGGTGAAAAAGGTTTAGCCGTATGGCGACAGTCAGACTAAAGATTGACGTTTCCGGCACAGTGGGCGACGAAGCCTGGCGTGGGATCAAACAGTTCGATCAGATTCAGAGCGCCGATTTCGGCCCACAATTCGGCAGCGGCGGGCGCTGCAATCATGCCCCGGACGCGCCTCACGCCAAGGGCGAATGGGTTGGCGCCGAAATAAAGCTGCAGACGCCGCTCCTGGCCCAGTACGCCGTTTCGCATTATCTGGAGCAGGATCGCGTGCTGGATGCGGATGTAATCGACTAGTCGGCTGTCCTTTGCCGCCAGGTGAGCAAACATTCTGATGTCTCTTTCATCCAATCCTGAAACTCTTGCCACTGAAAATCGGGCAGGCAAGCCGCGCATGTCGCGCCTTCAGAAAATCCTTTTCTTCCTGACCGCCTGGCTCATCTGCCTCATGCCCTTTCTTTTCTGGTGGAATACATGGTTCGGCCGAACGCTTACAAACCAACAGCTCACGGAATACCTTCACGACACCAAAAAGCCCAGGCACATTCAACAGGCTCTCGTACAAATCGGCGAACGCGTCACGCGGCATGACACTAGCGCTCGACAGTGGTATCCCGATCTCATTCACCTGGCGACCGACCCGGTGGAAGAAGTTCGCAATACCGATGCCTGGGTCATGGGGCAGGATACTGCTGGCTCCGGATTTCACCAGACCTTGTTGAAAATGTTGTCTGACCCTTCGCAAATGGTGCGCGGAAATGCAGCCCTCTCGCTGGTGCGCTTCGGGGATGCAACCGGCCGTCCCGAAATTCTCGCTCTGTTGCAACCTGCGCACATCACTGCTCCGCAACCGGGCCGCGTCGTCGATTCCGATCGTCCCGGAACCGCAATTCATCAGGCAGGCCTGGTCGCAAAACTTCGATACGCCAACGGAGAGATAGCAGAAATTCGCTCGCCCATCCCCGGACGTATTCGCAGCGTTGCCGGAACCGGATCGAACCTAGCCGCTGGAGCGGAAGTCGCGATCGTCGACCCCGCAACCGAACAGGTTTGGGAAGCACTGCGTGCTCTTTATCTGATTGGCCAACCCGAAGACTTGCCGGCCATCCGTCCCTACGAGCGCGACGTAGCCGATGTGTCGAATGACGTGCGACGTCAAGCCTTGGAAACGGAACAAGCGATACGAAGTCGAGCAGGCTCGTAAATCAAGCAAGCGCGTTCTCCACTACGCGCGCCACCTCTTTCCACGCCGTCGACCGCGGGTCGACCAGATCGAAGTGTCCGGCCCTCGCAATTTCCATCCACTCCACTCGTTCGTCCTTTTTGCGCTTCGCCTTCACGTAATCCCTGCTGAACGAAGGCGGCACGATGTCGTCCGCCGAACCATGCACCAGCCATTGTTTTGACCGAATTGAAAGCTTCATCGGATCCGCTTCCTGATAGTGTTCCTTCACCTGCGTCGGCGTCCCTCCCAGGAATTCGACCACCGCGTCATTGCTCAAATGCAACGAATAGGCTTGCTGCAAGTCCACCACGCCGGCCAAAGAAATCGCGGCGGTCAGATTCTCGTGCGCCGCTAAACAAAGCGCCAGTTGCCCGCCCGCAGAGTGACCTGCGACAATGACCCTTCCTGGCTCAAAGCCGTGACGACCTGCATTCTGTAGCAAGAACTGATAAGCCCCCCGGATATCGGCAAAGCTTCCCGGCCAACCTCCTCCGGCATTGCCTGCGCGGCGGTATTCTACGTTTGCTGTTGCGATTCCCTGCGCGGTCAGTGCCGCGCACATATGCCCGCCATATCCCAGGTCGTATCGAGCCCGCCAAAATCCTCCATGAATGAAGATGGCAAGCGCATGGGCCGCTTTTCCGTGCGGGAGGCGTAGATCAATGAACTGATTCTCATCGCTGCCATACGCCACTCTTGCGTCCGCCTTGGGCGCCGGCAGTGTCAGAATGTCTTCCGATGAACTCACAATCCGCCGTCCTGATGACCGATCCGATTATACGTTCTCTCAGCGAGATCCTGATTGACGGGAAATCCGCGTCCGTCGCCCATTTCGCTACTTTTTTCTCATTTTGTTCAAAAATCATTTCTTTCTTCTTCCGAACTCCGCTATGCTCTACGCGGGATGACGATTTTGCCACTCTCCGAGCTTCTTGGCTCCACGGTTTACGACCCGTCGGGCACCGCCATGGGCCATGTGCGCGAAGTCACATTGTCTCCGGAAACCGATCGCGACCATGTCGCTTCGTTCATCGTGAAAACGAAATCCGGGAACCGGCTGCTTCCCTTCACCGCCGTATCTACCATCGACGCGAGTATTCACACGTCTTCTACCTCGTCGGAGTGGCCCGTCGCCAACGGTTCTGAGGGCATGTTCCTGCTCGAGCGTGACTTGCTCGATCAGCAGGTCATCGATGTTCACGGGCGCAAGGTCGTGCGCGTGAACGACGTCGATCTCCAGGTGGAATCGGTGACCGAAGCCGGGCGAACCCATCCTGTCCTTCGCGTTCAGTCCGTCGACATCGGTACCCGCGGCGCCCTGCGGCGGCTGCTTCGCGGGCTCGCGCCCCGAGCCGCTCTCGACCGCCTGGTTAGCAAACTTCCTCCACGCACAATTCCCTGGAGTTTTGTCGACCTCATCGAGACTGATCCGGCACGCCGCATCAAGCTCAAGATCTCCCATGAGGGTTTGTCGAAGTTGCACCCGGCCGATATTGCCGACATCGTCGAAGACCTCGCCCCCGCCGAGCGCGAAGCCGTATTTAGAACTCTCGATGAAGACGTCGCCGCCGAAACGCTGGAAGAAGTTGACCCCAAGGTGCAGCGATCCATCGTCGAATCTCTCGATTCAGAACGCGCCGCCGACATCGTCGAAGAGATGGACCCCGACGCCGCCGCCGATCTGTTAGCTGACCTCTCCCAGGATCGCACCGAACAGATTCTCGTGGAAATGGAGCCCGAGGCCAGTCAGGAGGTGGTCGAATTACTCGAACACCGCGAGGAGACTGCTGCCGGCCGCATGACGACCGAGTTTTTGGCTCTCCCGGTCGCGGCCACCGTCGAAAATGCAATTGGTGTTCTGCGCGACTTCGAGGGCGGAGTGGAAACCGTCAACACCATTTACCTGGTCGATTCCCATGGCACGCTCGCCGGAGCCGTTCCTCTCGTGAATCTCGTCCTGGCCCAGCCGAATACGCCGTTGCTCTCGCTTACCCAGGAGCCGCTGCTCTTCGCTCACGAAGCAACCAACGAAAACGACGTAGCCGAGCTGTTTGACAAGTACAACCTCATCACCCTCCCGGTAATCGATAAGGACAACAAACTGATCGGC
>Ga0070731_10003415_pt1 | contig 14361 bp, 8 predicted proteins | sample Coa_R1_2_FD_66448 | JGI IMG/M metagenome (GOLD analysis project Ga0070731, IMG submission 66448) | Surface soil microbial communities from Centralia Pennsylvania, which are recovering from an underground coalmine fire - Coalmine... | ecosystem: Environmental > Terrestrial > Soil > Unclassified ... | reverse complement strand
GTTCAGTTGGTTAGAATACCGGCCTGTCACGCCGGGGGTCGCGGGTTCGAGTCCCGTCCACTCCGCCAACTTCCCAGGGGCGAACCACCGGTTCGCCCCTTTTGCTAAGCCAGGGCGCGCCATGCTCCAGACGTTTCGCGAGTTCGCCGAGAAGAGAATCGTTCGATTCATCTTCGCGCTGTTCCTCGTCGTTCCATTCGGCTTCTTCGGCATCGACTACTACTTCCGCTCGCCGGTGGGCGGAGACGTGATCGCGAGCGTCGGGCGCCAGTCGATCGGCCAGCAGGATTTCGACAACGCGATTCGCCAGCAGACGGAGATGTACCGCCAGCAGTTCCGCGGGCAGTTCGACGCCTCGCTCATGGACAACCCCGAGATCCGGCGCAGCGTCCTCGACCGCCTCGTGAACGAGAAGCTCCTCGCCGTCGCGACCGAAAGATCCGGCGTGCACGTGGGCGACAAGCAGCTCATGGACAAGATCGCCGCCGAGCCCGCGTTCCAGGTGGACGGCAAGTTCAACAAGGAACGATACGACCTCATCGCCAAGTCCCAGGGCCTCACGCCCGTGGGCCTCGACGAGCGCCTGCGGCGCGACTATGCGCTCGGCCAATTCCGGGATTCCATCGCCGCGACCACGTTCGTGCCCAAGGCCACGCTGGACGGCTTCATCCGGCTTTCGGAGCAATCGCGCGAGGTGAGCGTGGTGGCGCTCCTGACGGAAGACTATCTCGCCAAGGTGAAGGTCACGCCCGAGCAGGTGAAGTCGTACTACGACGGCCACGCGGCCGAATTCACGATCCCCGAGTCCGTTCGCGTCGAATACGTCGAGCTCTCGGTGGATTCGCTCGCCGCGCGCGTCACGGTGAAGCCCGAGGACGTGCAGGCCACCTACGACGACCTCCTCAAGAACGGAAAGCTCGGCACCCTGGAAGAACGCCGCGCGAGCCATATCCTCATCACCGTGGCTCCCGACGCGAAGCCCGCCGATCGCGCGGTGGCCGAGGCGAAGGCCAACGAGATCGCCGCGCAGGTGCGCAAGAATCCCGCCGGCTTCGCCGACCTCGCCAAGAAGTCGTCCCAGGATCCGGGCTCGGCTTCGCAGGGCGGCGACCTGGGATTCTTCAGGCGCGGCGCCATGGTGAAGCCCTTCGAGGATGCGGTCTTCGCCGCGAAGAAAGGCGACATCCTGGGTCCCGTGAAATCCGATTTCGGCTACCACGTGATCCGCGTGACCGACCTGAAGCCCGCGAAGGTGAAGTCGCTCGCCGAGGCCACGCCCGAGATCGAAGCCGACCTCAGGAAGAAGGCGGCTTCGGGCAACTACCCGGATGCCTCCGAGCAGTTCACGAACCTCGTGTACGAGCAATCGCAGAGCCTCAAGCCGGTCGCGGAGAAGCTGAACCTCACGGTGCAACAGTCTCCGTGGATCCAGAAGGGGGCCACGAGCGCGGCGCCGTTCAACAACCCGAAGCTCCAGGCGGAGATCTTCTCGTCGGCCACCATCAAGGACAAGCGCAACACCAGCGCGGTGGAAGTGCAGCCCGGCATCCTCATCTCGGCCCACCTGCTCGAGCACAAGGATGCCGAGCTTCGCGCCTTCGATACCGTGAAGGCCGGCATCGAGAAGCGCCTCCAGCGCGAGGCGGCAACGAAGCTCGCCACGCAGGACGGCGAGTCGAAGCTCAAGGACCTGCGCGCGGGTCGGGACGGCGGCGTGCAGAAGTGGCCCGCGCCGCTCGCCGTGAATCGCCAGAAACCGGGTGGCCTCTTCCCGACCGTGATCGACCAGGTCTTCCGCGTCGATCCCAACAAGCTGCCCGCGTACACGGGCGTGGAAACGCCGGCGGGCTATTCGCTCGTGCAGGTGACCAAGGTGATCGATCTCGAGACTGTCGACGATGCGAAGCGCGAAGCGCTTGCGGGCCGGCTGCGCGATGCGGTGGCCGCGGGCGAGCTGGAGTCTTCGCTCGCGAGCGTGCGCGAGAAGGTCGGTGTCACCGTTCGCAAGGGCGCGCTCGACAAGGCGCCTTCCAACTAGCCGGCCCGACAGGCCCCGCTAGTCGTCCATCCCCGGGGTCACGTGGCTGAATCCCGCGTCGACGTAGATCGTTTCCCCGGTGATGCCGCTGGCGAGATCCGAGAGCAGGAACGCCGTCGTGTTGCCCACTTCTTCCGTGGTCACGCCGCGCCGAAGCGGCGCATATTTCTCCACGTGGTGCAGGATCTTCGAGAAACCACCGATGCCCGCGGCTGCGAGCGTCTTGATCGGCCCGGCCGAGATCGCGTTCACCCGCACGCCCGAGGGCCCGAGGCTCGCGGCGAGGTAACGAACCCCCGCCTCCAGGCTCGCCTTGGCGAGCCCCATGACGTTGTAGTTGGGGATCGACCGCGCGGCGCCGAGGTAGGAGAGCGTGACGATCGCCGCGTGCCGCCCCTGCATCATCGGCGCCGCGGCCTTCGCGAGCGCTGCAAGGCTGTAGCTCGACACGTCATGGGCGATGCGGAACGCTTCGCGCGAGACGCTTTCGTGGAACTCCCCCTTCAGCGCCTCGCGCGGAGCGAAGGCGATCGCGTGCACGAGGCCGTCGAGCGAGTCCCATTTCTTTCCGAGATCCGCGAACAGCGCCGTGATCTGCGCATCGTCGGCGACATCGCACGGGAAGACGAGTGTCGACGCGAATTCCTTCGCGAGATCGAGCACGCGCTCGCGCACGCCTTCGCCCTGGTACGTGAACGCGAGCTCGGCCCCTTCGCGCTGGCACGCCTTCGCGATGCCGTAGGCGATCGAGCGATTGGAGAGCATTCCGGTGACGAGTATGCGCCGGCCCTGCAGGAATCCCATGGATGTCGCGAATCAATGGTTACAGACGGGCTCGAAGTGTATCGCATAATCACAGTACGGTTGCCCATGGAGTGGACTTCGTGAGACCTGTGGCGACGCTGTTCGCGATACTGGTGCTGGCGGCGTCGGCAGCCTCCCCGGCGCACGCCGAGAAGGTCTTCCGCTACGCATTCCTCATCGCCGAGACCGGGTTCGATCCCGCGCAGATCTCGGATCTCTATTCCACGTACCTCGTCGACAACATCTTCGACACGCCGCTCAAGTACGACTACCTCGCGCGGCCCTCGAAGCTCGTGCCGAACACGCTCTCGGAGATGCCCGTGGTGAGCGACGAGGGCACGCTCTACACGATGAAGGTGAAGCCCGGGATCTACTTCGACGACGACGAGGCGTTCCACGGCAAGAAGCGCGAGCTCACGGCCGCCGACTACGTCTATTCGATCAAGCGCCTCTTCGACCCACAGCTTCGCTCGCCCAATCTCTTCCATTTCGAGGGGAAGGTCGTGGGAATGGACGAGGTCCTCGCCAAGGCTCGAAAGAGCGGCGTGATGGACTACGACTCCGAGGTGGAGGGCCTGCGCGCCCTCGACCGGTACACCTTCCAGCTGCGGATGAAGCAACCGAACTACAACGTCCTCTACTATCTCGCCTACTGCAGCCTTACTTGCGCCGTCGCGCGCGAGGTAGGCGATGCGTGGGGCATTCGCACGAGCGAGCATCCCGTCGGCACCGGCCCTTACCGGCTCGCGTTCTGGAAGCGTTCCTCGAAGATGGTATTCGAGAAGAACCCGAACTATCGCGAGGAGTTCTACGACGCGCATCCGAATCCGGGCGACACGCGCGGCGAGGCGATCGTCGCGGAGAACAAGGGCAAGCGATTGCCCATGATCGATCGGGTCGAGGTGTACATCGTCGAGGAGCCGCAACCGCGATGGCTCGCGTTCCTCAACGGCGATCACGACATGATCGAGAGGCTGCCCGCGGAGTTCAGCAACGTCGCGATTCCGGGAGGGCACATCGCGCCCAACCTTGCCAAGCGCGGCATCTACCTGGATCGCCAGCCGGGCATGGAGCTCACCTACTCGTACTTCGCGATGCAGGATCCGGTGGTCGGAGGCTATACGCCGGACAAGGTGGCGCTGCGGCGCGCGATCGTCCTGGCCAACGATATCGACCAGGAGATCCATATCGCGCGCAAGAACCAGGCGATCCCGGCGCAGAGCCCGATCGGCCCCGGCGTGAACGGCTACGATCCCGACTTCCACACGAGCGCGAGCGAATACGACCCCTCCAAGGCGAAAGCGTTGCTCGACATGTACGGCTACGTCGATTGCGACGGCGACGGGTGGCGCGACCTTCCGCGGGCGAACGCCGCGGCGCCATGCAAGCCGTTCGTCATCGAATACGCGACCTCGCCCGGCAGCGACCAGCAGGTCCTCGCCGAATTGTGGAAGAAGAACATGGACGCGATCGGCGTGCGCATGACATTCCGCCGCGAGAAGTGGCCGGACCTGCTCAAGGCTTCCCATGCGGGCAAGCTCCAGATGTGGGGCCTTGGCTGGAGCGCCGCCATTCCCGATGCCGACGAATTCTTCGTGACGCTCTACGGGCCGAACGCGGGTGAAGCGAACCATGCGCGCTTCCAGCTGCCGGAGTTCGATCGCCTCTACGAGCAGGCGAAGCGCCTGCCCGAGGGTCCCGAGCGCAACGCCCTCTACCGCGAGATGAGCCGCCTCGTGCTCGTCTATTCTCCCTGGCGCCTCGGCGTTCATCGCTACTACAACGACCTCGTGCAGCCCTGGGTCGTGGGATACGAGCGGCATCCGGTGCTTCGCGGCTTCTGGAAGTTCATCGACATCGATCCGTCGAAGTATCCTGGGGGGACGCACCCATGAAGTCGCTTTCGCTCCTGGCGGTCTGCGCTTTTCTCGCGCTCGGCGTTCGCGGCGAAGAGAAGGTGCTTCGCGTGCCGTTCCTCATCGCCGAAACCAACTTCGATCCGGCGTACACCTCGGACCTTTACTCCAACACGATCACCGAGGAGATCTTCGAGTCGCCCCTCACGTACGACTTCCTCGCGAGGCCGGCGAAACTCAAGCCCCAGACGCTCGAGGCCCTTCCCGAGATCACCGACGGGGGAAAGACCTACACGCTGCATCTCAAGAAGGGAATCCATTTCACCGACGATCCCGCCTTCGGCGGCAAGAAGCGCGAGCTGGTCGCGAACGACTATGCCTACGCGATGAAGCGGCTCATGGATCCGAAAGTCGCGTCGCCCAACCTCTGGCTCATCGACGGGCGCGTCGAGGGGATCCAGGAGGCCATGGCAAAGGCGAAGAAAGACGGAAAGTTCGACTACGACGCTCGGGTCCCGGGCCTCGAGGTGGTCGACCGCTACACGCTTCGCATCCACCTGCAGAAGCCCGACTACAACTTCCTCTACATCCTCGCGATGGCCAACGTCGGCGCCCAGGCGCGGGAGGTGGTCGAGAAGTACGGCAGCGACATCGGCGCGCATCCCGTGGGAACGGGCAGCTACAAGCTCGCCGAATGGCGCCGCGCTTCGAGGATCGTGCTCGTGAAGAATCCGGACTTCCGCGAGATGTACTACGAGGCCGAGCCTCCGGCCGACGATCCCGTCTCCCAGCGGCTCTACGCGGCGATGAAGGGCAAGCGCATCCCGCAGATCGACCGCGTCGAGGTGTACGTGATCGAGGAGTCGCAGCCGCGCTGGCTCGCGTTCCTCAACAAGGAGCTCGACTGGGAGAACCTGCCTTACGAGTTCCTCAACATGGTGATTCCCGGCGGCAAGCTCGCGCCCTGGGCCGAGAAGCGCGGCATCAAGTACATCCCGGACATCGATCCGGACGTGGTCTACATGTACTGGAACATGAAAGATCCCACGTTCGGCGGCTACACGCCCGACAAGATCGCTTTGCGGCGCGCGGTGAGCTTCGCGTACGACAACAACGAGGACGTGAACCTCATCCGCAACGGCCAGGCCATCGAGGCGGAAAGCCCGTTGCCTCCCGGCGTGGTGGGTTACGACCCGAAGTTCACGTTGGGCGAATCGTTCGATCCCGCGAAGGCGAAGGCGCTCCTCGACATGTTCGGATTCGTGGACCGCAATGGCGACGGCTGGCGCGACATGCCGGACGGAAGCCCGCTCGTCTTCCGGTACGCCACCGCGCCATCGCAGCTCGACCGTCAGTTCACGCAGCTCTGGAAGAAGGCGATGGACTCGATCGGCATCCGCATGGAGGTCGAGACCGCGCAATGGCCGGAGCTTCGCAAGAAGTCGAAGCTGCACCTGCTCCAGAGCTGGCAATTGTCGTGGGGCGCGGATTACCCCGACGGCGAGAACTTCTACCAGCTCCTCTACGGGCCCAACTGCGGCTCGTCCAACGATGGCTGCTTCCAGTTGCCCGAATTCGACGCGCTGTACGACAAGGCCGCGGGAATGATTCCCAGTCCCGAGCGCGACCAGGTCTACCAGCAGATGGCGCGCCTCATCGCGGTGTACGCGCCGTGGAAGGTGAACGTGCATCGCAAGAGGAACGAGATGATCCAGCCGTGGATCCTCGGATGGCGCAAGCATCCCTTCCTGCACGACTGCTACAAGTACGCCGACATCGACCTCGAGCGGCGCGCGAAAGAGATGAAATAACCCTTATAATTCTGAGGTTTTTGTCCGACTCCACTCCTTGAAGAAGCTCCGCCTTTTCGCCATCCTCGCCGCTACGCTGATCGCCCTCTCGCCCGCCCATGGCGCCGCCGAGAAGAAGGTGTTGCGCATGGCGTTCCGCGCGATCGAGACGGGCTTCGATCCGCAACGGATCGACGACCGCTATTCGGTGGGAATCTGCGAGAACCTCTTCGAAGGGCTCCTCACGTACGACTATCTCGCGCGGCCCGTGAAGCTCGTGCCGCTCGTGGCCGAAGCGATCCCGGAGCCCGAGGAAGACGGCAGCCGCTACACCTTCCGGATCAAGCCGGGAATCCTCTTCGCCGACGATCCCGCGTTCAAGGGCGTGAAGCGCGAGCTCACCGCGCGGGACTTCGAATATTCGATCAAGCGTTTCCGCGATCCGAAGAATCGCAGCCCTTACGGCTGGCTCTTCGAGAACAAGATCGTGGGGCTCGACGAGCTCGTCGAACGCGCGAAGAAGATCGGGCGCTTCGACTACGACTGGAAGGTCGAGGGTCTCGAGGTGCGCGACCGCTACACGATCAGCTTCAAGCTGAAGAGCCCCGACTACAACTTCCTGTACGTCCTGGCGATGCCGAACGTGGTTCCCGTCGCCCGCGAGGTAATCGAGGCGTATGGCGCGGACACCCACGCGCACCCCGTCGGCACGGGTCCCTTCGTACTCAAGGAATGGGTGCGCGCTTCCAAGATCGTGCTCGAGCGCAATCCCAATCACCGCGGCTACGAGTTGGACACGCGCTACGCCGACATGACCGACGAATGGGATCGGCACGTGGTCGAAGCGCTGCGGGGCAAGCGCCTGCCGCTGCTCGACCGCGTCGAGATCTATCCCATCGAGAGCGAGCAGCCGCGATTCCTCGCGTTCTTCAACAAGGAACACGACATCATCGACGAGACGCCGTTCGCGTTCCTGAACCAGGTGGTCTCGCCCGACGGCACGCTGCTGCCGCGCCTCGCGAAGCAGGGCATCCACATCTTCCGCGAAGAGCAGCCGGAGATCACATACATCGCGTTCAACACGGGCCCCAAGGCCGAGGGGCGCGACAATCCCGTGGGCGGCTATACGCCCGATCGCGTGGCGCTGCGGCGCGCCATGGCGATGTCCTACGATGTCGAGTCGGAGATCGCCGTGATCCGCAAGGGACAGGCGCTGCCGGCGCAAACGCCCGTGCCGCCGGGAATCGTCGGCTACGACCCGACGTTCCACAGCGACGCGCAGGCGCACGATGTCCCGAGAGCCAAGGCACTGCTCGACATGTTCGGCTACGTGGATCGCGACGGTGACGGGTGGCGCGACCAACCCGACGGATCGCCGCTCACGGTGGAGCTCAAGTACCAGGCCAACGGGGAGGAATATCGGCAGCTCGCCGAGCTCTGGGTGAAGGGACTGAGCGAGATCGGCATCCGCTCCGAGGCCCAGGCCGTGATTTTCTCCGACCTGCTGAAGGACAAGAAGGTGAGCAACTACGTTGTCGCCCAGTCGGCGTGGATCGCCGACTATCCGGACGCGCAGAACTTCCTGCAGCTGCTCTACGGGCCCAACACGGGCGAGTCGAACGAGGCGGAGTTCAAACTTCCCGAGTACGACCGCTTGTACGAGAAGTCGCTGACGGTTCCCGATGGCGAGGAGCGCAACCGCCTCTACCGGGAGATGGACCGCCTCATGCTCGCGTATGCTCCATGGCGGCTGGGCGTCCACCGGATCTACAACCACCTGCAATACCCCTGGGTGCTGGGTTACAAGAAGCACCCGATCCTGTATACCAACTTCAAATGGCTGGACATCGACGTTGCCGCCCAAAAGGCGGCGATGAAGTGAGGAGGGCGAAGTGACCGCTTATGTGATTCGAAGGCTCTGGCAGATGATCCCCACGATCTTCGGGGTGATCCTGCTGGTGTTCTTCCTGTTCAACTGGGTCGGCGGCGATCCCGCGATGGTGCTCGCCGGCAAGATCTCCAACAAGGAACAGATCGAGAACATCCGGCACCAGCTGGGGATCGACCAATCCTACGTGTACCAGCTCTGGGTCTTCGTGAAGCAGGTCTTCACCTTCGACTTCGGACGCAGCTGGTCCACCAACGAGGAGGTGTCGCACATCCTCCTCACGCGCGTCGGGCCCACGCTCACGATCATGGTGCCGTGCCTCATCATCGAGACGGCACTCGCGGTCGGCCTCGCGATCGGCGTGGCCTACGTTCGCGGCACGCTCACCGACCGCATGACGATGATGATCTGCACGGTCGCGATGTCAATCAGCTTCCTCGTGTACATCATCTTCTTCCAGTGGCTGTTCGGCTTCATCCTCGGGTGGTTCCCGGTGCAGGGCTGGAGCGAGAGCTTCTGGAGGAACCTCTTCTACTACGCTCCGTTGCCGATCATGCTCGCGATCTTCGTGGGCCTCGCGCCGGAGCTTCGCCTCTACCGCTCCTTCATCCTGGACGAGGTGAACCAGGACTACGTGCGCACCGCGCGCGCCAAGGGCGTGGCCGAGAAGAAGGTGATGATGAAGCACGTGCTGAGGAACGCGCTGATCCCGATCCTCACGAACCTCGGGATCCTGCTGCCCGGCATCTTCGTGGGCTCGTTCCTGCTCGAGGTGTTCTTCTCGATCCCCGGCCTCGGCCGCGAGATCATCACGGCGGTGAACCGCAGCGACTTCCCGGTCATCAAGGCGGTGACCGTGTACCTCGCGGTGTTCACCATGATCATCAACCTCGCGGTCGACGTGCTCTACAAAGTCGTCGATCCCCGCGTGTCGTTCAAGTAGGGAGGCCGAAGATGAGCGCAGTCCTCACCCATCCTCCCGCGCCGCCCGCGCAGGAATCGCCGGGCCTCTGGACGCTCGCATGGCGGCGCCTGAGGCAGGACACCGTGGGGATGGTCTCCCTCGCCGTCGTGGCCTTCTTCCTCGCGATGATGCTCGCGTCCTTCACCGGCCTCATCGCCAAGGACTGGGCCCGGGAGCGCGGCGTTTCGTACGCGAATCCTTCATTCCTCGCCGGGAACGAGAACCTCGAAGCGAAGGCCATGGCCGGGAAGCAGGCGGCGAAGGCGCCACCCGTCGACCTCTCGGACATCGATCCGCTCGCCCCTCGCTACAAGGAGTGGGAAGAGCGCGCGGCGAAGATCGCCGTGACCGAAACGAAACGCGCGGAGACGCTGCCCTTCGGCGGCGACAAGTGGGGCCGCGACGTGATCCTGAAGACGATCAAGGGATCGGAGGTCTCGATCTTCGTGGGACTTTCGGGCGCGCTCCTCGCCGTGGTCATCGGCACGTTCCTCGGCGCCATGGCGGGCTACTGGGGCGGGAAGGTGAACGACGTCCTCGAATGGTTCTACAACGTGTTCACGTCGATCCCGTACATCCTGCTCATCCTCGCGTTCGCCGCGGTGGCCCAGGCCACGGGCAAGTTCGGCAAGGGGATCCTGTCCATCGTGCTGATCCTGTCGCTCACGGGCTGGACCGGGATCTATCGGCTGATCCGCGCCGAGTACATCAAGCACAGCAACCGCGAGTACGTGAAGGCCGCGCAGGCGATCGGCGCGACGAACCTCTCGCGGATGTTCCACCACATCCTGCCCAACGTGAGCCACGTCTCGCTGGTGCAGCTTTCGCAATACACGGTGGGTTTCATCAAGGCGGAGGTGATCCTGTCGTTCCTCGGCTTCGGAGTTCCAGTCGACCAGGTCTCGTGGGGCACGATGCTCGCCGAGGCGCAGAACGAGCTCGTGATCGGCAAGTGGTGGCAGCTCTTCGCCGCGGGCGCGTCCATGGCCGTCCTCGTCACCGCGTTCTCGCTGTTGACCGACAGCCTCCGCGACGCACTTGACCCGAAACTCAAATGAGCAACATCCTCGAAATCCGCGATCTGCGCATCGCGTTCCGCCTCGACAGGAAATCGGAGCCTTTCGAAGCCGTGAAGGGCATCTCCTTCGACATCCCGACCAACTCGACTGTCGCCCTCGTCGGCGAGTCGGGCAGCGGCAAGAGCGTCTCGGCCATGTCGATCCTCGGATTGCTTCCGGACAACGCGATCATCCCCGCGGCGAGCACGATCCGGTACGGCGGACGCGACCTGCTGAAGACCACCATGCGGGACCTGCAGTCGATCCGCGGCAAGGACATCTCGGTGATCTTCCAGGAGCCGATGACGTCGCTCAATCCCGTCTTCACGGTCGGCGAGCAGATCGCGGAGGTCCTTCGCCTGCACATGGGAATGAGCCCGCGCGCGGCGGCGGCACGTACAGTCGAGCTCCTCACCGAGGTGGGCATTCCCAATCCGGCCCTTCGCGTGAATTCGTACCCGCACGAGATGTCCGGCGGCCAGCAGCAGCGGGTGATGATCGCGATGGCGATCGCCTGCGAGCCCAAGCTGCTCATCGCCGACGAGCCTACCACGGCCCTCGACGTGACGATCCAGAAGCAGATCCTCGACCTCATCGCGAAGCTCCAGGCGAGCCACCACATGTCGGTGCTCTTCATCACGCACGACCTGGGCGTCGTGGGCGACATCGCCGACACCGTGGTCGTGATGCAAAGCGGCGAGATCCGCGAGCAGGGACCGGTGAAGGAGATCTTCGAAGACCCGCAGCATCCGTACACCAAGGCACTGCTCGCGTGCCGCCCGCGGCTCGACCGCCGGCCGGTGCGCCTGCCGGTGATCGACGACTTCATGCGGGGCGACGGGCACCCGCACCACCTCGAGGAGCGCAAGCGCGGCACGTCGCCCTCGGACCCGGTCATCCTCGAAGTGAAGGGCCTGAACAAGGTCTTCTCGCTCAAGGAGGGCCTCTTCGGCAAGCGCCTCGTGCCCGCCGTGAAGGACGTGAGCTTCTCGCTGCCCAAGGGCAAGACGCTGGGGCTGGTGGGCGAGTCCGGCTCGGGCAAGACCACGGTCGGGCTCACGCTCATGCGCCTGCACGATGCGACGAGCGGCGAAGTGCTCTTCGAGGGCAAGGACCTTCTTCGCCTCAGCGAGCGGGAGATGATGGCCTATCGCCGGCGCATCCAGATCATCTTCCAGAATCCGTACGCATCGCTCAATCCGCGCATGACGGTGGGACAGATCCTCGTCGAGCCGATGAAGATCCACTCCATCGGCAAGGACGAACGCGACCGCGTGGACATGGCCTTCCAGCTCCTGAAGCGCGTGGGGCTGTCCGAGCAGTCGTTCTACAAGTACCCGCACGAGTTCTCCGGCGGCCAGCGCCAGAGGATCGCGATCGCGCGCTGCCTCACCATGAAGCCGGACGTGTTGATCTGCGACGAGTCCGTGTCCGCCCTCGACGTGTCGGTGCAGGCGCAGGTGCTGAACCTGCTCCAGGACCTCCAGGACGAATACGGCCTGTCGTACATCTTCATCTCCCACGACCTCGCGGTCGTGAAGTACATCTCCGACCGGGTGATGGTGATGAGCGAAGGCGCGTTGGTCGAGATGGCCGACTCCGACGAGATCTACCGGCACCCGCGCGAGGAATACACGCGCAAGCTGCTGTCCTCCATCCCCAAGGGATACGAGCTCGCCCCGCAGCCCTCCTGACAGGAATCGATCCATGCGTTTCGTGATTGCACCCGCCGCGTTCGCGGCGGTCCTGAACGCGGCTGCCGCCGCTCCCGCGCCGCGCCCGCTCATGCCCATCTACGACGCGGCCGGCGTCACCCGGGCGTGCGAGGAAGGGCTCGCGCGCCAGCACAAGATGATCGAGTCCATGGACGCGAAGAAGGGCCCCGGGGCCGTCTTCGACGAGTGGAACGCGCTCGCCATCGACATCGAGGACACGCTCAACCCGATCTACCTCCTGTCGAGCGTGCATCCCGACAAGGCCGTGCGCGATGCCGCGGAGCCGTGCCTGCAGAAGTACACGACGCTGCAGACCGAGATGTTCCAGGACGAGAAGCTCTACGCGCGCGTGAGCGGCGTGCAGCCGAATACTCCACACCAGGCGAAGCTCAAGAAGGACCTGCTCGAAGGCTTCGAGGACAGCGGCGCGGCGCTCCCGCCGGAAAAACGCGCCCGCGCGAAGGAGATCTTCGACAAGCTCGAGGAGCTTCGCCAGGAATTCGACCGCGCCATCCGCGACGATGCGAGGAAGGTCACGTTCACGCCGGCGGAAATGGCCGGGATGCCCGAGGCGTACCTCAAGGACAAGAAGCGCGACGACAAGGGCAACTACCTCCTCGGCCTCGACTACCCCTCGTTCTTCCCGTTCATGCAGAACGCGTCGAACGCGGAAGCGCGCAAGCGCTACTACGTCGCGAAGTTCACGCAGGGCGGCAAGGAGAACCTCGACCGCCTCTACGAGATCTTCAAGCTGCGCCAGGAGCTCGCCGGCCTCTACGGCCTGCCGTCGTTCGCCGCGTACGCGCTTCGGCACAAGATGGTCCTCGACGTCCAGACCGTGGACAAGTTCCTGGCCAGCGTGAAGGGCGCGGTGACGGAGCTCGAGAAAAAGGAGATCGACGAGCTGCGCGCCGAGAAGGCGAAGGACGAGGGCGCGCCCGTCGCCGACACGAAGTTCGAGCGCTCGGACCTCCTCTATTACCAGGAGAAGGTTCGCAAGGCGCGCTACGACGTGGACCAGGAGAAACTGCGCGGGTACTTTCCGACGGACAAGTCCGTGGAGTACGTGTTCGCCATCTCGCAGCGCCTGTACGGCGTGAAGTTCCGCGAGGCGAAGGTGCCTGTGTGGAACCCCGACGTGCGCTACTTCGACGTGCTGGACGCGTCGTCCGGAAAATTCCTCTCGGGCTTCTACATCGATCTCTTCCCGCGCGAGGGCAAGTTCGGGCATGCCGCCGCCTTCCCGCTGCGTGGCGCGAGCACCCGCGCGAGCCGCACGCCGCTTGCGGCGCTGGTGGCGAACCTCGACCGCAACGGGCTCACGCAGGACGAGCTGGTGACGCTCATGCACGAGTTCGGCCACGTCCTGCACGGCGTGCTCTCGCGTGTCGAGTACAACCCCGATGCGGGCACGGCGGTGAAGAACGACTTCGTCGAGGCGCCCTCGCAGATGTACGAGGAGTGGGCGCGGCGCGAGCAGCCGCTGGAGCTCTTCAAGCAGGTCTGCCCCGATTGCCCGCACCTCACGCACGCGGAGATCGAGCGCCTCGAAGCCGCGCACAATTTCGGGCAGGGCACGCGCTACGCCCGCCAGTGGATGTACGCCTCCTACGACATGGCGCTTTCCACTAATCCGCAGCCGGTGCTGGAGCTATGGAAGAAGTTCGAGCTTGCCTCGCCGCTGGGCTACATCGAGGGCACGACGTTCCCGTCGTCGTTCAGCCACATCGCGAGCAACTACGGCGCGGGCTACTACGGCTACATGTGGTCGGAGGTGCTCGCGCTCGACATGCTCACGCCTTTCCGGAAGAACATGCTCGATCCGGCGGTGGGCCGGCGCTACCGCGATACGATCCTCGCCAACGGCGGCCAGGAGGAGGAGATGGTGCTGGTGAAGCGATTCCTCGGGCGCGCGCCCAACAGCGACGCTTTCTTCGCCGAGATCACCGGGAAACGCTGATGTCACCCCGCCGAAGGCCGGGGCCCAATCACGGAAGCCTGAGCTTCAGCCCCGGCTGCAGCACGGTCGCCGCGGTGAGGCGATTGAGCTCCACCAGGGTCTGCACCGACGTCTTGTGCCTCTGCGCGATGGCGTAGAGCGTGTCTCCGTTGCGCACCGTGTACGTGGTGCCGGATTCGATCTGCGCGACCTTCACCGCCTGCGCGGGCTTCATCGGAACCATGATCGGTCCCGCGGCCCGCAGGCGCCCGCGTTTGTCGAGCTTCACGTCGCCGTTGGCCGACCGGA
>Ga0070731_10003414_pt1 | contig 14364 bp, 14 predicted proteins | sample Coa_R1_2_FD_66448 | JGI IMG/M metagenome (GOLD analysis project Ga0070731, IMG submission 66448) | Surface soil microbial communities from Centralia Pennsylvania, which are recovering from an underground coalmine fire - Coalmine... | ecosystem: Environmental > Terrestrial > Soil > Unclassified ... | reverse complement strand
AAATTTTCATAGAAGAACTTACCAGGGTGTTTTTGGTTGATACCGATGCCGCCGACTACCGCTGCAAGATGAATAACCATGTCGGCCGGGTACTTTTTGTACATCGCGATGACCTGGTCGTTATCTACTAAATCGAATTCGGAGTGAGTGGGCGCCAGCACCGCGGCTCCATGGGCCTTCAATTTTTGGCAGACAAAGCTGCCCAAAAATCCATGGCCGCCTGTGACTAAAACTCTCTTTCCTGTCCAAAAGCTCATCCTATATATAGTAGTCAGTAATACTTTAAATGTAAAAATATACCTAGTTAGGCTTATATCTAGCGGCCGAAATCGTCCTGCAAACGGACGATATCATCTTCGTCGGATGGGTTTTTAGGATCGGTATGCTGCCAGATTTCGGCCACCGCTGCCCAATGGTCATCGCCTGAACCGCCCCGGTGTCTCATGCCCTGGGTGAAGTTAATGATGTCGCCAAATTTCAATAATCTGGCCGGTGGCTGCTCGTCAGTGTTATTAGTGACTGCTTGCAGCGAATGGGTGATGACTCGCCAGATTTCAGCCCGGCGGTAATGGAATTGCCACGACGCCATTTTACCCGGTTCGAATACCAGAACTTTGGGCTGTAGGGGGAGGGAGGTATCAATCCCTCGCAGCTTTACATCCTTAAAAAATGAATCGGCGAACTTCTTGGTCTGGGCGACGTCAAAATAAAAATAAAAGCCCCATGGCCGGTTTAAATCCATCTCAGTTATCTTAAAGCCCTTAACCGTAAAGTAGTTTGCGGCTTCCTGTACAGCGCCCAATTTATCGCTGCTCTTAATCTCAAGTAATTCCAGCTGGCTCATGTAGCTTTTATCATAACAAAACCTCGAGGCTGAGTTTGCTATCATCTTATGGTGATAGTTGTCATCATTGCCGGCGGCTCAGGCACGCGCCTTTGGCCCCTCTCAACTCATGATTATCCAAAACACCTGCTAAAGCTGACCAATGACCGCAGCTTGCTACAAAATACCTACGACCGGGTTAAGGACTTGTCGGATGAGATTTTTGTCATCACCGAGAAGTCCCACGCCAAATTCGTCATCGAACAGCTGCCCTACCTGGCGCGTAAAAACTTTTTAATCGAGCCCGCCCGCCGTGGCACGGCCTCGTGTTTTGTTTTGGCCCTAAGTGAAATAAAGCGCCGCAAATATAAAAATCAGGCTATTCTTTTCTTGTGGGCCGATCACCTGGTAACTGACACAAAAGGTTTCAGGGAAACCGCAAAGAAAGTGGCCGGCTTGGCCGAAGCTGAAAATAAGCTAGTGTTTACAGGCGTTAAACCGACCTACGCCGCGACGGGTTTGGGCTATATCCAAATGGGTAAAAAAAACGCCGCTGCCTATGAGCTTAAACAATTCGTTGAAAAACCGGATAGAAAAACCGCCGAAAAATATCTGAAAAACGGCAAGTACCTCTGGAATACAGGCTATCTGACGGGTACGATTGAAGCGTTTGAGCGCGAACTAAGAGAACACGCGCCGCGTCTTTGGAACGGATATCTTGATCTGCTCGAAACCCGTCTGCCGATGAACCGCAAAAAAATATATTTGGATTTCGTATCCGAACCGATCGATACGGCCTTGTCTGAGCACGTGCCGGACGGCCTGGCGGTAGCGGGGGAGTTTGATTGGGCTGACGTCGGCTCCTTCCGCGACCTTCATGTAGTGAGTAAACAAGACAAGGCCGGCAACCACATCAGCGGCGACAATGTGGAGCTCGAAAACGTTACCGGCAGCTACGTAAGAAACGAATCGGAAATTCCGGTGGCAGTTATCGGAGTCGATAATGTGGCTGTCATAGCCACAGAAAACGGGATTTTAGTAACTAAAAAATCAGACGCCCAAAAAGTCGGCGATATCTCTAAGCGCCTGCAGAAAGAAAAGAAAGCCTTCCGGTGGTTAGAAAAACTCTAAACGACACCTCGCTCTAGCTGACGCAATATGCCATCAGGTTCATCAAGGGCAACGGCAACTATCTCATCCGCGCGGTTTTGGGAGTCAGCCACCGAATAAATCCGCAGTTGAGGAGCATTGCCCGAGGGCCTAATGTGCGCGATCTCGTGGTTATTAAACGTGATACGAATGCCATCTAACGAGTTAATATCTATGATTTTGCCGAATCCATCCTTTGGTCGAAAAAACTTCGCTAAATCTTGGTAAATACTAGCAGAATTCCCCGAGAATTTTCTTAGAATCGCTTGGCTTCTATCAACCGGGAATTCATCGAGCAGTCCCGCTTGTGTGAACCTGGCGGGCAGCGCCGCAAACAGTTCTGACAGTTTGCGATTCGCTTGGGAGGCCATTACAAGTGCACATACTATAGGCAAAAAGGCATCGCGGGTTGCCAGAGGTTTTAGTTTATGACCATTGATTTTAATGTCACTACCAGTTAAAAAGCCACCGTTGACTTCCCAGCCAGCCACTGGGTTGTGGCCATCTTCTGCTAGCGTCTGCATAGCCTCGATAACGTATGGCGAACCGATTTTAGTATGAACCACCTCAATATCTAGTTTATCTAAATAAGAATCTATCACGTCACTCGCGCTTATCGGTACGGCCGCCGCTTTAACCTTTAAAAATTGCGCGGTCAATGCGCCTAAAATATCGCCGCGCTGGAAAGTGCCGGTTTCATCAATGACGAATGGCCTATCCGCGTCACCATCAGCTGAAATAATCGCAAAATTGCCGGGGAATCGAGCAGCCAGTTCCTTAAAGTATTTCTGATTTTCGGGAGTGACATTTTCTGTATCAATAGGTATAAATTTATCTGCCTTATCAACGGGTATTGCTTCCGCGCCTAACCTATTCATAAGGTCGACCAGCATTTCAGCGGCTAGAGATGAGTGTTGGTATACTATGACCTTTCTATTTTTAAGGGGCGTCGGCTCAAAGAGAGAAGTGTATCGATCCAAGAAAACACTTATGGAATCAGTTTCTCCAGGCAGAGGCGGTTTTTGCTTAAGCTTGCCATCACTATCGAAGAGGGAGTTGTCATAAGGCTGTGAGTATATTTTATTTCGGACTTTGGCAACCTCTAGTTTTATAAGAGGCTCGTCTTGTTTAAGAACCTCGGAGCGTCGTTTGTAAAACTTGATGCCATTACGGTCACCCGGTATATGGCTGCCAGTAACCATCGCTAAGGGCCTATTATTAGTGAAACTATAATAAGCAGCCGTCGGGGTGGGCACTTTACCAAGGTTAAGAGACCTAAACCCGCAATCTGATATGGCCTGTGCGACAGCTTGAGTAATCCGCGGAGTACTTTCGCGTAAATCGCCGGCAAAGGCAACCTCTGTTCCCAAAGCTAAATCTTCCGTGTTTATCAAGAATTTTAAAAACCCACAGGTGTTTATATAGCACTCCAAATCGGTCATGTCGGTTGCCAGCCCTCGTAAGCCCGATGTGCCAAAGCCCAGCTCTACCGGTTGATATTTAAGGGCTTTGCGGAGAGTGATGATTGCCATTTCTAAATTAGTTTTTCAATAAATTCTTCGATTTTGTTTTGGAAAGTATTGGCGGAAAATCGCTGAGCCTGGCGTTGAATTCGAGAATTATCATAAGCCTGAGGTTTGAAATTTTTTAAGGCTGCGGCCAGGGCTTCGACAGTTTGTTTGCTAAAGAAAATTCCGGTTTTGTTGGATTCGATGTAGTCCAGGGCGCCGCCGGCTTTGTAGGCGATGACCGGCGTGCCGGCGGCCAGGGCTTCGACGGCCACTATGCCGAAGTCGTCGATGCCTGGAAAAATAAAAGCCTCGGCTGACTGGAAGTGTTTTACCACCCCACTGTCCGATAATCCGGTTAAGAATTTTACGCTTGGGCCGGCCATCCTGACCAGTTTTTTATGGTCTGGGCCGTTCCCGATTACGGTCAGCGGCAGATCCAGTTGTGTACAGGCCGCCACAGCTAGACCAATTTGCTTATAAGGCGTCTGCCGACCGGCTGCTAAAAAGCCGTGGCGCGGTTGATCGACCTTGCCAGCGAACCGCTTAACGTCAACTGGCGGATAAATTACCTGTGCATCTCGTTCGTAATATTTCTTGATCTGGGATTTCGTGAAATTGGAGTTGGCGATTATATAGTCTGGGCGCTGAGCAGCCTTAAAGTCCCAGCGGCGCATCGGACCAACCAATAGCTTAAGCCCAAGACGGGCTAGGGGATCCAGCAGACCGAAGCCCGGACTTTTCAGGTACTGCTCGTAACGGCTCCAGTAATAATGCGTCGGCGCGTGGCAGTAGTTGATATGGATGGCCGGCTTTGTGACCTTTATGCCTTTGGCTTCGGCGCCGGAGCTGGAAATCACTAAATCATACTCACTCAAATCCAAGCGCGAGAACCACATGGCCCGCAGTGGCGGCAGGAATTTGCGCAGTTTGGAAAACGGCCAGCGCTGCATGTAGCTGGTGATAATTTTCGTGCCGCTTAGTTTTTGACGCCAGCGCGGGCTGCAGTAAGCCGTGTAAATTGGCGCCGAAGGATACATTTTGTGCAGCTCGTAAACTACTCGCTCGGCACCGCCACCGACGAACCAATCATGGACGATCGCAACCTTCATCCGTCAGTCGACCTTGCCGGCCCAGAACCGGTTTATGACCACCCGGAAAGTTTTAACTAAAATCGTTAGGTCCAGCCATAAACTCCAGTTCTGAACGTAGTATAGGTCGAGCTTACGGCGTTCCTGTACCGGCAGATCTTTACGTCCGGAAACTTGGGCCAGTCCGGTCAAGCCGGATTTGACGGCCAGTATCAGGTCCTTCTTGGCGTGCTGTTCCAGTTCCTGCGGCTGCAGCGCCCGCGGTCCGACAAAGCTGATGTCGCCTTTAAAAATATTTATAAGCTGGGGAAGCTCATCCAGGCTGGTGCGGCGCAGGACCCGGCCGATCCGGCTGATGCGCGGATCATCGGGGATGCGGTCGCCGCCCTCACGATATTTTTTAACCAGTTCGGGCCGGCCAAGTTTAGCGAAAGCTTCCTCCGGCGTTAGGCCGGTATAGACTCGTTTGTGCGAGCGGAATTTGTAGATCTTAACGATGCCGCCGAACCGGGTCAGCCGCGGATCCTTGAATAAAATCGGCGCCCGCGGATCCGTCAGTTTGATCAAAAAGCCGATGACCAGCATCACCGGAATGGCGGGGACCAGCATAATGGCACTCAGCAGAAGATCCATTATCCGTTTGACGATCCGGCCCCAGCCGATCAGAGCCGTCTGATGAACAGCAATCACCGGGATTGACGAGCGGAACAGCTCGACGGCGATGTTGCCGACGAACAGTTCACTGTTGCCTGGCACAAACCGGTAGGAAATGTGATTGGTTTGGGCGTAGTCTAGGATTTCGTTATTGCGGTCACCTGAGGCGAATAACTCTGTTTGAACGATGCTGTGGATGTGGCTCGGGTTCAGATGGGCGGTGGCTTCGGCGAAGCTGTCAAAGCCTTTTAAGTCCGGAAAACGCTTGCCGGCTTGCTGCTTGTCGGCGACCACGCCGACGATATGGTAACCAGAAATCTTGGAATCCTTGAGGAGCTCAATCAGCTCAACCGTAACCCGGGTATTGCCGACAAGCAGCAGATTAGTTATGCCGATGTCGTAGGCAAATAGCCGGCTGCGCAGACTGCGGGCCAGGTTGCGAAAGCCGACCAGAAAAATAAAGGCCAAAATAAAGCCATAGACTGGCACTAGCTTAGATGGGAAAACTGGATGCAGCGAAAAGTAGGCATAGCTGGTCACGAAAAACAGGCCGATGGAGGAACCGATCAGCAGCCGTCCGAGCTCGACGAACCGTTTTTCCTGGATAGTGTTGCTATAAAGACCCATTAAACCGAAAACCAGTATCCAAAAGGGCAGCAGCAGCAGGAAGATTTTAAGATAAGTCACGCCGTGAATTGGATGAGCTACCGGCGTATGACCCAGGTGGCTGCGCAGAAAGAAGGCCAGCACAAACGCGACAACCAGTGCCAGCGCGTCGCCCACCACCAAAATGAGTCCGTAGATGAGCGAAGCGTTACTTTTCATCTATACTATAGTTTAGCATTCATGAGACAAATTACCCCTGTTAATAAATTAGCCAAAAGCCTGTCTTGGCTGGCGGCATTGATAATCGTTCTTTTACCGTTTCATGCTTTTTTGACGGTCTGGCTGTCCAGCCTGGTCGGCCACTACACCCTACTGCGGCTTTGGAAAGAATTTTTGCTGGTGCCGATTACGATAGGGGCTCTTTATATTTTGTTCGGGGACAAGTCTTTACGCCGCAAATTCTTTTCGCTGTGGCTGGTGCGGCTGACATTGATATACGCTTTGCTGCTGGTTGTCAACGCCGCCGCTGCCAGAGCCGCCCATACCGTGACGGCCAAAGCCATGTGGTACGGCCTGCTGGTTGATCTGAGGTTCTTAGTTTTCTTCCTAGCGGTACTGGCGCTGGCCGCCAGCTCAAACTGGCTTGGACAAAATTGGCAAAAAATCCTGCTGGGCCCGGCGATCCTTGTAGGGGCATTCGCGGTTTTACAGTACCTGGTATTGCCGACCGATTTTTTAAGTCATTTCGGCTACGGGAGCTCGACTATCAGCCCCTATGAGACGATCAACCACAACATTCAGCACATCCGCGTGGCTTCGACGCTGCGCGGCGCCAATCCCCTGGGCGCGTATCTGATTCTGCCCATCAGCGTTTTGTCGGTTATGTACTTTAGGCAGAAGCGGCAAAGACTGAATATCATACTTTTTGGCGCCGGATTGGTCCTGGCGCTGATTTTCAGTTTTTCGCGCAGCGCCTGGATTGGCGCTGCTTTGGCCGTGATCGCGGCGGCGTGGCTATCTCTGAAATCAAACAAACTTAAGCGGACAGCGCTTTGGGCGGCAGTCGGGCTAGTGATTTTGGCCGCTGCCGCGGCCTTAAGCTTGCGCAACAACCACACCTTCCAGGATGTTTTTTTGCACACCGATTCAGCCTCTAAAATCGCCCAGAGCTCAAACCAAGGACACTCCGCGGCCTTTAAAGCCGCCGCTAAAGATATCGTTCACCAACCGCTGGGCCGCGGTGTAGGCACGGCCGGCCCGCAATCAGTCTACAACGACAAGCCGGCCCGGATTGCCGAAAACTACTTCTTACAGATCGGCCAAGAGGCCGGCATTTTGGGGATGCTGCTTTTCATCGCCATAACCGTTTTGGTCGGCAAGATGCTCTACGAGCGGCGCGCCGACCCGTTGGCCCTGGCCTTGTTCGCCAGCTTGATCGGCATAAGCTTCGTAAATCTGCTGTCTCATGCCTGGTCTGACGACACGCTCGCTTACATCTGGTGGGGACTAGCGGCAATCGCCCTATCTCCTGTTATAATTGCGGATAGACATAACCAAAAAAAATGGCCAAAAAATCAAAAGCCCGCCGTAAGATAATCATCCAGTTCATTGAATATATGGTTAGCGGCGGCGTCTATTTCTGGGTCGGCTACGGCCTGCTCGACTATCTTTATTACGCCGCTCACTGGAGCCTGTGGTGGTCAACCATCCTCAGCAACGTCGCCGGCTGGAGCGTCAATTTCGTTCTGCAGCGCTTCTGGGTATTTAACAATAAAACTTTAAAGTCGCACCAGACCCAGGTCACCACCCGCTATATCATCATTACGCTGGCCGATTTTGTACTGAATTACTTCATTTTATACGCCCTCAAAGGCATCGGCATCACCCCGGCCATCGGCCAGTTTATCAGCTCAGCGTTCTTTACGGTCTGGAACTGGTTCTGGTATAAGCTCTGGGTCTTCCCCGAACACATGAAAAAGCGCCGCACCATCATAACTCCAGCTCGGGTGGTAGCCCACCGGGCGCACGGCCATCTGGCCTACCATAAAGCGCACCCATGAGCGAGACAGCGATCAAAACCGAGTCTAAAACTACGGTCCGGCCGACCAAAAAGCAAAAACAACTGCTGACATTCATCGAGGATTTTATCGCTGAGCACGGCTACAGCCCGAGCTACCGCGAGATCATGGCCGGCACCGGACACACTTCGGTGGCCACCGTCAGCCTGCACATCAATAACCTCATCAAGCGCGGCCATCTGCATAAACGCGACCGCTCGGCCCGCTCGCTGGAAGTGGTTAATCCTTCCAGGACTGCGGCTCAGCCCGCGGTTGAACCCAAGCAGCTCAAAGCCAGCGAAGAAAAATGGCTGGTGGCCAAAGTCGAGCTGTTTTTTAAAGAAGCCGAAGCCGGCAGCTTAAGCCAAGTCCAGCTTGATAAACTGCACGTTTTAGTCGGCGCCCTGAGAGTGTTAGGACTGGACGGCGCCGCCCAAACCTATGGAGCCCGGCTGGCCCAGCTCAAGCGCCGCCAAACTGACAACCAATATTCGGTTTAAGCCGCCGCGGCCGAGCCGGGCGCGCCGCCCTCGCTGGCCGTAGGATAATCCTTAGCCGTCCGCAACGGGATTTCTTTTATAAACCAGCTGGCGAAGAAAGCGATTGACACGACAAGGCCGCCGATCAAAAAGACATCGCTGATGCCCACGGCCAGGGCGCTTTTGACTGGCGCCGGTATCGCTTTGGAACTGACGTTTTGCAGCTGAGAGCTCGAAAAACCGGCGGCGTGACCAGCCAGCTGGTGGGCCAGCCGGTTGTTTAGAATACTGCCCATCACGGCCACGCCGATGGTGGCGCCGATGCTTCGGAACAGCTGGACCGAAGCCGTGGCCACTCCCAGCCGCGAATGCGGGAAAGCATTTTGGACTATCAGGTTGAAAATCGGCATACCGAAGCCCAGCCCGACGCCGACCAGTATCATCCGCTCTGTGAGCTGCGAGCCGGTGGTGTGCACGCCGACGGTGCTCAGCCACAGCAGACCGATAGTGACCGAGGCCATACCGAATATCGCCAAAGCTTTATAGCGTCCGGTCCGCGAAACCGTCTGGCCGGCTATCACGCTGACCGCCACCAGGCTTAAGACCATCGGCGTCAGAATGACACCCGAGTTAGTGGCGGTGCGCCCCAGCACGTCCTGGGCGAACAAGGGGATATATAAAATCGCGCCAAACATGGCGATGCCTATCAGAAAGACAATCAGCATCGACAGGCGGAAAGTATGGTTTTTAAACAGATCTAGAGGCAGAATCGGATCTTTAGCGTGGCGCTGTTCTACCAAAATGAACGAAGTAATCAGGACAGCGGCGGCCGCGAACATGCCAATGACCTGGCCCGAACCCCAGGCGTACTGATTGCCGCCCCAAACAAAGCCCAGCAGCAAAGTGGTCAGGCCGCCGGCCAGCAAGCCCGCCCCCAGAAAATCAATCTGCGGCCGTTTGTCCGGCGAATCGATGTGCGGCATGAAGCGGCTGATCATAAAAAAGGCCAGAATGCCTACCGGCACATTGATGTAGAAATTCCAGCGCCAGCTGGCGTGGTCGGTCAGATAGCCGCCCAGCAGCGGCCCGATGACCGAAGCCAGCCCAAAAACGGCGCCAATGATACCTTGCCAGCGGCCGCGCTCGGCCGGCGTGAACAGATCGCCGATCACGGCGAAAGCGTTGCTCATCAGCATGCCGGCGCCGATGCCCTGCAGGGCTCTAAAGCCGATTAACTCAGCCATATTCTGCGATAAACCGCTTAGCGCCGAACCGGTTACAAAGATGAAAATGGCCAGCAAAAACAGCCTTTTGCGGCCGTAAATATCCGACAGCTTGCCGCTGATAGGTACGGCGATGGTCGAGGTCAGCAGGTAGGCCGTGACCACCCAGCTTAAATCCTTGAGGCCATGCAGCTCGCTGACGATCCGGGGCAGGGCGGTCGACACGATGGTCTGGTCCAGCGCCGCCAGCAGCATGCCGCTCATCACGGCCAGCATGATCGGGATTTTTTGTCGGGTCGGCAGATTAATCACAAATCAACAGAACCTTCCTATAATTAGAAATTCAGGCGGACGGGAACTCAAAGGGACTACTTAACTACGAAGTACACTATCACCGCGATGATTACGACGGCGATGATTACCCACCACATCATCATGTTCTTTTTGCCGGCTGGTTTGGCAGGGGCTGCGGTCGGCGGTGCCGGCGAGGCGGCTGGCGGCTGTCCGGATGCGGCTGGGTCTGGAGCCGGAGCGGGCGGTGTTTCGGTCGGCGCTGGAGCCGGCGGCGTAGCAGTTGGAGTTGGTGTTTGAGTTGGTTCCATAGTTAACCTCTTACTTTATGCTCTTATATTATCATGCTAACGTCTAAGCGAAGCGAAATATCATTAAAATCCCCACCACCAGCGAATAAACGGCGAACGGCGTAAGGGTGCGGGTCTGAAAATAACGGGTCAAAAAGCGCACCGAAAAGTAAGCCGCTATCCCAGCCGCCAAGCTGCCGACGATGACTTGACCGCGGATGCCATTACCGTTGGGTCCCAGAAAATCATGCAGTTTATAGACGCCGGCCGCCAGGATAATCGGTGTGGCCAGCAGGAATGAGAACTGGGCGGCGTCTTCGTGACTGAGCCCGCGCACCAGCCCGGCCACCATAGTGATGCCGGAACGGCTGATGCCGGCCAGCAGAGCCAGAACCTGTGCCACGCCGACAATACCGGCCTCTTTGTATTCTAGATTGGCCAGCGCCCGCCTAGGCCGGCGCTTTAAAGCCGCCCGGCGGTAATACTCGCCGGCCAGCAAAATCAAACCGTTGATCGTCAGAAAAATGGCGGCGTCCAGCGGTTTGGCGAAAACCGTCCGCAGTTTATGCTCGAAAATCAGGCCCATCAGACCCGCCGGGATGGTGGCCACGATCAGCAACCAGGCCAGCCGCTGGTTGGCAGTCTCCACCCGCCGGGTCTTAACGCTTCTAAAGAAGCTTTTTATGATTTTAGCCCAGGTTGAACGGTAAAAGATTATCAGGGCGATGGCCGTGGCGCAGTGCAGACCGACCAAAAAGGCCAGGTAATTCGATTCGCTGGCCGATTCGCTCGTCACTATGTTATGCCAGCCCAGCAGCGCCGGCAGCAGCACGGCGTGGCCGAGACTGGAAATCGGGAAAAGCTCAGTTATGCCCTGGACCAGCCCCAAGATGATGGCCTGAAAGAAAGTGATCATTCAGGCTTTAGTATAGCAAGCTCCTCTTAGACCCGGCGCCGGCCGACCAGCATATCCCAGATAAACACCACCAGAGCGACCACCAGCAGCAGGTGGATCAATCCGCCGCCGATGCCGGCGATCAGTCCGAGCAGCCACAGCAGAACCAAGATACCGATAATTGTCCAAACCATGTACGCCTCCTATTTATTACTGCGACCAGTTAAACCTAAACCGGCCACTGCCGGCTGTTAAATAAACCACAGCGGAGCTGTTTAATAATCCTCGGCGGCGACTTGTTCTTCTTGGGGCATCTGCGGTTCTTCGGTCTGCAGGATATCGACTTGCTCGCTGCTGGCGGCCAAATCATCGCGGTTCTCAAAAACCCTGGCTGGCGCGAATTTCTTATAAAAATTGACGATCCGCGGTGAAGCGCCGGTTTCACGGGCGAAATTGGTCAACTGTCCGGCTGATATGGGGAAAACCCGCACTTTGGCGGTAAAGCCGTTCAATTCGCTGAGCGTTGGCTGGGCTGCGGCAGTGATCATGCGAAACCTCCCTTGGCTTTATTGGCGCTAACTTCTATCATCCCCCAAACCGGCGGCCGGGGCTGTAACTATAATCACATTTTTTAAATCTAATTTAACTTAAACGCAGCGGAATCCGATAAGTGGCTTCATAGTTTTCAATCTCTATTTCCACTTTTCTCACTGGCTTGGCTCGACTCATGCTCGCCCTCCGTTAAATTTAATGCTGACAGTCTGAAACCTACCAGAAATTGTCGTTTTGCAGGCTGAGCGCCTGGCGGATGTGACGCCGCTCCTGCCGGTAGTGACGGTACCTTTGTAATGGACTGCTCATAAACCCTCCCATTAACGCTCATAACTTTAGCGATTACGGCCTTAACAATCTGTTAGTAATTTCACTAGGCCTGGCGCTAAATGCCTGGTATATAATAAAAGCATAAATTAAACACAGAAAGGGGGTAATCATTGAAACGAAGTCCTAAATCTAACTGGCGGGGGACCACTGGTTAAATTTGCGGGGTACAAGCTTAGCTGGTACCAAAGGCCCCTAGCCTAAGTAGGCAAATACTCTAAAACTAAAAAGCCGCTCTTCAACCTTGGGAGCGGCTTTTTCATTCGAAGAACGAATCTTTGAAGCGATTTAATTTACTACCGCGCAGGTGCCGTCCAGACCCAAAATCGCCTTTTGGCCGGCCGACAGGCTGACTTCTGGAGAACAAGCCGGCACTTGACAGGCATTGGCGGCCACTTGGTTGATAGAACAATCCGGTAAAGAAACACCGCCGCCGGTGGAGCTTCCGCTGCCGCCTGTCGGACCGCCGCCGCGGCCGCCGACAACGCCGCCGGAATTACCGGAAGTTGCCGCCGGCGTCAGCGAACCAAAGGCCAAAGCCGAGCTGCCGGCCGCCGGCGCCGAAGTGTTGGCGGCCATGCCGGCGCTTGAGCCGCCGCCGGCCGGGCTAGAACCTGACTGGCTGCCGGACGGTGTCTTAACCGTAGAAACGATAGGTATCACTATAGCGCCGCCGGTTGCCGGATTATTAACACCGCCCCCGTGCAATAAGGCGCCCACTGTCAAAATAAGCACGATCGCCGGCAAGCCGACCAGCAGACTGCGCTGGACCCGGTCCAGCCCGCCATTATCAATACCCTGATTAAGCGTATAAGCCATAAGCACCTCCTCTTCAAGGCTTTAATCTTTATCTTGGTTAAAGCCTATCGTAGAGCCAAGCCGCCAGCTGTGAGGATTTTAACGCTTAAAACGTAAACTATTCTTTGTCAAACCCAGTGCCCACAAAGCATAAACTAATCGTTGACTTTTGCTGCAGGCAATACCACATTTTGCGGCCTTTTGTAAAACGCGGCTCCCCGTAGTGATGGATATTAGAATTTTATTAGTCTTCTATGCTATGGCCTAGCTCAGCTAATGGCAACCATACTTGTACGTCATCAATACCCTCTAAATTATCCAGAACAAATTTTCGTATAAAACGGCAAATTTCGTCCTGTCTTTCCACTCTTTCTTTATAAGGGGCAGCAACAATGTCCATCTCAACATCGGCCATTAAACCTTTGCCGAGCGACAGTAACTTTCGGACAGTAATTTCATTGGGTTGCAAGGTCCTCTCACCACAAGTTAATTGTTCAGCAACAACCTCTTTTAATTCAGGAGTTATTGCATCTAATTTCGGCACTAGACCTTCATCTTCAAAGTAGGTGTTCACGGTAGGCATAAAAATAAAATACCACAAAAGTGGTATTTAGTCAATTTGGCTCCCGCTGGCGGACATGTTTAGAACTAGGCACTATCCCTTAATTATTGGATTGGCTTTAAAGCCACACCCAACAATAGCGCCGACAATGGATATATAAACGCTATTAATTTATTGACGCTACTTACTCTTTGGGTATTGGCTGACACTAGTTTAACTGCAAGCCAAACACTATATATAAACGTAGCTATCATTACTAGCTGTGCGATTAAACCGGGTACAACCCAAGGACTGCTTTCCGGGACATTAGCAATCGTTGAAATAAAAAGAATGCATCCAATGCATAAAATTCCTGATACATGTACTAACTTATAAGTTTCCTTTAAACGTAAGTCAGACACTGTCATATCATAATACTATAACGCTTATGCTTGGCTCCGGGGGCGGGACTCGAACCCGCAACCTAGTGCTTAACAGGCACCCGCTACTACCATTGAGCTACCCCGGAAAATATTTTAATTAACAGATTGATTATAGGAGATAACGGAAGTATGCGTCAAACGGCTATACTTTCAGTAGCTTGCTCGATTTCTTCCGCAAAAAGCACGGGAACCCCTGAGACACTTTGAGTTTGCTGTCGCATCGTCTCTCTTATCTTTCCGGCCAATGCCGCTACTCTTTGGGGATCCTTGCGTTTGGCGGCAGGATTGACTTCGATAAGCTTGCCGACAGAAATACGGCCGCTCCACACCGAAAAAGTGACGATGGCGTCAAGATGGGCAAGCAAATTGGCCGAAGCTTCAGATACCCCGGGCGCTACCAGATACTCAATTCTTCCATCGCCATTTCTCTTTGGGTACATTTGGGTTCCGGATGGCACCATCGCTTCTATCGTTCCTTTGCCGGCCCTTTTGTCCTGGGCGAAACTCAGCAACGCTCCATGGTTAACCGCCTGAGAGATTTTCTCGTTGGATAGATACCTTGCGCCATTTTCGGCATCCGGCACAACCCATCTTATGCCGCCGCCGACAGCAAGAAGGTCAGGTATATATACATTTT
>Ga0070731_10003413_pt1 | contig 14366 bp, 11 predicted proteins | sample Coa_R1_2_FD_66448 | JGI IMG/M metagenome (GOLD analysis project Ga0070731, IMG submission 66448) | Surface soil microbial communities from Centralia Pennsylvania, which are recovering from an underground coalmine fire - Coalmine... | ecosystem: Environmental > Terrestrial > Soil > Unclassified ... | reverse complement strand
GCATTTTTCCGCTTGACGGTTTTGATCAAACGCTCTATCGATTTCGCCACAACGGATTACCGCGCCCGGCGCACTTCGTTGATTCACCCCCTCATCCCGCTCGCATTCGCCCGCGACCTTCCCCTTCGGGGGGAGAAGGAAAGTTGTCGAGCGGGTGTACGCACGTTGGCGAACAAAGCCCTCTCCCCTTGAGGGAGAGGATGGCGCGAAGCGCCGGGCGAGGGATCGGTATCGCTTGGAATGGAGGCGCGGTGTGGCGCTCGATGAGACCGCACGCGTACTCTCCGCCGACGATATCTACGCTGCGATTGCAAATGCATCCCGTCTGCCCTATGCGCGGCTTCTCGACAACTGGCCCCTCTGGGCGCGATCCGAACAGTTGCCGCCGCCGGGCGATTGGACGACGTGGCTGTACATGGGCGGCCGCGGCGCGGGAAAGACGCGCGCGGGCGCCGAATGGATCCGCGCGCGGATCGGAAGCGGGCTCGCCCGACGGATCGCCCTCGTCGCCGGAACCGAGGCCGATGCGCGCGACGTGATGATCGAGGGCGAGAGCGGGCTTCTCGCCGTCGCGGGCACCTCCGACCGGCCGCGCTTCGAACCCTCCAAGCGCCGGCTTACCTGGCCGAATGGCGCGATCGCCATGCTCTTCAGCGCCGAACAGCCCGAAGCGTTGCGAGGGCCGCAGCACGACACGGCATGGTGCGACGAACTCGCGAAGTGGAAGTACCTCGAACCCACCTGGGACAATTTGCAGCTGGGGTTGAGGCTGGGAAAACAACCGCGCCAGGTGATCACCACCACGCCGCGTGCGCTCAAGGCTTTGAAGGCCATCATCGCCCGCAGCGACACGGTTTTGACACGCGGCACCAGCTACGAAAACCGCGCCAACCTCGCGCCCGCCTGGTTCGCCCAGATCGTCCGCCGCTACGAAGGCACGCGCTTCGGCCGGCAGGAGCTGAACGCCGAACTGCTCGACGACGTACAGAACGCGCTGTGGACCCGGGCGATGCTCGACGCGGCACGGCTGGCAGAGGGTACGGCGCCGCCGCTGATGGCGCGCGTCGTCGTCGGCGTGGATCCGTCGGGCACGCGCGGGGGTGACGAGCGCGACTCGGTCGGAATTGTCGCAGCCGGCAAGGGCATCGACGGCCTCGGTTACGTGATCGCGGATTTCACCTGCTCGCTCTCGCCGGCGGGCTGGGCGCGGCGTGTCGCCGAAGCGGTATCGGCACACCAGGCCGATTGCGTGGTCGCGGAAGGGAATTTCGGCGGCGCGTTGGTCGAAAGCGTGCTCGCCACCGCGAATGTCGGCGCGCGGGTCAGGATGGTGACGGCGTCGCGCGGCAAGATCGTGCGCGCCGAGCCGATCGCGGCTCTGTACGAGCAGAACCGGGTGCGCCATGCGCGCGCCTTCACCGAACTCGAGGATCAGCTCACGGCGCTCACGACCGACGGCTACGTAGGCGAAGGCTCGCCCGATCGTGCCGACGCGATGATCTGGGCGTTGACCGAATTGATGCTGCACCAGGACGCGATGGAGCCGTGGTACGCCCAGGCCCGCAAACACGGTTTCAATTTGTAAAGCGAAGAGAAAGGCTCAACGCAAAGGCCGCAGAGGATGCGCAAAGGTCGCAGAAGAAGATTCACAATGAGGCAGTGAGACGGTGAGGTGCCGGACTCGTGGAAGGCATGCGGCTCGCGCCTTCGGCGCGCGAAGCGCGCCATTACCATTCAAGGGAACCTTGTACGGCCAGTTCACGGCCTCCGCCGTCTCACTGCCTCATTGTGAATCTTTTTTTCGCGAAACGCATCGTGCGTTCCTCTGCGACCTCTGCGCATCCTCTGTGGCCTTTGCGTTAAGCCTTCCGGGCAGCGACGCCTTTCAGACAGGGACATTTTCATACAATGCCGAAACTTGAACCCGGTGCGCGCGTGGCCTCCATCCCCCCAGGCCTGATCGCGCGCGCGGGCCAGGCGGTGCGCTACGTCGTTTCCGGCGTGGCGCCCGCTACCTGGTTCGGGCCGCTCGAGCCCATGCAGCCCGTGGCGCCGGAAAGCGTGCGCGGCCGCGCCTTCGACTATCCGGTCGGGTACAATCTTCGCTACCGGCCGAGGGCCGACGAGACGATCTCGTTTGCCATGCTGCATGCGCTTGCGGACGGCTGCGACATGCTTCGCATCGTCATCGAGACGCGCAAAGACCAGATCGAGGGACAGGATTGGGACATCCGGCCGAAGCGGCGGCCCGACGGCTCCCATCCGGCCGCGGGCGCCTTTGCCGACGAAATCGCCGCGGCGAAGGCGTTCTTCGCCTTTCCGGATCGCGAGCACGATCTCTCCTCCTGGATTCGCGCGATTGCCGAGGAGATGTTCGTGACCGACGCGGTCTCGATCTATCTCCGGCCGGACCGCAAAAACCGCATCCATGCCTTCGAGATTCTCGACGGCGCAACCATTGCGCCGCGCATCGATGCGTGGGGCCGTACACCGAGTGCCCCGGACGTCGCCTACCAGCAGATCCTGCACGGCGTGCCGGCGGCGGATTTTTCGCGCGACCAGCTGATCTATTTTCCGCGCAACAAAAGGCCCGGGCACGTGTACGGTTATTCGCCGGTCGAGCAGGTGATGCTGACCGCGACCACGCTCATCCGCCGCGAGCAGCACCAGCTTGCATTCTACACCGACGGCAACCTGGGCGATGGACTGTTTCTCGCGCCGCCCGGCATGCGGGAAGACAAGCTTCCCGAATGGCAGAACTATTGGAACTCGCTGTTCGAGGGAAATGTGCAGGCGCGGCGCCACGGCATCTGGGTCGCCAACGGAACGGATTTCAAGCCGCTGAAGCCCCCGCAGCTGACCGATCCGTTCGACGAATTTCTCGCCCGCATCATCTGCTTTGCCTTCTCGATCTCGCCGCAGCCTTTCGTCTCGATGATGAACCGCGCGACCGCAGAAACCGCGCACGACGCGGCGCTCTCCGAAGGGCTGGTGCCGGTGCTCAACTACTTCCGGCGGCTGTTCCGCATCCTCTTCGACCGCATGGGCTGGAACGACATCGAAATGGTGCCCGTGGACGACCGCGAGGTCGATCCGAAGACCGCCGACGAGATCGACGTCGCCGACGTACAGGCCGGCATCCGTACGGTCAACGAAGTCCGTGCCGCCCGCGGCCTCGCCCCGCTGGCGGTGTAGTTCTCAATTGAAAAATCAAAGCTGTCATTCCCGCGCAAGCGTGCTTCCTTGCCGGCGCTGTGCGTTTTCTCCCCCGTCGAGCAAAGCGAGATGGGGGAGCGTGCTTCCTTGCCGGCGCTGTGCGTTTTCTCCCCCGTCGAGCAAAGCGAGATGGGGGAGGGGGACCGCAAGGCCGGAGCATCAGCGACGGCCGACGCGGTGGAAGGGGCAAGCCGGCGCACGATCGCACCGAAATGAAAACGTACCTGGATTTTAACCGCGTAGCGGTTTCGGCTACCGTTCGCGTGGCTTTCCCCTTCCACCGCCGCTGCGCGGCGGTCCCCCTCCCCCACGCTCCGCGCGGGGGAGGAAAGCGCGGTACCCTACTTCGCCAGCTCGAACACCGTGCCGTCGCCGAATTCGGTGGTACCGTAGAGTTCGCCCCCGACCATGAGCAGATCGGCAACCGGCGAATAGCCGTTGTTTCCGTCGGTGAAGCTGTTGAGCACCTTGAATTTTCCGCCCGGCTCGAGCTTGAACACCGTCCCGTAGCCGCCTGCGCCGTTGGCCGAAGTGGTGCCGTACAGATTGCCCTTGCCGTCGAGGATCAGGCCGGCCGCGGGATGCGCGCCGTCATTGCCGCCGGCAAAATCGTGGAGGATGGTTTCCGTCCCGTCGGGCGCGATTGCGAAGACGATGCCGCAACCGACGCCGTTGCAGGCGGTCGTGCTGCCGCCGGCCTCCGTCGTGCCGTACAGATTGCCCGCCTTGTCCTCGATCAGGTCGGCCACCGGCGACCAGCCGTCATTGCCGCCCTGGAACGCGTAGAGAGGTTTTTCCGTACCCCCGGCGGTCAGCTCGAACACGACGCCGCAGCCCGGCGATACGCCCTGGTTGCAGGCCGTCGTGTTCCCGCCCGCCGCCGTCGTGCCGAACAGGTTCCCACTCTTGTCGCGAATGAGCCCAGCCTGCGGATTGGCGCCGTCGCTTCCGCCGGCGAAACCGTACAGCTTTGTCTCGACGCCGGCCGCCGTGACCTCGAACACCGTCCCGCAGCCGCCGAACTGAACGATGCATTGCGTGCCGCCGCCGCCGTCCGACGTCGTTCCGTACAGGTTGCCCTGCGCGTCCGCGACGACGCGGGCGAGCGGATAGGCGCCGTCGCTGTTGCCGCCGAAGGCGTACACGATCTTTTCCTTTCCCCCGGAATTGATCCTGAACACCGTGCCGCAGCCGTAATCGATGCCGCCGCAGCCCGTGCTGCCGCCTGTTGCGGTCGTGCCGTAGAGATTGCCTTTTTTGTCCAGGATCAGGCCGCCATAGGGACCGCTGCCGTCGTAACTCGCGGCGAACTGGTGCAGAACCGTCTCGGAGCCATCGGGGGCGAGCTTGAACACGGTGCCGCAACCATAGAGCCGGCATGTGGCGCCGCCCGCACCGGTGGTGCCGTAGAGGTTGCCGCTCGAGTCGGCGACGAGCCCCGCATAGGGCCAGAGCCCGTCGCTGCAGTTCGCCTGCGAACAGAAGCGGTAGAGAACGTTGAAGCCTTTCGCGTTCGCGCCGCTCGCGGGCGCAAAAGACGCAATCGCCAGTCCGGCGACGAGACAGGCCGCGCGACGCATGCTGAAAGTCATCGAAAGATCCCCTCGGCTGTAGTTTCCATTGCTCCAGCGAACAAGCTATCACACGCACGCCGCCGCATGCGAGCAGCCAGCGGTTGCTCACGCGAAGTTGCGGGGCTGCAGACGGTATCGCAACAAAAACAGAATTGTCATCCCCGCGAAAGCGGGGAACCAGCGCCTGCCACCATTCAAATCGATGCACCGGCGCTCGTGCGCTTTCTTCGATAGTTGCGGGAGCTGGGTTCCCGCTCGCGCGGGAATGACAATCTTTGCTGAGGCGCGCTGCTACTGCGCCGGCGGGTTGGCGATCAGGTATGGAAAGCCGTTGTTGATGCTCGCATTCTCCGCCCAGATCGAAGAGTCGAATCCCGCCGGCAATCCCGACTGAAATTGTGCGGTCGTGAGCCCGGTCAGTCCCGTCTCGTTGCCGTCACCGCTGCCCTGATTCGTTCCGCTCGTGTCGGTGTCCCAGTAGCCGTTCGTGATCGTTCCCTCGTCTATTCCATCGAATCCGCCCACCAGCGCCTTTTTTCCACCGCGCACCGCACCAATCGCGTAGCTGGATGCGACCGAAGAACTCCCCCCAAAGAGCCCGCCGACCAAACTGCGACGTTTGCCCGTCACAACGCCGGTAGCATAACAATTCTGGATTATCCCCCCAGCGCCGGCAATCAGACCACCCGCTTCGTCATGGCCGGAAACTTTTCCGGACGCGAGCGACGACGAGACCGTCCCTTCGTTCTCACCCACAAGCCCCCCGGCATCGTCCGCGGCGTCCACTGTCACCGTGGATTGGCTGGCCGCAATTGAACCGCTTGAATTGTTAAGCCCAACCAATCCACCGGCGTAGCCGCCTCGTACACTGCCACTGGCGAAAACATTGCTCACAGCGCCGTCATTTTCACCGACCAGCAAGCCGGTCCACCAGATTGAGGTCGGTCCGCGCACAACCACGTTCCGCATCGAAACGCTCGCGATCGACGCGTTCTTTTTCACGGTCGCGAAAAGGCCGACACTGGAACCTGACAGATCGGCGATCTCGAGTTTTGAGATGCTATGACCGAGCCCATTGAAGGCGCCGTCGAATGGAACGGGAATCGGCGACTCGTAGTACAACCCTTCCTTTCCAGCGTCCGTGTCCTTCGAGAGCCCGAAGTGTCCACCCGGTTCAGCGACGACTTCGGCCGCAAGCTGCTTGACGCTTTTTGCCATCGTGTAGCTTTCGCCGTCGATCGACACCGCATTCGTATCCAGCCTGCCGCTGCCGATCGCAAACGTCAGCGCACCACCGCGGCCGCCGTCGTTTGTCGTGAGCGAAACGCCGCTGCTCGAGAGGTTCTGTACCACGGCGGAAAAGGTGACAGACTGATACGCGTCGAGCGTCAGGCTGTTTGCGGCCGACCAGGAGAACGCCGCGACGATGTCGATGTTGTCCGCCTGGATGCTTCCGTTTGTGGTGGCGACACTGACATTGCCCGACGCGAGCAGGTTTTCGAGATCGGTGACGTTCAGCACCGCATCCGACGCCGTCGGTACGCAAACGCCGCCCGAGCAGCTCATGTTCTGCGTCGCATCGGTGGAAATCACCACATCGGCGAACGCCGAGGTGACACACGCGCCGGCGAGCAGCACCGCAAACCCAATTGCCTTGCTCTTCATGTCAGTACCTCCTCCAGACGCTATTTCGGCGGCGGATTATATACGAGATACGGAAGACCGTTGTTGATGTTTGATTTTTCCGCCCAAACTCCCTGCTCAAATCCCGCCGGCAGTCCCGACTGGAGTTGCTGGGTCGTAAGACCTGTCACACCCGACGCATTGCCGAGGGCGACGCCGACACTGGTTCCACTCGTCGTTGTATCGAAGTAACTGTAAGAAACGTTTCCCTCGTTCTCGCCGAGAAGACCGCCCACTATGCTGCCACTTCCTCCTGAGACGGCGCCGATAGAGTAGGATTGACCCACGCCGGAACCGCCGCCCGAATCGTAGGCATTCCAACCAACGAGTCCCCCGATTTTCATGCCTCTTCCAACCGTTACGCTACCGTCGGCGTAGCTTTGATAAACTGAACCGCCTTGTTGAAGTCCAACAAGCCCACCGACGCTCCCGGAGCCGTCGCCGGAATTCAGGTTTCCTCTCGCGAATGCTTCGTCAATTTCGCCGAGATTAACTCCGACGAGCCCGCCAACGTTTACGTTCCCCACGCTCGCACCAGTCACTATGGTTACGGTCGAATGCGTATCAAAAATATCTCCGTAGTTGTCGCTGACGAGGCCACCTGTATCGCCGTTGCCTCCGACAGTGATGGTACCAGTGATGCCCGAATTGGCTATTTGCGCAAAACTCTCGTAGGCAAGCCCGGCCGCCCCGCCCGTTGAATTCACTACTATATTCTTCAGGTGCAAATCGGAAATGCGCGCCTCGGACAGACTGAGGAACAGACCTCCAACGCAACAGTCAGTTGAGTCATTCACGCTGATGTTCTTGAAGCTGTTTCCGAGCCCCTCGAGCCTGCCAAGAAAATTTGTGGGGATGGGCGAAGCACCATAAATGCCGTCTGCGCTTGCGTCGTAGGAATTGGCCAAGGCGAAATTCCCGCTCGGGTTTGCGGTGATGGCTTCCGCCAACGACGGAAGCGTACCGACCAGGCTGTAGGAGATGCTTCCAATCGTGAGGTTGCTGGACAGATTGGAAAACGTGACCCTGCGTTTGCGGCCAAAATGGAGTGCCGAAGAATAGTCGAATATGACGAGACCGGCCAATCCGCTCGCGACTATCGGCTGGTCAACAAAAACACTGGCGCCGGCCCGAAGCGTCAGCGTCGTTGGGGCTGACCATTTGAGACGCGCCTTTACGACGATATTGCCGTTAAGCCCGTACCTGCCGGGGTTGGTGACCTGTACGTCGCCCGACGCCAGCAAGCTCTCGAGATCGCTAACGTTAAGCGTGGGCTTTTTGCCATGTGGCGAGCATACGCCGTTGGAACATTGCACGTTCTGGGTTGCCGCATTGGAGATGATGAAATTCCGCGACGAAGACGGTCCTCCGACCATGCACGCAATCGCGAGCGACATCGCGGCAACAAATGATCTGTGCAGCATGGAAGAGCCCCCTTGTTGGCGGCCGATAAGCCGGCGGAAATGAGGAACTAGCACGGGACTCATTGTTTCGCACGCGTTCTTTCCGCGGCCCGCGCCTCCGCGTGCCCAGCCTTTGCCAATGCATTGCCCCTTCCACCCGCCATTCCTGGACCGTGGCCGTCCCCGGCCGCATCGCGAAGCGATCACCGGCCTCGCAGGCGACGGCGCCCGCCTGCGCGGCTGAAGCCGCTTCGGCGCGGCGAAGGCCCGCGGTCCCGGAGCACCGCGAACAAGTCAACCCACAGGAGTCACGTCACATGGATTTTCGTCTGTTTGTTCCCTTGACCAAGGTCGATGTCGAGAAACGTCTCGTCTACGGCACCATCGCCGAAGAGGTTCCCGACAAGGCCAACGAGATCATGGATTACCAATCCGCGCGGCCCGAATTCGAGGCGTGGTCGGCGGAGATCGCCAAGGCGAGCGACGGCAAGAGCGTCGGCAACCTGCGCGCGATGCACGGCAATATTGCCGCCGGCAAGCTCGAAACGATCGCCTTCGACGACGAGGGCAAGAAGATCGAATGCTGCGGCAAGGTGGTGGACGACGCCGAATGGGCAAAGGTGCTCGAAGGCGTGTACACCGGTTTTTCGATGGGCGGGCAGTACGTCAGGCGTTGGAAGGATGCCGAGCATCCGCACCTCACGCGTTACACGCCGAAGCCGTCCGAAGTAAGTCTGGTCGACAATCCGTGTATTCCGACCGCAACCTTCGAGGTGGTGAAGGAAGACGGTACCGTCGAGCTACGGAAGTTCCGGCCGGTTTCGGAAATCGAAAAGATCGGCGCGCGCCATTCGAAGGAAGATCTGGCGCGCGTCCAGGCGCTGCATGACACGAGCGTCGATCTCGGCGCGCGCTGTTCCGGCGCGAGCGACGACGAAGACGGCGATGACGATACTGACGCTGACGACGATGATGAGGAGGAGACCAAGAAGCTCGCAAAGCGCAGCGACGTCGAGCGGCTCCTCGGGCTGATCGAAGCGCAAGGCGCGCGTATCGCGGCACTGGAAGCGCAGCCCGTTGCAGGCGGCCCGGTGCTGCGCGGCGCGCGCACGATCACGAAATCGGGCGAGACGATCGGCGGCGAGAGCGCCGTCGAGGCGTTCCGCAAGCATCTCGATGCGCTCGATCCGCAGGAGCGCGTGCTTGCGCTGATGAAGTTCAGCCTCGCCAATCCCCTGCCCGCCGCCCCCAACCCACGGCGATAAAGAAGGAAGGTTGAGCGCGGAGGACGCAGAGGATTCGCAAAGGGCGCAGTCCCCTCACCCCGCTCGCGTTCCGCGAGCGACCCTCTCCCGCAAGGGGAGAGGGAACTCAGATCTTTCGTTATTGTACAGATTCCCCCAATTACCCCCTTCTCCCCCTGCGGGAGAAGGGGGCGCGGGCTTGCCCCGCGCCGGATGAGGGAAACTCCTCTGCGTACACCGCGCATCCTCCGCGTCCACTGCGCTGATCTCTCACAGTCTCCACCAGAACTCCAAAAGGAAGGAACGTACGACCATGAACATCACGGCCGAAACCATTGCCCTCATGAAGGAGGCGCTGAAATCCTCCTCTGCCGACCTCGCCAAAGCCGTCACCACGGCGCAGGGCCTGACCTATTACGACCTCCAGGCCCCGGCGAAGAACCTCTATCCGACCATCACCAAACTCCGGAACATGACGCCGCGCGTCGGCCGGCCGGCGGGCTACGGCACCGCCTGCAACTGGAAAGTCGTACAGGCGATCTCGGGCTCGGGCTACGATTCGATGGGCTGGATTCCCGAAGGCCAGCGCTCCGGGGCGATGAGCTACACCACCCAGAATACGAGCGCTGCCTACGTGACGCTCGGCGAGGAAGATTATCTGACTTTCGAAGCGGAAGCCGCAGGCGAAGGCTTCGAAGATCTGAACGCCACCGTTTCCATGCGCCTTCTGCAGAAGACGATGCGCAAGGAGGAAACCGGCCTTCTCGCCGGCAACTCCACGCTGGCGCTCGGTACGCCCTCGACGCCGGTGCTGTCTGCGCCCGCGAACACCAATTCCACGCTGCCGAGCGGCACGTATTCGGTGATCGTTGTCGCGCTGACCGCCGAAGGCTGGCTTAACTGCAAGGGCAGCGCCGCAGCCGGTTTCACGCCGCAGAAAACCATCACCGGCCAGGACGGGCAGACGTACACCCTGAACGGCGGCAACTCGAACAGATCCGCGAACGCGACACAGGCGGTGACGCTTGGCTCGACCATGCTCGCAGCGACGGTTGCAGCGGTCGCAGGTGCAGTCGCCTACGCGTGGTTTGTCGGCACCGCGGGCTCGGAAACGCTGCAGGCGATCACGACCATCAACAGCGTCACGTTCTCTGCGCCGCTGGCGACGGGGCGGCAGGCGGCCTCCACCGTTACCTCCGACTGTTCCAACAACGCGGCGCTCGCCTTCAACGGCTTCCTCGTCAACGCGTTTCAGGGCGGGAACATCATCACGCAGCCGACCGGCACCGCGGGAACCGGCACGCCGCTCACCTCCTCGGGCCGCGGCTCGATCGTCGAGATCGACAACCTCCTGAAGACGATGTGGGATGCCTATCGCATCGGTCCCACGGTGTTTTTCGTCTCCTCGCAGGAACAGCAGAACATCACCAACAAGGTCCTGTCGAACGCCTCCGGGCCGTTGCTGCGTTACGACGTCAGCGCCACGCCGGGGCAGCCCTATGCCATCTCCGCCGGCGGACAGATCCGCTACTACTACAATCCGTACACCGGCGGCGGCATGGAGGCGGGCGGCGGCGACATGATTCCGGTGGTCGCCCATCCCGATCTTCCGCCCGGCACGCTGTTCGCGCACTGTGCCAAACTGCCGGAGTGGTACCAGTCGAACGAAGTGCCGAACACGGCGGAAGTGATCACGCGGCGCGACTATTACCGCATCGACTGGCCGCTGCGGACACGCCGCCGCGAATACGGCATCTATGCCGAAGAAGTGCTGGCGGTGTACGCGCCCTTCGCGCTCGGCCTGATCACCAACATCGCCAACGGGTAAAACCCCCCTCACCCGCTCGCTCGCGCGATCGCACGAGCGAGCCGCCCTCTCCCGCCAGGGGAGAGGGCTTTGTCGTACAGCATTCGACCAATGAAACCCTTCTCCCCTTGCGGGAGAAGGTGGCGCGGGCTTACCCCGCGCCGGATGAGGGGTGTCGATGGCGGCAAATGATCTCTGTACGCTCGGGGACGTGAAAGCGTGGCTCGGGCGGAGCGACACAAATTCCGACGCGGTGCTCGCGTCGCTCATAACCCGGACGAGCCGGCAGATCCTCTCATACCTGCGCCGGCCGACGGTCCTCCCGCACACCCTGAACGAAATCCGCGACGGTACCGGCGGCACCTCGCTCGTGCTGCGCGAATGGCCGGTACTCTCCGTCACCTCACTTGTGGTCTGCGGGCGAGCCGTGCCGCCGATGCTGTCGTTCGCTACGGCAGGCTTCACTTCCGAACCATGGAACGGCGTGCCGCCCGGACGCGCACAAATGCTTGCGCTTGGCGGATATGTCTTTGAACAGGATCTGCAGAACGTCTCGATCGCGTATCGCGCCGGTTACCAGATCAGCGCGGAAGCGCAGGCAGTCGCCAACGGCGCCGTCACGGTCATCGCGCCTTACGGCAATTGGGCCTGCGACGGCGGCGTGACCTACGCGAACGGGTCGCCACTTGTACAGGTGAGCGGCGCGCCGGCCGTCGGGCAGTATCAACTCACGCCCGATGCGCCGGGCTCCTACAGCTTCAATGCCGGCGACAACGGCCAGACCGTGCTCGTCACCTACGGCTACGTCCCCGCCGATCTTGCGGACGCGACCATCGAGCTCGTTGCCGAGCGTTTCAAATATGCACAGCGCATCGGCGAGACCTCGCACAGCCTCGGCGGCAACGAAACCGTCGCGTTCGACAACGCGCGGCTGACGCCGCTCGTCACCCGGCTCCTCGCCCCCTACCGCCACGTTCTGCCGATTTGACGCGGCGGACGCGCCTCAATTGCCCTCTCGGGAACAACCCGACATGAGAATGCGCACTGCTCTCCTCGCCACCCGAAGGAATCAACGCGAACGGAATGACGACAGGCTATCATAGTGCTGCGAGGTACAGGTGTTATGCCGTGTACGCCTACATCCGCACGCCATAGGCGAATAAAGATCTGCCCGGGATTAGCGGAAGACTCGCGACATCAGGCCAAGGCCGGCGAAGATCCACAGGAACGCCGCGCCGATGATGATGAAGATGAGCGCCGCACTGGCGAAGTCGCGCGATTCCGTTCGCGGTCCCGACGCCCGCGCAACGCGCCGCATCATCAGCATCATGACGAGAAGCGCAAACGGCGCCACGAGGGAAATGGGCGTGATGCCCCAGCCCTCAATGGTGTCCGGAATGCCCCAACTGGCAAAGTCCATCGGCTTTGTTCCGACAATCGCGAAGAGCCTTACGCCACCTTCGATAGCAAAGCGTAAACGCGCGCCTGAAATTTGCCGACAAGTTTCACGTCCCAAATCGGCACGGGGGAAAATCCATGATTTCGGCCACGATCGAAGCCGGCGCCGCCGTGGAAAAGCTGCAAGCCTGGCGGGAAGCGCTGCGGACAGGGCTCCGCGAACAGTTTGCGCAAGGTGCGCAAACGCTCCTCGAATTCGTGCGCGCAAAAATTTCTGGCGAGGTGCTGCAAACGAAAAGCGGTGCGCTCAGCGCGAGCCTCCGTGCCGAGGCGAGCGAAGCGGTTGACGGCTTCGCGGCGCGGGTGTGGAGCGACGGCACCGTCCCCTATGCGCGCATCCAGGAATACGGCGGACGCATCGCCATCCCGGAAATCGCGGCGAGGAACGCCAAGGCGCTGGCCTTCGCGTACGGAGGAAAGATGGTGTTCGCAAAACGGGTCGCCCCGCACATCGTGGTGATTCCGGAGCGGTCGTACATGCGCGCCTCGCTTGCCGAGTTCGCGCCGCTGTTCGTCGACGACATCCGCAGGCTCACGACGGACGTCTCCCGATGACCGAGCCGCAATTCTGCCGGGAGAGCATCTACGCGGCGCTGTTCACGGTGGTCTCGGGCGCCTACGCCTTCACGACCAAGACCCGCCGCATCAAGGAGTACGCCGACGTCGACCAGGCGACCCAGCCGGCGCTCCTGCAGGTCGAGCTGGGCGAGAAATGGAACGCGCGGGTGGGCGCGCCCCCGGTCGTGACGCTCTCGGCGCGACTCTTCCTCTATTGCGAATCGAACGATCCCACGTCGCCCGTCGCGACGCAGATGAACGCGGCGCTCGATGCCGTCACCGCCGCACTGGCGCCGCCGCTCGCGCCGCATGGCCCCTTCCGGCAGACGCTGGGCGGACTTGTACAGCACGCCGGCATCGCCGGCGAGATCACCATCGCCGAAGGCCTCTCGGGCCAGTCGGAAGCCGTCATCCCGCTCGAAATCCTGGTCAACCCGTAAGGGGAAGGGCTCAACGCAGAGGTCGCAGAGGACGCGCAAAGGCCGCAGACAATTACCCCTCATCCGGCCGCGCTGACGCGCGGCCACCTTCTCCCTCAGGGGGAGAAGGCGAGTAACCCGCCAAGTCCGTACAGTTCCGACAGTGCTGTCAATCCCTCTCCCCTTGAGGGAGAGGGTCGCTCGCGGAACGCGAGCGGGGTGAGGGGTCCGCGCCCATTGCGAATCCTCAGGGTACTCCGCGCATCCTCCGCGGCCTCTGCGCAGATCTTCCGTTGTTTCTTCCATGAAAGGTGAAAACCCATGCAACTGAACTTCGGCGTCGGCACCGCCATCGGCAAGCGTACCGACATCGCCAATGCCAAGCCTTCGTTCCTCGGCGTCCTGCAGGATCTCGAGATCGACATCGCGGTGACGCTCAAGGAGCTCACCGGTGCGTACAGGTTGCCCATCGACGTCGCGCCATCGAACATGAAGGTGACCGGCAAGGCGAAATTCGCGCGCATCCAGGGCGCGAGCATCAACAATCTCCTGCTCGGCCAGACGGAGACGGACGGCGCCGGCATCGACATGGCGGTCGCGGAGGGTTTTTCAGTGCCCTCGTCCTCGCCCTACTCCTATCAGACCGCAAACCACTCGGCCTTTCTCGAGGACCTCGGCGTCTTCTACGCCAACGGCGGCGCGCAGCTGCAGCCGGTCCCCGTGCTCGTCGGTTCGACGCCCGGCCAGTACACCCAGAGCGGCGGCACCTACACCTTCTCGCCCGGCGACGCCGGCGCAGGCCTCGTCGTCTACTACGGCTACAGCGCCACGAGCCTCGTACAGCTTTCGCTCGCCAACCAGCTGATGGGATCGGGGCCGGTCTTCGAGCTGCAGGCGAAGCAGGATTATTTCGTCGCCGGCGTGGAGAAGAAGCTCGTTCTGAAGCTCAACGCCTGCCGCGCCTCGAAATGGACGTTGCCGTTCAAGAACACCGACTACACGAT